>Ga0182738_1000284_pt1 | contig 77681 bp, 70 predicted proteins | sample eDN5th30CBELigMG_FD_128876 | JGI IMG/M metagenome (GOLD analysis project Ga0182738, IMG submission 128876) | Enriched Miracle-Growth compost microbial communities from Emeryville, California, USA - eDNA 5th pass 30_C BE-Lig MG (version 2)... ... | reverse complement strand
TCTGGCTCTATCTGCTGCACAACCTGACCGAGGCAACCCTGTTCATGCGCGGCACGGTGCTTTCCAACGTTGCGGTGCTCTGCCTGTTCGTCCTGTCGCGGGGGCGGGATTTCGCAACCGATGCTGGTCGTGCTGAGTGCGTTGGTCTAGGAAGGCGCCAATGGCGGGGGCAGCGGGTTTGGAAAAAATGAGGGCGACCGAGGCGGGGGCGATCGATCTCTCGATCATCCTCTGCACCTATCGGCGCGAGGACCTTCTCGGCAAGGCCTTGGCGAGCATCCGCGCGCAGGCCATACCCTCCGGGACCCGGCTCACCGTGGTCGTGGCCGACAATAGCGATGACGGCTCGGCCGCCTCCGTGGTGGCGGCAGCGGACGCGGCGAGCCCATTCGAGGTCCGCTATGTCGCGGCCCATCCCGCCAACATCTCGGTGGCGCGCAATGCCGGCATTCGCGCCACCACCTCGCCGTTCATCGCCTTCATCGACGACGACGAGGAACTGGCGCCAGGTTGGCTGGAGGCAGTGGTCAAGGGGCTGCGAAAGCATCCGCATGACGTGTTCTTCGGCGGCGTCGATCCGATGTTCGAGACGCCCGAGCGCGTGACTCCGGCGATCCACACCCTGTTCTCGCGCCAGATCGAGGCCCCATCCGGCCAGGACGTCGTGGCGCTCGGCAAGCGGAGCGAGCGCGTCATTACGGTCGCGACCTGCAATTCGATCTTCCGCCGCGCCACGACGCTGGCCGATGACGAGCCCTTCAATCCGCGTTTCGGCCATGCCGGCGGCGAGGATCTCGATCTCTTCTGCCGGCTGCAGGCGCGCGGCCGCCGCTTCGGCTGGCTGCCCGATGCGCGGGTGTCTGAATTCGTGCCGGCAACGCGCTGCGATTCCGGCTATCTCCGTCGTCGCTTTTTCGCCGGCGGACAGGTCTATGCCGAGGCCGTCGCGGGCAACAGCCCGTCACCCCTTGCCACCCGCTGGTGGCTGCGCGCCAAGGCACTGGTGCAACTGGGCCTGCTGGCTCTGCGCTATCCATTTGTTCGCCGAAAGGGTCCGGCCGCGCAGGCCGATTTCCGCTATCGCTGGGCGGGCGTGCTCGGCAAGCTGTCGCTCGGCAGCCTCTATCCCGTCTATCGCGAAACCGATCCGGCCAAACGCGCGGCTTCCTGATCCTGCTCGGCCGCGAGCGCCGCGACCCGGTCGAAGATCGCATGCCTTTTTGCCATCGACGTGTCGATCGTCGACTGGATCAGGCAGGTGACGTGCTCCGGCCGCAGCGACCGCACAAACGATTCCTCGTCCTCGACGCCGGTGAATTCGTCGCCCCAGCGCGAGTGGCAAAGCGTGAAGGATTCCGGCATCAGCCCGGCCGCGTCGAGGCCGATCACCTTGTCGGCATAGACGCCGTAAAGGACATATTCAGCGAAATGCGGCGTGCGGGCGAGCACGATGGGCCAGTCGCGGCCGGCGATGGCCTCGATCCGCTCGATCATGCCGCGAAGGACGGAGCGCTTCCAGACGACGAAGGGGTTGATGTATTCGGCGCCGTAGTAGCGACTTGGCGGCAGGCCGAGCAGCTTTCCGGCCGTCTCCTGCCAGACGCGATGCGTTTCCAGATCGACCATTTCCGGATTGCGATAGATCCGCACCTTGCCGTCGCGGGCGAGGTGTTCGAGCTTCAGCGGCCGGATGAAGACATTGTCGCTGTCGATATGGGCGACGATCTCGGCCGATGCGTTGGCGGTCGCAGAAATCTTCATGATCTGCTGTGCGATCCAGCCGCGTACCAGCGGGCTGTAGGGCGTCACATACATGTTGCGGCGGGGAAGGTGCAGCCGCCGCCGCCATTCGGGGCCGGGCAGCGGCAGCTTGCGGAACCAGCGCGGCAGCAGGTCTTCCTGCGCTGCGACGATGCGCCTGTCCGAGGCGAGGTCGGCGAAGAGCGGCAGGTCGGCGCGCGGCACGTAGAGGCTGTGCGGGATGGTCGCTGGCACGAAGCGGTCGATGCTCTCGCACAGCATCCGGCAGACGTCGAGATCGCCCCGGAACGAGCAGGTGATCAGATTGGCTTCGGGGGCGGGCGCGGTCATCGTGCCCAGTCCATCGGTTCGATCGGCGCGAAGCGCGACTGTACGCGGGCAGGGCGGTCGAAGCGCTCGGGATATTGCAGCATCTCGGTCACTTCCGTCACATGCACGGCGAAATCCTCATCGAGTCGCGACCGGCGGCCTTCCCGGATCGCGGACGCCAGTTCCGCCGGTCCGCGCATGAAATCCATGGTCGGCTTGCCACGCCCGCCCCTGAACGGAACGGGGCGCGCCATCGGCAGGCGCTTGCCGAGGCCGCCGCCGAGGCGGCGCTCGATCAGCCGCGCGATCCGTCCCTCGCCGGGGCGGCGCAGGATGACCGGCGAGGCGTAGTCCCAGGGCTCCCTGATCTCGAGGATTCCCGTCTCGCCGATGATCCGCATGCGGTGGTCATAGGGTGCGACGATCGAATTGGTCAGCCGCGCGACGACGCCGCTTTCATATTCGATGCAGCCGACGGAGAAGTCCGGCGCCGGATGGACGAGCGGCGGCGTGGTCTGCTTGTCGGGCACCAGAAGGGCCGCGAACGCGGTGACCCGCGTCGCGGGGCCGAACATTGCGCCGAAGATCGTCAGAGCGTAGCCGGCGTGCTCATAGGTGCAGCCGGTCTCGAATTCGCCACGTCCCGGCCAGGGCTTGCCGCTGCGGCTCAGCCAGTCGCCATACTGGGTACGGTGGATCATGCCGTCGTCGAGCTCGGCATAGGCGAGCAGCACCTTGCCGATCGCCCCCGCGCGGATCGCGGCCCAGGCCGTCTGCAGACTTTCGCCAAGGACATTGCAGGGGGCGGAGGCGAGGCGGACGCCGGCGTCGCGCGCCCGATCCCGCAGCGCGGCGGCCTCGCTGGCCGTCATCGCCAGCGGCTTCTCCGAATAGACATGCTTGCCTGCGGCAATCGCGGCCTCGGTGACGGCGGCGTGGCTCTCGGGATCCGTCAGGTTCAGTACGATCGAACAGGTTGGATCGGCCAGCGCCGCGTCGAGCGAGGCGTAGGCCGGGTCGCCCCATGTGGCTTGGTAGGCGGAAAGCCGCTGCGGGTCGCGGTCATAGGCGCCTGTCAGGCGCAGCGTCCCTTCATGCAGGGCCAGGCAATGCCGATAGGAGTCGGCGACATAGCCGCAGCCGATGATCGCGATGCCTGTGCCCTGATCCGCCGCCATGCCCTGTCCGTTCCCCCGGCCAATATTCCGTCCTGCCTCGCCGCTGTCGCAGCCAGGCGGACTATCCATAGAAGCTGCACGCTTTCCGGGTGGTTACCCGGATGGGTCAGGCTGGAAGATTGGCGACGTAGCGCGCAACGAGGCGTTCGATGCCGATCTGGTCGTCAGCGTCGAACCGGCCGGCCCTGGGGCTGTCGAGATCGAGCACGCCCAGCACCCGCCCGTCGCGGATCAGCGGCACGACCAGTTCGGATTGCGATGCCGCGTCACAGGCGATGTGGCCGGGAAAGGCATGCACGTCCGGAACCAGGATCGTCTTGCGCTTCGCCACCGCGGTGCCGCAGACGCCCCTGCCGATCGGAATGCGGACGCAGGCCGGCTTGCCCTGGAATGGGCCGACCACGAGGACGTCGGTCCCCTCGGGCAGGAAATAGAACCCGGCCCAGTTCAGCTCCGGCATCGCGTGATAGAGCAGCGCCGACATGTTGGCGGCGTTGGCGATCTCATCGGGCTCGCCCTCGATCAGCGAAGCCAGTTGCTGGTCGAGCTCACGATAGAAGGCGGTCTTGTCGGAGGGGTTGGCAATCGGCGTCGAATCGAACATCGGCATCTCGCGTCCTTGTCGCCCGATGCCGCTGTTCCAGACGGCGCCACCCGGCCTCTGGGATTGCTATAGGCAGTCTCGATCGGTTTGGCGAGGATCGAGGTTTCCCTTCCAAATGCGCTGGTCAGAATGGCGATGTTCTAAGCGGCGGAAGATCTGGCAGGCTCCTGAATGTTGACGAGCTTTGCCGTAAACCCGTATGGGGGACAGGGGAAAAACGGTTGCATCCAGGCGGGCGTACTCTGAGTCGCGTGTAGTCCCGCCAGCCATTGCGATCTCTTCCCACACGCTTCGATCTTGCCGAGAGACGCATCCAATGCCCCTCCATCTACCCGCCCTGAACGTCTCCTCCGCCAAGCGGGACTGGTCTGCGGCCGCTGGGTGGCAGACCGTTTTGCTGGCCCTTGGCATCGCGGCTGGAGCCGGCGGAACCGCCTCGGCGGCCGATATCCCGGCCGTGCCGGAAGCCGCCGTGGCAGCGCCGGCCTCGGGGTGGACCTTCACCGTCGCGCCTTATGTCTGGGCGCCGTCCACGTCGGGAAATGTCGGGTTCGGCACGGTGAAGGCGTCCTTCGAAATGGATTTCTCCCAGATCTGGGATCATCTCGATTTCGCGGCCATGGGTGTGGTCGAGGCGCGCCATGACCGCTTCTCGATCTTCTCCGACCTTCTCTATATGAAGCTCTCCGCCGATGCGAAGCTGCCCTATGGAATCGGCGCGGAGCTGGGAACCGAGCTGCTGCAGTGGACGCCGGCCGCCGCCTACTCGCTGATCAAGACCGATCGTGGCAATTTCGATGTGCTGGCGGGCGCGCGGCTCTGGTCGGTCGAGGCGTCGCTCAACATCACGGACGCGCCGCTGCAACTCGGCCTCGACCGGCGCCACAGGGCGACCTGGGTCGACGCCGTGGTCGGCGTCAAGGCGCAGTATTCCCTGACCGAGTCCGTGTTCGTGAGCGGCTGGGCGATCGCCGGCGGCGGCTCTTCCGATTACAACTGGGATCTGCTCGGCGCGGTCGGTTACAAGGTGAACGATCGTTTTTCCGCCATGGCCGGCTATCGCGCGCAGGGCATCGACTACGAAGACGGCCCCTTCGTCTTCGACGCCGTCATCCAGGGGCCCATTCTCGGCGGCACGATCAAGTTCTGAGCCGCGCCGTCCCCGCTCGCTCCCCCGAACTCATGTGAGGAGTTTTTCCATGAAGAAGCGTCTGTCCCGATCCGCAGCACTCGCCCTTTCGGCTGCGATGCTGATGCCGACCCTGACCGGCTTTGCCGATGCCTGCACCCGCACCCTCTTCGTCGGCGACGGACAGATGGTGGCGACGGGGCGCAACATGGATTGGAAGGAGGACATGTTCTCCAACCTCTGGGCGTTCCCGGCCGGAATCGAGCGCGATGGCGCATCTGGCCCGCAATCCCTCACCTGGACGTCCAAGTATGGCAGCGTCATCACCTCCGGCTACGAGGCCGGATCGACCGACGGAATGAACGAGAAGGGCCTCGTCGCCAACATTCTCTATCTGGCGGAATCGCAGTATCCGGCGCCGGTCGCGGGACGTCCGTTCCTGTCGATTTCGTTGTGGGCGCAGTATGTGCTCGACAACTTCGCCACGGTGGATGAGGCTGTCGCCCATCTGAGGACCGAGCCGTTCAACCTGCTCGCGCCGACGCTCCCCAACGGCTCCCCCGCTGCGCTTCATCTCGCCATGTCGGATGCGTCCGGCGATTCAGCGATCTTCGAATATGTCGAAGGCAAGCTGGTGATCCATCACGGCAAGCAATACACGGTGATGACCAATTCGCCGACTTACGACAAACAGCTGGCGATGAACGAATACTGGGAAGAGATCGGCGGCCTGACCTTCCTGCCGGGTACCAATCGCGCGGCCGACCGCTTTGCCCGGGCCTCGTTCCTCCTGAGCGCGATCCCGAAGGCGGCGGATCCCAACTACATCAAGAGCGTGCCGCAGCACTCGTTCGACTATCAGGCCGTCGCCAGCGTCATGGGCGTGCAACGCGCCGTCAGCGTGCCGCTCGGGATCACCACCCCGGACCAGCCGAACATCTCTTCGACCATCTGGCGTTCGATATCCGATCAGAAGAACCGGATCTACTACTTCGATTCCGCGACCCGGCCGAACACCTTCTGGGTGTCGCTCGACAAGCTCGACCTGAAGCCCGGCGCCCCGGTCCAGAAGCTGACGATCCAGAACGGCGAGATCTTCGCCGGCGAAGTCGCGGCCGAATTCAAGCCGGCCAAGCCGTTCACCTTCCTACCCGGCAATCCGGAATAGCGCAGGACAGTCGGCGTGCCGGATCGCCTTATCTGGAGGGCGGTCCGGCCTTGCCGGCCACCCTGATCCGAGTGTCTGGATCAAGGCCCATCAGAGGCGCGCGACAGGGTATCCGATGGCTCCTGCTGCGATCGGGATCCGCCCCAACGCCGCGGACCATGCGTCACGCCGCCTGCATTGGCGGGATCATGAAAAGCGCACGGGCGCTGGCTTTTGCCAGCGTTTTTCGCGACCTTTCCGCAGGATTCCATGGGCTGTTCTGGCATGCCGATCGTATGGCATAAGAATAATTCATTGACATTCGTCGACTGGTATCGTAAATAGGGCGTGCTGAGTTTTGGTTGACGGGCTTTGATTGCCGCGCGATTAGCACCGCGCTCGAACGAACCTTCCTTTCAAAAATCATTCTATTACGCCATGGCGCCTCGTCGCCGTGGTCACGCAATTTGCTATGGAGGGTTCATCATGGCTACAGGTACCGTTAAATGGTTCAATTCCACCAAGGGTTTCGGTTTTATCGAGCCTGACAATGGTGGTCCCGACGCCTTCGTGCACATCTCGGCTGTCGAGCGCGCCGGAATGCGCGAACTCGTCGAAGGCCAGAAGATCGGCTACGAGGTCGAGCGCGACGCCCGGTCGGGCAAGATGTCGGCCTGCAATCTGCAGGCTGCTTAAACAGGGATCTGCTTTCCTTTGACCACGGATGTACTGGCACTGTTGAAAGCATGAGACCAATGAAGGTCAGGCAGATTGCCTGGCCTTTTTTATTGTCCGTCTTCAGATCGGAATGACCATGACAGAGACAAGCAGCAAATCTCGTCAAACGGCGGATTTGGCCTTTGGAAAGGTTCAGTCGCAATTCGTAGCGCGCAAGCGCGTGTTCGATGAACTGGATCTGATCGTGGTTGCTCGCGACGAAAAGACCCTACGCCTGCGCGAGGCTCGCCTTGCAAAGGAAGCCCAGGATCAACTTTCGCTCCTGGCCAAGAAGCCTTCAAGGCTCGCCTCGAAGGCCTGAATATCCTTCAGTCTGAAACGTCAATTGGAACCTAAGTTTGAAAAATATCGCCGATAAATTCGCAGACCGTCGCAGCACTTCCGCCGACGCCAAGGCCGCAGCCCTGCGCGCGTATCTCGCCGCCAAGGAAGCTGCCGAACCGACGCTGCTCGCCCGCCAGGCTGAGCGCAAAGCCGTTGCCGAAGCCCGGGACGCGCGCCGCTTGGAGCGCGAGCGGGTGAAGGCCGAAGAGAATGAGCGCCTTCGCGCCGAAGCCGCAGAGCGGGAAGCTGCCATCGAGGCCGCCGCCCGCGCCGAGAGCGACGAACGCGAAGCTGCCCAGAAGAACCGCGTTTCGCGCGTCATCGAAGACGAAGCCGCTCGCAAGGCCGAGCGCGACCGGCGCTACGCCAATCGCAAGGCGCGGCAAGCCTAGTCTGCCAAGTCCCTTCGGCCCGGACGGTCGCCACGCTGCCCGGGCTCGCGGCTTCGCCGAGCCGACGCGATATCGCCTATTCGGCGAGATTTTTCGGGTTCGGCGTCAAGGGAATGGCCGCGCTGGTGGCGTCGCCCCGGCAGCCCGGTCAGGCTTCGCTGGAACCTCAGGCTGCGCCTGTTTCGGGTTCCAGGCTTTCCACAGGCGCTGGTCCTTGTCTTCGACGGGCATGGCACGCTCCCACGTCTCGGGCTGATCCGATCGGGCGCGGCGGCCGTCGCAGGCCGGCGCCCTCCTATTCCACGGCGCGAATGTCACGAACAAAGGGGCACCCGATGGGCGCCCCTCGCATGTCGGTGGCTCTCGCTCAGAATCCCGTGGCGGATGCGGCGGGGCTGGCGCTCCCGCCGGTTCGCCGCCTCCGGCTCAATTGTGCCGGATTTCGGTGCCGAGCACCTTGAGGCATTCGCGGATGAATGCCGCCAGCGCCGTCCAGCCCTTTGCCGAGACCATCGTGCCGTCGACATAGGCGTCGGTGGGCGAAAGGTCGATATAGGTGCCGCCGGCCAGGATCACTTCTGGCTCGCAGGCGCCAAGCGCCGCGACCTTCTTGCCGCGCACCACGCCATCGACCGCGATCAGGATCTGGACGCCGTGGCAGATCGTGAAGATCGGCTTCTGCGCCTCGTGAAAGTGGCGGACGATCGCCTGCACGCGCTTGTCGGTACGGATATATTCGGGGCCACGGCCGCCCGCCGCATAGACGGCGTCGTAGCGATCGAGCTGGGCTTCGGCTTCCGAGAAGGTCTTGTTGATGATGAAGTGATGACCGGGCTTCTCGGTATAGGTCTGGTCGCCTTCAAAATCGTGCAGCGACGTCTTGAGGATGTCGCCGGCCTTCTTGTCGGGGCAAATCACGTGAACCGTGTGGCCAACGGCCTCCATCGCCTGCTGGAACACGAAGATCTCGTATTCCTCGGTGAAGTCGCCGGTGAGCATCAGGATTTTCTTGCCGGGCATTCTTGCTTCCTTCGTGCGGTTGAAGGGCAGGCGGGTCGTCGACCCGCCTGCCAGTCCGTTTGTTAGAACGGCGAATCGGGGAAGTAGTATTCCGCCGCATTGTCCTTGGTGATCAGCGGCGCGTCGAGCTTCACGACGCCCCGGATCGGGGCCTGGCCGATGAGGTTGGCGACCGTCATGTAGATGGCCGTCTTGATCATCGAAGGCGGATAGGGCGTCTCGACGGGCGTCATCGCATCGCCGTCGATAACCTTCTTGATGATTTCCTTCATGCCGTTGCCGCCCAGCGCGTACTTGATCTCGGTGCGGCTCGACTGCTTGATGGCTTCGAGGACGCCGAGCAGCATGTCGTCGTCATTGGCCCAGACCGCATCGATCTGCGGATACTTGGCCAGGTAGTCCTGCATCAGCTTGAAGGCATCGTCGCTGTTCCAGTTCGCATACTGGATGTCGAGGATCTTGAGGTCGGATCCCGCGATGCCGTCCTTGAAGCCCTGGATGCGCTCGTCGTCGATGACGGTCGGAATGCCGCGCAGCACGACGAGATTGCCCTTGCCGCCCAGCTTGTCGACCAGGAACTTGGCCGTGTTCTTGCCGACGGCGATGTTGTCGCCGGCCAGATAGAGATCCTGGATCGCCGGATCGTTCAGGCCGCGATCGACCACGGTGATGAAGGTGCCTCCCTCCTTCACCGCCTTGACCGGCATGGTGAGTTCTTCCGAGGTGTGCGGAAGGATCACCAGCGCGTCGAGCTTGCGCCCGGCCGACAGATCTTCCAGCGCGCTGACCTGCGCGGCGGCCGAGGGCGAGGTCTTGACGACGACTTCCACATTCGGGAAGGCGGCGTTGATTTCCTTGGCGGCGGCCTGGGCATGATAGACGATGCCGGACGTCCAGCCGTGATCGGCTGCGGGGATCGAGACGGCGACGACCTTCTTGTCCGCGGCGATGGCGTTGCCTGCCAGGAGAAGTGCGCCAAGGGTCGCGGCGGTTACTGCCCATTTCGTTTTTGTCATTGTTTCCTCCCGTTAAGATGGACCGATCGAGAACGAGACCCGCGTGGTCCGGCGCGGGCTATTTCGAAAACCTCTGGATCAGCATGGCGATGATGATGATGACGCCCTGTACGGCGGCCACGAGGTATTCGGATACGAAGTCCGAGAGCACCATCAGGTTGGCGATCAGCTCGAGGATGACCGCGCCGGCGACCGTGCCCCAGATCCGTCCCTTTCCGCCGCGCAGCGCCGTGCCGCCGATCACGACCGCGGTAATCACCTGAAGTTCCCACAGCACGCCGGTGGTCGGCGTTGCCGCGCCAAGGCGAGGCACGTAGCAGATCGCGGCGATGGCGACGCAGGCGCCCTGGATCACGTAAGCGATCGTCCGGGTGCGGATGATCGAGATGCCGGAATAGCGCGCCACATCCTCGTTGGCGCCGGCGGCGGCGCATTGCCGGCCATATTTCGTCTTGTAGAGGATGAAGGCGCCCAGCGCCGCCACGGCGAGCGAGATGAGGATCGGCAGCGGAATGCCGGCGACCGTACCGAAATAGACCGGCCGGTAGGCCTCGCGCAGCGTGCGATCGATCGGGATCGTGCCGCCATCCGACATGTAGGTGATCAGGGCGCGGAAGATGCCCATCGTTCCCAGCGTCGCGATGAAGGGCTCGATCTTGCCGACGGTGACGATGACGCCGTTGACGAGGCCGCAGGCGATGCCGGCCAGGACCGCGATCGCCATGCCGGCAGGAATCGACCAGAGACCGACATTCGGCACCATCATGTTCATGCACATGATGGTGATGCCGGTGATGAAGGCGGCCATAGAGCCGACCGAGAGATCGAGACCGCCCGAGGAAATCACGAAGGTCGCGCCAACGGCGATGATGGCGATGAAGGCGCTGCGCGTTATGACGTTGCTGAGATTGGTCGCGGACAGGAAGTCCGGATTGATCACAAAACCGATGGCGAGCAGCACCAGCAGCGCCAGAAACGGGCCCGCCGCGGCCCAGTTGAAGTTGAAATCCCTGTCGCGCTCGAGCCTTCCTGGCTCTGTCGTTGCAACGCTCATACTCTTCCTCCCTCGGTCGCGTGCGCGACCCCCGCCTCGGCGGTGGCGAGCCATGCGATATTGCTTTCCGTCATCCGCTCACCGGCGATCTCGCCGTTGATCCGGCCCTGGCGCATGACCAGGATCCGGTCGCAGAGGCCGATCAGTTCCTGCATCTCGGATGAAATGACCACGCAGGCCTTGCCCTCGCTCACCAGCTTGCGGATGAAGGTGTAGATCTGCGCCTTGTTGGCGATGTCGATGCCGCGCGTCGGTTCGTCGATGATCACGACGCTGGGGTTGGTCAGCAGGATCTTGGCGAGCAGCAGCTTCTGCTGGTTGCCGCCTGAGAGCTGGCCTGCATGCAGGCGGAGGCTGCGGACGCGGATGTCGTACCGGTCGACTGCCTGGTCCAGAGCGACCGCCTCCTGGTGCTTGCGCAGCCACAGTCCTGGATTGAGACGGCGGAGCGCCGACAGGGTCAGGTTGGGCGCCAGCCGCTCCTGCAGCAGCAGTCCCTTGCCCTTCCGGTCCTCGGTCAGATAACCGATGCCGGCATCGATGGCTTCGCGCGGGGAGCGGATGGCCATCGGCTGGCCATGCAGCTCGACGCGGGCATCGACAGGCCGCAAGCCGACGATGCCCTCGAACAGTTCGGTTCGACCGGCGCCGATCATCCCGGCAAATCCCAGAATCTCTCCCTTGTGCAGGGTGAACGAGACGTCGTTGGCGTAGCCGGGCACGGTCGCGTTGCTGACCCGAAGGATCGCCTCGCCGCGCGGGGCGTCGCTCTTGGGCGGGTAGAGCGCCGACAGTTCGCGACCGACCATCAGTTCGGCCATGTCCATCTGGCTCAGCGTGTGGCCGGCATAGGTGCCGATCATCTTGCCGTCGCGCAGGACCGTGACCTTGTCGGCCAGACGCTGCACCTCGTCGAGCCGGTGGCTGATATAGAGGACGCCCATGTTGCGGTCCTTCAGGCGCAGCACGATCTCGAGCAATCGCTCGACCTCGTTGCCGGTCAGTACCGCCGTCGGCTCGTCGAAGATCACCAGCTTGTGGTCGTCGAGCAGGGCGCGCCCGATCTGGATCAGCTGCCGGTCCGCGAGCCCGACGTCGCGCACGAGCGTCCGGGGCGAGACGTGGCAGCCAAGTTCGTCCAGCTTCTCGCGGGCGATCCTATGCATGGCCCGGTCGTCGACCAGCCCGTTTCGCGTGAGTTCGCGACCCAGAAACAAGTTCTCGGCGACGCTGAGCCCTTCCGCCAGCAGGATCTCCTGGTGGACCAGGACGATGCCGGCCTCTTCCGCCTGATGCGGGGTGGCGAAGGCGACCGGTTTTCCGGATACGGCAATCGTGCCCGCGCTCGGCTGCACATAGCCGGAAATCAGGCGCATCAGCGTCGACTTGCCGGCGCCGTTCTCGCCGATGATGGCGTGGATCTCGCCAGCGTGAATGTCGATGCCGACATTCGAAAGCACCGTCACGGGCCCATACTGCTTGGTAAGGTTCGCCGTACGCAGCAGGCAGGGTTCTGCCTGGGTAGCGTCGTGGCGGGGCGGCGTCTGTTGCATGTCCGGATCGCGTGCCATGGAAACGGGGAACGGTTCAGTCGAAGGCCGGCAGCAGCCGGTCCCGCGAGTGCTCGATATGCGCGCGCATCGCCTTGGCGGCCGCCTCCGGATCCGCGACCGCGAAGGCGTCCAGCAGCGCCTGGTGCTCGTCCAGCGCCTCGGCCGTGACCCGCCAATGGAACATCAGGCGGAAGATGTGGAAATGGGTGTGCTGGAAGCCCAGCATCTCGCGGATGAGCTGGTTGCCAGCGAACTCCATGATCTTGTCGTGGAAGATCGCGTCGAGCCTGGCGAAGGTCGAGTAATGGACATGGTCGTCCTTGCCTTCGCGGCCCGCCATCACACCTGCGGCCTCGCGAAGAATGGCGAGCTTCTCGGCGTCCATCGCCGCGGCGGCCTTGGCCGCCGCGTCCGGCTCGAGCAGCAGCCGAAGCTCGTAAAGCTCGTCGAAGCGGCGGCGCGTGATCTGCGGAGCGGCCCGATACCCGACGAGATGGGTCTTGACGACCAGGCCTTCGCCCTCCAGCCGGCCCAGCGCTTCGCGGATCGGGGTCTGCGAGACGCTGAATTCCTTGACGAGGCTGTCCACCGTGATGCGCGAGCCCGGCGCGATCTTGAGGGCCATCAACTGGTTGAAGATCGCCTCATAGACGTCCTCGGCCAGGCTGTTGGCCCGGTGGATGGCGGCACTGCCCTGGGTTGTGTCCGTGAAGCGGGTTGAAGTCATCGTCTTCCGTCTTTTGCCTATTGACAGGAGCCAGACCTAGCAGGCTATTTGGACCAACGCAATACTATATCCTATAGGATCTGATATAGAGTGGGCTCGTGAACATCACCGAACAGGCAGCCATGGCGTTGGCCATGGACCTCCTCGATCAGAGAAAAGTGCCGATAGAACATGCGCTTATCCAATCGCGCGTGCTGGTGGAGGCCGAACTCAAGGGCCACCCGTCGCATGGTCTGCAGCGTCTGCCCCGCATCCTGAGCCGTCTCGAAAAAGGTTTGATCGACGGCGAAACCACCGGCGAGGCGCGCTGGCGCTCCGGCGCCGTACTGGATGTCGACGGCAAGAGAGGGCTCGGCCCGGTTGTAGCCATGGCGGCGCTGGGTCGCCTGGAGGAGCGTATTGCCGAGACCGGAATCGCGCTGGCGGCGATCCGCAACAACAACCATCTCGGCATGCTGGCGCACTATGTCGAGCACATCGCGGCCCGCGGGCGCATCGGCATCGCCATGTCTTCGAGCGAGGCGCTGGTCCACCCCCATGGCGGTACCCGGGCCATGCTCGGCACCAACCCCATCGCAATCGCCATCCCCACGGCGGACCGCCCGATGGTGCTGGACCTCGCGACCAGCACCGTTTCCATGGGCAAGATCCACTACCACGCGGCCAATGGCTGGCCGATCCCGGCCGGCTGGGCGCGCGACGCCGATGGAAGTCCCACTGTGGATGCCGCCCGCGCGACCCGAGGCGCGATCGCGCCGTTCGGCGGCGCCAAGGGTTATGGGCTCGGCATGGCCATCGAACTGCTCGTCGCCGCGCTCGCGGGTTCGGCGCTCGCCCCCGATATCCAGGGCACGCTGGATGATCGGTTCGCCTGCAACAAGGGCGACGTGCTGATCGCGATCGACACGCTCGCCGCCCCCGATCTGGCGTTGCGCCTCTCCGCCTATCTCGACGCCGTCCGGTCGTCCGCGCCCGCCGATCCCGAGATCCCCGTTGGTATTCCTGGCGACGGCGCTTCGCGGCGACGACAGGCGTTCCTGGCCGACGGCTTCCCGATCGAGGTCCCGCTCTGGGACGCGTTGAACAGCCTGAATCTCACCCCGTCCTCGGTTCTTTAAGGAAAACACCAGTGAGCCTGTTTGCAGCCTTGAGGCTTCCGCGCGAAATCCTGTTCGGCAAAGGCCAGCGCCACGCGCTTCCCGATGTGGCGGGCAAGCTCGGCAAGCGCGCGCTGATCTGCACGGATGAGCGATTTGCCGGAACGGAAATGTTCGCCCGGAGTGTCGAGGGGCTGCGCGCCGCGTCGATCGAGGTCCTGGTCTATGATCAGATCCTGCCGGACGTCCCACGCGACAGCGTCGCCGTCTGCGTCGAGGCGGCGCGGGCCTTCGCTCCCGACATGGTGATCGGCATTGGCGGCGGCAGCTGTCTCGACATGGCCAAATGCGCGGCGCTTCTCCTCACCCATGGTGGCGTGCTGCAGGACTATTATGGCGAGTTCCGGATTCCCGGACCCGTCATGCCTGTCATCGCCGTGCCGACCACGGCGGGCACGGGATCGGAGGTCACGCCGGTTGCCGTGATTTCCGATCCGGAAAAGACGCTCAAGGTCGGCATTTCCAGCCCGTATCTGATCGCGGCCGCCGCGATCTGCGATCCCGAGCTGACCATGACCTGCCCGCGCGGCCTGACGGCAATCGCCGGGGCGGATGCGCTGACCCACGCCATCGAGGCGTTCACGGCGGCGCGACGCGGTACCGGGGCCGACCTGGCGCAGCAGCATGTCTTCATCGGCAAGAGCGATCTCACCGATCACTTCGCGCTGCTGGCGATCAAGCTGCTGGGGCGTGGTCTGGAACGGGCCTGCACGGATGGCAGCGATGAGGACGCGCGGGCCGATGTCATGATGGGCGCGCTGGCGGCGGGCTGTGCCTTCGGCACCGCCGGCACTGCCGCGGCCCACGCCGTGCAATATCCGGTCGGCGCGCTCACCCACACGCCGCACGGCCTCGGGGTCGCGACCATGCTGCCTTACGTGATGATCTATAACCGCGCCGTGGTGGCAGAGCAGATCGCCGAGGTGGGCGCTGCTCTGGGCGTCGACGGCGCAGGGCGGAGCGTCGAGGCGATGGCGGATGCCACGATCGCGGAGATAAGCCGCCTGTTCGCGGCGATCGGCATCACCCCGACCCTGGCCGCGCTTGGATTGCCCGCCGACAAGGTTGACTGGACCGCCGAGCAGGCGCTGGGCATCGGGCGTCTGGTCAAGAACAACCCGCGAAGCCTCGATCTCGCCGCCATGCGCCGCCTGGTCCAGGCCGCTTATGACGGCGATCTCGCCGCTTCCGCTCAATGAAGCCTTCAGGAGAAACTCCGATGAACGTTCGCCAGCAAATCGATCCGTCGACAACGCATGGACTGGATCTTTCCGAATTTTCGCGCGGTCTCTACATCAACGGCGCCTGGCATGCCGCCCGCAGCGGCCGCGTGATTCCCGTTACCGATCCCTCGACGGGAAAAGTGATTGCGTCCGTGCCCGATGCCGCGCTGGAGGATGCCGCAGCCGCGGTTGCGGCGGCTTCCGCCGCTGCCGAGGGGTGGCGGGAGACCGCGCCGCGCAAGCGCTCGGAAATCCTGCGCCGCTGCTTTGAACTGATGGTCGAACGCTCGGAGATGCTGGCCACGCTGATTTCGCTGGAGAACGGCAAGGCGCTGCGCGACGCGCGTGGCGAGGTGGCCTATGCGGCGGAATTCTTCCGTTGGAACGCCGAGGAAGCGGTTCGCATCTCCGGCGAGTTCGGCAGGGCGCCGGCCGGCACCAACCGGATCATTGTCGACTACGAGCCGATCGGCGTCTGCGTCCTGATCACGCCGTGGAATTTTCCGGCTGCGATGGCGACCCGCAAGATCGCGCCGGCCCTGGCGGCCGGCTGCACGGTTATCCTGAAGCCCGCGAGCGAAACCCCGCTCACCGCCTATGCGCTGGCGGCCCTCTATGAGGAGGCCGGTGTTCCGCCCGGCGTCGTCAACGTCCTGACCACGTCCACCCCCGGTCCCCTGACGGCATGGATGCTCGCCGATCCGACGGTGCGCAAGCTCTCCTTCACCGGCTCCACCGGCGTCGGTCGCGCCCTGCTGGCGGAAGCGGCCAAGAACGTCATCTCCTGTTCGATGGAACTGGGCGGCAACGCGCCCTTCGTCGTATTCGACGATGCGGATCTGCAGGCGGCGCTCGATGGCGCCATGGTCGCCAAGATGCGCAATGCCGGCGAAGCCTGCACGGCGGCCAATCGCCTCTACGTTCAGTCCGGCATCTATGACGCCTTCGCGGAGGGGCTGCGCGAGCGCATGGCCAATCTCAAGGTCGGCGCGGGACCGGAAGAGGCGACCGAGTGCGGTCCGATGATCACCCGCAAAGCCGTGCAGAAGATCGATCGCCTGGTCGAGGATGCGACCAGCCGCGGGGCGCGGGTCCTGTGCGGCGGCACCGTCGGCGAAGGGGAGGGCTTCTTCTACCCGCCCACCGTGCTGGCAGACGTCTCGCCCGAGGCGGAAATGGCGCATGAGGAAATCTTCGGCCCCGTGGCGCCGCTCTACCGCTTCGAGACCGAGAGCGAGGCGATCGCCCGCGCCAACGACACGGAATACGGCCTGGCGGCTTACATCTTCACGCGCGATGTGGCGCGGGGCTTGCGGGTAGCATCGCGAATCGAAGCCGGTATGATCGCGCTCAACCGAGGTCTGGTTTCCGATCCCGCCGCCCCCTTTGGTGGCGTCAAGCAAAGCGGGTTGGGTCGCGAGGGCGGTCAGCATCACGGCATAGCCGAATTCATGGAGGCGAAATACATCGCCACCAGTTTCTGAGGGGGCCATCATGGCGACTGCGCATTCCACGCTCGATCCGTACCGGATCCGCGACCATGTGGCTGATTTCGACGCCATCGTCGCGGACATTCGAGCCCGCAGTGTGCAGACGCGGTCGGCAGTGCCGATGCGCGCCAATGTCGCCTATGGGGAGGATCCGACCGAGACGGTGGACCTGTTCTTCCCCGCCAACCCCGGTCCCTCCCTGCCGGTCCATGTCTTTATCCATGGCGGATACTGGCGGATGTTCTCGAAGGAGGACTATTCCTGCGTCGCGCAAACCGTGACGCAGGCGGGCGCTATCGCCGTGATCGTCGACTACGCGCTGATGCCGTCGGTGCGGATGGCGACGATCGTCGATCAGGTTCGGCGCGCCAAGGCATGGGTGATTGCGAACATCGCCGACCATGGCGGGGATCCGGCCCGGCTGACCGTCAGCGGTCATTCCGCCGGGGCGCATCTTTCCACATTCCTGTTCAACGACCCGGAGACGCCATCGGGCGTCGGCGCGGCGCTGTTGCTGGGCGGTCTTTACGAACTGCAGCCGCTGCAATCCTCATTCCTGCATGCGGAGATCGCCATCACAGACGAGGAGGTCGCCCGCTTCTCGCCCATGCGCCATCGGCATGACGCGGGTACCCGCGTCGTCGTGGCCGTTGGCGAGTTGGAAACGCCTCCCTTCCTCCAGCAGGCGCAGGCCTTTCGCGATGTCCTGGCGGGGCAGGGGCTCTCCGTGACGCTGCATTCGGTGCGGTCCCGAAACCACATGGACAGTGTCCGGGACCTTGCCATTCCCGGCTCCGATGCAGGCGCCTGCCTGACAGAACTGATCGAGCGGTCGTTCGAGCCTGCCTAATGCCGTCATGCAAGCGAGACCCGGCCCGGTGTCCTGACGCGAACACGGGGCTCGGGTCTGCTTTCATCGCGCTCGTCCCGCGCAGCGGGGCACGGTTCCTGCGAAAACGCTAGGACTCGGATCGGACCCACACGCTGACGCTGCCACCATGGGTGGGGAACGCGCCCCGGCCCTGATCGTCGAGCACGATCCGGTCGTCCCGGTGGCCCAGGAAATCGTGGAAGGTGACGCCCGCCTGCTCGGGGCCGAGCTCCACCGATTTCTCGCCGCCCTCGCCATTGGACAGGACGACCACGCAGCCGGGCTCGTCCGCCGTGCCGTGCCGGATGAACCCGACGCAGTTCGCGTCGTCGAACAGGTCCGTCTGCGCTCCATTCGCGAAGCGACGCCGCGCCTCGATCAGCTTGGGCAGGCACTCGATCGCCGGCATGTCGATCTCGTGATCGTTGCCGTCGCCACCCTTGTCGGTGTAGTGCGCGCCGAACAGGTCCGGGTAGAAGACGCAGGGGACACCCTGTTCCCGTAGCAGGATCAAGGCGTAGGCCAGCGGCTTGAACCAGGGCTCGACCGGAGCCTCCAGCGCCTGCAAGGGCTGGGTATCGTGGTTATCGACGAGGGTCACCGCATGCTCCGGCGAGGCCGCCACCAGCGAGCCGTCGAAGATCGTGCGCATGTCGAAATTGGCGCCCTGGGCGGATGCGTCATGGAAGCGGTGGTGCAGCCCGACATCGAACAGCATCAACTGCTTGTCGACCCGCTCCAGATAGTTCGAGAGCGTCTCCATGTCGGGATGCCAGTACTCGGCGACGACGAAGAGTTCGGGATCGACGGTGTCGCGCATATGGCCGACCCAATCGCGGAAGAACCAGGCCGGGATATGCTTGGCCGCATCCAACCGAAAACCGTCGACCGGCACCTGTTCCGCCAGCCAGCGGCCCCAATATTTCAGCTCTTCATAGACGGCCTTGTTGCGGAACTCGACATCCGCGCCCATCAGGAAGTCGAAATTGCCGTTTTCGGCGTCGACCTCCTCGTTCCATTCGCCATCGCCATATTCGTTGACCAGGCGGAAGATTCCGCTTTCATCCGGGTCCTTGATGACGTCGACGCCGCTGAAGCACTTCACGTCCCAAATGAACTGCGAATATTGGCCGTCGCGACCGGGAAAGGTGAAGCGGGTGTAGGCCTTGGCCTCGAACGCCTCGTCTTCGATCTGGGTGCGGTCCTCGGGATTGACCCTGCGCACGCGCACGGTCTCTTCCTCGTCTGCGCCCATCTTGTGATTGAAGACGACGTCATGGATGACGCGCAGGCCCTTGGCGCGAAGCGCGCCTGTCGCGTGTTCGAAGGCGGCGCGATCGCCATATTTAGTGGCGACGGTGCCCTTCTGGTCAAACTCCCCGAGATCGAACAGGTCGTAGCTGTCATAGCCGACAGAATAGCCTCCCGTGGCCCCTTTGTAGGCCGGCGGCAGCCAGACATCGGTGATGCCCATGCTCGCGAGCGCATCGGCCCGTTCCCCCACTTCACCCCAGAGACGCCCGCCATCGGGATAGTACCAGTGGAAGAACTGAAGCAGAGTCCGTGCGGCCATGTTTTCCTCGCGTCGCGCTGAGCGAGGGAAAACGGCTGGAAGCAGAAACGGTTGCTGCGACAAAACAGCAACCGTTCCGGGCGGCGGAAAAGGCCTAGGCGCCGTCGACGCGATCCCAGAAGCGCAGAGCGCCGCATGTCTCGATGAAGCGATCCGCGTCGCCCGGCTTGGCGAGCTGAACGAATCCCGCGTCGAGATCCCCAGGCAGCCCCGCCTTGTCGAACAGGGCCTTCGCGGCCGCCGTGAAACCGCAGAACTTATAATGCGCGTAGACATCGGCGACGAAGTCACGCGCCGGCGGCAGCTTCAGCAGGTCGGCGAGGCCGGCCTCGCTGGCGAGGATGGCCACCGCGTCGAAGAGCACCGAGGGGCCGCCATCGATCTTGCGATGGGCGGGCAGTTGCGTGCCGTCGCCTGCCTTGACGCCACCGACGGTTGGCGCAATCCGCTCGAAAGTGCCCCCAGCCTTCTCGACCGCGTTCTCGAGCGCGGCGAGAAGAGCCGCGTCGACGCCGTCCGTGACCAGGATGCCCAGCTTGCGTCCATTGAAGTTGCCAGGCCCGTTCTTGAGGATGCTGAGCGCGTCCGATGTGGGCAGATCCATCTTCGGCTGAGCCGCCGGGGGCGCGGCCTTCGGAAGCTTGGGCAGGCCGAGGCCGGCAGCCACCGTCCTCGCCAGGTCTTCATCGATGTTGAGAAGGTGCGAAACCACGCGCTCCCGGATGGCGGGCGTCTCGCAATTGCTCAGCTCGAACACCAGCGCGTCGGCGATGTGCTTCTGCTCGATGGCCGTCTGGCTGCGATAGAACTGCCGGGCCTGGCTGTAGTGATCGGCGAAGCTTTCGGCGCGCAGCCGGACCTTCGGGCCCTCGGGTTCCTGGGCAAGGGTCTGGAAGCCCTGCATCGGCGACTCGCGCGGTCCGCCGATTTCCGGCCCCCAGGAATTCGGCTCGTAATTGGCCCGTCCCTTGGGATTGTGGGAGGCCATGTGGCCGTCCTGCTGGAAATTATGGAACGGGCACTTTGGGGCGTTGATGGGAAGATGCGTAAAGTTGGGCCCGCCGAGACGCTTCAACTGCGTGTCGAGATAGGAGAAGTTCCGTCCCTGCAGCAGCGGATCGTTGGAGAAGTCGATGCCCGGGACGATGTTCTGCGTCATGAAGGCGACCTGCTCAGTCTCGGCGAAGAAATTCTCTGGCATGCGATCGAGCACGAGGCGTCCGACCGGCGTCACGGGAAGAATATCCTCGGGGATCAGCTTGGTCGCGTCGAGCACGTCGAAATCGAAGCTGTCGGCAAAGTCCTGGTCAAAGGTCTGCAGGCCGAGTTCCCACTCGGGGTAGTCGCCGCTCTGGATCGCGTTCCACAGATCGCGGCGGTGAAAGTCCGGATCGGCGCCGTTGATCTTGACCGCCTCGTTCCAGACGACCGACTGCATGCCGAGTTTGGGCTTCCAGTGGAACTTGACGAAGGTCGACTGGCCCTCGGCATTGACGAGCCGGAAGGTGTGGACGCCAAAGCCTTCCATGAAGCGGAACGAACGCGGGATGGCCCGGTCGGACATGACCCACAGGATCATGTGCATCGCTTCCGGCATCAGAGAGACGAAATCCCAGAAATTGTCATGGGCGCTTTGCGCCTGCGGGAAGTCCCGGTCCGGTTCCTGCTTCACGGAGTGAATCAGGTCAGGGAACTTGATGGCGTCCTGGATGAAGAAGACGGGGATGTTGTTACCGACGAGGTCCCAGTTGCCTTCCTTGGTATAGAACTTGACGGCGAAACCGCGCACGTCGCGCGCCAGGTCGGCCGATCCCTTGTTGCCCGCGACCGTCGAAAACCGCACGAAGACGGGGGTCTTCTCTCCGGCCCGCTGAAAGATGTCGGCGCGCGTGAGGTCGGTGAGCGGCTGATAGGTTTCGAAGAAACCATGTGCGCCGTAGCCTCTCGCATGGACGACGCGCTCTGGAATGCGTTCGTGATCGAAGTGGAAGATCTTCTCGCGGAAATGCGCGTCTTCCATCAGCGCCGGACCGCGCGCGCCCTGGCGAAGCGTGTTCTGATCGTCCGCGACCGGCATGCCCTGCTGGGTCGTGAGGGTTTCGTACCCGCCCTCGGTGGTCTGGTGCGTCTCGCCTCCAGCGCCCCGAGCCATGACTTCATCGCCCAGTTTGGCGGGCGAGTTCACGCGACTTTTCGGGTCCATGAGGTTCCTCCCAATTGTGGTGCCTGGATGGAATGCGCTGCGCGTGTTTCACGCGGCGGCTGCGCATCAACGGGGCCAAGCCGGGATCCGTTCCACGCGGTGCGGGGGAGACCTGCCAGTTCCGCGCGCTCCCTGGCGACACGACGTTCGGAGGGCCGCTCGGCGTGGGGCGGCCGGCTGGATGGGCTTCGCGGGCGCCAACGCGTCCCGACTGTCATCGCGCTTTCGCCGCGTGCGCGCGCGGCATACCATCGATCCGGGGACACAGGCGAAATAGAGCGGGGCCCGAAGGCCCCGCATTTTCTTTAGATACGATCGCTATACGTGCCGACGCGATCCCTCGGGGGCATCGGCGCATCCGGGTCGAAGCTGGTCCAGCCGGCCGTCTCGTAGTCGCTTCGGCGGCGCTCCAGGTCGACTGCGCGTGCGTCATGCAGCACGCCGCGGGCCAGTTCGGCCTTCTCATCGGCGACGCGGGCTGTAACCAGCGTGCCGCCGCGGCGAACGCCCTCGGCATACACATGCGCATCCCGCTCCGGCACGCCGGATTCCGTGAGAGCGCCCACGATCCCGCCGGCTGCGCCACCCACGACCGCGCCAGCGGCCGCGCCGGCTGCGGTTGCGATCAGCCAGCCGGCCGCCACGACCGGGCCGACGCCCGGAATGGCCACGATGCCAAGACCGGCGAGAAGGCCGCCGAGGCCACCAAAGGCCGCGCCAATACCGGCGCCAGCGCTGGCGTCGACGGCAACATCCGAAGCATCCACGTCGCCATCGACATTGGAAGCCACCACGCTGATATCATCGTGGGCAATGCCCAGAGCCTGAAGGTCGCGAACGGCGGCGGTGGCATCGGCGCGCGTGTCGAACAGTCCCGAAACGGTGGTCGTCATGAGATATCCTTTCAACTCGAAACTTACTTGCTGGTGACGTTGCCCTGGAAGTCGACGGCGACGTCCATCATGGCTCCGCCCTTCGATGCCTTGCCGCGCCAGATGCCGTCGGCATCCTTGACCAGCGCCGAGACGTCGCTGTAGCCGGCATCGGTGACGCGAGCACGGGCCTGGTCCTCGGTGAAGCTGTTCGCACCGGCGACCGGAGCGGCGGGATTGGTCTGCTCGCCAGCGACAGCCGGGGTCTTGGCCTCTTCGGCGAAGGCCGGGGCGGCAGAGGCGGCGATCAGAAGGCCGGCGAATACGAGGTTCTTCATGGTGGATCTCCAGATTTAGACAAAGCTCTCCCGGCCACGGCAAAGCGTGTTGCAAAAGGCCGAGAGAAGAATGAGGGAGGGGTGGTTAGGCGCGAGCGGCCTTGCGGCCTTCCTCGGCGCTGGCATTGACGCCGGCTTCGGCGATCTGCGTGAGCAAAGCGTCTGCCTTGTGCTCTTCCTGGAGCGTCTCATCGAGAAGCTTGGCGGCGTCCTTCATGCCAAGCTGCATCGCCCAGGTCTTCAGCATGCCGTAACGGGCAATCTCGTAATGCTCGATTGCCTGGCCACAGCCGATCAGAACGGCGTCGGCGGCGGCGGTCCCGCCGAAATCTTCCAGGTCTTCTTCCATCTCGGACGTGATGCCGACCATCGCGTCGCAGGTCTTGCCGCGTGCCGGCTTGCCGAGGATCTCGAAAACCTGCACCAGACGCTCGACATGGCCTTGGCTTTCCTCGCCATGCTCGGTGAAAGCCTTCTTCAGCTCAGGCGACTGTGCAGCCTTCGCTGACTTCTTGCACGCCTTTACAGACTGCTTCTCGGCAAAGTAGACATCCTTGAGCGTTTCGTAAAACGCATCCGACAAATTCTTCTCAGAAGCCATGATCTTCCTCCGGACTACTCGGAAATTCATTCCGAGTGTGTGATTATGCGGTATCAACCACCTCGATCGCTTATCGTTCCCTGAAATCTGCGTCGAAAGCTCAACCTTCGTGCCGCGAGACGCCGGAAGCTTCGGCGTTTTCGAGCCCGGCCGGGACAGGGCGAATGATGAGGGCGCGTGCAGGACGCCTTCTTGGAGCGAGGGCTTGTTCGATCCGCGAGACGAGTTCAATCTGGCGTCCATGTCGTCTCAGCCAAAAAAGAATGAGGCTCCCGAGCGGGTGCAAGAATGGGTGCTGCCGGCTGCGGTCACGCTGGGGTCGTCGGTGCGCGCTCATGGCATCCTTCTGGAGATGCGGGCGCGCCTGCCTTCCGCTGCGAAGAAGGCGCTGTCGGTCAAGGGCAGCATTCTCATCCTGACCATGCCCGAGATTTCCGCTGAAGCCTTTGCCGCCACGGCAGCCGTTGTTTCCCGTGTGCTGGACGGGATCGAGGCATTTCCCGTGATCCCGCGTGAGATCGAGGACATCCTGACGATCTCCACGACCGAGCGGCATCGATGGCTCAAGGACGGACGCCTGCAAAGCGCCGGGACACGAACGGTCAAGCTCAGGGGCCGTTCGAAGAAGATCACCTTTCACGTTTTCGACCCGCGCCATGTCGAGGATGTTCTGGATCGCGATCTGGTCACCGTCTGGCGCGAGAATGACGCGGCGCAGGCCGCGGAGAACCGCAGAAGAGCCGCCGGCAAGGCCGCGCTGACCCGCTCCAGAAAGGGGGAGCCCAAGGCCGCGCCGCTGGCTTCCCCGGCAGGACGTCGAGAGAAGGCTCCTGCGCCGAAACTCCGGGGCTGGGACGAGTTCGACCGCGACGAACTCCTGCGCTGAACCCTTCGCCGCCTCGCGGCCCATGCGCTTGCCCTTCGCCCTCATTCCTGGGTATCAGCGGCGCTCACCCAAAGGACGGAACAGCATGAACAGTCTGGTTGGAAAAGTCGCCTGGATCACCGGCGCCGGCAGCGGCATCGGACAGGCGGTCTCTACCGCGCTGGCCGGTGCCGGTTGTCGCGTGGTCCTGACCGGACGACGTCGGCAAGCGCTTGATCAGACGGCGGAGACGATCGCCGGCAAGGGCGGCACGAGCGTCGCGCGGGCCGGCGACTTGACCGACCCCGAAACGGCGGGTGCGATCGTCGCTGAAATCGAGGCCCGGTTCGGACGGCTCGACATTCTCGTCAACAATGCCGGCGGCAATATTGTCGAGCGCGCCTGGAAGGACCTGACACCCGGCAGCATCGATGCCCTGATCCACAGCAATCTGTCCGCCGCCTTCTATTGCGCCGCCGCCGCGATGCACCCCATGCGCAGGGCCGGGCAGGGCCAGTTGATCCACATCGCGTCCTGGGCGGGAAAGTTCATCCACCCGGTTAGCGGACCCGCCTATACGGCGGCCAAGCATGCCGTGGTGGCCATGAGCCAGAGCATCAACATGGAAGAATATCGCAACGGCATCCGGTCGACGGCCATCCTGCCGGCGGAGGTGGCGACGCCGATTCTCGAAAAGCGCCCGACACCGCCGACGGCCCAGGAGCGGGCCGAGATGCTGCAGCCGGCCGATCTCGCCGAGCTTGCGCTCTTCATCGCGACCCAACCGGCCTCGGTCTGCCTCAACGAAGTTGTCATCAGCGCCAGGCTCAACAAGTTCTACGAGCGGTAGGGCTCCGCCGCGCGTTCCTGAAGGCCCGTGTCCCGGCGCCGTGGCGTCCGGACACGGGCCGATCCAGGGCGGAGGCCCCTCCGCGCCACTGCGGCGAACTGACCGACCTGCGCGGTTTGACAATGCTGGCCATCTGGCCGAGACATCGAGCATGCAAACCGTTTCCTTTGCCCCACGCAAGATCCGCAAAGGCAGCCTCCAAACAGGCTGACTGCCTGGTGCTGCTACCTGCGAGAGCAAGAGCGGCGCCAGGGAAGCATTCCTCACAACATCCGAAATCCGTGTGTCCTGGCTGAGCGATTGGCTGCGCTTTCCTGCGCGCCGCTCAACGCCGGAGGCCACTTCTATTTGGGATCGGCCCAATGACCTTCAAGTACACTTTCACGTTCCCCATTAGCGGCCCGAACAAGTTGCCGCGCTTCAAGGGCTGGGCTGCCGAAAACGCCCCTGACATCGCGATCAGCCTCCCGCCTCAGGTCCCCGCCAAGAACGAGACGCTGACGATACGTCTGAAATCCGTCGAGGATCGGCAGACGCTGACGGCGAAGCTGGCAGGCGCCAGCCTCTAGTCCGCACGGCGGTGGCGGGGCCTCCCCGCCACCGCCTGCCCTCATCGCGGTGTTGAAGCGTGCGCCAAGGCCGGCAAGGCCTATGCAACCGTCGCCAGGGTGTGCCGCGCGATCATGCTCTCCTCGTCGGTCGCGATCACGCGAACTTCGACCCGGCTTTGCGGCGCGCTGATAAGCGTCTCGCCGCGTTCATTGGCAGCCTGATCCAGAACGATGCCGAGCCACTCCAGACGGGCGCAGACTGCGGCGCGGACGGGAGGCGCGTGCTGGCCAATCCCGGCCGTGAAGATGAGGCCATCCAGACCTCCGAGCGAACTCGTCAGCCCCCCGGCCTCGCGGGCGATCCGATACGCGAACAGTTCGACCGCCTCGGCAGCCCGAGGATCCGGGCTTTCGAGCAGGGTGCGCATGTCGCTGGAGATCCCCCCGGAAACGCCCAGCAGGCCCGATCGGCGGTAGAGAAGGTCCTCTATCTCTGCGGCCGTCATCTCCCGCTCCTGCAGCAGGTAGAGGATGACGCCGGGATCGAGCGTGCCCGGCCGCGTGCCCATCACCAGGCCGTCCAGGGCGCTGAAGCCCATGGTCGTATCGATACTGCGTCCCCGAGCGAGGGCGCAGAGACTGGCGCCATTGCCCAGATGCGCCACGATCACCCGGCCGCAGGCCAAGGCGGGCGCGAGGTCGGGCAGGCGGCTCGCGATGGATTCATAGGACAGGCCGTGAAAGCCGTAGCGGCGAATGGCCATCGCCTCATATTCGCGCGGCAGCGCGAAGCGGCTGGCGACGGCCGGCATGGTGTGGTGAAAAGCCGTGTCGAAGCAGGCGACCTGAGGCAGATCGGGTCGCGCGGCGGCGATCGCCCGGATCGGCGCGAGGTTCTGCGGTTGGTGCAGCGGCGCCAGTGGCGTGATCCTGTCCAGCGAGGTCAGAAGCGCCGGCGTCACCCGTTCGGGCTCGGCATGGTCGGGTCCGCCGTGCACAACCCTGTGGCCGACGGCGATCAGCCGGTCGCTGCCAAGATGCGCCTCGATCCAGTCGATCACTTTCTCAAAGAGCGGTCGCGAGCCGCCCGCGGCATCCGGCCAGGCCTCATCGACAAGCGTCTCGCCGTCGACGTCCCAGGCCCGGAAGTGCGGGTGCTCGGTGATCGCCTCGATCTCGCCGCGCAGCGCGAGTTCCAGCGTGTCGGGACGGCCCACGCGGAAGAGCGCGAATTTGAGGCTGGACGAGCCGGCATTCAGGGTCAGGATCGCTTCGGTCATGGTCCTGATTTCTCTCCCGTGGACCGCCTGCCTCGCCCTTCCAGCTCGCCTTGATGCACATCAAGGCGTCCCTTGCAGAGGCGCCGCAGTTTTCAACGCACGGGCTTTTTCCGCTGGCTGCGCTATTCTGGATGACGCAAGCCATAGTAGATCCTTCGCGGCCTCACAACGGAGCATGCCGAATGACAACCGCCGAGCAGAGCGTTTCCGGAGCGGAGTCGCCACCCTTGTCGCCGGACGAGGTGCGGCTGATCAACGCCTGGTGGCGGGCGGCGAACTATCTCTCCGTAGGCCAGGTCTATCTGCTGGCCAATCCGCTTCTGCGCGAACCTCTGACCCCGGCGCACGTCAAGCCGCGCCTGCTTGGCCATTGGGGCACGACGCCGGGCCTCAACTTCATCTACGCCCATCTGAACCGGGTGATAAAGCGCGACCATGCGAGCGTGCTCTACATCGCCGGGCCCGGGCACGGCGCGCCGGGCGTCGTTGCCAGCACTTGGCTCGAAGGTACCTATAGCGAGCTCTATCCCGAGATTTCCCAGGACGAAGCCGGCATGTGCCGCCTGTTCCGCCAGTTTTCCTTTCCAGGCGGCATTCCCAGCCATGCCTCGCCGGACACACCGGGTTCGATCCATGAGGGCGGCGAGCTCGGCTATTCGTTGAGCCACGCCTTTGGCGCCGTCTTCGACAATCCCGATCTCGTCGTTGCCTGCGTCGTGGGCGACGGCGAGGCAGAGACCGGCCCGCTCGCCACCGCCTGGCACGGCAACAAGTTCCTCAACCCGGCGCATGACGGCGCCGTGCTGCCGTTTCTCCACCTCAATGGCTACAAGATCGCCAATCCGACCGTGCTGGCCCGGATCCCGCATCGGGAACTGGAAGCCCTGCTGCGCGGCTATGGCTATGCGCCGATCTTCGTCGAAGGCGACGAGCCCGAGGCGATGCACCAGAAGATGGCCGCCGCCCTCGACGTCGCCTTCGCGTCGATCCGCGCCATCCAGCAGAAGGCCCGGACCGGTGGCGGCACGGCCGAGCGGCCGGTCTGGCCGATGATCGTGCTGCGCTCGCCCAAGGGCTGGAGCGGGCCGAAGACGGTGGACGGCAAGCAGACGGAGGGCTCCTGGCGTTCGCATCAGGTCCCGTTCACCATGGAGAAGCCTGAGCATCTCGGCCTGCTGGAGGCATGGCTGCGCAGCTATGTGCCGGAAGAGCTGTTCGATGCATCGGGGCGGCTGCGGCCGGAGATCGCCGCGCTGGCCCCCGTGGGCGAGAAGCGGATGAGCGCTAATCCGCACGCCAATGGCGGAGCGTTGATGCGACCGCTCAAGCTGCCGGATTTCCGGGAATACGCGGTGGCGGTGCAGCAGCCGGGCGGCGTCAGCGCCGAAGCGACCCGGATCAGCGGCGGTTTCCTGCGCGACGTGATGCAGAAGAACGCGGCGAACCGGAATTTCCGCGTCTTCGGCCCCGACGAGACGGCGTCCAACCGGCTGCAGGACCTGTTCGACGTCACCAGCCGGAGCTGGGATGCCGAGATCCTCGCCTCGGACGATCACCTGTCGCCCGATGGCAGGGTGATGGAAATCCTCAGCGAGCATACCTGCCAGGGCTGGCTTGAGGGCTACCTGCTCACTGGCCGGCACGGCTTCTTCTCGTGCTACGAGGCGTTCATCCACATCGTCGATTCGATGTTCAATCAGCACGCCAAATGGCTGAAGACCGCGAAGGAGGTCGCCTGGCGGCGGCCGATCGCGTCGCTGAACTACCTGCTGACCTCGCATGTCTGGCGCCAGGATCACAACGGCTTCAGCCATCAGGATCCGGGCTTTGTCGATCATGTGGTGAACAAGAAGGCCGAGATCGTCCGCGTCTACTTCCCGCCGGACGCGAATACATTGCTTTATGTCACCGACCACTGCCTGCGCAGCTGGAACCGCATCAACGTCATCGTCGCGGGCAAGCAGCCCAGTCCGCAATGGCTGACCATGGACGAGGCGATCAAGCACTGCGCGACCGGCATCGGCATCTGGGAGTGGGCAAGCAATGATCGCGGTGCCGAGCCCGATGTCGTCATGGCGTGCTGCGGCGACGTGCCGACGCTGGAGACGCTGGCCGCCGTCGACCTGCTGCGCCAATACCTCCCGGACCTCAAGGTGCGGCTCGTCAATGTCGTCGACCTGATGACGCTGCAGCCGAAGACCGAGCATCCGCATGGTCTGTCCGACGCCGATTTTGATGAATTGTTCACGCGCGGCAAGCCGGTGATCTTCGCCTATCACGGCTATCCCTGGCTGATCCATCGCCTTGCCTACAAGCGGGCCAACCACGAAAATATGCATGTGCGCGGCTTCAAGGAGGAGGGCTCCACCACCACACCCTTCGACATGGTGGTGCGCAACGAACTCGACCGTTTCCACCTCGTCGCCGACGTGGTCGACCGCGTGCCGGGCCTTGGCGCCGCCGCGGCCTATGTCAAGCAGGCGATGCGGGACCGGCTGACGGAGCATTATCATTACGTCCGCGAGCATGGCGCCGACATGCCGATGGTCGCCAACTGGCGCTGGCCGGGCGTGGCGTGACGAAGGGGGGGGCGGCGGCGGCTTGCGCGTCGCCCCTATATCCGGCGGACGGACACCCAAGAGCTGGCGGAGGTCGCAACATGCCCTATGCCGAGTTGGACGACCTGCCGCTCGCCGTGCGGGCCCACTTGCCAATTCACGCCCAGGAGATCTTTCGCGCGGCCTTCAACAATGCATGGACCGAATATGCTGCGAGGGGCGATGAGGCGCGGGAGGATATCGCGCGCCGGGTCGCCTGGGCCGCCGTCAAGCACAGGTACCGGAAGGAAGGCGACCAATGGATCGCCCGCTGAGTGCGGGGCAGCGAGAGAGGGCGGTTTCGTGAGCCTGTCGGCACCGCCCCTGATGGCACTTGGCCTTGTCTCTCTCGCGCCGTCGAAGGCCTGATGCGGGTGGCGACGAAACCGCCCCACGGGGACCCAGGCATTTCCGGGCCATGCAACGTGTGAACGGCCGAGCCGCCGGAAGGGGTGGTCAGGGCACCAAGACAGCGGCGCCCTGAAACCGGCCGGCGCGCAGGTCGGCCAGCGCTTCATTCGCCTTGTCGAGGGGGTAGACTGTGGTGGTCGTGCGGATCCCCGCCTTCGCGGCGATGGCGAGAAAATCGATTCCATCCTGCCGGGTCAGATTGGCGACCGAGACCAGCTGACGCTCCTCCCAGAGAAGATGGTAGGGAAAGCTCGGAATATCGCTCATGTAGATGCCGCCGCAGACAACCTTCCCGCCCTTTCGGACGGCTTGCAACGCCAGCGGTACCAGCGCGCCGACGGGGGCGAACAGGATCGCCGCGTCGAGAGGCTCGGGCGGCAGTTCGTCCGAGCCGCCGACCCAGACCGCGCCGAGCGACCGCGCCATGGCTTGGGCCGCCTCGTCGCCGGGCCGCGTGAAGGCATAGACCTCGCGTCCCTGCCACCGGCAGACCTGCGCCAGGATATGGGCGGCCGCGCCGAACCCGTAGAGGCCGATCCGCTCGCCCTTGCCGGCGATGACGAGCGAACGCCAGCCGATCAGTCCCGCGCACATCAGCGGCGCCGTCGCGACGGGATCGTCAAATCCGTCGAGCGGAAACGCGAATTCGGCTTCGGCCACGACGTGGGTCGCGAAGCCGCCATCGCGCGTATAGCCCGTGAACGCTGGCTCGTCGCAGAGGTTTTCTCGGCCCGATCGGCAATAGGGGCAATGTCCGCATGTATGCGCGAGCCAGGGAACGCCGACGCGGGCGCCGAGGCGCGGCCAGGTGACGCCGGCCCCCTGCGCCTCCACGATGCCGACGATCTCGTGGCCCGGGACGACGGGCAGCGGGATGTGGCTGAGATCGCCATCGACAACATGCAGATCCGTCCGGCAGACGCCGCAGGCTTCGACACGCAGGCGGATCTCGCCCGCGCCCGGAACGGGAACAGGCCGCTCTTCCAGCACCAAGGGGTGCCCGATGGCGCGCAGTACCATCGCCCTCACGGCAGGATCGCCATGCCGGAAAGCGGCTCGATATAGAGGAGTTCTTCCCGGACCGACTTCACGCCCGGCACGTTCTCGGCCGCGACCCTGGCCGCGGAGCGGCTGCGATCGTCGAAGATGGTTCCCGTCAGCTCGACCTCGCCATTCTCCACCTGCACCCGCACGAAGCCTCCCCAACCTTGCGTGGCGAGCTCGGCTTCGATGCGGGCCCGAATTCGTTCGTCATCGGAGATTTGCCGAGGCTCGGACGACAGGATCTGCAGCATGGCCCGCATGAGGTCCGAGCGGGTGAGGATGCCGACGAGCTTTCCCTGATCCAACACCGGCAGGCGCTTGACACGATGCGTGATCATCATCTCCACCGCTTCGTCGAGCGGTGCATCCTTGCGCGTCGTCACGACATCGCGCGCCATGACCTCGCCGACCTTTCGGCCATGCAAGTGGACATACTGGTCAGCCTCGGTCCCCTCGGAGGTCAGCCACTCCAGCCACCAGGACTTCTTCGGCTCCGTCCCCAGTTCCGCACGCCGCATGAAGTCGGCTTCGCTGATCAAGCCGAGCAGTTCGCCATCTGCCGACACCACGGGAAGTCCGCTGATCCGGCGCGCCAGCATGAGGCGTGCGGCATCCTGGATCGACATGTCGGATCTCGCGCTAACAACCGGTGTGGTCATGACGCTATCGACGAGCATCTATATCTCCCGTTTGCTTCATTCTTCCATGAATGCTGAGATCGAAAAACTCAGTTCATTCCGTAAATTCATATACTTTGGTAAAGTTGAAATTATTATTCCGCGTCAGTCGAGAATTACCGGAAAATCAATTTCATATTTATTGAAATAAAGTATTTAATTATCTAGATATATTAATCTATATTTCAATAGGTGTGATTTCAGATCCAATTTACTTTTCTGGTTCGCGGTCCGCGCGCGGCTCTTGATGCGCGTGAGGAGGCAATCCGCAACGCTTGGCTTCGTGAAGGGCCTCGATGAGTTGAGCGGCGAGTTGGTACTCCTCAAGAGCTTCCGCTTCCTTCACCAAAATGAACAACTGGCGGGATATTTCCGCTAGACGAGCATTCTTCTCCATCGTGTCTTCTCCAGCTTCGATCGTACTCCCGAAGCAATGGTTCCGTCATCACATTTGCGAGGATCTGCCCACGGCAGATCGGGCCGCCTGGAGAGCCAGGAAAGCAGAGGTCGGCAGGAAGTCTGCAAAGGGGCCGTGTCGGCATCGGACGAGCGAAGTTTCTGCGCAGCGGCGGCTGACGTCGATGGAAACGAAGTCAAGGAGGCCGACGGCGTGCGCCGCCTTCGAGCCCGCCCGTCCAGTACAAAACGGCCCCCGCATCTTGAAGCGGACGCAACTTTCCTGTTCCAGCGGCATCATCGGCGCCCGCATTGTTGCGAGAACGTCTCTACCCCGCCCCCGTGTTCTCCACCGGCTATCACAATCTCTCGAGGAGGCTTGCCGATCCTCATGTATACTTACAGTTCGTAGCGGTGCGTGACAGAGATTACTGGGAGACCGGCTATCGATCGGCTCCCTCTACTCGGAACAGCCATCGGGGTTCGTGCGGTTCCCGGCACGTCGCCACTGGGGCCTTGGCGAGCCCGAAGCGTTGGCGGCGCTGAAAGCGTAGAGAGACTTGGCAGTGGGGCCTCGATGTCCGGCTCGTCTTTCCGATTGATGGATCGTGCGGACGCAGGTCGCCAGCTGGCGGCGAAGCTGGCGGGCCTGTCGCTGCACAATCCCGTTGTCTACGCCTTGCCGCGTGGCGGCGTCCCTGTCGCCCTGGAAATCGCGCGAGCCTTGCGGGCCCCGCTCGACCTGATCCTCGCCAAGAAGATATCCGCGCCGATGGCGCCGGAACTGGCCTTGGGCGCCGTGGTGGAGGGGGAGCCCCCTCAGATCGTCATCAACGAGAGCGTCAGACGCGCCACGCACGTGGACGATGCCTATATCTCGCAGGCCCGCGAACGGGCGATCCTGGAACTCGCGCGGCGCCGCGCCCGCTATCTCGGCGACCATTCGCGGATCGACCCGGATGGGCGCACGGCCATCGTCGTCGATGACGGAATCGCGACGGGCGCCACGGCGAAAGCCGCCCTGATCGCGCTCAAGAGGCGGGGGGCGGTTCGGTCCATATTGGCCATTCCTGTCGCCCCAAGGGAAACCCTGGCCGAGATGGCCCAGGACGCCGACACGATCCTGTGCCTGCATCCGGCCAGCTTCTTCCAGGGAGTCGGCTACTTCTACGACGATTTCCATCAGCTCTCTGACGAGGAAACGATCGGTCTGCTGCGCCAGGCCTGGTCGGAGGGGCTGGAGGCGCCGTTGGGGCAGGGGCTGCCAACCGAGCGGCGCGAGGTGCTGATCCCGCCGGTCGACCTGGCGGGAGATCTGTGCGTCCCGCCCAATCCGCGCGGAATCGTTCTGTTTGCGCATGGGAGCGGCTCGAGCCGGCTGAGCCCCCGCAACCGGGCTGTCGCCGAGACGCTGAATGGCGCGGGCTTCGCGACCCTGCTGCTGGATCTGCTGACCGCGGCCGAAGCCAAGGACCGGCGGAACGTATTCAACATTCCCCTGCTTGCCGAGCGGTTGATCGAGGCGACGCTCTGGATCGGCTCCGAGCCCGACATTTCCGATCTTGCGCTTGGGTTGTTCGGGGCCAGCACCGGGGCCGGCGCGGCGCTGCTTGCGGCAGCCGAACTCGGCGACCGGGTCAGCGCGATCGTATCCCGGGGCGGCCGTCCGGATCTGGCAGGCCCGCGAATGTCGGAGGTGACCGCGCCGACGCTTCTCGTCGTTGGTGGCGCCGATCCCCAGGTGCTGGACCTGAACCGCCAGGCCCTGGCCAGGCTTACCTGCGAAAAGCTTCTTCGCATCGTCCCCAATGCCACGCACCTGTTCGAGGAGCCGGGCGCGCTGGAGGCGGTCACCGGCATGGCGAGCGCCTGGTTCCAGCACTATCTGCTGCCGCTGCCAGGCCCCCGCCCGCCAATTGCCCCGGAAAAGGGAACCAGGCGGCCCTTGGTCGAATTGCTTCGCGCCGCCGCCGAGACCTTGGCTCCCCTGGACGACCCGCTCTTCGCCGCCGCGTTCGATCGATTTGGCCGGGCGCGGATTGTCCTGCTGGGGGAATCATCGCACGGAACCTCCGAATTCTACCGCGCGCGGGCCGCCATCACGCGCCGGCTGATCGAGCGCCACAACTTCACGGCCGTGGCGGTGGAAGCCGATTGGCCGGACGCCGCCGCCATCGACCGCTACGTCCGCCATTCCGCGCATCGTTCCATGAGCGCGTCGCCCTTCACCCGGTTTCCCGACTGGATGTGGCGCAATCGCGATGTCGATGATTTCGTCGGCTTCCTGCGTGAGCACAATCGGGCGCTGCCGGCGGCGGACCGCGTGGCATTTTACGGTCTGGATCTCTACAGCATGACCGCGTCGATCGCTGCCGTGCTCGCCTATCTGGATCGTGTCGATCCAGAAGCCGCGAGGATCGCCCGAGCCCGATATTCCTGCCTGTCGCCCTGGTCGGGCGAGCCCTCCGCTTACGGTCGGGCCTCCCTTTCGGAAGGCTATGCACTCTGCGAGGCTCCCGTCACGCGGATCCTCATCGACCTGCTCCAGAAGGAGATCCGGTATTCGGAACAGGATGGGCAGAGCTTCTTTGACGCCATGCAAAACGCCAGGCTCGTGGCCAATGCGGAGCGCTACTACAGGGCGATGTATTACGGTGCCCGCGAATCCTGGAACTTGCGCGATCGCTATATGTTCGAGACGCTTCAGAGCATCCTGACCCGGGCGGGGCCGCACGGCAGGGTCGTTGTCTGGGCACATAATTCGCACATCGGCGACGCCCGCTACACGGACATGGGCACCGAGCGGGGGGAAGTGAATATCGGTCAGCTTTGTCGTGAGCAGTACGGGCAGGGCGCGGCGCTGATCGGCTTCGGCACCCATTCGGGCACGGTTTCCGCTGCGAGCGAATGGGATGCCCCCATGGAGGTCAAACGAGTCCTCCCCTCGCGTCCGGACAGTTTCGAGGCCCTCTGTCATGAGACGGGATATGAACGCTTCCTGATCGATCTGCAGCAGGGCGACCAGGCGGCACTAAGGCAAGGGCTGAGCCAGCCGGTTCTGGAACGATATATTGGCGTGATCTACCGGCCGGACACGGAACGCTGGAGCCATTACAGCTATGCCCGCCCCGCCGACCAGTATGATGCTTTCGTCTGGCTGGACGATACCCACGCCGTGACGCCATTACCCGGCCAAGTGACGTCGGGAGAAGACGAAACCTATCCGTTCGGCTTGTGAGTTTTCAGCCTGAACGTCCGGCTCCGATTGGTTCGCCAGATATTTCTGGGTCCGGAATGAAGGACACGACAGACATCGCCCGATCGCTCGGGCCAGCGGCGGCGGCGCGAAGCGATCCGCGCAGCCAGGACCAGGCAGAACGGCGCCTCGTCGTCCGGCGCGAAGGCCCCCAATCTGCCAGATCCTGGCCTCGCAGCGCTGGCTGCGCCAGTCCGGCTGTGTCTCGGGCGGGGCGAGGCCAGATGGCCGGGTAGAACGCCAGTTTTCGCCTTAGAAAGAGGACGGGGGCCGAAGTCCCCGTCTCGTCGTCCGTCCAGAGACTAGTTTCCCGTCGGCATCGGAATATCGACGCCGCCCTTCATGAGTTGGTCCCTGACCCACTGGAACTGCTGATATTTGGAGATCTCAATCGGGCCGCTATAACTGGCGCTCTGCAGCTTGCGTGGCGGGTACTTCACGTAGGTCTGCATCAGATCCTTGATGGCTGCGCCGATCGTGACCATCGTCCAGGTGCGCTCGGTGTAATTGTTCATGAAGATGTCGTAGCGCTCCTGCGGGTCCTGCCAGAGGTCGAAGACCTGGGGGACGGTGGCGACATATTTCTCGGCCCCCTTCCAGCCGAGATTGCTGTCGACGGCGAGGCCGCCGGTCTGGGCGCCATCATCGCCGCGCAGGTTGAACACCGCCTTGTAGTTGCCGACGCGAGCTGCTCCCGGCGTCAGTTCGTTCTCGGTGAAATAGAACCAGGCCGTACGCTCCGACTTGCCGGTGCCCTTCAGGATCGGTGTCATGTCGTAGCTGTCGAAGATGATCGGCTGGCCCTCGCGATCCTTGTCCGGCAGCGGCACGCCGGCGACGGCGGCGAAGGTTGCCATCAGGTCGAGGCCGCCGACGACGTCATGGCTCTTGCTGCGCGGCTTGATCTGGCCAGGCCACACGGCAATGGCCGGAACGCGGTTGCCGCCTTCGCGAACCGTGCCCTTGGTGCCGCGGAACGGCGTATAGCCGGCGTCGGGATAGACGTCCTGCCAGGCACCATTGTCGGTGGTGTAGAAAACCAGCGTATTCTTGTCCATGCCGGTCTCGTGGAGCTTGTCCATGATGCGGCCTATGCGCGTATCCAGCTCGACGACGCTGTCGGCATATTTCGATTTCGACATCGACTTATGCTCGAACTCCGGCGCCGGCATGTTCGGCTGGTGCACTTTCATGAAGTTGACGCTGATGAAGAACGGCTTGTCGGGCTTGGTCGCCGCGTCGTCCAGGAACCCGAGAGCGGCCTTCTCGACATAGCTGTCGAAGAATGGAATGCCGACGACGCCTTCCTTGCCGTCGATCGTCGGGGTGTCGACATACTGGCCGTTGATCTTGAACTCCTCGACCACCGGTCCTCCGGCATTGCCCGTCAAGGCGCCCTTGGTCACCCGCTGGAACATGGCCCGCAGCTTGGGGTCCATGTCGGGGAACCAGGTTGGATCGCCATAGGTGTACGCATTGAGGTGGTAGAGGCCGCAATACCGCATCACGTCGAAGCCCTGGGCGTTCGGCAGAGCATAGTCCGCCTCGCCGAGATGCCACTTGCCGGTGAAGTAGGTGCCGTAGCCGCCCCGCTTCAGCACCGAGGCCAGGGTCCATTCGGCCGCCGGCAGTCCGCCGCCCTCGCCCTGGAAGGCGACCGTCGTCATGCCGCTGCGGTTGGGGATGCGCCCTGTCATCATCGCGGCGCGTCCGGGCGTGCAACTTGGCTGGGCGTAGAAGGAGAAGAAGGTCATGCCGCTGTCAGCGAGCTTGTCGATATTGGGTGTCGGCATGCCGCGGCCCTCGCCGCCGCCATACGGCCCGAGGTCTCCATATCCGGTGTCGTCGGAAACGATCATGAGGATATTCGGTTTGCTGGTTTGTGCGGCTGCTTCCCCAGCGGTAAGGGCTGTCATCGTCAATAAGGCGATGCTCAAATTCGACGGTTTCATTCCAATTCTCCCTGAGTCATCAAGAATTATCCGGAGAATCCGGCACATCTATTTGATAGGGCTTAGAATGGAGAGTCATAAGTTTAGCATGACGTAGATGCTCTCCCGTCGATGACAGTAGCGCGGCCCGGCGGGGTCGCCAAGGAGGCGGGCGATGAACAAATCGCGGGTGATGTCGTCGGACCCGGTTCTGGGCGGCGTGTCATCGCGCGGTATTCAAACTGGAAAGGACAACGGACGGCCCGGGCCACGCTTTCGCGCTGCGCGCTCCTGATCGGCGGGGCCGCCTTGCTGGCCGCCTCTCCCCTGGGGCTCTGACGCAAGGTGGAGGGCCGACGGTTCACGTGATGAAGGATCCCGGCTGCGGATGCTGCTCGGCCTGGGTCGAGATCCTGCGGGCGGACGGGTTCGAGGTGGGGGGCGAAGAGCGCCAGGCAGCGTTGCTCGCACGCCACAAGCGAGACAGCGTCATCCCGCTACGGAGGGCCTCCTGCCACACGGCGCGGATCCAGGGCTATGGGATCGAGGGCCACGTGCCCGCTGCCGACATTCGCCGGCTGCTGGCGGAACGTCCCGACGCCGTCGGCCTCGCCGTCCCCGGCATGCCTTATGGCTCGCCGGGCATGGAGGCGCAGCGCGAGGCTTATGACGGGTTCCTGATCCGCCGGAATGGCGGCACCAGCGACTTTTCCCCACTATGCCGCCGCTTGAGGGCCGAGGTCGGCCGGCGGCTTGCAACCTCAACTGGTCGATGGAGGCTGGCGCTCGCACTCTCCTTGCGCACGACCCGCTTCCCGCAATATTCTGCGGGGGCTCATCCGGCGGAGACACCAGCGTGGTGCTTGCGCAGAGCGGTGTGCTGTTCCCGGCTGCGCAACAGCCACCGTCCTCCCAGGGCAGAGCGTGCCCGGACGGTGTTGCTTCGGCGCTGCCATCATCGGGTGAGGATGCGACATGAGCCGTGCCAAACGGAGTTGGCTGCTCGTTGGTCTGCTGGTGCTCCTTGCCGCAATCGCGTTTTATGCTTGGCAACGATCCCGAAACGATGCCTTGCCCGAGGGAATTGCACGGGCGAATGGTCGCATAGAAGCCGTCGAGATCGATATCTCGGCGAAGTCTGCGGGGCGGGTGAAGGAGATCCTTGCTGAGGAAGGTGACTTCGTGAAGGCCGGCGACGTGCTGGCACGCATGGACACGGCGCAGTTGCAAGCGAAGCGCCGCGAAGCCGAGGCTCAATTGCGCCGGTCCCGGATCGCCGTGGACACCGCCAATCTGCTGGTCACGCAGCGCCAGGCCGAGAAGAAGACCGCGGAAGCTGTCCTCAGCCAGAGGCAGGCGGAACACGATGCAGCGGTGCAGCGTTTCCAGCGTTCGGAGAAGCTCGCGGCCAGCAACACCATCTCGCAGCAGACGCTCGACGATGACAGAGCGGCCGAACGGGGCGCGGCCGCGGCGGTCGCTGCTGCGGAAGCGCAACTGGTGGCGAGCGATGCGGCGATCAATACCGCGCGGGCGCTGGTCATCGACGCCCAGGCGGCGATGGAAGCCGCCGGCGCCGCCACCGAGGCGATCGACACGGAAATCGACGATGCGACCCTCCGCTCGCCACGCGACGGGCGGGTTCAATATCGCGTGGCCGAGCCCGGCGAGGTTCTGGGCAGCGGAGGCAGGGTGATCAACCTCGTCGATCTCGAGGACGTCTACATGACGTTTTTCCTGCCAACCGCCGAGGTGGGGCGCGTGGCGATTGGCAGCGAGGTCCGGCTGATCATGGATGCGGCGCCGCAATACATCATACCGGCCAAGGCCACCTATGTAGCCGACGTGGCGCAATTCACGCCGAAAACGGTCGAGACGGAGGAAGAGCGCCAGAAGCTGATGTTCCGCGTCAAGGCGAGGATCGACCCTGAGCTGCTGCGCAAATACATCCAGCATGTGAAGACCGGCCTGCCCGGCACGGCCTATGTCAAGCTGGATCCGAAAGCCGAGTGGCCTGCCGCGCTGCAGGGAAATCTGCTCCAATGAAGTCTGGAGCGCCGCCCGAGCCGGTGGTGCGGCTGCAGGGCGTTTGCCAGAGCTATCGGGCGGTGGCGGCTCTCCAGGACATCACACTGGACATTCCGCCGGGCTGCGTGGTCGGGCTGATCGGCCCCGACGGCGTGGGAAAGTCGAGCCTGCTGTCTCTGGTGGCGGGCTCGCGCGTGATCCAGCGCGGCAGCATCACCGTGCTCGGCGGCGACATGGCGGATGCAGCCCATCGTCGGCGCACCTGTCCCCGCATCGCCTACATGCCGCAGGGGCTGGGCAAGAACCTCTATCCCTCGCTATCGGTCTTCGACAATGTCGATTTTTTCGGACGCCTCTTCGGCCTTGACCGCCAGGAACGGGATCGCCGTATCGGCGCGCTGCTGGAGAGCACCGGCCTGGCGCCTTTCGCCGACCGCAGGGTGGCCAATCTTTCCGGCGGCATGAAGCAGAAGCTCGGGCTCTGCTGCGCGCTGATCCATGATCCCGATCTCCTCATTCTCGACGAGCCGACGACCGGCATCGATCCGCTATCGCGGAAGCAGTTCTGGGAACTGATCGAGCGGATCCGCGCCAACCGCGGCGGCATGAGCGTGATCGTGGCCACGGCCTATATGGAGGAGGTCGCGCGCTTCGATTGGCTGGTTGCCCTGGACCGCGGGCGCGTGCTCGCGACCGGCACGCCGGCCGAACTGCTCGCCCGGACCGGCGCCGCGGACCTCGATGCCGCCTTCATCGCCCTGTTGCCCGCCGAAGCGTCTCAAGGCCATGAGGCGGTGGTGCGCCCCGCCCCTCTGCCGGTCGCCGATGGAGAACCGGCGATCGAGGCCGAGCATCTCACAAAGCGCTTCGGTGATTTCACGGCGGTCGACGATGTCAGCTTCCGCATCGCGCGGGGGGAGATCTTCGGTTTCCTCGGCTCCAACGGCTGCGGCAAGACCACCACCATGAAGATGCTGACCGGCCTGCTTCCCGCGAGCGCGGGTCAGGTCCGGCTGTTCGGCCGGGAGGTCGATCCCCGCGACATCCAGATCCGGCGCCGCGTCGGCTACATGTCGCAGGCCTTCTCGCTCTACTCCGAACTCACGGTGCGCCAGAACCTGGAACTGCACGCCCGGCTGTTCGCCCTTCCGGAGGCCGGCATACCGGCGCGGATCACGGAGGTGGCGCAGCAGTTCGACCTGATCGAGCAGATGGACGCGCTGCCGGACGAATTGCCGCTCGGCATCCGCCAGCGATTGTCCCTGGCGGTTGCCATGATCCATTCGCCGGATATCCTGATCCTCGATGAGCCGACATCCGGCGTCGACCCGGTCGCTCGGGACAATTTCTGGCGCATTCTCATCGAACTGTCCCGTCGCGACGGGGTCACCATCTTCGTGTCCACCCATTTCATGAACGAGGCCGAGCGCTGCGATCGCATCTCCCTGATGCATGCGGGCAAGGTCCTGGTCAGCGACACGCCCGAAGCGATCGTGGCCAGCCGCGCGGCGCCGACCCTCGAAGCCGCCTTCATCCGTTATCTGGAGGACGCGGCGGGCGATACGACGCGGCCCGCGACGCCCGCGCCGTTGCTCGTCGGCGCTTCAACACATGCGGCGGCCGGCGCCACACGCCTCCTGTTCGATCCACGCCGGATGCTGGCCTATACGAAGCGCGAGAGCGTGGAACTGCTGCGCGATCCAATTCGCGCGACCCTGGCGACGATCGGCAGCCTGCTGCTGATGTTCGTGATCGGCTATGGCATCAATATGGATGTCGAGAAGCTGTCCTTCGCCGTTCTCGACCACGACGACACCGCCATCAGCCGAGACTATGCGCTCCAGCTTGCCGGTTCGCGCTACTTTACGGAGAAGGCGCCCCTGACCGGCTATGCCGACATGGACCAGCGGATGGAGCGAGGCGAGATCAGCCTGGCGCTTGAAATTCCGCCGGGCTTTGCGCGCAATCTCGCGCACGGCCGCAACGTCACCGTCGGCGCCTGGATCGATGGCGCCATGCCGACCCGGGCGGAAACCGTCCGGGGCTATGTCGAGGGAATGCACTCGACCTGGCTCGCCCAGAAGGCGCGGGAGGCCTATGGCAAGGCGGCCGACCGGCGCGATTTCCAGATGGAGATCCGCTACCGCTACAATCCGGATGTCCGCAGCCTCGATGCGATAGCGCCGGCCATCATTCCCATGCTGCTCCTGATGATCCCGGCGATGCTGGCGGTTCTGAGCGTTGTGCGCGAGAAGGAACTGGGTTCGATCACGAATTTCTACGTCACCCCGGTGACGCGGATGGAATTCCTGCTGGGCAAGCAAATCCCCTATGTCGCGCTGGGGATGCTCAACTTCCTGCTGCTGACAGCGTTCGCGGTCTACGGTTTCCAGGTGCCCTTCACCGGTAGTTTCACGACCTTCGCGGCAGCCGCCTTCCTCTATGTGGTCATCGCGACCTCGATGGGCTTCTTCCTGTCGACCTTCATGCGCAGCCAGATCGCCGCGATCTTCGCCACCGTGCTCCTCACGATGATTCCGGCGTCGCAATATTCGGGACTGATCGATCCCGTCTCCTCGCTGGAGGGGGCCGGCGCGTTCATCGGGCAGATCTACCCGGCCACCTATTTCGTGATCATATCGCGTGGTGTCTTTTCGAAAGCGTTGGGATTCCACGATTTGTGGGGCGCGTTTGTCCCGCTGCTGATCACGGTTCCGGTCGTCATCGGTCTCAGCGTGGCCTTGCTCCGAAAGCAGGCACGCTGATGCGGCTGGCCAACATCTTCCAACTGGGCGTCAAGGAACTGAGGGTCCTGCTGCGGAACGTCACGCTGCTCCTGCTGATCGCCTATTCCTTCTCGCTTCAGGTCTACACCGCCTCGCGCGCCATGCCCGAGTCGCTCAACCGGGCGCCGATCGCCATCGTCGACGAGGACCGCTCGGCCCTTTCCGACCGCATCGCGAGCGCCTTCTACCTGCCCTATTTCGTCGAGCCGAAGCTGATTTCGCCATCCGAGATGGACAGCCGGATGGATGAAGGCCTGGATACGTTCGCGCTCGACATTCCCCCCAACTTCCAGCGCGACCTTCTCGCGGGCCGGTCTCCGACCATCCAGCTCAACATCGACGCGACGCGCATGACCCAGGCGTTCACGGGGGGAGGCTATGTGCAGTCGATCGTTTCGGGCGAGGTCAGCGAGTTCCTGGCACGCCACAGGGCCGAGGCGCAGTTGCCCGTCGGGCTCGACCTGCGCGCCCGCTTTAATCCGGAGCTGAACAAAAGGTGGTTCGGGGCGATCAACGAACTGATCGGCGCGATCACGATGCTGTCCGTGATCCTCACGGGCGCGGCTCTGATCCGCGAGCGCGAGCATGGAACGATCGAGCACCTGCTGGTGATGCCGGTGAGCGCCTTCGAGATCATGGTCGGCAAGCTGTGGTCGATGGGGCTGGTCGTTCTGGTGGCGGCAAGCTTCTGCCTGGTCGTCGTCGTGCAGGGCCTGCTGGCGGTACCCATCCACGGGTCCATGCTGCTGTTCCTCGCGGCCGCGGCGCTGGATATCTTTGCCATGACCTGCCTCGGCATGTTCCTGGCAATCGTTGCCGGTTCGATGCCGCAATTCGCCTTGCTCGTGATGATGGTCCTGATTCCGCTGCAGCTTTTGTCGGGCGGCGTCACCCCCCGGGAGAGCATGCCCGAGATCATTCGGATCATCATGCTCGCCGCGCCCACCACACACTTCGTGATGCTTTCGCAAGCCGTCCTCTTCCGTGGGGCGGGCGTCACCGTGGTCTGGCCGCAACTCGTGGCCTTGCTGGCCATCGGCGTCGCGCTCTTCACATTTTCGCTGAACCGCTTTCGTCGGTTTCTCGGCTAGCCACCGGGGCCGATCCGGCCCATGGTGACCGGGTTCCTGATCAGCCATATGCTAAGAGGACGGCTGGGCGTTCAGGCCCGTTTTTCCCATCAACCGTACCAGCCACTCGACAAAGACCCGCACCTTGTTGCTCAGGTGCCGGTTTGGCGGATAGACGACGTAGAGTGGCACGGGCTCGATACTCCACTCCGGCAGAACCGAAATGAGCCGCCCGCTGGCAATCTCCTCGGCAACCATGCAGCGAGGCAGCTGGCCCGCACCGAGGCCGGAAAGAACCGCCGCCGTGTAGCTGCGTGCGTCATTGACCGATAGCGCATAGCGCGGGTTGATCTCGACCTGCTCGTCGTCCCTTGCGAACCGGAACGACATGCTCCGATTGCTCGGCGGCATGAAGTAGCCGACGCACTGATGGTCCGCCTCAAACTGCGAGGGATGCTTCGGCATCCCGTGCCTCTCCACATAGCCGGCGGAGGCGCAGAATGTCAGGTCGACCTGGCCCACGCGTCGCGCAATCAGGGATTGATCGGCGGGCTGGCCGCCCCGCAGTGCGACATCGACATTTTCCGCGAGATAGTCGACGTTCCGGTCGCCGACACCCAGGTCGATATGGATGTCCGGAAACGCCTGGTTGAAATCACTGAGCGCGGGAATGACGATCCAGTCAGCAAAAATGCTGGCCATCTCCACCCGCAAGCGTCCGGTCGGGGTCGAGTAGGACTGGGACAGACTGCCGTCGAGTTCGTCCACTTCGGATATGATCCGCAAGGCGCGCTCATAGTAGAGGGCGCCGTCCGTGGTGACCATAACCCGCCGCGTCGTACGATTGAGCAGCTTCGTCTGCAGGTGCGCCTCGAGATTCTGGACGAGGTTTGTCATCGATGCTTTCGACAGGCCGAGGGCTTCGGAAGCCTTGGTGAAATTGCCGGTATCGACGACACGAATGAAGGCGCGCATGGCCAATAGCTGATCCATATCAGAGCCTGCGCCTCCGGAATCGGGTCATTGTTCGAAATCTCGAATAGAGTAGTCGGATTTGGCGCCCTTATTCAAGGCGTTGAATAATGCTAGATTTCTGAAATGACGGGAGCTGCGAACCTTGCGGCCTCAACATCCAGAGTGAGAAGCGTGATCGCCGTCCAAGTGAGAAATGTGGAGTTGGAGCAGCTGGAGGGAGGCTGTGTGTCTGCGCAGATCTATCAGGGCGCAGAATCGGTCCGATGCCCACCCGTCCTCCTGTATTTTCATGGCGGCGCTTTCATGCGTACGGGTCTGGAAGAGTGCCCGCTTGCCCGGTGCTTTGCGGCCACCGGCGCAATCGTCGTGGTGCCGGACTACAATGCGCCCCTCGGCGGTGTGTTTCCCAAACCCATGGAAGTCGGCTTTTCGATCTTCTCCGTCCTTGCGAAGAAATGCGTCGGGTTTGGCGAGCGAAAGTCGCTTCTGATCGTCGGCGGCGAGGAGTCGGGCGCCAACATCGCCGCTGCCGTCGCGCTGAAGGCACGCGATAACTTTGCCGGCGAACTGGATGGCCAGGTGCTTGCTTCGCCGCTGCTGGATCCTTTCATGGGCTCGCCGTCGTTTCGCAATTCCAATGATATCGGGATGCGCCAACGGTGGGAAAATGGGTGGGCCCATTATCTGAGCGGCGGGATCTGTCATCCATACGCCGCCCCCTCCCTCTGTTCGCGCCTTCGTGACGTGGCGCCGGCACTCGTGCTGACGTCGGAAGACGACCCCTTGCTGGATGAAGCGAAAGACTATGCCCGGCATCTGACGGATGCGGGGGTTCCCGTACACCAGACCATTCTGCCTGCCGGGACTGGCTGGCCATCCATCTATGGTGGCGACACGGGCCAGGCATCGTCATGGCAGGATCCAGCAGGAAGCCATTTTTTGAGTTTCACCCGCGAACTCGGCACCCGGTATGCGCGGCTTGAAACCTAGTTGACCATCGCCGGCACCCACACGCCGTAAGGAAAAGACAATGACACCGACTATCAAGCGCTGGGCCCTTGCGGGCACCGGCCTGGGCCTTGCTGCGTCCGTTCTGACCGCCGCCATGGTCCTGGATCTTCCCCTGGGCAGCCATGCAGCGGCATCGGACGGGGTGCTGCAATCCCCGGCAGTGCCCGTTACCGTCACCGTCATAGAGGCTCGTGACGTGAACCGGTGGCAGGAGTTCTCGGGCCGCCTCGAGGCGGTCAACCGCATCCAGATTCGCTCTCGCGTCGCGGGCGCCATCCAGTCCGTCGACTTCCGGGAAGGCTCGCTCGTAAACGCCGGCGACCTCCTCTTTACGGTCGATCCGGGCCCGTATCAGGCTGCCGTCGCCCAGGCAGAGGGCCAGGTCGCGTCGGCCGGGGCCAAATTGAAGCTCGCAGAAATCGAGTTGGAGCGAGGACAGCGGCTGTCGCAGACCCAGGTCATATCGCAAAGTACCCTGGATCAGCGCCAGAACGCCCTGGCCGAAGCGCGGGCGGCTCAACAGATGGCCCAGGCAGTCTTGCAGTCGGCGCAACTCGAGCTCGACTATACGAAGCTGTATGCGCCGGTCACCGGTCGCATCGGCAAGGTCGAAATCACCGCCGGCAATCTGGTGGCCGCCGGATCCGCCTCGCCTGCGCTGACGACGCTCGTCTCGATCGATCCGATCTATGCGAGCTTCGATGTCGCCGAGGACATTGCAGCTGAGATCCTTGCCAAGCTTCCGCCATCCGATGCCTCCCATTCTCCTCTCGAAGAGATACCCGTCGAGATCCAATCGCCGATGGCAGATGGCGCGCCCCTTCGCGGAAAGCTGCAGTTCATCGGCAATCAGGTCGATGCGACCAGCGGCACCATCGGGGTCCGCGCGGTCTTCTCCAATCCGGGTGGCAAGCTGATTCCGGGCCAGTTCGTGCGGATCCGTGTCGGCGAACCGAAGGCCGAGAAGCGAATCCTGGTCAGCGAACGCGCGATCGGTACGGACCAGGACAAGAAGTTCGTCTTCGTTGTCGACGCGGAAGACAAGGTGATCTACCGGCCCGTTCAACTCGGCGCCAGCGCGGGTGGCGAGCGTATCGTCGAAAGTGGCCTGGCCGCCGGTGACCGGGTCGTCGTCAACGGTTTGCAGCGGGTTCGCCCCGGCGCCCTCGTGGCACCGAAGGTCGATGAAGCGGTCGCCGTCCTGAAATAGAGGCCACAGCGGAGGGCCTCCAAGCTCCGCAAAAACCTCAGATTCTTCTAATCGGCCTGCGGAGCGATCCGGGGACTAGGACGATTCACGCAAATTTCGTCCCAGAGTAGGACTTGGAAATGAATATATCGCGGTTCTTCATCGATCGCCCCGTGTTTGCCGGCGTGCTGTCCGTCCTCATCGTCGTTGCAGGCCTGATCGGCATGCGGTCGTTGCCGATCTCCGAATATCCGGAGGTCGTTCCGCCTTCGATCGTCGTGCGGGCGACCTATCCGGGGGCCAATCCCGTCGTCGTCGCTGAAACCGTGGCAACGCCTCTCGAGGAGCAGATCAACGGCGTCGAGGACATGCTGTACATGAACAGCCAGGCGACGTCGGACGGCGTGCTGACCCTCACCGTCACCTTCAAGCTCGGCACGGATCCCGACAAGGCGCAGCAGCTGGTGCAGAATCGCGTCTCGCAGGCGGAGCCCCGCCTGCCGGCCGAGGTGCGCGCGCTGGGCGTCACGACCATCAAGAGTTCGCCCGACTTCATCATGGTGGTGAACCTGGTTTCCGACACGGACCGCTACGACATCACCTATCTGCGAAACTACGCGACCTTGAACATCAAGGACCGCCTGGCTCGCACGGAGGGCGTCGGCCAGGTCCAGATTTTCGGCGCCGGTGACTACGCCATGCGCGTCTGGATCGATCCGGAAAAGGCGGCGCGACACAGCCTCGCTGCAAGCGACATCACCAATGCGATCCGCCAGCAGAACATCCAGGCGGCCGCCGGCACGATCGGCGCTTCGCCGGCGCCGTCGACCGCGGACCTGCAGTTGAACGTCAACGCGCGCGGCCGCCTCGGCACGCCCGAGGAGTTTGGCGACATCATCGTTAGGACAGGTTCGAACGGCGAGATAACGCGGCTCCGGGATGTGGCCCGCGTCGAAATGGGTGCGGCCGACTATACGCTGCGCTCGCTGCTCGATGGCCGGCCCGCCGTGGCCATCGCGGTGCTGCAGGCGCCAGGCTCCAATGCCATCGAGATCGCCGACCAGATCTATGCCACGATGGATGAGCTGCAACGCGCCATGCCGGAAGGGGTTCGGTACGAGATCGTCTATGACACGACCCAGTTCGTGCGGGCTTCCATCGACAAGGTCATCGATACGCTGCTCGAGGCCATCGCCCTCGTCGTTCTGGTCGTCATCCTCTTCCTGCAATCATGGCGGGCCTCCATCATTCCCCTGATCGCGGTTCCGGTGTCGATCATCGGCACCTTCGCCGTGATGTACGTGTTCGGATTCTCCATCAACGCGCTGACGCTGTTTGGCCTGGTGCTGGCGATCGGCATCGTCGTCGACGATGCCATCGTCGTGGTCGAGAATGTCGAGCGCAACATCGAGATGGGGCTCAGCCCCCGGGAGGCGACCTATCGCGCCATGCGCGAAGTGTCCGGACCGATCGTCGCCATTGCCCTGGTGCTGGTGGCCGTCTTCGTTCCCCTGGCATTCATCAGCGGGCTCTCCGGCCAGTTCTACCGCCAGTTCGCGCTGACGATCGCGATCTCGACCGTGATCTCGGCCATCAACTCGCTCACGCTGTCGCCCGCCCTGGCAGCCCTTCTGCTGCGGGACCATCACGCGCCGAAGGACCGCCTTACCCGCGCCATGGGTTTTGCCTTTGGCTGGTTCTTCCGCGGCTTCAACCGGATGTTCAGTTCGGCGTCCGCCGGCTACGGCAAGGGCGTCGGCGGCCTCATGACGCGCAAGGGCATCGTGATGGCCATCTATCTTGCCCTCGGCGGCGCGACCTATCTGGTGTTCAACAGCGTACCCGGCGGGTTCGTGCCGGCCCAGGACAAGCAGTATCTGATCGGTTTCGCGCAGCTCCCGGACGGGGCATCGCTCGACCGCACCGAGGCTGTCATCAAGCGGATGAGCGCCATCGCTTTGGAACAGCCGGGTGTCGCCCATGCGATCGCTTTTCCGGGCCTGTCGATCAACGGCTTCACGATCGGCTCGAACTCCGGCATCGTCTTCGCGGTCCTTGACGATTTCGAGAAGCGCAAGTCGCCCGAACTGTCGAGCGGCGCCATCGCCATGCAGCTGAACGGCAAATTTGCCGGGATCCAGGACGCCTTCATCGCCATGTTCCCGCCGCCGCCGGTCAACGGCCTTGGCTCGACGGGTGGCTTCAAGCTGCAGATCGAAGATCGGGCCGGCCTTGGCTACCAGGCACTCGACAACGCCACCAAGGACTTCCTGGCCAAGGCCAGCCAGGCGCCGGAACTGGCCGGTTTGTTCTCGAGCTTCCAGATCAACGTGCCCCAGCTCTTCGCCGATATTGACCGGCCGAAAGCCCAGCAGCTCGGCGTCGCGGTCACGGACGTCTTTGACACGCTGCAGATCTATCTGGGATCGCTCTACGTCAATGATTTCAACGCTTTTGGCAGGACCTACAGTGTCCGCGTGCAAGCCGACGCGGCCTATCGGGCCGTGCCGGAAGACATCGGCCGGCTCCATGTCCGCTCGCAATCGGGCGAGATGATCCCCCTGGCCGCTTTGCTCAAGGTCGAAAGCGCCAATGGCCCGGAACGGACGACCCGCTACAACGGTTTCCTGGCCGCCGACATCAATGGAGGGCCGGCGCCTGGATTTTCCTCAGGCCAGGCGGAAGCGGCCATCGAGAAGATCGCGGGCGAGACCTTGCCGGCGGGCATCGACTTCGAATGGACGGACCTGACGTATCAGCAGATCATCGCCGGCAATTCGAGCTTCATCGTCTTCGCGCTCGCCCTGCTGTTGGTCTATCTGGTGCTGGCGGCTCAATATGAGAGCCTGACCCTGCCGGTCGCCATCATCCTGATCGTGCCGATGGGCGTGCTGGCGGCTCTGACGGGTGTCTGGCTGATCGGCGGCGACAACAATATCTTCACCCAGATCGGCCTCATGGTCCTGGTGGGCCTGTCCGCCAAGAACGCGATCCTGATCGTCGAGTTCGCCCGCGAACTGGAGTTTGAAGGTCGGAACCCGGTTCAGGCGGCCATCGAGGCCAGCCGCCAGCGCCTGCGTCCCATTCTGATGACCTCGATGGCCTTCATCATGGGCGTGGTTCCCCTGGTTGTTTCCGTCGGCGCCGGTGCGGAGATGCGCTCGGCCATGGGTGTCGCTGTCTTCTCCGGCATGATCGGCGTCACCTTCTTCGGCATATTCATGACGCCCGTTTTCTATGTCCTGATGCGCCGGGTGGCGGGCAATCGCCCCCTCGTCCAGCACCACGTGCAAGTCTCTGACGGGGGTGAGATGAAGATCGTTTCTTCAAGCAGTGCCAAGATATGAGATGCCGGAGGACACCTTGGGTTGGTCGATCGCAATGTCTCGGTCTCATGGATGATTGCCAAGGTTCAACCGGAGATGCTGGCTAGCCATGGCCAAGCGGATTTCTTAAGTCCGGAGCATGCCGCGCAATCTAGTTCAGTGCTCCGGCCTCATTTTCTGGCTCGCTTTCTTGCGGAGCGTTCGGAAAAATACCCTCCCTCTCCACAACGCCGAAACGCCTGCCGAAAAGCGCCCGGGGGTTCCCGCTGCGTGTGGATCGCGTGCAAGAGGATCCCCCTAGCGGGGGATCTGGGTCCAAGAGGGCCCCTTCCTTTCGATGAATTCGACAACGGCCTGGTTTTCCAGGTGGCGAGATCGGGATGATGGTTGTGGAGACCGTGGTACGGATTCGGCGGGAGCATGCGAGCGGCAAACCGATCAAGGCAATTGCACGCCACCTGCGTTTGTCGCGCAAGGTGGCGCGCAAGGCGATCCGAGCCCCGGAAGGTGCGTTCGCTTGTCATCGCCCGGTCAGCCGCTGCCTCGGCGCGATCGGCTGCGGATGACACGGATCCACGATCTGCTACGCCGCAAGGGGGAGGGTTCTTGCGGCCCGACACGTCTACCGACTGTCCGCGCCACGAGGCCGCGAAGAGATCATGCCCATCTATCGCGTGGTTGTGTCACCCACTAAGCGGGACTGTAACGACGGGCGGGGTATGAGAGGGTGCAGGTCGAATAGGCTGCCAAGTCTACCGTCTGAAAACAGCAACTAGTTAGCAAGAATGGCGGAGGGAGCGTCCGCCTCCGCCATATCCGGGATTATCCGGGAACATCCGGAATTAGCTGGGTATCCCTGCGTTATCGTCCCTTCCATTGTCCGGGATGTTCCGCTAATGTTCTATGCATTCCGGCCTCTATTGGGGGAAGCGGAGGGGGAATGCATTGTCTCATTCGATAAACCGCCGGCCCGAAAAAGCGCTGACTGCCCAACTCGTCCGAACCGTGCAAGAGCCGGGCAAGTACTTTGACGGGCAGGGGCTCTATCTGCGTGTGGAGCCGAACGGTTCGCGGTTCTGGGTCCAGCGCATCACCATTCGCGGCAAGCGCTGCGAGTTGGGTCTGGGGCCGCCTTCCTTGGTGCCGTTGGCCGAGGCGCGGGCGGCAGCTCTGGCGAACCGCAAGCTTGCACGAGAGGGCGGTGACCCCTTGCAGGCCAAGCGAAAAGCCGCGGCGGTCCTGTCGTTCGAAGAGGCGGCCCGCAAGGTGCACGAAATGCACTCGCCAACATGGAAAAATCCCAAGCACGCGGCACAGTTCATTTCCACTCTTGAGACCTATGCATTCCCGAGGCTCGGCCGGTTGAAGGTTCCGGAGGTGACGACGGCCGATGTGTTGGCTGTACTCAGTCCGATCTGGGTCGAGAAAGCCGAAACCGCGCGGCGGGTTCGCCAGCGCATAGGCACCGTCATGAAATGGGCGATTGCTCAAGGTTGGCGACAGGACAACCCGGCTGAGAACATCGCCCAGGCATTGCCAAAGGCTGAGACTGCGAAAGCGAACCGGAAAGCGCTCGCCTATGGCGAGGTTGCAGTTTGCCTCGACGCCGTAAGGGCATCGGGCGCGGGTCTAGCAACGAAGCTCGCCCTGGAACTGCTGGTGCTAACCGCATCGCGGTCTGGCGAGATCCGACTAGCGGCATGGAGTGAGTTCGACCTGAAGGCCAAGGTTTGGGAAGTCCCCGCCGAGCGCATGAAGATGAAGAAGCTGCACCGCGTCCCCCTATCTAGTCGTGCACTTGCGCTTCTGGACCAAGCCAAGACCCTGGACGATGGATCGGGTTTGGTATTCCCCGGCACGAAAGCCGGAAAACCCCTCTCCGATATGACGTTGTCGAAGCTGGTCAAGGAATTGGGCTTCCCCGTCGATGTTCACGGCTTCCGGACGTCGTTCCGGACTTGGGCGCAAGAGCGGACGACCTTCCCGCGCGAGGTCGCCGAGGCGGCGTTGGCGCATGTGGTCGGCGATGCCGTCGAGCAGGCCTATGCGCGGTCGGACGTGTTCGAGAAACGGCGAAAGATGATGGACGCTTGGGTAGCATTCATAGCTGAGAAGCGGGCCGACAACGTGGTGAGGATTGGGGCATGATTTCGGTCGAAGGGTACACTACGCTTTCGGAGTTTCATCTGGCTGCTCAAAGGTCCATCCGCGTTAGGTTGCAAGCCGACAGGCAAGCATTGGCCGACGAGCGCGAACAGCCTCATCGGGAGTTATCTGCGAATGTAGCCATCGCTGCCAAATTTCTCGTGTTCGATCTCTTTCGAAATAACTCTACAGGTCGAGAGGGCAACGACGTATACATTCTTCGTCCGGATGGTACACGCGCCAGACTTGATCTAAAACTCATGGCGCCAGCAGAAGAACTTGTGGGGGATGACGCGTTCGAAAAGGCTCGACTAGAATTTTTCGGCGACCGTTGGGGCTACATGGGTGACGGCGTATTTGGACTGAAGTCTCTTCGATCGAACTATTGGCATTCTGCATTTTTGACAACCAAAGTTTTCCGATCTAGGGAACGTCGCCTTGTCCCAAGTGTCCGTGACATAACCCGCTATACTCCGGTCGTCGATTGGCAGACTTCGACGATATCGCTTACGGATCTTCGCGTGTTCGCGAGGGCCATGGATTTGATCAACCAGGCAAACGCGGGATTCTCCGCCCTGGGGATTGAAATGGGCATCCGTGCTCTCGCGCGGGGCGCGGATACCCGCATCGGGACGGCTGCTGCCATTCTGGAAATGATGAGCCCTTACGAGGGTCACATTGTGGTCGCGCCATCCGAGTGGGTAGCTGAACTCTTCGATGATCTGCGCCCTCAAAGTGTAGAAGAGCGGTCGATGCAGGAAGACCGCGCGCCAAAAGACATGATTGTGGAATTCTATCGCGGCAACGCGTCCATGACCCGGGAAGAGATCAAGGAGGCGCTTTTCCCCGAGATGTCAGCTCGGCAGTTTGACCGCCATTGGAAACAAGCGACTGATGCGGCGCCCGAATTGAAGAGGCCCGGTCGCCGCTCGGCGAAATCCTAGCGCCGTATCGATACAACGCCCGTCGCGCAGTTTGGTCAATCGCCTCGATAACCTTTCGATACAGCGCGGGCGGCAAGTCATGCCCCATGCCGTCTACCAACATGAGATCCGCGTTCGGGATCGAAGCGGCAGTGTCCCTACCGCAGGCGGGTAGGATGAGTGGATCATCGGTCCCATGAATGACGAGCGTCGGCGCAGTAACGGTTGCCAGACGTGCGCGCCGGTCACCGGCCACGGCCATCGCGGCGATCTGTCGTCCACTGCCGCCGGGATCGTAGGCGCGGCGAACCTCTTCCAGGACGAGAAGACCATGAGCCTCATCGTCGAAATGGTGCTTGCCGGCGATGCGGCGCGCGAAGGTAACGCTATGTGCGAGAAATCCGGCCTCGTTCGAGACGGGATCTGGCGCGGGGCGCATCATCATCGCCATGACGTCAGGCTCAGCTTGTGGAAGTGTCGGATTGCCCGTGCTCGACATGATCGACGTCAAGGACAGCACCCGTTCTGGATGCTCACTCGCCATGATCTGCGCAATCATGCCGCCCATTGATCGTCCCACGATATGCGCCCGGCCAATGGCGAGGCCATCGAGCAAGCCAATGGCGTCTGAGGCCATGTCATGGAGCGTATAGGGAACTTCTGGGCGCTGCCCCGCCATGAGCGCAGCCGCCAGTGTGCCGAAATCCAGGTGCATGTGTTGGGGAAAATGAGTCGAGCATCCTGCGTCGCGGTTGTCGAACCGGATCACGCGATAGCCGCGTGCTGCCAACGCCTCGCAGAACGGCACCGTCCATCGGATCATCTGAGTGCCCAGCCCGGCAATCAGCAGGATCGGTACGTCTTCGTCGCTGCCGAAACTGTCATAGGTCAGATCGATCCCGTTGGCCTTCACGATATTCATGGTCACATTCCGTCCGACTCATGCAGGAAATTCATGCAGGGCCAAATTAATATCCGGGTGAAACTATTGCGTCAATATTATCCGGGTAATTTATATCGCCGCTGCCGCTATGCCCTATTTACCGCTGGATCTCGCGCGGCTAGTTCCCCAATGCGCGCAACCTCGGCGAAGGAGCAGTTCGCTGGAAGCAGTCGGAAATCGACGCCTGGATCGAGAGCCTACCAGCGGCGGATGCTGGTCCGACATAGCGCCTGCGCCGGAAGGGCAACACGGCCGCAATGACAGGTCGCCGACATAACCGAGGCCAGGACGCGGTTTCCCGACTCAGGCGAGGCCGCTGACAGCGATTTGCGGCGTGGCCGCTCCTTTTAGACGCCGCACCGCAACTGCCAGCCAGTGGACTCGGTAGGCGATTTCCGCGCAATGCTGGTTCGGCCCTCGCGTGCATGCAGGTGCGCGGCGCGCGTGAGGCGGCTCTAACGGCGCTTTGCCAATCGCGAAAATGTTCACATTTGTTGACACCCGCCCCCCCCGAATTTACGGGGCGAATACGGGGACGGGTGCTACAATCCTTTGCTGCCTCTTCGGTTCGAAGATGGCCTCGTTCATAGTCTGAAGTGGAGGAACGGGAGTGCGCAAACTGATGGCCGTGGTGACCTCGCTGGCGCTGCCGATGGCGGCATTCGCTGGTTTGACAGTGACGACGCAGTCGGCGGAAGCCGTAGTCTACTGTACCTATATCGGGTATCCGGCTCATTGCGTCGCGCGCCCAGGTGTCCGCCTCGTCGCCCGACCGGGGGCACGCGCCGTGACCGCGCCCAGGCCCGGCAACCAGAACGGCGGCGTGAACCGGGCCGGAGTTCGGCGGTAGTCGTCGAGAGCTCGGCGGAAGGGCAGCCACTACTTCGGCGAGCTTGGATGCGGCGCCTGCCAGTGCCACATGCCGTTTCCAGAATCAGACAAGGCCGTTGGCGGAGATTTGCAGTCTGGCTGCCTCCGGACCGCCGCCGCGCCATAAATGCCCACCAGCGGACTCCGTATGCGACTTCAATCGATGGAGCTTTGGCGATTTGCGGACGACATGAGCCTAGGCTAGTCGTTGGAAGCGGGGTCATCTTCACTCGCCGGTTAGGCGACTGCAATATGACGCCGTACGCACGCTCGCCTTTGAACGCCACGTTTCGATCCACTCACTGATGCTGGAAGGTGTGGCGGAGGTACTCCGTCGACACGGGCGCTAACATCGACTAGTCGAAAAGGGGAGGCACATGTCGGGATTAAGAGGACCATTGTAGCTACGTCACTGTTACGCTTCTGCCATGCTTATGGAAACCAGGAGGACAGTGTTAATGACCGTAATTCTCGATCATACCTTAGATTTGACCTCTGATGACTTCCTGCGTTGGTTGACTCAGGATGGAAGGAAGGTCGGCGATGAGACGAGCGGAGAAGATGGTAACCACAGCCTTCCAACCGCGCGAATGCCGGTCGCCAGAACGCGAAGCGCGGGTGTGTTCCAGACGGAAGTTTTTACTGCAGAAGACCAGGTTTGGGGCCTATACGCCAAAGCGGTACTAGTCGCTTCGCCGGTTATTAACGTGCTCATAAAGAATATCGTCGCAGTAGAGGTACTTGTTCGGCTTTATATAAATACTAATCTTGTTGTCGATCCGGCAGTCGTTGAAAAAATCGTCGCCGCCTTCGAATCTTTCACCGTCGACGGCAGCCCCACTACCGAAGTAGCGAAGGGGTTCGATTCTGGCATATCTGAGGATATGTACTCTGTAGTTGCATTTGCCAGTGTAAAGGTAATCAAGCTTGGAGTCGTCATGAACGACCCCGGCCTAATTTTTAGAGATTTGTTCCAAGGAAAGCTGAAAGGTGGGGTCGGGGACGATAGCAATGAAATGCCGTGGCCTGAAAAGGTAGCTGAAGACGCAATGGAACCGAGATTAATGTCTCGGCGGCGCCGTCTTCGCTTTGAACCTCCTCACTATGACTATTCGCGTCAAATAGATCGAAGTGATGAGCAAGACCCTCGACGAGACTGGCAACCCGAAACCATCGTGGCGTCGGTGGCAAAGGAAAACGGCGCTAAGCTAGACTGCAATAGGATCGAATCCAAAGCCTTTAAAATCGGCACCGTATTTGAATGGCCAGAATACAAGGTTGAACTTAGATTCCGAAAGGAAAAGGTCGGCTGCGTAGTGCTATGGATTCCTGAGATTGTAGTACAACAGAGAAAGTCTATGATAGTCGGGTACGTATATTTGTATTACCCCGAACGTACTGATGAATATGCGATAGAGCAAATGATGGATTGTGCGAAGATGGCCGCCGCGACATTCGTCGTAGTGCTCATATACACAGACTTAGCCATAGCAATTGCCTCACTCAAGGGCGCATTTTGGCTATGCGTCAAAGTAAAGGCCGTAAAGGGAATAGACGATATCCAGAGATGCATTAGTCCCGACATCGTCACAATAACAGAGACCACCGAGTGGGGGCCGCTCACCCCGTTTTTACCTGCAAGGAGGAAAGATGCTGAACTTGGAAATCGAAAGTACCTCGATTAAAGCGCATGTCGATATTGATGTTGGAGTAGGGTCCACGACTTGGACAGCGGCTCAGCCTATAGCATTCGGCGTAGAAGGGGGCGCTGTAGCGTCCTGGGGTACAGGAGATGCATATTTGCATGCAGGCGGCGGAGTGTCGCCCGTGCTAGTGCTTCATGGGATATCCGCGCAAACATCCTCGGGCGACAGCGGGGATGGGGAAAAAATCGGCCTAGACGGCAAAATGCCTCCGGGCCCTATATCGTGGACAGCACTTTAGCGCTGACAACGGCGGCCCAGCACTCATACTTTTCCGGGCTGCCGGCGTTCGATGACAGGCGATTTGCCGTATTTCACAAGCAGGTCGTTCGAGGCTTCCACCAGCAAATCCTCTAGCGGCCGGTCGAGCGTGGTGGACAGGAAAGATAGCTCCTGCCAGCCGACGCGATTGATCCGCATCATCGCCGTTTTGTAGTCGCGCTGTGCAGACGAAGCGGCCGGGCCATCGTTCTGCGGTGTAGGCTCCGACGCGCTGTTCGCCTTGGGCTGCAGACGCGCGGCGAGGGGCGAGGTAGCGAGGGAAGGGCGCTTTGCCATGTTCAAATACTCCGCGGCGACAGTTCGTCGATAATTCGGGTGATGGCCTTCCAGGCCGCTTCAATCTCGCCTGCAGCTCGGCCGCCAGGTTCAAACTCACTCACGGCCTGGCCGGAGATCAGCGCATGCGAAAGCGCCGCTCGCTGCGACACCTGACCGGGCAGCACTGGCGCGCCCATGGATTCCAAGACTGCTCGGGCTTCAGCAACGAGGCTCGGCTCTGTCTCTCGCGTCGGGGGCGGTGCATGGCTGATGACAGCAACCATTGGCGCGCGAAGGGTGCGGGCCATGTCGAGCGTCGCGCCGGCTGCGGCTAGGTCAAATGGGCCTGGGCGCACCGGGACGATAGTCAACGTCGCGCGGCTCATGAGCGAGGCGACAAGCGGCGCATTATGCGGCGGGCTGTCTATGATGGTCCAGGCGATGCCCGAGCGCTCGGCGTCGTCCAGCGTCGCGGCGATAGTTGAGGCGTCAGCCTTCGCCAGCAACGGAGCCTCGGCCTGCCGTCCGGAATACCAGACTGCGAGCGAGCCTTGCGGATCGGCATCGATCAATAGGGCAGGGCCATCGAGGCTTTCTGCCAGCACGCCGAAATGCGCGGCCAGTGTTGACTTGCCCGCGCCTCCTTTCTGCGAGGCTATCAGAATGGTTTTCATGTTCCCCCGACCGGCCGTCTATGGCGCTGTGTCTCTGCAAATCAATAATCGCGAATACCTGCGCGTCTATTAACGCCAATTGCTAGCATCCTAAGATTGATTCGAGTCCGCCACCTTTGCGAGTTGCCCTATGGTCATTGATGAGAAAGCTGCAACGACAGTCGGCCGGTTGATCTTGATCGCCGCGGAGCTGGACGCCCAGCTCAATGCCGTCTGCATGGAGGCACTACTGGTGCCCGAGAGCCACTTTGGCCTACCACTCGTCGCCACACTGGATGCCCCTCGAAAAATTGAAATTCTCAAGAGTTGGGCCAAACACCTAGAAGCCGAGAATTGGCGGAAGATGCTCACCCGTTACGCCGAAGAGGCCGAAGAGGTGATGAGGCTCCGAAACATTGCCGCCCACAGCCTTTACCGCCAAGAGGGGGAGAAATTCACCTTCGCCTCGCTGGGCGCCGCAAAACTGCTGAAAAGTATCGAGAAGCCCGGGAAAGCCGTTGAACTGGCTCATCTCGACGCCGCCTTTGAGAGAGCCAGGGCGACCTTACAGATGGGAGAAGAGGTCTATCAAAACTTCCAGCGTGTCCGGCTCGAAATGGGCCGGCGCGCTCCAGCACCGCCGGTCGGGTGAACCATCGCCGCTAAAGCGCATCCCGCTTGTTACCTAGTTATCACGTTTGCTAGCATCCTATCATTCCCCGTATATAAATTCTCACGAGAATTCATATACGGGGAGGGGATATGAGCACACTTCGATCCAGCGACGATGTGACCAGCAAGAATGTGGCCCGCCTGCAACACCTCACGACGTGGTCAGGCGACACCCCTCAGTTGATGGATATCTGGATAAAGGTAGCGGTGCGGACCATCGCCATGCTGCCGCCAAAACTGCGCGAGCTGTTCTTTGTCCCGCACTACCAGATCGGCGATAGCCACTTCCACATGAGCAGAGAAGCCTTAGAGAAAACCGGTGCCGAATTCCGCGAGCAGCTAGGTACCGAGTTAGCAGCCGCTGCTGCGGCCGTGGCCCAAGGCGTGGATCTCTCAGGAAGGCCGGAAGCGCCTGAAGAGAGGATCTCCGCACTCCTGGACAGGGTCGAGCAGGAGATCCACGGCTCAGATAAGCAACGGAGGCTTCTTGAGGCGATACGGGAGGCCGGGAATGGGGAGATCCGAGCCGACGCCGCAGAGCTCATCCGACTTTATGCGTACAAGCGGCCGACGATTGAGCATCAGAACCAAATCGCCCGCCGCCTCGGCCATATCCGCGCCGTTCTCCAGGGGCCTTCCTACGGGTGAGCATCATGTCAGTTACCGGTTCGAAGCGCATCGCACGGCTGAAGCAGAAGGCGAAGGCAGTCGAGACCGTTCGCGCCGCCGTCGCACACAAGGCCGTGGGCTATATCCGCGTCAGCTCTGAGGAGCAGGCCGCTACCGGCTTCGGCCTCACGACGCAGGAGGCTGCCATCCGCGCCTTCGCTGAGAGCCAAGGATACGAGATGCTGGAGGTCGTCACCGACGCCGGGATTTCAGGCGCGACCCGGCCGAGCGAGCGCCCAGGCTTCGGCCGCATAGTCGAGCTGGCCGAGGCCGGGGCCTTCTCCGTCCTGCTCGTCTGGAAGTTCGACCGCCTGGCCCGTCAAATCGTCTACGCCGTCACGGCCGCGAACGACCTTTCGGAACGCCTCGGTGTGAACCTGCGCAGCGTCACCGAACCTATCGACACCGCAACCCCGATGGGGCGCACCGTGTTCGCCATTCTTGCCGGCATGGCCGAGCAGGAACGCGCCGTAATTACGGAACGCACATTCCTCGGCCGGCGCGAGAAGGCGAACCGGGGTGGCTTTGCCGGTGGCCCGGCACCGCTGGGCTATGACCGCGACCACCAGGGCGGGCTTGTCGTCAACGAGGATACCGCCGCGACCGTGCGGAGCATCTTCGAACAGCGAAAGGATGGCGCGACCCTCGGCGCTATCGCCACCGGGCTGAACGATGCCGGCGTCGCCACGGCGCGCGGCGGGAGGTGGTGGCCGGCGACAGTGCGCTACGTGCTCGACAACCCGAAATATCGCGGCGAGGTCGAGTACCTGTTTTCATGGACGGGCGCCGAGACGCATATCGTCCGGCAGGGCGACCATGAGGCGATTGTCGGAGTGTAAGCCGGTCGCGATTCCCAGCGAGATGAGCCTCGCATAGAGCCGTGGCAGTCTACATCTGAATACCGGTCCGCTCTTGGATTTGCTTCTTTAGAAAGCCCTTGGCCAAATCACCCAACAACTCGACGGTAAAGCCACCTGCAGAGGCGGCCCCCTGCTTAGTTCGTTGCCAGATTTTGGGGTCTCGTACCGCTTCGATAAAGTCATAGCCGGCCCACGTAATCCGAAAGACCCAGATGCCATCATCGGTCTGGCTTTTCGGCCCCTCAACTAGGCCCGCTCCTAACATCAGCGTCGCGTGGGCCTCGATTTGATCCGGCGTATAGCCAGGCGGGGTAAAATCCCCGCCCTCTCCTCCAAGCTGAAACACCTCGTCCAGTTGGATAGGCTGCGCCTCTAGCCAAAGAAGGACCTCACGGATCAGATCCATATCCCGCTTCATGCGGCACCTAGCGGTGTCTTAGACCAGTCCACCGCAAAGCAACGCTCTTGCTCCCCTACCATCGCCTCCGCGCCTTCAAGGCCCAGGTCCCGATAGAGGCGAGCATCTGGGGATGGCAGCCCGGTTTGCTTGGACACAACGATGACCGACAGCACCGGCAGCCCCGCCTTGTGACACCGAAGCGCGATGCCCCCGAGCGTGTCGCCCCATCCTCGATCCGTGCCGCCAAATTCCCGGGTTAGGTCGCCGTAGGTGACCGTCTCCTGCCGAGATGCAGCCGCCGCAAGGCGCTGCGCCACGTCGAAGCGAAAGGCTTTCGCCATCTTCCGCCGATGTGCCTCCGAAATTTCCGGCATTGCCCCTCCTAGATGAACGCCTCGTCGCACTTCACCCTAGAAATGCGGGGTGTGCTAGAGCCATTCAAAGGCCGCCTCCTCGCGCGCGAGCGCATGCGCGCACAAAGAGGGCGTGCACTCAGGCGTGCACTCAGGCGTGCACTCAGCTGGAATAGAGACCGATAAGCCATTGATCCTATAGAGGATCGCCCGAGTGCACGCGGCAGTTCACGGAGTGCACGCTTCGGGCGGGCGTGCACTTGCCTTTTGGGGCGGGTCGTAGGACCGCGGCACCTCACTCGCGCACGCGCGCGAAGAGGGTGCGCACCAACTGCGCACAGACGGCCCCTCTAGAGCCAACAAGCACCGGATTCAATTAGGCTTTTAGCGTCGTGCGCAGCCTGTGCGCACCCTCGCAATCGTGCGCACTCTGGCGGGGTGCGCACGCTGGCCGCCTACTTGTCTTCGGCGAATAGCCCAAGCGCCTTTGCGTAGTCCACTCGTCCCGCAGCCCGGTCCGCAGCGCGTTCCCGCCGCTCCTCATCACGCGCCTGCCGGAGCGCCCTCTGAACCGCCATGACCTTAATCTTTTCGACGGTCTGAACCTCGTCGTCGGTGAGGGTGACACCGCGCGGGGCTATCAAGGAAGAGGTTAGCTCATGGAGAGCTGCGGCGGCTCCAGCCCGGCCGAGCATGGAATCCCACCACTCGTCGTTAGGATCTTTTGAGACCTTCCTAGCCAGCTCAGAAATGCTTTCCAGCGCGGCCGCGAACATCGTCAGATAGTGCACGTTCAGACGGGAGCCGAACAACAGCTCGGCGGCACGGTCGACCCCACCTTCAAAGGTCTGAGTTAGGCGGTACTCGATTTCCTCACTCGTCGACCGCCCCGAATCCTCGGACGCCATGGCCAGCGCATCCCGCATCTGAGGACGCACGCGGAATGTCAGGTTGGCCACTTTCTTGTCGCCGGCCGCCTTTGAGGGCCGCCCGCGCGGACGCTTTTCTTCCATCTGATGGCCTCTCCCAAGCCTCGTTAATTTAGCACGGGGTATCACGGCCAAAAAATATTGACAAGCCCATTCGACTAGGCGATACCGGTTTAGGCACGTGATTATACGTGCGTTAAAATCGGAGGCCGTGATGGATCAGCGGGAAATATCGAGGCTCCTGGACCAGCCGACTATCTCGATCCGGGACGCCGGCCGAGTCATGGGGCTTGGCATCAATAAGTCCTATGCCGCTGCGCGTGAGGGGGCGATTCCGACGCTTGTTTTCGGCGGAACTCGTCGCGTCCCTACCGCCAAGCTGAAGGCGCTGCTCGGCATTGCCGCGTAGCGAAAATGAGAAAGCCCGCCCGGTGTTCGAGACCAGGGCGGGCCTTGATGTCTCTCCCCGACGAAAGGAATTGACGCTGAACTATATAGCCCAGCCCCCCGCCGAATGCACGACTTCTGTGCCGGCGCTCTGGCCCCTCCCTCTCACTGACCGCAGCGAAATCAAGTCCGCCAGCCGATGGGTTGCGCGGCGCTGCTGTCTACCGCCGCACCTCGCCGCCCTGGTGGCAGAGCGCGCCGGCCTCGGCATCAAGGAGACCCGCTAATGTCGAATGTGACCCGACTGAAAGTCCGCTACGGCGGCGCAGGACTTCCCATCAGCTTTCGCGGCAGGGATGCATGGGCGCTGGATGCCCTCGTCTCCGCTGGCGAACGCGGCGTGACCCCCATCGAGCGGCCGGCGCCCAGGTGGTCCCACTATATCCACCGCTTGAGAAAAGCAGGGCTCGTTGTGGAGACAATCCAGGAAGCGCATGCCGGCGCCTATGCCGGCCACCACGGCCGCTATGTCCTTCGCTCCCCTGTCGAGGTCGTGGATGTGGAGCGCGCGGCGTGAAAGCGCCCTGCGGCTCGGTAAGACACGAATGGACTGGTTGCAGGACCAATAGGTACGAAGGAGGCGGAGTTAACTCAGCTTGGCTTCGGCCGCCACTTTTGCATCGTACCGCATAAAGTGCTTTTGGAAGGCAGTAGCTAGCCCGCTATCCATAGTGGCCTGGCAGATTTTCCATAGATCATCAGCTAGGCGGAGCTCGAGCGTATAGCGGGTTGGTTTGATCGCATCCTTAGCTTTGAGGAACATGTCGACCGCGTCCGGAGACAAGGGCGCGGTCGACCAGAACTCAAACCGGATTTCGAGATTTTTCCAGTCTGGGTGCGCTCGTGCAGCTTCATAGATCACTGGCGTATTATGCTGCAGCCAGCGCTTCATTTCCTGGTCGGGCACGGTTCCATAGGGGCTATGGCCTTTACACTCAATGAAGGTGACCGCCCTATCATCTCGAACTGCATAGACGTCGGCTTCTGCCGATTTTTGCCCGTCATTTGATCTAAAGATACGGTTCATCCTGACCTGGGCAGAGATAGTTTTTCGCACGATATCGGCCGCGAGGTATTCGAATAGGGTTCCACGCAGCTGATAAGCAGCTCCCTCTATTCTGCCGAATTTTTTGAAGAGGTCGTCGAATCTGACTGGGTCAATCGAATAGTCAGCAGCCGTTTTTAATACGGATGACAGCTCAACCAAACCTAAGCCAACCTCATCGCCGAAAAGATTACGCGGCGTTGCGGGAATAATGCCGTTGGTTTTGAGTAACTCGAAGGCCTCGGGCGTGTACTCATGGGCAATGAACATCACCATGCAGGGTGCAACGTTGCGCAATTGACGTAGCGTCTTGCACTTGTTGATAAAGGGCCGCACCCCTTGGACGCTCACGCTGCCACCAAGGTAAATGTCGCAGGCAAAAAAACCTGGCTTCGGCGCGCCTTCGGCCCCACGCTTGACGAGGAACCCGAGATAGGACGGTGCCGTCAAATCCCAGGCAAAGGTTCCAACCATCGGCCGATTGCCATCGTCCCTACTAGCTACCTTGTCGTAACTTACGAGCCCCAGTTTTCGCACCCAATCGCGCACTGCAGTCAGTAGGAGCGACTCTGTAATTAACCTGACGCGAACCTCGGCGGCCCTGCTGTCGTAGTGGCCTGCAGCCTGAACCAAAGCAATGCATGGCCCGAGACCGGGGACCGAAATTTCTTCCACCAATCCGGCTTCATTCAAGCGCTTAAAGATGTTGTCTGGCGAAAGGTGCTTGGCTTGCTTTACGGGCGCACCACACGCGATTTCAAAATGAGCTTGGGGCATAAAGCCGTTGCGCTGCACCAGCGAAGCGATGGCAAGTCCGAAAGCAGAATTTGCCTGCAAAAGCGCATCCACCAATCGACCCCAATATTGAGCGGAGCCAAACTGCCCTTGTAGGTACATGAAACGTGCCCCCCGGGGGAACGTGACATACGCGAGCTTCTTCACTTGGCCTTGCACCCGGGACACGCGCTGCCTAGCGGCCGCAGGAGATATTTTCAGGGTGGTGGCAAGATGCTGGGCGATGCTGGTCGACAGCGCTGGGCCACGAGCCTTTAGATAATCCGCGATCAGATCGGCCATGAAACCCTCAATGTCACACAGCGCTATTAATACCATGAGTACATGGTCGGTGTCGGCCTTTTGATGGACGGGGAAAGGCCATTGATATTAAAAGGGAATTCTCGACGAGAATTGACGATCCCCGGCGCTGTGTCACAGTGCCTATGTTATGGAGGGGCTCGGGCCCACCCAAATCGCCTCGTGCCCACTGTGAAAAAAACGCGTCCTGAACTCTCGAAAGCGCGTCCTGATATTAATCAGGAGTGTCAGGGCTCTTAGCGAACATCCGCCAGGAGAGCGGCCGCCTCTCGGCGAATGGGCGGTAACTGAGACCTTCCGATCAGGGCCTGCCTCACTGTCCACCATGAAGCGAGGCAATCAGGCGCCGAATTCAGCCCCCGCCCGCCAACGCAGCTTGCTCAAGCCTCTAGGCGGAAGACCTGCCCGCTACCACAGTCCTTTATCATATCTACGCTATCTCCATTCCAATGGTATTCGAGATGGCGACCCTGGACGGGATTGGACGCACAGTCTGGATAGAAGAGGGCGACACATTGCCCTTCCGGTAAGCGGGCACTTGGATAGAGAAGCCCGTTTGACCCAGCTCGCTTTGCCAGCACAGCAAATGCCTGACTTTCAACATAGCTATCGGCCATCAACAGGGGGGCATGAGAAACTGGGTCCAGGCGATGGAGTTCAGCATCCACGTCCAAGACAATCTCTCGAAACTGGGCGGTCCATCCCTCTGGCTCGTTCGTAGAAGCCATAAACTTGGCATGATGATGGACCGTCTCGAAGAGAGCCACTTCGTAGGTCTTCCCGACATACAGAACTCCGAACGTTCCGTCACTGAACCGCCCTTGCTTGTCTGCCGAAACATGGGTGAAAGGCGCCATTAGGTAGCTGGCACCAGGCCCTCCAACGCGCCGACTTGGCTCAACGCTATCAATCTCACCAATTGTTTCTATCAAACGCGGATTGGTCTTTTGCTCGGCAGCGATAATTGCGGGCCAATCTTCAGGATCGGCAATATCCTCGAATAGATCTATCGGCGGATAGACGCTTCGAATGATACGAGCAGCCTTCTTCCAAGAGACAGCCTCGACGGTAGGAAGTTCTGTCACCAAGCCCCCCGCTCCGCATCCAAATAGCGCCTTACGCGCATCAGATCAGTCAAATCACCGTGCAACATGACCTCAAGCGCGGTAGCTCCATTGAACTTCGAGTTGGGTGACTTCACCCAGCCGTACACTCGCTCAGAGTTTCCGAAAATAATACGTAGAGCTTTGTGTATGCCAAGAATATTAGAGAGACGAGCCCTTGCGTCGCGACCGATATCCTTTGGCCCTTCAACTTTCCATCGTCTATAGGTCCGAATAGCCATGTCTAGAAGAATGGCCGCGTCTTCATCGCTTATTTCCCAACGAGCGAACAGGCGCGAAACAGCTCGAAAAGAAGCAGCAGCCTCCACATCGGATATTGGTTCTGGGACAAACGGTTGCGGCCCCGTCTCGATAGGAATGAGTCTAACCATAACGGCCTCCCTCTTGCCATTTGACCTTAAAATGCACCTTTAATGCCATTTGGCAATATATCTCTCAAAAAATTGTTCCCGACACGGGCGCCCGACTGCATATTCGAAACCCATCTAGACGGCCCGTTGGCTCACTGCGCAGTGCTGAATTTTCCATGCCGTTTCCCGAGTCAGGCGAGGTCACTCGCGGCGTTTCACGGGGCAACCGCCACCCACTTCCTCGCGGTCCGCAAGCTTGCCAGTGAGTCCCGCAGGCGATTTGCGGCGAGGGTGAGCCTACCGCGCGGAAATGGGTGCTCGACGCGCGTGAGGGGCGGGCATTGGTCCCCGATCCATCCACGTGCAGGTGAAAAGTTGGCGGCCGCTACCCATCTGCCAAGTGGAAGCCCAGACGTGGGGCTGGGGCATGAGGCGGCATCTTGAACGAAAGCATTGGCTTTTTGCTAGCGCTAGCACTTGCGGTGTTCATCGGCGTGGTGGCTGTGCTGCGCGCCTACGACTTCCTCTGGTTTTTCGCCCGCCTTTTCTGGGGGCGTCTGACGATCAAGCAGATGCGCGAACGGAACTGGTGGTGGTGAAGCAAACCAGCACAGCTGCACAACAGCGAAACGTAAGTTCGACTTTCTAGCCTTAGCGGCAGAATACTGAGGCGAATGCGAGAGAACCCGCTGTCGATTTGCGACAGCATTTCCCGTTGGCCCTCAAGTGCGCGGCGCGCTCGCTCAGCCGGCGAAAATGTTCACATTTGTTGACATCTCAAGGAGCCATCCATGGCTGAAGAACTCGCCGTATTTGACGGCTGCGAGATGATCGGAACGACCCGGCAAAATACATGTCGCATCAGTGCGTCTTCAGAGGGACTGCCTCTCCGGTCGAGCGGATTTCGAGAACTACAGTTCCTGCGATCAGCTTGCCTATCAGGCCACGTAACTCCGCATCTGTCGCCGCTATGGGAAGCCTGACTGTTCCTCCCAAATTCGGCTCGCGAACAACAGGCGACACCAGAACTTTGCCATCGATAGCCACATGGATTTTCTCACCAACGTGTCGCAGGGTGAATTCACCCAAGTCCCGAAAGCTCTGTCGTGTCATGCTTAAGGCAACTTCTGTGCCGTGCCTGTCGCTGAAACCTGATATTTCTCCGCTCGCGACGTGGAGCCTTACCGTCTCGCCCATAGCAGGTGTGGTTACGAAAGCTGCCAGCACGAATGCCGGCCTAGATAGCCAAGCAGATACCATAAGGGTTGCAAACTCCGTGAAGGCACGTGCTGTCGGTAGGTCTGCTATTTGCAGGGCCAGGCATCTTGGAAGGCTAGAACAGCCACCGCATAGAACGGGATGTCCAACGCTTTGGGATTCTCGTTCCCATACCTGACCACCGCCTGCCGACCCTGCTCAAATGTAGCACCCGCTGGCGGGCAGAATCTCACCGGCTCCTTGAGCATTCTGCTCAAGGCTAAGAGGGTCTCAATGGTGCCAGCGCACCGCCCCAACTGGGCTATTTGGAGTGGGTCTGTCGGCCGCGGCCGCACATTTTCAGGGCCCTCATTACAGGCCTGTAAAACCTCTTTGGCCGGGGTTTCGTTCTGTGCGTATGCCCACAAAGGCTCCGAGAAAATCGCCGGTATCGAGACCGCCGACAACAACCAGATTCGCCAAGCCATTCTCGAGCCCCTCGTTGCAGCCGCGCCAGGATATCCAGCCTCTTGTATATAGGCCTCGGCAAGTATCGTCGTTTTATCAGCTTCGTCGAGACTTTGGACGAGAGCTAAACCTAGACCCGCCGGCTACAAACCTCACCAACAGGCGGCTGCCCGGCTAGGCGGCAGATTGTTGACGTTTGTTCACATGGGCCGCTGCGAGAACTTTAATGGTGTCGGAAAACTCAGCGCCGATGTGGATTTTGACAGGTTCTCAGCGCGGCAACCATAACATTTGATAACAGGCCGAAGGGCGCGGCTGGCTGCGGCGATGTCTACATTTGACAGCAAACGGGCGCGAGGGCGCCGTCAACCTCAACATTTCTCAACAAGCGCGCTTCAGGTTTCTTCGGTTCGGGGCCGAGGCCAGCATGGGCCGACTTGATTTCCCTTGATGAAATTCAAGCGCGCGCCGTCCCGCCGCGATCCAGTAAATTGCCCTATTTTGGAGCGTGGGAAAACTCCGCGACCCGGCTGGGAAGCCTCCCATATCCGCCCCCAGAAACGGGCACAGCGTGGGTGAGGGCGTCCCTAACCGGATGGCGGGCCTCCGCCTGCGCAACAGTTCTATCCTACTAGCGGTGTCTATCGGTGGAGTGGATAATCCGCCGGCCAGCAGGCAATTTGTGATCTGGGCGGCTGCCGGTCGACGAACTTCCGAACGGCTTTCTTATCTTTCGCCATCACGCACTGCGGCACCTCAATGAACCCAAACCCCTTGGCTGTCAGGCATCGGGTCATGAAGCGTTCGCGCATCTTTTGATTCTTGTCGTACGGCGGCACCTTGCCGGGGACACTGACTGTTCCAACCCGTCTGCACTTTGTTGTGGTGCCCGTCGTCCTGCACTGCTCTGCTCCGGGTTTTGAATATTCGGGGGAATACTCAGTGGTGAGCGCTTGGGGGATTTTCCGAAGGCCTTCGATGCGACAAGCGTCTACAGCGCTCACTCGCTGAGACCTGGACGAGCCTTCTTTGTAGATGACGTTCAAGGCGTTGCTGGAAACGCAGCCCGCGAGCACGATCCCGGCGGCCGTCAATAAAGTGGCTGATTTCATGATTTGCCCTCCCAAGCCGCGAGAGAATGACGTGGCGGTATGGAGTTGTCGAGGGACTGATTCAGAGCCTATGTCCTGTCCGCTCCGGCCGCTCAGGACGTTGATAATCTATGCTGCCGGGCCTTCCGCCGGCCAGAACATTCAGGTGGCTGTCGATGAGCGCCAGAAATGCAAGAACGCCACACGCTGACGCCGCCACAATTATCCCTGCGAGCAGACCGAGTATCAGCTCACCTGGGCGGTTCGACCAATAGCCGATCGAAGCGGAGCGAATATGATGATTGCGTTGAGCCCGTTCCAAACGGACAGGGTGTCTGCCAGAAAACGGTTTATCCAAGTTCCCCCTAAGCTTAGGAATAGCATGTTCCAGCGTTTGACCGCTGTTGGGAATCCATGCGCTTCATCATCCCCGCCGTTCTACTCGTAAACATAGCTGGCCTGTTAGCTTCACGCGGCGACGCGACTGCACTTCTGATATGGGCGTTTTTTGGTCAAGTCGGTTTTGTGGTGACAGGCTTTGCCTCGGAGAAGAGTGCGTGGCCCTTCGAGAAGCCCGACGTTCGATGGCCATTTAGCGCAGTGGGCCTTGTATCGTTCGTCTCTGTCGGGCTCTCTTGGCAACAGGATATTTTGTCGATTTGGCCGTTCATAGCTTATGGGGCCGCTTTCGTTGCGATTGGGTTCCTGGCTGCCTGGCGAGGCTGGAAGCCGTAGCCATCTTTGCGGATCTCGCACCTGCTGCTCTAATTCGCCCTAGGTCCTCTTTAAGGTCGACCAAATTGGCCGCGCGACCCACCCGTCCTCCATCAACTCGCCGACATAGCGATATACAAGGTCGGCCTCCACCGTGAAGTCATCAGTGTCTGGGTGGAGCAACACGCGGTGAACGCTCAACCTGTCCGCGTCGGAAAAAACATCTGAGACTGACCGCCCTCCGAATTCGAGAATGACCAGATCGCCATCTATCGTTCTCTCGTTAAACCCGGCCATGACCTTGAGCACCTCTATAGATCCCTCTGTGCTTCGTTCTGCGACGCCTTTTTGCGTGAAGTTCCGTCCTGAACAGCGTTGCCCACCGAATTGACCCGCTCCGGACTTTGCGCCACGATTTCCTTGGCAGGGGGGCCGGCATGGATCTATTCGATATATGGTATTGGGCAATAGTTGCTCTGTCGTTCTTGGCCTACGTGAGCCCTGGGCTAATTGCGTGTCACCGCCGTCATGTAAACGCCCGAACCGTCACCTTGTTGAACCTGGCACTTGGTTGGACCGGCCTTGGTTGGATCGCCGCTCTGGTATGGTCATTGGCCGGGAAAGTTCGGCGCTCAGTTTGATCACGCCGTGCATCTGGCGAACATAGCCCGTCGCTGTCTCGTGCTCCATGGAGGGAATATGAATGACGGGGAACTTGCTTCTGTGGTGTTGGTCGCAAGAATATGACACGCCTTCGAAGCGAAAGAAGAAGGCTGTGAAATTTGGCGATATCACCTCGCAGTTTGCCACCACTGGCGATCATCCGGCTATCGGGGATAGCGATATAGCCGGGTTCCGAAAAGCCATCGATCAGGAGTTAGGCGAGAACGAAGATATCCGTCCGTTCGTCTTCTACGACCACGGAAAATGCGCGGTTCTGAATTACCCGAACATTGTCAGGCTCGAACTTCTACCAAAGGTCGCAGACATCGGGCGCCGTTTTGGTCTGAATGCATCTGAGTTCTGAGGCGAATTACGTTCGCGTTAGGATTTGCAGCTTCGACGCCGCATTGAACGGCGACCGCCTAATCGGCAGTCGGCTTGCGGGCGCGCGGATACGAGTTCAACTAGGCCAGCATCAAAACTGGAGCGAGAGGGTTCAGCATGACTCGATCAAAGGCCGAGGAGAGCGCTCGTAGTCCCCGCGAAGATTCTCTCCTGCTTGCATATGACGTTGGGGTCTGCCTTCAGGAATTGGGCATGCCGATTGGCTTGCAGAGGGAGTACGCGCATCTGCGGAAGAGTCTGATAGACGATTTCTCGACGACAGCTCCCTACGCGGCTACCGGCCGCGCATTTTGGGATTGGGATATGTCCACCTATTTGGAAGGCCAAGGGCAAGAGGTTGAGTACTCCATCTCCAACCCTCCCGATAATCTCGCCGACGTTACAGAAGTTACCTGGGATGAGCTGGGCTGGCCGGAGCATCCGAAACATCAGTGCCAACTCGCCCTGTCAGAGCTACTCCGTCTCGAAAGGGATCTGAGGGATGCAGGAACACCCGCTCATTTGGTCGAGGAGTTTGGCCACCTTCGTGGCAAATTCATCCAGCTCTTCAAGGATAAGTTCCCTGGGCAGCCCACCGACGAGAAAAGATTTTGGCCCAAAGGTCTCTAACGAAGCGAACAAGCGCGGCGCGAGCCGTGTCCAAGGGTAGTCGTCAACCCTACTGGGCTATGGCGCGGCGCGGACCGACGTCGGAGAACTGACTGTGAGAGTGAACGCCAAGCAGATGGAAGCGGTGCTGGCTTTGCCTGGCCCTCGGCGTTTTGAGCACTTCGTCAAGGTCGTGGCTGACTGGCAGCAGGCGTGGGGGCTCTATCATGACGGCTGGGCTCTGGCCGCTGCCGAGGAAGGTGTGCCCGTTCTTCCGCTCTGGCCGGCCAAGGAATATGCGCAGATGTGCGCCGCTGGCGAATGGGCCGGGCACGAGCCGACCGCAATCCCGCTCGACGCTCTCATGGATGAACTGCTGGCGACGCTGAAGCGTGACGGCGTCCTCGTTGGAGTGTTCTTTACACCATCGGGTAAAGGGGTAACTGTACCTCCGGATGAGTTGTTCGCAGCGCTCGGGGCTGAGCTGCAGAATTACTAATGACCGCCGATGAGGCTTAGCCAGGGCCACCGACATGGAAGCGAAAATAAGGGCCGAGCTGCGGGAGATTCTGGAGAGCCGAGGTCTGGCGTCGCATATGAACGACACCAAATGGCGAGAGCTGTGCGCAGGAATCGATGAACTTCAGTTTCCCCCAGCGTTTCAACGCAAGACCTTGTTTGAATACGAGCCTTCCCCTGCGAGCATCCCCCTCGCCACCACCTACTGGGGCGACTGGGGGAAAACCTACGAGGGGGAACTCGGAATCTGGATTGAGTGGATCAAGGTCGCTCCCCAATACAAGCGTCACATTGGAATGCTGGTTAGCCCTGCTATCAAGGATTGCTCCAACGAGTTGCGAGAGCTTCTCACTAGAATTCGCGTTCCATATGTCGAAGAAGATGGGTTCTTCACCATCTACGGCCACGCCGCTGGGGTTCAGTTCGACAACGTTTGATTGAGAATTAAACCAGCTTGGTCGAGCCGAGAACCATCCGGACATGGAATGACGCTGTTGCGCTGGCTGTCTAGCGCGCTCGGCGCCGTAGCGACGGGGGCAGGAGATCAAGCTTGGCAGACCGATGCCTGTGAGAAGCTATTCTACGAATCGTCCTTGAGCTTCACCAGTCTTAGGCGGTGAACCAGACTGTAGTCGGGTCCGCCCCGCCCATCTTCCGACAGGTCGTCCCCCGCCCAGACAGGCGTCATCAGGTGCAGGTGGTCGATACGATCCCTGAGAGAGTTGAGCCTCCTGATAAGCAGCTCTAGACCCTCTGAATCAAACGCAATTGCCACTTCGGGATTCGCGTCGCGCGTGATTTCTACAGTCAATACCATTCTGCCGGTTTCCTATATAGCCAAGCTAATCGGCTGACCAAACCAAGGATTCGCCTACAGCCGCAGCTACGGCAGTCGCAGCATCTTCGGCAGTTTCAAACCCACCTCCGCCAGCGTGGAAAACCCCCTTCTCGGAGGTCGAGCCATACTCAACGTAGTAGGTGGCAATTTGGACATCATCCGAAATCTCAGGAGGGTCTTCGTAGTCGCCGGTTCCATACCGAGTCGCGCTGAGGACTATCCTCACTTCTGTGGGATGAAATCCGTCATAGAGAAATGACCCCTGCCGTATCGTCTTGCCCCTGTTCCTATTCATCGCTGCGTGCCTTTCGCTCGGCCATCTTGGCTTCTCTGCTGTCCGCTTCGGTGTGGAGTTAGTTCCAGGGAGCGTCCACCAGATCGGCCCAATCAGATACATCACGCCCGCCAAGCCGCCTATTGGATCGGCCAAGTGCGACCGCGAAGCCTGCCGCTACAGCCCTGCCATCAGCCCGCGCGCCGCAACGAGCAGCGCCCGCATCTGGCGCCGTGTCTCGATAGCCTCGCCGGTATAGAGCCCATGGCGATAGCGGCCATTGCCCGCACCCTTGGGCGCCCCGCCGCGGGCACCGTGACAGCGGCACACCTTGCGCCCTCGAACGGCCGGCGCCTCGCACCGCAGGCCGGTCGACTTCGCCTTGGCGGTGCAACGGGGTGCAATCCGGGCAGCCGATAGACGGTCTATGGGGTTGTCTACGATTCCGGTAGTCACCCCCGCCGGCCTCCCCCATGGACGACGTCGCCGACGACGGCTTGGCCGCCACTCTCGACGGTCACGTTCTGATGCTGGACCCGGATGGTCTGCTCCCCGCTGGAGCGATAGCGCTTCATCGCCTCTACCTGGGCGGTGAACGTGCGCTGCAGCTTCGTGGCCATGTTGATATAGCGCTCCGTCATGTCGATGTGCTTGGCCGACATTGCCGTCGCCAGTAGGCGCATGGATGCCTCATGCGTGCCGGCCATCTGCACGGCCAGCGCCGCCTCCACCTCGTCCTGGGGCTTCTGGCCGCCTACAAAGGCCAGCGCGGCGTTTATGGCGCCCTCGTCGGCAGCAGGGCCGAGCACGGTGGTGATCAGTGAAAGCTGGCGGTCTGCGAAATGCAGGGAGCTAGTCCCGAACGTCGCGCGGTAGTGATAGGCGAAGCCGTCGATATCGTCGTGAGGCGCGCCTATGACCCGCTGGCCATCCTTCTCGGTCAACTTGACCCTGAATGGCGCCTGGCGCTGTTGTTGGTGCTCCCGAGCCTCTTGGATGGCTTTCTGTGTCAGCGGGCCGGGCGCTGGCTTGGCAGGCTTCGGCATCGGCAGGGTGGTGTCAGGGCGCAGGGGCACGACCTTGGATTTTGTCTTGCTCATGCTCGCCCCCTAGTGTGGTTTCGGCCAAAAGCGGTCGCCGAAGACCATGCTGCTGAGTCCCCGGGCCAGATTGTGCGCGGCCTTGGCGAGGATGTCGGGCGGACCAAAGGCGTTCGTCTCGGCGTGGACGAAACGAGCCAGCCAGGCGCAGCCTTCCGGAGTGACAGGCGTCAGAGAAAGCATGTAGTCGAGCGCTGCCAGCTTCTCCTCAAGGGCATCCCTATGCCGGCCCAGGGCGTCATCCAGTCCGAACCGTTGCCGGGCGCTCTCCAGCAATATCGCGTCCAGGTCAAACGCTGCGTGTGCCGCCGCTCGGAATGACTGGATCACCGTCAAATCGGTCGTCTCTCCGAGGTCAGGCGCCAGCTGCATCCTGTCCATAGCCTGGTCAATCTCTTCGTGGCTGTTGGCGAACACTGCCACTGTCTGCTCGCCCTCACGCTCTGCCCCGAGGAGCGCGCGCGGATTGCGCTTCACGCTGTCCGGCATGGTCGCGGCGACGGCTTCGCATTCCTGCGCCAGCGCCGCCTCATAGTCGCGAGCCACCAGGAACTCGTCATAGGCGACAATGAAAGGGTCGCCCTGATCCTCCTCAGGTTGGCGAAGATGCTCGATGGCGGCGGAATGTGTCGGGTCCATGCTCATCGGCCCAACCCTAAAGCGCGCGCATAGTCCATGCTGTCGGCTTGACCGTCCCCGGCTTGGCCCCCCGGCATGGCGTCAGCCCAATTCGCCGGCTTTGTCACCGTCACTTGCAGCGGATCGATCTGCTTGGCCCCGCCCGGATTGTCGCGCGTCGTCGCGGCTCCCGTGATGGAGGCTTGGCTATAGCGCTTCATGAGAGCAACGGCCGGGCCAGTATCGGGTTTGAATGGCCGGGTGGAGAGCAAAAGCGCAGCCCGATCCGGATGCAACAGCGCATCCCGCACCAGGTCGTCGATGGTATTGAGCCCCGCCTTGCGCGCCGCGGTGACAGCGTTGGCCCCAAGGATGGCAATGGCACCACCTCCCAGACCTCCGGCCGATGATCCAAGGGCACCGATCAGCAGTTTCGACAGAATCGTCTTGCGGTTGTCGCCCTTAGCCGCGGCGAGCATGTCCTGGGTCGTATTGGACCCACCGGGCAATTTCACGGCATTGATGGATCTGTTGGCCCGCTGCAGGTCGTCGGCAATCGCCTGCATCTGGTCAAGCTCGTGTTCGCCAAAGACCCGCTTTAGCGCGGCCCGGTTCTGTTTGACGAAGCTTTGAAACTGATCCGCCTTCAACAGAGCGCGCCCGCTGGTTGCCGCCTCGGTATTCGAGACCAGCCGGCCCAGCATGTGGTCGACAACCGATTTCCGCAGGCCCTGGATTGCGTCCGGGTTGCCGCTGACCGTGCGGGCGAGCTGACCCATCATTGCACTGGCATCCTGGCGCCCGAAGACGCTTCCGACCATGCGAGTAATGTCGTCGGGGTGCTCGGCCCCGATCAGCTTCCCGAACACGCCCTTCTGCGCCTCGTCGAGCTGCGCGGCACGGCTTGCGCCAGCATCAATAGCCGCTTGGGAGGCTTTGGCAGCGTCAGCAAACTTGGCGTTGAGGGCAGGGAAGGCCTTGAGGGCCTCGCCATGGCGACGCTTCCACCCTTCCAGCTTTTTCGGGTCGATGATGCCTTCCGGCGTCTCAGCCGCTCGCCGCATCGAACTGACCGCATAGTCCGCGAGATGGCCCATGGCCCGGTCATCGCCGACCGCCTTGCGGAAGCGCTTGATGTTCTCGGCCGATCGACCGCCGGGAAAGAATAGTTTTTCGGGGACGGCCGCGTTCTGGAGGCGGTAAGGCCCTTCGCCGCCTGAGCGCCGGAGAATGGAGCCGTTCGCGCCGTCGTTGAAATCCCGGGCACGCTGCTTGGTGCCGGTAGAGGCAGTGATCAGCCTGCCTCGGGCGGCGTCGTCGAAGTTGGGGGTGAGTTCAGGAGCGCCTTGTAAGCTTTGATCTCCCGGAGCACCGCCAGATTGCCGGCCGCCCGAAAATCTCGCTCCATTGCCTGCAGGGCCACCGCGCGATCCGCTAACGGCAACCTCTCCAATGCCTGTCGCACTAGCTCGCCCGACGTTTTGCCGCTCGACGTGTTCACTCACCCACCTATTGAGGACTGCAGCAATCGTGTCTTCTTCGCGCATCGTGCCGGCGGCGACTGAATCAGCTTCCTGCGCAGCCTTCTGAGCTAGGACGCCCTCGACATCCTTCTCGACAGCGCCGCGAAGCCGCGACAGCCGAGCATAAATCGGGGTCTGACCGTTTGTCATCATCTCTTGGCGCATGAGGGTCGAGACACGTGCACGCAGCGCCGACATCGCGTTGAAGCTGATGACCGGCTTGAGCTTCCGCGCCACTTCAAAGATGGCGGCTTCCTCGCCATCCATCGGCTTCGCCGTCTCTGGCATTTCCTTCCGGATGTCGGCGGCAATGGATCTGACGTTGTCGCTCTGCAGGGCGAGCTTGCCCTCAGGATCGACAGCCTTCCAAAGCGACCGCTCGCTTTCGCGGGCTGCGGTCTCTGCGTCGCGCAGGAATGTGCGCAGCGTGTCGCCATAGGTCTCGGCTGAGCCGTTGCCGCCGAGGGCTTGGGCCTTGCCGCGAGCGCTCTGGAGTGCCGTCTGCAATGCGGCGTCGGTCTGCTTGTCGATGTCGGCCAGGCGCGTGCGGAAGGCCTGCGTGATGGCTTGCGGGTTGCCCTCGGGCTGGATCGTGCCGAGGGAATCGAGCCGGGCCGCATTCTGATCAGCACGGCGCTGATTGAACGCCACCGGATCCTGCGTGGCATATCGACGTTCAAGGGAGCCCAGCCCCATGTCGCCGGTCTGCTGGAAAGTCGTCGGCTTCGAACCGGGAACCAGCTCGCCGGGATTGGAAAGCGCTTCTGCTGCGGCGCGTGGGTCGGTGGCTGCATCCCGGAGGGTCTGTGCGGCCAGTCGTTCCTGTCCGCCTCGGGTCATAGGTGCGACCATATCCCCAACGATCCGAACACCCTCATTGGCGAGCCTGGGGAGGCCGCTGGCGAGTGTACCAACCGCACCGCCCGCCATGCCGCCAGCAAGCCCGCTGAGCGGGTCGTAACGGTCGGGGGTGGCCTCCATAGCTGCCACGGAGCCGCCGCCTGCCGCGCCGCCTGCTACGGCGTTTCCGGCCACGGCTGCGGTGCTATTGGGCCAGCCGAGAAGGTTGAAGGCCGCGGCCGTCGCTTCGGGGGAGAGTGCACTGGCCTTGGCGAGGCCGCCGACTGCCGCCTGCGGGCCGACCGTGTAGCCGATGCCCTCACCGACGCCGCGGGCAATACGCTCGCCGGTCGTATTGGCCTGGACGTTGGCCGGGTCATCGACCCCGATGGTTCCGAAGGCGTTGGCAATCGACTGCGAACCGCCGATAGGGTTCTGGATCTCGGAGAAGTTCGCGCCTGTTGCCGCGTTGACGCCCTGGATGCCCTTGTTGAGCCCCCAGGTAACTAGATCCACCGGGGCGCCCGCCGTGGCATAGAGGGCGTTGTTCATGCCGGCGGCGACATTGCGCGTGATGCCGGCGCCCGGCCCCTTTGTCTGCTGGTAGAGCGCCTTTAGCTCGTCGTCGCTCATGTCCTGCAGCGAGGCGGCGCTGGCCTTAGCCTCAAGGCCTACCTGCAGCTGCGGCCGCTGCGGCTGGGCCTCGATGTCATCGAACACGCCGGACACCCGAGCGCGGCCTCGGGCCAGCATATCCCGGTTATCGATGGGCGCGGCCGCCACAGACTGGCTTTGGCCAGCGCTTGGAACCGCCCCTTGGCTGCCAGGGCTGGCGAGCGGACGGGCCTGCATCGGTTCGAGGTGCGACTGATCCTTGGCGCTGCCGGCAATCGGAAGATGGTCGGCCCATGAGGTATCGGGCGGCGCATACCCGCCACCACCGCCGCCGCCACCCTGGCTGCGGGCGTAGAGGTCGCGAAGCTCGTCGTCGGAAAGCGATTGCAGATCCGTCATTACATGATCCCCCGGCGGCGCATTTCCGCTTCGATATCCTGAGGCTGGTAGCTGGGTGCCTGCTGCTGCCGGCCGTTGCCACGCGGCGCGCCCCCGATGTCGTCGAGGGACATACCGAGCGCGGCCTCGATGGCATCCCGCGAATAGCCCTGCTGCGCATAGGCGGTTGCCATCTTGCGAGCGGCGTTCGTCGCCAACTCCTGCTGACGAGTGAGGTTCTTTCGGATCGCAGCGGGCGTCATCCCGGGATTGATATCGGCCTTGTCGAACTCGCCTTTTTCCTGCGCGGTAAGCGCGGCGCCGAAGAGCTGGTTGCGGATCAGGTTTTTGCGGGTCTGGTAGTCTGACCACCAGTCACCCTGATCACCCAGACCGAGGCCCAAGTTCCGGCCGACGCTGTTGCTGACATCGCCGGCCCAACTGGTCTTGTAGCCGCCATAGCCGTCCTGGAAGCCCTCCGTCAGGCGCCCCATGTCATCCACCGCCTGGCCCTTGGCGCCCAGATCCTTGATCGTCATCGCCGGCAGCGGGCGGCCGGGCTTGGCGTCATTCCGAACACCAGCCAGATTGCCGATTACAGAGGGG
>Ga0182738_1000283_pt1 | contig 77733 bp, 73 predicted proteins | sample eDN5th30CBELigMG_FD_128876 | JGI IMG/M metagenome (GOLD analysis project Ga0182738, IMG submission 128876) | Enriched Miracle-Growth compost microbial communities from Emeryville, California, USA - eDNA 5th pass 30_C BE-Lig MG (version 2)... ... | reverse complement strand
GGCGATGGTGACGATCGGCCTCGGCTATCTCGCGCTCGCCCGGACGACCACCACGCTCTCGGGCGGCGAATCGCAACGGATCAAGATGGTCCGTCACCTCGGGTCGAGCCTGACGGAGATGACCTATGTCGTCGACGAACCGACGGTCGGTCTGCATCCCGCCGACGTGGAGTCGATGATCGAGCTTCTCGAACGGCTCCGCGACAGCGGCAACACCGTCCTCGTCGTCGAACACGACCCGGCCGTCATGGCCCGTGCCGATCAGGTGATCGAGATCGGTCCCGGTGCGGGCTCGTCCGGTGGTCGCCTGGTCTTCCAGGGCACCTTCGACCGGTTGCGGACGGCCGACACCCCCACCGGCCGATCGCTGCGCCGCGACACCGGCCGCGGTCGCCCCGCCCGCGAGGCGACCGGCCGCCTCAAGATCGCCGATGCGCGTCGCAACAACCTCCGCGACCTGACGGTGCGGATCCCCACCGGGGTGCTCACCGTGTTCACCGGCGTCGCCGGATCGGGAAAGTCCAGTCTCGCGGCCGAACTCGTCGACCGGCACGACGCCACGGTGATCGATCAGCGGTCGGTGAGCACGAATCGCCGCTCCACCCCGATCACCTACACCGGCATCGCACCCGCCCTGCGGCGGATGTTCGCCGAACACAACGGTGTGCCGGCGAGCCTGTTCAGCGCGAACTCGGCGGGTGCGTGCCCGACCTGCAAGGGGGCCGGTGTCATATACATCGACCTCGCCTTCATGGACGGACACGAGGTCGTCTGCGACACCTGCCACGGCCGCCGATTCACCGCAGAGGTGCTCGGGCATACCGTGAACGGCCTGTCGATCGCCGACGTCGACGACCTCACCGTCGGTCGTGCCCTCGAGGAACTGCCGCACCCGGAGATCGCACGCCGACTGGACGCACTCGCCGGGGTGGGCCTCGACTACCTCCGCCTCGGACAGTCACTCGACACGCTCTCGGGCGGGGAGTGCCAACGGGTCAAGATCGCCAGGGAACTCGGACGAGCGAAGACGCCGACCCTCTACGTCCTCGACGAACCGACCACCGGCCTGCACGCCGAGGACGTCGGCACCCTCCTGCGCGTCTTCGACGACCTCGTCGACCGGGGGCACACGGTCGTCGTCATCGAGCACCACCTCGACGTGGTCCGGCACGCCGACCACATCGTCGACCTCGGACCGGGACCGGGACGGCACGGGGGAACCGTGCTGTACGAGGGGCCCGTCGACGAGTACACCGGCCGCCCGACCCCGACCTGCCGGGCCCTCGACGCGGCACGGTCGGCATGACGCACGGCGCTTTCCTGACGCCCCGGCCACGCGTTTGGCGATGTCACAGGTACAGGCACTAATGTGTACGCAGTGAGCCTGGTCCTTTTGCCCGCAGTCGACGTCGTCAACGGTGAAGCAGTTCGCCTCGTTCAGGGAGAGGCGGGCAGCGAGACCGGTTACGGTTCGCCCCGCGACGCCGCTCTCGAATGGCAGAACGCCGGCGCCGAATGGGTGCACATGGTCGATCTCGACGCGGCGTTCGGCCGCGGCGACAACCGTGCACTTCTCGCCGACGTCGTCGGCGAACTCGACGTGAAAGTCGAACTGTCGGGTGGCATCCGCGACGACGAGACACTCGCCGCGGCCCTCGCGACCGGCTGCGCCCGCGTCAACCTCGGCACCGCCGCGATCGAGAATCCCGAGTGGTGCTCGCGCGTCATCGGCGAGTTCGGCGACCGGATCGCCGTGGGCCTCGACGTCAAGCTCCTCGACGGCCAGTGGCGGCTGCGCGGCCGCGGCTGGGTCTCCGACGGCGGCGATCTGTGGGAGGTGCTCGAGCGCCTCGAACGCGACGGCTGCTCGCGCTACGTCGTCACCGACGTCACCAAGGACGGCACCCTCTCCGGCCCCAACCTCGACCTCCTCCGTGAGGTGTGCGCGGCCACCGACTCTCCGGTCGTCGCGTCCGGCGGCGTCTCGACCGTCGACGACCTACGTGCCATCGCGACGCTCACCGACGAAGGCGTCGAAGGCGCCATCATCGGAAAGGCGCTCTACGCGGGCCGATTCACACTGACCGAGGCGCTCGACGCCGTCTCGCGCTGACCGATGACCGACCCCGCAGACCTGAACCGGCTGCTCGCCGTCGCGAGCGGTGTACTCGACGAGGTCGCGGAACGGTTCGTCGCCGGGCACGGTGCGCCGCGCTCCGTCGACAAGGGACCGAACGACTTCGCGACCGATCTCGATCTCGAACTCGAACGGCGGATCTCCGGTGCGCTCGCCGAGCGCACCGGTATCGCCGTGCACGGTGAGGAGTTCGGCGGCCCGTCCGCGGGGGAGGGCACCGTCTGGTTGCTCGACCCGATCGACGGCACCATCAACTACTCCGCCGGGCTGCCGATGGCCGGGATCCTCCTCGCACTCGTCGAGGACGGTGAACCGATCCTCGGCCTCACGTGGCTGCCGCTGACCGATCAGCGCTTCGCGGGAATCGCCGACGGGCCGCTGCTCGTGAACGGCAAACCCACCGACCCGCTGCAACCTGCGCGGCTCGAGGACGTGATGATCGCCGTCGGCAGTTTCGACATCGACAGTCGCGGCCGCGTGCCCGGCACCCGGCGCCTCGCCGTGATCACCGAGCTGAGCCGGCGCGTCGCCCGGCTGCGCATGCACGGCTCCACCGGCGCCGACCTCGCGTACACCGCCGGAGGCGCGATCGGCGGTGCCGTCGTGTTCGGCCATCACCCCTGGGACAACGCTGCCGGTGTCGCACTCGTGCGGGCCGCCGGTGGCATCGCCACCGACTTCGCGGGCAGCCCCTGGCGGATCGGGTCCGGATCGGTGGTCGCTGCAGCGCCCGGAGTGCACGGCGAGATACTGGAGATTGTGCAGTCGGCGACGGAACAGTCCGTGGCCGAGCAGTTGGGTTCCGAAGGAGATCGAACATGACGCTGGCCGTGCGGGTCATCCCGTGCCTCGACGTGGATGCGGGGCGGGTGGTCAAGGGTGTCAACTTCGAGAACCTGCGCGATGCGGGTGATCCGGTCGAGCTCGCCGCCCTCTACAACGAACAGGGCGCCGACGAACTGACCTTCCTCGACGTCACCGCGTCGAGCGGCGACCGCGGCACCATGCTCGACGTCGTCACGCGCACCGCCGAGCAGGTGTTCATCCCGCTCACGGTCGGAGGCGGCGTCCGCACCGTCGAGGACGTCGACCGCCTGTTGCGCGCCGGCGCCGACAAGGTCTCGGTCAACACCGCGGCCATCGCCCGGCCCGAGGTGCTGCGCGAGATGTCCGAGCGGTTCGGGTCGCAGTGCATCGTGCTGTCGGTCGACGCGCGCACCGTCCCTGCAGGGCAGGAACCCACGCCGAGCGGCTGGGAGGTCACCACACACGGTGGTCGTCGCGGGACCGGCATCGACGCGGTCGAGTGGGCCCGGCGCGGCGAGGAACTCGGCGTCGGCGAGATCCTCCTCAACTCGATGGACGCCGACGGCACCAAGAACGGTTTCGACCTGAAGATGATCGAGGCCGTGCGCAAGGCCGTGCACGTGCCGGTCATCGCCTCCGGTGGTGCCGGCGCAGTCGAGCACTTCGCACCCGCCGTGCAGGCCGGTGCCGATGCGGTGCTCGCCGCGAGCGTCTTCCACTTCCGGGAGCTGACCATCGGTCAGGTCAAGGATGCGATGCGCGCGGAAGGGATCACGGTCCGATGAGCGACATCCTGAATCCGGAGATCGCCGCCCGGCTCAAGCGCAACGACGACGGCCTGTTCGCTGCCGTCGTGCAGGAGCGGGCCACCGGCGCCGTGCTGATGATGGCGTGGATGGACGACGAGGCGCTCGCCCGTACCCTCGCGACCCGCAAGGCCACCTACTACTCGCGGTCGCGGCAGCAGTACTGGGTCAAGGGCGAGACGTCCGGACACACCCAGTACGTGCACGAGGTGCGCCTCGACTGCGACGGCGACACGGTGCTGCTCGTCGTCGACCAGGTCGGCGCCGCCTGCCACACCGGCACGCACACCTGCTTCGACACCGACGTCCTGCTCGAGGCACCGCAGATCGCCGAGTAGCCGGATGTCGTCCGTTCGCACGACATCGCTCGTTCCCCGCCCCTGATAGCGTCGCCGCGCGACGATCCGGAAGGGGACAGATGCGCGCGGTGACGACGCGGGTCGGTGCGATCCTCGGAGCGGCGATCGCGCTCGCGGGCCTCGTAGGCTCGCCCGCCGCGGCCGCGCCGGATCTCGCGTCGTCGGATGCACTCGCACACTGCCCGCCGATGATCGCTCTCGGCGTGGACGGCACCCTCAAGGTGGGCAAGGAAACGTCGACGGTCCATCCGATCCTCGAGCGCCTGGCGGCTCGCGGCGCGCGCACGATACGGATCGACTATCCCGGGGAGATCAGCCCGCTCGGTACCCACACCTACGACGGGTCGAAGGAACTCGGGGTCGCCGAACTCCACCGGCAGGTCGCGCGGGCGCACACGGAGTGCCCCGGGGCCGCGGTGCGCATCGTCGGTTTCTCGCAGGGGGCCGCTGTCGCCGGTGACGTCCTCGCCGACCTGGCGCGCGCCGTCGACCGACCGGCCGATCTCGCCGGTCTGCTCATCGCCGATCCGCGGACGTCCGGGACCGGCGCGGAGGTCGTGGTGCCCGCAGCCCTGCCCGGTATCTCACCGACCGGGGCGCGGGCGGGCTTCGGGGACGTTCCGGTGGCCACCGTCTGCGCTGCCGGCGATGCCGTGTGCGACATGGTCGATCCGCTGGCGGACCCCGCGGGTGCCGCGGGCCGGATCGAGGGCTATTTCGCTCTGCACCAGCACTATTCGACGCTGGTGGTCGACGGTGTCCCGTTCGTCGATGTGATGGTCGCGCTCGTCGAGCATCCGCGGACGACGGAGGTCCGGATCGTGCCGTGACGGACACGGCGCAGGACCGATCGGCGGGTCGTGCGACGGGCTGCGACAATGCCCGCATGCCTCTCATCCAGATCAGTCAGACGCCGGGCCTGTCCGACGAGCAGAAGGCCGAGGTGATCTCCGCGGTCACCCGCGCGTACGCCGAGGCCTCGGGCAAGAATCCGTCGTCGGTGTGGGTGACGATCACCGAGGTGCCCCGCGAGAACTGGGGCGTGGGCGGAACTCCGCTCGGCTGACCCGACCCGGTTCACCCCGAGTCCGTCTTCGCGCACCCCTTTCGTATCCGATGAGAATAGTGTTCTCTGTATTGAGAGCGTTATGTTCTGACGACGGGGTGAAGGGGCACGCATGTTGCTGGATCCGAGTCCGGATCAGGAGTTCTTCCGCGACACCACGGCACGGTTCCTCGCGGAGAGGGTGCCGCCGGACGGGATCCGCCGCCTCCGCGACGATCCGGACGGCTTCGCAGCCGACTACTGGCGTGCCGGGGCCGAACTCGGCTGGACCGGCCTGCTCGTCGACGAGGACCACGGCGGAGGATCGCTGAGCGGTCTCGGACTCGTCGATCTCACGCTGGTCGCCCACGAGTTCGGGCGCCACGCCGCCCCCGGGCCGCTGTGCCCCACGAACATCGCGGCGGAGATGCTCGGCCGGTACGGGAAAGACCACGAGGAGACGCTGGCGGCGCTGCTCGCCGGCCGCGCCACCGCAGCCTGGTGCCTGGACGAACCGCGCGCCGGCAGCCGGACCGCCACCGCGCCTGTGGAGATCCGGATCGACGGCGACGAGGTGGTCGTCACCGGCACCAAACGCCCCGTCGAGGCCGTCATCACCGCCGATCTCCTGCTCGTGACCGGTCGGACCGGGCAGGACGTGACCAACGTGCTCGTACCCCGCGACGCGCAGGGAGTGAACATCACGCCGCTTCGGTCGATCGACGTCACGCGGCGCTACGCCGCGGTCCACTTCGACGAGGTGCGCGTGCCGCTGAGCTCCGTCGTCGGTGGACCCGGCGGGGGAGCGGACGACGCCGCCCGCGCGCGGCGGACCGCGATCGTGATCTCCTGCGCCGAATCCGTCGGGGCGCTGCAGGCGGTCTTCGATCTCACCGTCGCATGGGCGTTCGACCGCTACTCCTTCGGTCGCCCGCTCGCCTCCTATCAGGAACTCAAGCACCGGTTCGCCGACATGAAGACCTGGATCGAGGCGAGTCACGCGATTGCCGACCGCGCGGCCGGAGCGGTCGCGACATCGAGCTCCGATGCGGACGAACTCGTCTGCGCCGCAAAGGCCTACATAGGCCAGTACGGCAGCGAGCTGGTGCAGGACTGCATCCAGATCCACGGCGGGATCGGCGTGACCTACGAACACGATCTGCACCTCTATGCGCGACGCGCGGCCGCGAACCGCTCCGGCTTCGGCACCCCGGCCGAACATCGTGCCCGTCTCGCCGACATCGTCGAACTCCGGGAGGCATCCTGATGGCCCTCGACACCTCGGACAGGGCCGACGTGACCGAGACGCTCGACGAGTTCCGGGCACGGGCGCGGGCGTGGATCGACGCCAACCTGGAACGCTCCGACTCCGCGGCCTACATCGGGGTGCTCCGCCCTGAGGCATCCGACGAGGAGGAACTGGCCCTCGTCCGGCGCGAGCGCGACATCCAGCGGGCGATGTTCGACGCGGGCTTCGCCGGCATCTGCTTTCCCCGCGAGTACGGCGGGCAGGGGCTGCCGCGCGCCTACCAGCAGGTGTTCGACGAGGAACTCGCCGGCTACGAATATCCATCCCGTCTGCAGGTGCCCACCTTCGTGCCGTGCGCGGCGGTGCTGCTCGAATTCGGGACCGAGGAACAGAAACGCCGCCACATCCCCGCCATCCTGAAGGGCGAGGAACTGTGGATGCAGATGCTCTCCGAACCCAGCGGCGGATCCGACGTCGCCGCCGCCGTCACCACCGCGGTCCGCGACGGTGAGGACTGGATCCTCAACGGATCGAAGATCTGGACCACCGGTGCGTGGTGGTCGGACTGGGCGCTGTGCCTGGCCCGCACCGACTGGGACGTCCCGAAGAACCGGGGACTGACCGTCTTCATGATTCCGCTGAAGCAACCCTCGGTCGAGGTGCACCGCATCGAGATGCTCAGCGGCTCGAAGGAGTTCTGCCAGGAATTCCTGACGGATGTGCGTGTCCCCGACAGCGACCGGCTCGGCGAGGTCGACGACGGCTGGACCGTGGGCACCCGCTGGATGTTCCACGAGCGCATGTACCGGAACTCGCCGTACACGACGATCCCGGCGGGGGTCTCGCGCGGCGCCTCGCGGATGCCCGAGCTGTTCGCCGTGGCCCACGACGCCGGCCGGCTCGACGACCCGCTCGCCCGCGACCTCCTCGGGGAGGCGCGGATGCTCGAACTGGTCAAGCAGTCCCTCGAACAGCGGGTGTCCACGGGCGTGGCGACGCGGACCATGTCGGACCAGGCCGCGAGCATCGCCCGCCTGATGTCCGGTGTCGTGGAGAGCCGCCTCGTCACCATCGGCTACGAGTTCACCGACGCCAACGGTGCCGCCTGGGACGAGACCGACGGAGCGGTCGCGCAGCGCGGCGTCGACCATCTGATGCGGCAGGTGTGGTGCATCGCGGGCGGGACGACGGAGATGGCGCGCAACGCCATCAGCGAACGCGTGCTCGGCATGCCGCGTGAGCGCAGCCACGACCCGAACATCCCGTTCCGGGACGTGCCGAGGAGCCGCCCCGCCACGTGACGGGCGCACGGCGGGTGGGGCGATAGCTCAGGCCTTGCCGATACCGCCGGCGATCCCCTCGTCGATCTGCTCGACCAGGGCGGAGCCCAGGCGCGCGAGCGCGCGCACCTGGTCGTCGTCGAGGCCGTCGAACACGAGCCTGCGCACCGCCTCGACGTGGCTCGGTGCAGCCTCGACGACGGTGTCGTAGCCGGCATCGGTGAGCACTGCGTACGAACCGCGACTGCCCGGAACCGGTTCCCGCTGCACCCAGCCGCGCTTCTCGAGGCGCGTGACGACGTGCGAGAGCCGCGACAGCGACGCGTTCGCCTCGGCGGCGAGAGCGTTGAGACGCAACCGGCGCTCGGGGTTCTCGGAGAGCAGTGCGAGGACGAAGTACTCGAAGTGCGTCATGTCGGAGTCGCGCTGCATCTGGGTGTCGAGCGCGGCCGGCAGTCGTGTGACGACGGAGACGAGTGCCCGCCAGGCGTTCTGCTGCGTCGGATCGAGCCACCGCGGGTCCTCGTTGCTCATACCTGCTCCTCGCTCGTTCGATCTCGCTGTCGCAGCCGGCCGAGGTCGGGAATGGCCGCGCGACGGGTTCTCCTCTATGATACTTGAAGCTTCAACTTGAGGGGATGTCATGACCACCGAATCCGCGACCACGCCCGCCCTGTTCCTCAGTCACGGCGCCCCGCCGCTCGTCGACAGCGAACTGTGGGTGTCGCAGCTGCAGCGCTGGGCGGCCGATCTGCCGCGCCCCACGGCGATCCTCGTGGTCTCGGCGCACTGGGAATCCGCTCCGCTGACCATCGGTTCGACGACCACCGGTACCCCGCTCGTGTACGACTTCGGGGGCTTCCCACGTCGCTTCTACGAGGTGACCTACACCAGCCCCGGCGCCCCCGAACTCGCCCGGCAGGTCGCGGCGCTGATGCCCGACGACGAACCGGTCGTGCAGCAACCGCACCGCGGACTCGACCACGGCGCCTACGTGCCGCTGACCGTCATGTACCCGGACGCCGACATCCCCGTGCTGCAGATCTCCCTGCCCACACTGGATCCGGAACGCCTGCTGCAGCTGGGCGCACGACTGCGGCCGCTGCGCGAGCAGGGCGTGCTCATCATCGGATCCGGGTTCACCACACACGGTCTGCCCTTCCTGCGCGACCCGCGCCCCGAGGCGCCCGCACCGGGCTGGTCCGCGGAGTTCGACCACTGGACCGCCGAGCAACTCGCGCGCGGCGACGTCGACGCGCTGCTCGACTTCCGGCACCGCGCACCGGGCATGCCCTACGCGCATCCGACGGTCGAGCACTTCGCTCCGCTGTTCGTCACCCTCGGTGCCTCCGATGCCCCCGGTCGCGGCATCGACCAGGTCGTCGACGGCTTCTGGATGGGCCTGGCCAAGCGCTCGTTCCAGGTCGCCTGACGGCGGCTGCAGGGCCGGACGAGGTCCCTGGGATGATGGGGCGCATGTCCGGCGAGCCCACCACCATTCCCGCAGCCACCACCGACTCCTCGGGTGGCGGCCGTTCCGATTCGACGACCACCCGCGAGCAGTTCCGCCAGCTGGCCGCCGAGCACCGCGTGGTCCCGGTGACCCGCAAGGTGCTCGCGGATGCGGAGACCCCGCTGTCGGCCTATCGCAAGCTCGCGGCCGACCGCCCCGGGACGTTCCTGCTCGAGTCGGCGGAGAACGGCCGGTCGTGGTCGCGGTGGTCGTTCATCGGTGCCGGGAGCCCGGCGGCGCTGACCGTCGTCGACGGCGACGCCGCCTGGTACGGCAACGTCCCGGCCGGCGCGCCCACGGGCGGCAACCCCGTCGACGTCCTCGGCGAGACCCTCCAGTTGCTCCACACCGACCGCATCCACGGACTGCCGCCCCTCACCAGCGGCATGGTGGGTTATCTCGGCTACGACGTCGTCCGCCATCTCGAGAAGCTGCCGACGCTCGCCGAGGACGATCTGCAGATCCCCGAGATGGTGATGCTGCTGGCCACCGACCTCGCGGCCGTCGACCACCACGAGGGCATGATCTGGCTCATCGCCAACGCCGTGAACTGGGACGGCTCCGACGAGCGCGTCGACGAGGCCTACGACGACGCCGTCGCCCGCCTCGACCGGATGACGGAGGCGCTCGCAGCCCCCGCACCGGCCACCGTCGCGACCTACTCGCGACCCGAACCCGACTACCGCCGTCAGCGCACCACCGAGTCGTTCTGCACGGACGTCCGCAAACTGATCGGCGACATCGAGGCCGGTGAGGCCTTCCAGGTGGTGCTCTCGCAACGCTTCGAGATCGACTGCGACGCAGAGCCGATCGACGTCTACCGGATGCTCCGTGCGTCCAATCCCAGCCCGTACATGTTCCTGCTCCACATCCCGGGCCCGGACGGCGAGACGGCCTTCTCGATCGTCGGGTCGAGCCCGGAGGCGCTCGTGACCGTCTCGGACGGGGTGGCCACCACCCATCCCATCGCCGGGACCCGGTGGCGCGGTGCGAACGAGGAGGAGGACATCCTGCTCGAGAAGGACCTCGTCCACGACGAGAAGGAGAACGCCGAGCACCTCATGCTCGTCGATCTCGGCCGCAACGATCTCGGCCGGGTGTGCACGCCGGGCACCGTCGAGGTGCACGACTACCGCCACATCGAGCGGTACAGCCACGTGATGCACCTCGTCTCCACGGTCACCGGGCGACTCGCGGAGGGCAAGCACGCCCTCGACGCCGTCACGGCCTGTTTCCCCGCCGGAACCCTGTCGGGGGCGCCCAAGGTGCGTGCGATGGAATTGATCGAGGAACTCGAACCCACCCGCCGCGGCATCTACGGCGGCATCGTCGGTTATCTCGATTTCGCGGGCGACGCCGACACCGCCATCGCCATCCGGTCCGCCCTCGTCAAGGACGGCGTCGCCTACGTGCAGGCGGGTGCCGGCATCGTCGCCGACTCCGATCCGGAGGCGGAGGACACCGAGGCCCGCAACAAGGCCATGTCCGCCCTCGCCGCCGTGGCCGCAGCATCCACCCTCACCACCTACGGCGGTGACGCACGGTGACCGCGGAGACGCCGGACGCCGGCGCCACCACCGGGCGCCGCCGCCGGCCGACCGTGATCGCCGCCCTGCTGCTCGGCATCGGTGCGGCCCTGCTGTGGGCGTCGAGCCGGATGACGTGGGTCACCGCGGTCTCGGCCGACGGACTCGGGATCGACCGCGTCGACGACCTCGAGGGCGGCCGCTGGGCGGCGGCGCTGACCCCGCTCGCCCTCGTGCTGCTCGCTGCGGTCGCCGCCGTCTTCGCGGTACGCGGATTCGCGCTGCGCCTCGTCTCGCTCGTGGTCGCGGTCGTCGCCGTCGCGGCCGCGATCCCCGCCGTGCGGTTGCTCACCGGCGACGCCGATCCCGAGACCGCGGCCGGTGTCGCGGCGCTGCCGGACCGCGCGACCGTGACCGCCCTCGAGACCTATCCGCTGCCGGCCGTCCTCGCGATCGTCGGCGCCGTCGCGGCTCTCGCCGCGGCCGTGACGTTGTGGCGCACCCCGCGCGAGGCGGCCGGACTGTCGTCGAAGTACGACGCCCCGGCCGCACGTCGCGAGGCGGCCGCCCGGCGCGCCGAGAACGACGAACCCCTGTCCGAACGCGGTCTGTGGGACGCGCTGGACGCAGGTGAGGATCCCACCGACGACGGTGGCGAAGGTGATACGGACACCCGCCGGTGACCGCTGTAAACCACTTCACTACTCTTCTAGACAGATCCGATGAGCTTGATCACATCGGGATTGAGCAGGGTGGGAAAGGACTCGAGCCACGATGACAGTTCTCGATTCGATTCTCGAAGGAGTGCGAGCCGACGTCGCCGCCCGTGAGGCGGCTCTCGATCTTGCCTCCGTCAAGGCTGCCGCCGCGGCCGCGCCCCCACCGATCGACGCCAAGGCCGCGCTGCGCGAACCGGGCATCGCGGTCATCGCCGAAGTGAAGCGTGCCAGCCCCTCGAAGGGCGCTCTCGCCGACATCGCCGATCCTGCCGAGCTCGCAGCAGCGTACGAGTCCGGAGGCGCTCGCGCCATCAGCGTTCTCACCGAGGAACGCCGATTCCACGGCAGCCTCGCCGATCTCGACGCCGTACGTCGCGTCGTCCGTATTCCCGTGCTGCGCAAGGACTTCGTGGTCGGTCCCTACCAGATCCACGAGGCGCGGGCACACGGCGCCGACATCGTGCTCCTCATCGTCGCGGCACTCGAGCAGACCGTGCTGACGGCGCTGATCGACCGTGTCGAGTCGCTCGGCATGACCGCACTGGTCGAGGCGCACACCGAGGAGGAGGCCGATCGCGCCCTCGAGGCCGGCGCCACCGTCATCGGCATCAACGCCCGCAACCTCAAGACCCTCGAGGTCGACAAGACGACCTTCTCGCGCATCGCGCCGGGCCTGCCCAGCAACGTGCTCAAGATCGCCGAATCCGGTGTCCGCGGCCCGGCCGATCTGCTCGCGTACGCGGGTGCCGGCGCCGACGCGGTGCTCGTCGGAGAGGGACTGGTGACCAGTGGGGATCCGCGCCAGGCAGTCGCCGAACTGGTGACGGTGGGCACGCATCCGTCGTGCCCCAAGCCCGCACGCTGACCGTCCCGGCCGGTCCGGACCCCCACGTGATCCGCATCGCGTGGTGGGGCAGACTGGACGCGTGACTGCAGACGATTCCGCACTTTCCGCCAAGGGCCGAGGGCTTCCCTCGATGAGCGAAGCCCTCGCCACTCCGACCGCGCACGAACCCGACGTCCGCGGCCATTTCGGAGTCTTCGGTGGCCGCTATGTGCCCGAGGCGCTCATGGCGGTGATCGAGGAGGTCACCGCTGCCTACGAGAAGGAACGCGTCGATCCCGGCTTCCTCGCCGAACTCGACCGCCTGCAGCGCGACTACACCGGCCGCCCGTCCCCGGTCTACGAGGCCACCCGCCTGAGCGAACACGCCGGCGGAGCGCGCATCTTCCTCAAGCGCGAGGATCTCAACCACACCGGCTCGCACAAGATCAACAACGTGCTCGGGCAGGTACTGCTCGCCAAGCGCATGGGCAAGACCCGCGTGATCGCCGAGACCGGTGCCGGCCAGCACGGCGTCGCCACCGCCACAGCGTGCGCGCTGCTCGGTCTCGAGTGCCGCGTCTACATGGGCGAGGTCGACACCGAACGACAGGCTCTCAACGTCGCGCGCATGCGTCTGCTCGGCTCCGAGGTCATAGCCGCCAAGACCGGCTCGCGCACCCTCAAGGATGCGATCAACGAGGCGATGCGCGACTGGGTCACCAACGCCGACAACACCTACTACTGCTTCGGCACCGCCGCCGGCCCGCACCCCTTCCCGGCGATGGTCCGCGACTTCCAGCGCATCATCGGTCTCGAGGCGCGCGTCCAGATCCGCGAGCTCACCGGTCGCCTGCCCGACGCCGTCGTCGCCTGCGTCGGTGGCGGATCGAACGCGATCGGCATCTTCCACCCGTTCATCGACGACCCGTCCGTCAAGCTCGTCGGCTGCGAGGCCGGGGGAGACGGCGTGGAGACCGGACGGCACGCCGCCACCATCGGCGGCGGCACCCACGGTGCTCTGCACGGCGCGTTCTCGTACCTGCTGCAGAACGAGGACGGCCAGACCATCGAATCGCACTCGATCTCCGCGGGTCTCGACTATCCCGGCGTCGGCCCCGAACACGCCTGGCTCGCCGACACCGGCCGGGCCGAGTACCGCGCCGTCACCGACAGCGAGGCCATGGAGGCCTTCGCGCTGCTGTGCCGCACCGAGGGCATCATCCCCGCGATCGAGTCGGCCCACGCCGTCGCCGGTGCCGTGAAGCTCGGTCCCGAACTCGGCAAGGGTGCCATCGTCCTGGTCAACCTCTCCGGCCGCGGGGACAAGGACGTCGACACCGCCGCCAAGTGGTTCGGCTACCTGCCGACCGACGAGTCCGAGTCCGAGTCCGCCGAGCGGACCGGCACCGAAGGAGCAGCCCAGTGAGCGCCCCGCACGAACGCCTGACCGAGATCTTCGCGACCTGCCGCGCCGAGAACCGCGCCGCACTGGTCGGTTACCTGCCGGTCGGCTATCCCACCGTCGAGCGCTCCGTCGAGGCGATGAAGACCCTCGTCGAGGGTGGCTGCGATCTCATCGAGGTCGGCATCCCCTACAGCGACCCGGTGATGGACGGCACCACCATCCAGAACGCGGCGTTCGAAGCGATCGCCAACGGCGTCCGAGTCCGCGACGTCTTTCCGGCCGTCGAAGCGATCACGGCCGCCGGTGGCGCCGCGGTCGTGATGACCTACTGGAACCTCGTGATCAAGTACGGCGTCGAGAATTTCGCCCGCGACCTCGCGGCCGCGGGTGGACTCGGCATCATCACGCCCGACCTCGTCCCGGACGAGGCGGAGGAATGGATCGCCGCAGCCGACAAGTACGGACTCGGCCGGATCTTCCTGGTCGCACCGTCGTCGACCAACGAGCGCCTCGCGACCACCCTCGACAAGTGCCGCGGCTTCGTCTACGCCACCTCGACCATGGGCGTCACCGGTGCCCGCGACAGCGTCGACAACCGCGCGCCGGAGATCGTCGCCCGGGTGCGCACGCATTCCGACATCCCGGTCGGTGTCGGTCTCGGTGTGCGCAACGGTGCCCAGGCCGCGGAGATCGCGGGCTACGCAGACGGTGTCATCGTCGGCTCGGCGCTGGTCTCCGCCGTCGCCGAGGGGCACGACGCGTTGCTCGCACTGACTCGGGATCTCGCGAAGGGCGTTCGCTCCGCTAACGTGCACTCGTGACATCCACTGCGTCTGTTCTGGCCTATCTGCCGAGTCCGCCGCAGGGCGTCTGGTATCTCGGACCGTTCGCCCTCCGCGCCTACGCCCTGTGCATCATCGTCGGGATCGTCGTGGCGATCTGGTGGGGCGACCGCCGTTGGGTCGCGCGCGGCGGACAGGCCGGCACCGTCCTCGACATCGCCGTGTGGGCGGTGCCCTTCGGCCTGATCGGTGGGCGGCTCTACCACGTCGCCACCGACTGGCAGAAGTACTTCGGCGACGGCAACGACCCGGTCGACGCCCTGAAGATCTGGGAGGGCGGCCTCGGCATCTGGGGTGCGGTCGCCTTCGGTGCGCTCGGTGCGTGGATCGGGTGCCGTCGGCGGGGGATCCCGCTTCCGGCCTTCGGGGACGCCCTCGCCCCGGCCATCCTGCTGGCGCAGGCCATCGGACGTCTCGGCAACTGGTTCAACCAGGAACTCTACGGTCGCGAGACCACGGTGGCGTGGGGCCTCGAGATCTACGAACGGCGCAACGACGCCGGACAGGTCGCGCCCGGGCTGGTCGACGGTGTGTCCACCGGCGAGGTGGCATTCGTCGTGCACCCGACATTCCTCTACGAGCTGCTGTGGAACGTCCTCGTCGTGCTGCTGCTGGTGTTCGTCGACCGGAGGTTCACGATCGGCCACGGACGCCTGTTCGCCCTGTACGTCGCCGGGTACTGCGCGGGCCGGTTCTGGATCGAGCTCATGCGCACCGACGCGGCGACCCAGATCGCAGGTATCCGGATCAACACGTTCACCTCGGGCATCGTGTTCGTGCTCGCGGTCGCCTACTTCGTCCTCGCACGCAAGGGCCGCGAGGACCCGGCGTCGTTGAACCCGGCCGGTTCCGCCCCGGCGTCGGCGGATGTCGAGTCGGACGGTTCGGACTCGGCGGATGCCGAGTCGGGCAGCTCGGACTCGGCGGATGCCGCCTCGGGCAGCTCGTCGTCCGCCGCCGGTAGAGTCGACGAAGCGACGTCCGGAGACAGCAAGGGGGATCACTCGTGACCACACAGGACCCGGGAACTTCGGGAGCATCCGATTCGGAGTCTGCCAAGCCGGAGCCCGACAAGACGGAGCCTGCCAAGCCCGACCTGACGAAGCCGAGCGAGTCCGCCTCCGGCGCCGATACGCCGGAGCGGTCCTCGGAGAGCGAACACACCCCGCCGCCCGATCTCGGACGCGCGTTCGACTACGACGCCACCGCGCAGGCGTCGCTGTCCGCTCAACCGCCGACCCTCGACTCCCTCGGTGGTGCCACCGGTACCCCGGGGCCGGGGTGGGACACCTACTCCGGTGTCGGCAACGGACCGGGCTGGGGTACCACGCCCAGCTACCCGCCGCCGGCCGAGCACGAGTCCGACTATCCGTCCCCGGGCGACTATCCCTACGGCGAGCATCAGGGCCGGCCCGAGACCGGCACCGGACCGGTCTACGGGACCCCCGATCCGCACTTCCCGATCGGGTCCCCGCAGCAGGACCCGTCACAGGGGCGGTACACCGGTCCGCAGGGATCGCACCAGGCGCCGGGTTACGGTCCGCCGCCGCAAGGTGGGCAGGGATACGGTCCGCCGCCGCAGGGCGGGCAGGGATACGGTCCGCCGCCCGGCTACGGGGTGATGCCCGCCTACGGATACCCCGACCCGTCGAACCCGTACGGTCGCGACGCCGCAGCCCCCTTCGGACGCGATCCCTACACCGGCGAGCCGTACTCCGACAAGAGCAAGGTCACCGCCGGTGTGCTGGAGATCCTGCTCGGCCCCTTCGGCGCCGGACGCTTCTACCTCGACCAGCCGGGTACGGCGGTCGCGCAGATCGCCGTCACATGGCTCACCTGCGGTATCGGAGGCATCTGGCCGCTCATCGACGGCATCCTCATGCTCACCGGCAAGGTCCGCGACAAGAACGGACGCCAGCTCCGTCCGTGACATCCCGACGTCTCCGTCCCGTCAGCACCCCGGCGACACGCGCCAGGGTGCTGGGATGGAGGCTCGCAGGCTCGGAGGCTAGGCTCGAAGCGTGACCCGACGCACCAAGATCGTTTGCACTATGGGGCCGGCCACCGCCGACCCCGATGTCCTGCGGAATCTCGTCGACGCCGGAATGGACGTCGCCCGCCTGAATTTCAGCCACGGTGAACACGCCGACCACGAGGGCCACTACAACCGGGTCCGCGCTGCGTCGGAGGCCTCCGGGCACGCCGTCGGCATCCTCGCCGATCTCCAGGGGCCGAAGATCCGGCTCGGACGATTCGCCGAGGACCGCACCGTGTGGGAACACGGTGAAGTAGTCCGCATCACCGTCGACGACGTGGTCGGAGACCACGACCGCGTCTCGACCACCTACAAGGAACTCGCTCAGGACGCCGTCGCCGGCGACCGATTGCTCGTCGACGACGGCAAGGTCGGACTGGTCGTCGAGGCGGTCGAGGGCAACGACGTCGTCTGCCGCGTCATCGAGGGCGGACCCGTCAGCAACAACAAGGGTGTCTCCCTGCCGGGGATGAACGTCTCCGTTCCGGCCATGTCTGAGAAGGACATCGAGGATCTCGAGTTCGCCCTGCGCCTCGGTGTCGACTTCATCGCCCTGTCGTTCGTGCGGTCGCCGGCCGACGTCGAACTCGTTCACGAGGTCATGGACCGCGTCGGTCGGCACGTGCCGGTGATCGCCAAGCTCGAGAAGCCCGAGGCCGTCGAGAATCTCGAGGCCGTGGTCCTCGCCTTCGACGCGGTCATGGTGGCGCGTGGCGACCTCGGCGTCGAACTTCCGCTCGAGGAAGTGCCGCTCGTGCAGAAGCGCGCGATCCAGATTGCGCGCGAGAACGCCAAGCCCGTCATCGTCGCGACGCAGATGCTCGAATCGATGATCGAGAACTCGCGTCCCACCCGCGCCGAGGCCTCCGACGTGGCCAACGCCGTGCTCGACGGTGCCGACGCCGTGATGCTCTCGGGTGAGACATCGGTCGGCAAGTTCCCCGTCGAAACGGTCCGCACGATGGCGCGCATCATCGCCGCCGTCGAGTCGGATTCGACGGAAGTGCCTGCGCTGACGCATGTTCCGCGCACCAAGCGCGGTGTCATCTCGTATGCTGCCCGCGACATCGGCGAGCGTCTCGACGCCAAGGCGCTCGTCGCGTTCACCCAGTCGGGCGACACCGTGCGACGACTCGCGCGGCTGCACACCCCGCTGCCGCTGCTCGCCTTCACGCCGGTCCCGCACATCCGCAACCAGCTGGCGCTGACGTGGGGCACCGAGACCTTCTCGGTCGAGCCGGTCGACACCACCGACCAGATGGTCGAACAGGTCGACGCGGCGTTGCTGTCGCTCGGTCGGTACCAGCGCGGCGATCTCGTGGTGATCGTCGCCGGGGCGCCTCCGGGACGCTCGGGTTCGACCAACCTCATCCACGTGCACCGGCTGGGCGAGAAAGACAGCCGGTGACACTGTCGGACACGACGGATCTCGACGTTCTCCTCGGCCTGCTCGATCTGGAGCAGGTCGAGGAGAACGTCTTCCGTGGCGGTCATCCCGCACAGGTCGGCAGCCGCACCTTCGGCGGTCAGCTCGTCGCGCAGGCGCTCATCGCGGCCGGACGCACCGTGGGTGATCGTCCGGTGCACGCGATCAACGCCCATTTCATCCGGGGCGGCGACGTCAAGCGGCCCATCGACTACCACGTCGTCACCCACCGGGACGGCCGCGACTTCGCGAACCGAATGGTCACCGCTTACCAGGACGACCAGGAACTGTTCGTCATGCTCGCCGCCTTCCAGCGGTGGGGCAAGGGCCTCGAACACTCGGTGACCGTTCCTGATGTTCCACTGCCCGAAGCGCTCCCGCCGATCGGCGAACGCCTGCGCGGCTTCGAGGAGCAGTTGCCGCATTTCGTCGGCGCGCTCAAGCCGATCGACATGCGGTACGCCAACGACCCCGCCTGGGTGTTGCGGGGAACGGGGGAGAAGCTCGGCCACAACCGCGTGTGGATGCGCGCCGACGGGCAACTGCCCGACGATCCGCTGCTCCACGTCGCCACGCTGGCCTACGCGTCCGACACGACCGTCCTCGATTCGATCCTCACCACGCACGGCCTGTCGTGGGGGCTCGACCGGATCGTGGCGGCGACGGTCAACCATTCGATCTGGTTCCACCGTCCGCTCCGCTTCGACGAATGGCACCTGTACGCCACGGAATCCCCGGTGGCGGCCGGTTCCCGTGGGATGGCGACGGGCCGCTACTTCACCATCGAGGGCGAACTCGTCGCGACCGTCGTGCAGGAAGGGCTCATCCGTCACTTCCCGCCGCGTCGCCCGTCGGGGAGCTGATCGGCCGACCGATCGAGGGCGGCTGACAACGCACGCATGCCCTCCACGATCCGCGCCAGTTCCTCGGCACCGGTCTCCTCGCACAGGGCTCGCGCGGCGTCGGCGTGGGCGGGGCCGATGGCCCGGATCGCGTCGCGGCCGGCAGGCGTCATCGCGACGAGTTTGGCGCGACGGTGCGCCGGATTGGGTCGGTACTCCGCCAGGCCCTTGTCGACGAGGAGATCGGCGATGCGCTGCACGCTCTGCCGGGTGATGCCCATCTCGCGGGCGATCGCGGACACCGGCAGTGGCTCGGGGGAGACCGCACCGAGGACCTGCCACCAGGCCGCGGTCAGGCCCACGGGACGCGCCAGGCTCTCGGCCAGCGCGAGGAACTGCCCGTTGAGGCGGAAGGCCGTCAGTGCGGCCGCGCTGAGCAGCTCGGCCGGGTGCTGCTCGGCGGCGTTCTGCTCACTCGCGTTCTGCCCCGCCGCGTACTGTTCCGTCACGACCCGGACGCCATGAGGTCGTAGTAGCCGCGCGGGTCGCGCTCGCCGTAGAGGGCGTACCAGGCGTCGAGGACGCGCGGTTCGTACATGTCGAGCCGGGCGAAGATCGCGCGGGCGAAGTCGACCGGGGCGATGCCGCTCGCGGTGATGAGATCGCCGTCCGTGACCGCGGGTTCGTCCCGGTACAGATCGGCGCCACCGTATCCGACGCTCTGCAGGAATTCCCGAGCGTTGCTCGTGTGCGGCCGCTCGTCGAGCAGGCCGGCAGCCGCGAGCGCTCCGGTCGCGCCACAGATCGCGGCCACCGGAACGCCGGCGTCGAGGAATTGCCGGGTCTTGTCGACGAACGGGGTGTAGGCGTCGGTCGGCCAGATGTCGTTGCCCGCGAGGATCAGCATCGCGCTGTCCTCCGGCGTGACGTCTGCGAGCACGGTGTCGGGAAGGATGCGGAGTCCGCCCTTGGTCGTGACCGGTTCCGTCGTGGCTCCGACGGTACGGACGCGGTACCGGCCGGGGTTGCGCTGCCATTCGGGATCCGCGATGTGTGGCGTGACGTATCCGATCTCCCAGTCCGCCAGGGTGTCGTACACGGCGACGTGAACTGTTTCGGTCATGACAATATGCTGACAAAACGGCAGTCTGCTGTCAATGGTGTCGCACTGCCGGTCGACGGTGATTTGCCGGGTGGTCGAGGCGGCGATTAGCCTTGATCAGGACCACGTCGTGGCGCCACTGTCGTCGAAGGTCGCACGCGACCTCATCGGAGGAGAACATGGGCAACACTCACGCGCAGACTGTGAGCACACGCGCTCGAAGCGCCGTGGCTCCTGCGTGTTGTCGTTGCCGCTGATCACCCCTGTCGGGGCTGCTCGCACTGCTCTCACGATTCCCCTGAGTCCGCTGTGACCGACGATCCGGCGGTGACCGGGAATTCCTCGCATCCGATGCGGTTCGAAAGGCACATCATGTCCGATTCGACGGTATTGCCCGTCATCGATCTGTCCGATCTCGACGGCGACGACACCACACGCAACGCCCTGCTCGATCGCCTCCGGGAGGCCACCCACGAGATCGGGTTCTTCCATCTCGCCGGTCACGGGATCGACCCCGCGCTCGCCGACGAACTCGTCGCGGCGGCCCGCGAATTCTTCGCTCTCCCCGAGGCGGACAAGCTCGCGATCGAGAACATCCGCTCACCCCACTTCCGCGGCTACACCCGTGTCGGTGGCGAACGCACCCAGGGCTACGTCGACTGGCGCGAACAGCTCGACATCGGCCCGGAACGCGACGCCGTTGCCGGGATCGACCCCGATCGCCCCTGGGAGGTGCTGCACGGCCCCAATCTGTGGCCCGAGCAGGTCCCCCGATTGCGCGAGCTCGCCTGCGCTGGATCGACGAGGCCGGTGACGTCGGACGCCGGCTGCTCGGCGCGTGGGCCGAATCCCTCGGTGCCCCCGCCGATCACTTCGAGGAGGCCTTCGCCGATCCCGATCCGCTGTTGAAGATCGCGCGGTATCCCGGGCACGACCGCTCGGTCACCGGTCAAGGGGTCGGCAGCCACAAGGACGTCGGCGCGCTGACGTTGCTGTATCCCGAGCCCGGGAGCACCGGCTTCCAGGTCGAACGCGACGGACGGTGGGTCGACATCGACCCGCTCCCAGGACATTTCATCGTCAACATCGGCGAACTCCTCGAGGTCGCCACCGGCGGTTACCTCCAGGCGACCGTCCATCGTGTGCTGCCGCCCCCGGCGGGCACCGACCGCGTGTCGCTGCCCTTCTTCCTCAATCCCGGTCTCGACCGCGAACTCCCGGCGGTGGAGTTGCCCGCGGATCTGGCCGCGGCCGCCCGCGGCGTCGGCCCCGACGCACACGGCGGCACGCTGCACGCCGTCTACGGCCTCAACGCACTCAAGTCCCGCCTGCGGGCACATCCGAACGTGGCGGAGCGTTTTCACGCGGATCTCCTCGCCCGCTTCGCCGCACCCCGATAATCGATCTGTCCGTCCCCGTATTTCCAACGTCCCCGCATTCCCAACGGAAGGTATCCACCCGATGTCACTGCGTCGTATCGTCGTCGCGTCCGCCGCGCTCACCCTCGCTGCGGGTCTCGCGGCCTGCTCGTCGTCCGAAGGGGACGGCACCACCCTCCGGATCTCGGCGTCGTCCACCCCGCACGTCGAGATCCTCGACCAGATCGTGAGCACCGGGGCGCTGGGCGACTACAAGCTCGACATCGTCGAGATCACCGGTGAGGTCGATCCCAACGAACTGCTCGAGGCCGGTGACGTCGACGCGAACTTCTTCCAGCACGAGCCGTACCTGACGGACTGGCAGAAGCAGAAGGGTGTCGACGACCTCGTCGCCGTCGCCGACGTGCACCTCGAGCCCATCGGCCTCTACTCGAACAAGATCGCCTCGCTCGACGACCTGAAGGACGGCGACACCGTCGCCGTGCCGCGCGACACCACCAACTACGCCCGCGCGCTGTACCTGCTCGAGTCGGCCGGTCTGCTCGAGATGGACGTTCCGTTCGAGGAGGCCGACCTGTCGGTGGTGACCGAATCGAACATCACCGCCAACCCGAAGAATCTGAACCTCGTCGCCATCGAGCGTCCGCAGCTCGCCCGTCAGCTCGACGACGCCCAGATCACCGCCGCCGTGATCAACTCCAACTACGCGCTCGAAGCCGGCCTGAACCCGGCCGAGGACGCCATCGTCACCGAAGAGGTCGAGAACAACCCCTTCTCCAACCTGCTCGTCGTGCGGGCCGAGAACGAGAACGACCCGGCCGTGACCGCCCTGGCCGAGGCCCTCGAGTCGCCCGAGACGGCTGCCTGGATCGAGGAGACCTACTCCGGCGCCGTGCTGCCGGTCCACCCGACGAACTGATGATCGTCGTCGAGAACCTCGTCAAGACCTTCCCCGGAGCCGGGCGCTCCGGGGAGGTCGCGGCGTTGCGAGGGGTGTCGCTCGAGATCCCCGACGGCGAGATCTACGGCATCGTCGGCCCGTCCGGGTCCGGCAAGTCCACCCTTCTGCGCTGTCTGAACCTGCTCGAGCGACCCACCTCGGGACGGATCCTGCTCGGCGGGGACGACCTGTCGACCCTGTCCGGCGCGGAACTGCGAGCGGCGCGTCGCCGGATCGGGACGGTCTTCCAGCAGTTCAACCTGCTGCACTCGCGCACCGTGATCCGGAACGTCGAATTCCCGCTCGAAGTGGCGGGGATCGACAAGGACCAGCGCCGCAAGCGGGCGCTCGAGCTGCTCGATCTCGTCGGCCTGGCCGGCAAGGGGGAGAGCTATCCCTCGCAGTTGTCCGGTGGACAGCAGCAGCGCGTGGGCATCGCCCGCGCACTCGCCGTCGAACCCGAGGTACTGCTGTGCGACGAGGCCACGAGCGCCCTGGACCCGGACACCACCGATCAGGTCCTCGATCTCGTCGCCGAGGTGAACAGACGCCTGGGTGTCACGGTCGTGGTGATCACCCACGAACTCGGGGTGCTGCGCCGGATCTGCAGCTCGGCCGCGCGACTCGACGCCGGGCAGGTGGTCGAGACGGGCCGGATCGTCGATCTCGTCGCCGATCCCGAGTCGGCGCTCGGGCACGCACTCGTCCCGGTCGGTACCGACCCGTCGACGGGATCGGGCGCGGACACGGCGCTGGTCACCGCAATCGGTGATGCCGCGCACGGACCGTGGCTCGCGGAGATGATCCGCGAGCTCGATGCCGACATCGCTGTGGTCGGCGGCCGCGTCGAACAGGTCGGCAGCGTCACCGTGGGCCGGATGCGCCTGCGGTTCACGGCGGGCACCGATCGGACGCTCATCGAGGGATTCGTGGCCGATCGCCCGTATCTGACCCTGGCGTGGGGGACGGAAGCCGAACTGGAGGGACTCACGGAATGACGGTGCAGGCGCGATGAACAAACTGCAGTGGTACGAGGCATTCCCGGAGGTGTGGGAAGCCACCCTCGAGACGCTCTACATGGTTGCGGTGTCCTTCGTGCTCACCGTCGTCGGTGGTGTGCTCGTCGGGATCGTGTTGCAGTTGACGTCCCCGTCCGGACTGTGGCCGCGCAGGACGCTCAACACCGTTCTCGGCGTGATCGTCAACCTCTTCCGGTCGCTGCCCTTCCTCATCCTGCTGATCGCGCTGATCGGGTTCACCCGCTTCATCGTGGGCACCGCGATCGGACCGACCGCGGCGATCGTGCCGCTGACCATCGGTGCCATCCCGTTCTTCGGTCGGATCGTCGAATCCGCTCTACGGGAGGTTCCCCGGGGCCGGGTCGAGGCGGCCCAGGCGATGGGGGCCACCAACGCGCAGATCGTGCGCAAGGTGCTGTTGCCCGAAGCGCTGTCCCCGCTGATCGCCGGTGCCACCCTCACCCTGGTGCTGCTGGTGGGCTATTCGGCCATGGCCGGTGTCATCGGCGGCGGCGGTCTCGGCGACTTCGCGATCGTCTACGGCTACCAGCGGTTCAACACTCCGGTGCTGTTGCTCGCGGTGGTCGTGCTCATCGTGATGGTGCAGATCATGCAGTCGATCGGTGATCTGATGGTCCGCAGGCTCGCACACCGGCGGTGACGCCCGGAGCCGGACACGCCGGCGGTGACGCCCCACAGCCGGGCGCACCACCGGTGCGTCCGGCTCAGCGGTCGAGCTTCGCGATCGCTTCGTCGACGAGCGGGACGTAGCGGTCGAGGGACCACGGCACTGTGAGCGGATTGATCATCGACGATCCCGTGACGAACGGCTGTTCCTCCGGCGCGACGAACGACCCGCGTGCAATCGCCGGAATCTGCTGGTAGACCGGCTGCGATTCGATCTCCGCGCGGTTCGCGGGGTCGGAATAGAACGTGAAGATCAGATCCGACTCCGACAGCAGTCCGGCGTTCTCGAGGCCGATGACCGCAGAGTCGGTGCCCTCGGTCTCCTCGAGAGTCCGGGCGACCGGATCGACCGTCAGCCCGAGTCCGCGGACCATCGCCACGCGCTGCTCGTCGGGCATGAACACCCCGAGCGTTCCGGGACCGGTGTTGTAGATGTACGAGAACGTCACCCCGGCGTATTCGGGATGCTCGGCCGCGGTGCGTTCGAAGGTGTCCTCGATCCCCGTGATCAGACCCAGCGACTCGTCGTGCCTGCCGAGCGCGGTGCCGATGGTCTCGATCTGATCCTGCCAGGTGATCGTCCAGGGCAGTTCGGGGTAGGCGACGGTCGGGGCGATCGCCGACAGCAGGTCGTACTGCTCCTGCGTGATGCCGGACCACGGCGCGAGGATGACGTCCGGAGCGAGTCGGGCGATCGCCTCGACGTCCACCTCGGCGCCACCGGTGAACTGCTCGGGCAGCGGCTCGCCGCGTTCGGTCAGTTCCTCGTGGATCCAGGGCAGATATCCGGTTTCGTCGCTGCCCCAGGGATATTCCTCCATCCCCACCGGGGTGACACCCAGTGCGATCGCCGTCTCGGCCGAACCCATCCCGAGTGTCACGACCCTCTCGGGCTGCGCGTCGATCTCGGCGGTGCCCAGCGCGTGCTCGATCGCGACGGGTTCGAAGTCGCCGGTCGGAGAACCGTTCGAGTCGTCGCCACCACCGGACGAGCAGGCGGTGAGTGCGACGGCGGCGAGCACGACTACCGCGCGTGACCCGAGGCGGCGCGGGGACAGGAAATTCATGGGTACCTCTCACTGATCGGACCGGTTCGAGAGGTGAGCCTAACCTTCTGAAGGGACTGTCGGTTACCGACAGATTTCCGGGCCGTCCACAACTTCGTGATGTCCCACAAACAGAGCACGAGACGAATGTCACATTTGATAGTATTCTGTTACCGAAACCGCTCACGGTCCGAGCGGAGGAGGGGGCGGCCGCACTCGGCCACCGCGGGGGTCTGCTCATCACCGACGATTCGTCGACCGGGAACGATGAGTGGATGCGGGAGTACGAGATGCGCCGTTCCGGGGAGGAACGGAGATGCTCATGGTTGCATCCACGGACGAGAGGTCCGATTCGATGCCACGCTCGAGTCGGCGGATTCTCGCGATCATCGCACTCACGGGGATGCTCACGATCGGATTCCTGGCTGCGGTGTTCACCGGGTCGTATCTGATCGGTGCCGCATTCGCCATGCTCACCGGCGCGTGCATCGTGCTGGCGCACCTGATGATCGCGCCCGCCTCGATCATCCACGACGACGAGACGGAGACCGCGACCCGTCCCGAGATCCGTGAACGGTGGCATCCGCTCGGTAGCGGATCCTGAGCTCGTCCCGGCCCGCCGACGTCGCGGCGCCGCCGCGACACGCGGGTTCCCCGGACGGGCGGGTGTGCTCGGTTAGCATCTTGCCCGTGACCGACTCGCTGCGCATCCTCGTCTACAGCGACGATGCGACCGTGCGGCAACAGGTTCGTGATGCCCTCGGTACCCGCCTGCACCCGGATCTGCCTCCACTCGACTACGTCGAGGTCGCGACACCGCCGGTCGTCGTCGAACGCATGCACGCCGGCGACATCGCCCTCGCCGTGCTCGACGGTGAGGCCGCCCCCGCGGGCGGCATGGGCCTCGCGAAACAACTCGAGGACGAACTCGACTCGTGCCCGCCGATCATCGTGTTGATCGCCCGGGCCGACGACGAATGGCTCGCCCGCTGGTCGGGCGCCGAGGTGGCGCTGCGTCATCCCGTCGACCCGATCCGGCTCGGCCGGCAGGTCCTCGCGCTGCTCACCCCTCGCTCGCGCCCCTCCTGACCCTTCCGGCGCGCGACCGCCCGGCCGCGAACTCGTATGTGGGGCCGGAAAATCTACCCCCCTTCCGGTTGTCGAGCAGCCCGACACGCCGCCCCGAATCGAGGGCGTGAAATCGCGACAAGTCCGACGCGAACAGCACTAGTGTGTGCCGTGACTCACAACCCTGGGCCGGGGCGGAACCGCCCGGTGCGCGGCGGGGGTGGGTTCGCGGGCGACGAGCAGACCCGCGGCCGGATTCGCGCGAGCAACCGGAGGTCGCATGAACGCTTACGTACCGATCCTGGTACTCGGTGGCATCGCGCTTGCCTTCGCGGTCTTCTCCGTCGCGGTGGCGAGCCTCGCGGGCCCGAGCCGATACAACCGCGCCAAGCTCGACGCGTACGAGTGCGGCATCGACCCCACACCCCAGCCGGTGGGAGGTGGCCGCTTCCCGGTGAAGTACTACCTCACCGCGATGCTGTTCATCATCTTCGACATCGAGATCGTCTTCCTGTACCCGTGGGCGGTCCATTTCGACGCGCTCGGCGTCTTCGGTCTGGCGGCGATGGCGCTGTTCATGTTCAACGTCTTCGTCGCCTACGCCTACGAGTGGAAACGAGGAGGCCTGACATGGGACTGACGACCCGCGTACACGACGGGATGTCCTGCAAGCGAACGGGTTACGAGAACGGGCGACCCACGGCCGGGCGTCCGGTCCGATTCCGGGGGAGGTGACGGGCGATGGGCATCGAGGAGAAGGTCCCCAGCGGTTTCCTGCTCAGCACCGTCGAGACCCTCGCCGGTTTCGCGCGCAAGGGCTCCTTGTGGCCGGCGTCCTTCGGGCTCGCGTGCTGCGCCATCGAGATGATGGCCACCGCCGGTGGCCGCTACGACATCGCCCGCTTCGGTATGGAGGCCTTCCGGGCCTCCCCGCGACAGGCTGACGTCATGATCGTCGCCGGCCGCGTCAGCCAGAAGATGGCCCCCGCCCTGCGCCGCGTCTACGACCAGATGGTCGAACCCAAGTGGGTGCTCGCGATGGGCGTGTGCGCCTCGTCGGGCGGCATGTTCAACAACTACGCGATCGTCCAGGGGGTCGACCACGTCGTCCCCGTCGACATCTACCTCCCGGGCTGCCCGCCCCGGCCCGAGATGCTCCTGCACGCCATCCTCACGCTGCACGAGAAGATCGCGCAGATGCCCCTGGGTGTGAACCGGGCCGAGGCGATCCGCGCCGCCGAGGAAGCGGCCCTGGCCCAACGTCCCCTCATCGAACTGACGGTGCCGCCGCGATGACCGATCTCGAACGGGCAGGATCCGACCACGACCGCGCCGACGAGGTGATCGCCGTCCGACGCGGCATGTTCGGGGTGCGTGGATCCGGTGACACCAGCGGCTACGGCCGCCTCGTGCGCCGGGTGACGCTGCCCGGCAGCACCGAGCGACCCTACGGCGGGTACCTCGACGCCCTCGTCGACACGCTCGAGGACGTCCTCGACGAGCGATCCGGCGACACCGGCGTCGGCTATGCCCAGGCGGTCGAGAAGGTCGTCGTGCACCGCCACCAGCTGACCGTCTTCGTCCGCCGCGAACATCTGCCGCTGGTGGCCCGCACCCTGCGCGACCATGCGGACCTCCGCTTCGAACTGTGCCTCGGGGTCAGCGGGGTGCACTACCCGCAGGAGACGGGCCGCGAACTGCACGCGGTGTATCCGCTCGTCTCGATCACCCACAACCGTCGGATACGGCTCGAGGTCGCGATCCCCGACAGCGACCCACACGTCCCGTCGCTCTACCGCACCTACCCGACGAACGACTGGCACGAGCGCGAAACCTACGACTTCTTCGGAATCGTCTTCGACGGGCACCCCGCGCTCACCCGCATCGAGATGCCCGACGACTGGCACGGACATCCCCAACGCAAGGACTACCCTCTCGGCGGAATCCCGGTGGAGTACAAGGGCGCCCGGATCCCACCACCCGACGAACGGAGGGCGTACACGTGACGAGCGAACCCGCGACCGAGACCGTCTTCGACGCCGTCGGACGCGACTGGGACGACATCACCGCTGCCGTACGCGACAGCGGTGAGGACCACATCGTCGTCAACATGGGCCCCCAGCACCCGTCCACCCACGGGGTGCTGCGCCTGATCCTCGAGATCGACGGCGAGACCGTCACGGAGGCCCGCTGCGGAATCGGCTATCTGCACACCGGAATCGAGAAGAACCTCGAATTCCGCAACTGGACGCAGGGCGTCACCTTCGTCACGCGCATGGACTACCTCGCCCCGTTCCACAACGAGACGGCCTACTGCCTCGGCGTCGAGAAGCTGCTCGGCATCGAGGATCTCGTCCCCGAACGCGCGCAGGTCGTGCGGGTGATGCTCATGGAACTCAACCGCATCTCCTCGCACCTGGTGGCGCTGGCCACCGGTGGCATGGAACTCGGCGCGACCACCCCGATGCTGTTCGGTTTCCGCGAACGCGAACTGATCCTCGACGTCTTCGAGACGATCACCGGACTGCGGATGAACCACTCCTACATCCGGCCCGGCGGACTGTCCCAGGACCTGCCCGACGAGGCCGTGCCGATGATCCGCGACCTGCTCGCGCTCCTGCCCGGCCGGCTCGCCGACCTCGAAGCCCTGTTCACCGACAACCCCATCTTCATCTCACGCACCCGCGACATCGGCTGCCTCGATCTCACGGGCTGCATGGCCCTCGGGATCACCGGACCGATCCTGCGGTCCACCGGACTGCCCTACGACCTGCGCCGCGCCGAACCCTACTGCGGCTACGAGACCTACGAGTTCGACGTCGTCACCGCCGAGGGATCCGACTGCTACGCGCGCTATCTCGTCCGGATCGGGGAGATGCGCGAATCGCTGAAGATCGTCGAACAGTGCCTCGACCGGCTCCGCCCCGGACCGGTGATGGTTCAGGACGGCAAGATCGCCTGGCCGTCGAAACTGCAGCTCGGACCGGACGGACTCGGCAACTCGCCCGACCACATCCGGCACATCATGGGCGAGTCGATGGAGGGTCTGATCCACCACTTCAAGCTCGTCACCGAAGGCATCCGTGTTCCGGCGGGACAGGTCTACATCGGCGTCGAATCGCCACGCGGCGAACTCGGCGTCCACATGGTCAGCGACGGCGGCACACGCCCGTACCGCGTGCACTACCGCGACCCGTCGTTCACGAATCTGCAGGCCGTCGCGGCGATGTGCGAGGGCGGCATGGTCTCCGACGTGATCGCCGCCGTCGCCAGCATCGACCCGGTGATGGGGGGAGTGGACCGATGAGCACCGAATTCGTGCGGGCCGCGGGCTCGGAGACCGCCGGCACCGCGGCCACGAGCGAGACCACCGCCGCCGTGCCGATGACCGAACCGGCCGGGCGCGAACCCGTCCTCGTGCCGCTCGGGCCGCGACCCGACGAGGACACCTATCTCACCCCGCCCGACGCACCGCGCCGCTATCCCGACGACGTCCGCGCCCGCCTCGACGCCGACGCCGACCGGATCGTCGCGCGCTACCCGCAGCCACGATCGGCGCTGCTGCCGCTGCTGCACCTCGTGCAGGCGGAGGACGGTTACATCACGCCGGCCGGCATCGAGTTCTGCGCCCGGCGGCTCGGACTCACCGGCGCCGAGGTCGCCGCCGTCTCCACCTTCTACACCATGTACCGTCGCTCGCCGACCGGCCGCCACCACGTCGGAGTGTGCACGAACGCGCTGTGCGCGACGATGGGCGGCGACGAGATCTTCTCCGCGCTGTGCACCCGGCTCGGCGTCGGACACGACGAGACCACCGCCGACGGTGCGATCACCCTCGAGCACATCGAATGCAACGCGGCCTGCGACTACGCCCCGGTGATGACCGTCGACTGGGAACTGTTCGACAACCGCACCGTCGACTCCGCGATCGAACTCGTCGACGACCTGCTCGCCGGCGGCACACCCACACCGACGCGCGGCGCACCGCTGCGCAGCTTCCGCGACACCGCGCGCCTGCTCGCAGGCATCCCCGACGACCGGCCCGGTGTACTCGAGGCCGCCGGTACCGCCGGACCGGCCTCCCTCGCCGGGCTCGAGGTCGCCCGCGAGCACGACATGCAGGCACCGGAACCCCCGGCGAAGGACGAGGCCGTCGTCACCGTCGGGAAATCCCCGACGGGTCTGACCCCCGTGCTCACCCGCTACTGGGACGAGGAACAGGCGTGGACCCTCGACACCTACCGGCGGCACGGCGGATACGAGGCCCTGCCCATCGCACTCGGAATGGAGCCGGATGCGGTCATCGCCGCGGTGAAGGACTCCGGGATCCGCGGTCGCGGCGGCGCCGGATTCTCCACGGGCACCAAGTGGTCGTTCATTCCGCAGGGCGACGACAAACCGCACTATCTCGTCGTCAACGCCGACGAATCCGAACCGGGCACCTGCAAGGACATCCCGTTCATGCTGGCCACCCCGCACGCCCTCGTCGAAGGCGTGATCATCGCCGCGTATGCGATCCGCGCCCGGCACGCGTTCGTCTATCTCCGCGGGGAAGCCGTCCCGGTGCTGCGGCGCCTGCACGCCGCGGTCGCGGAGGCCTACGAGGCCGGTTACCTCGGACGCGACATCCTCGGCTCCGGGTACGACCTCGAACTCGTCGTCCACGCCGGTGCAGGCGCATACATCTGCGGTGAGGAGACGGCGCTGCTCGACTCCCTCGAAGGACGCCGCGGCCAACCACGCCTGCGCCCACCCTTTCCCGCCGTCGCCGGCCTGTACGCGTGCCCCACCGTCGTCAACAACGTCGAATCCATCGCGAACGTCCCGCTCGTCATCCGCAACGGTGTGGACTGGTACCGCTCGATGGGCACCGAGAAATCACCGGGTTTCGCGATGTTCTCGCTCTCCGGGCATGTCACCACCCCCGGCCAGTACGAGGCCCCGCTCGGCATCACGCTGCGGGAGTTGCTCGGCTACGCCGGTGGAGTGCGCGCCGGTCACCGGCTCAAGTTCTGGACACCGGGTGGTTCGTCGACCCCGATCTTCACCGACGAACACCTCGACGTCCCCCTGGACTACGAGAACGTCGCCGCCGCCGGGTCGATGCTCGGGACCCGGGCCCTGCAGATCTTCGACGAGACCACCTGTGTCGTCCGTACGGTGCTGCGCTGGACCGAGTTCTACGCGCACGAATCGTGCGGCAAGTGCACGCCGTGCCGCGAAGGCACCTGGTGGCTCGTGCAGATCCTCGAGCGGCTCGAGCACGGTCAGGGTACCGAGGTCGACCTGGAGAAGCTGCTCGACATCTCCGACAACATCCTCGGCCGGGCGTTCTGCGCGCTCGGGGACGGCGCGACGAGCCCGATCACGTCGTCGCTGAAGTATTTCCGCGACGAATACCTCGCCCACTTCGAGCACGGCGGCTGCCCGTTCGACCCGCATCTGTCGACGCTCGCCGCCGACACTCCAGCGGAAGGAAACGAGCGATGACCGCCGTGTCCGGTGCCGGTGCGGAGAAGTCCGAGACCACCGACCTCGTGAACGTCACCATCGACGACACCGAGATCGCCGTGCCCAAGGGCACTCTCGTGATCCGTGCCGCCGAACTGATCGGGGTCCAGATCCCGCGGTTCTGCGATCACCCGCTGCTCGAACCGGTCGGCGCGTGCCGCCAGTGCCTCGTCGAGGTCGAGGGCCAACGCAAACCGCTCGCCTCGTGCACCTCGGTGGTCACCGACGGGATGGTCGTGCGCACCCAGTTCACCTCACCGGTGGCCGACAAGGCCCAGCGCGGCGTGATGGAACTGCTGCTCATCAACCATCCGCTCGACTGCCCGGTGTGCGACAAGGGTGGCGAGTGCCCGCTGCAGAACCAGGCGATGTCCAACGGGCGCGCCGAATCCCGCTTCGAGGACACCAAACGCACCTACCCGAAACCCATCGCGATCTCCTCGCAGGTGCTCCTCGACCGCGAACGGTGCGTGCTGTGCGCGCGGTGCACCCGCTTCGCCGACCAGATCGCGGGCGACCGGTTCGTCGACATGCTCGACCGCGGGGCGCTGCAGCAGGTCGGTATCTACACCGAAGAACCGTTCGAGTCGTACTTCTCCGGCAACACCGTCCAGATCTGCCCGGTCGGCGCGCTCACCGGCGCCGCCTACCGGTTCCGCGCCCGCCCGTTCGATCTCGTCTCCACGCCGAGCGTGTGCGAACACTGCGCGAGTGGCTGCGCCCAACGCACCGATCATCGTCGCGGTGCCGTGCTGCGCCGCCTCGCCGGGGACGACCCCGAGGTCAACGAGGAATGGAACTGCGACAAGGGACGCTGGGCGTTCACCTACGCCACTGCCGACGATCGCCTCACGACACCGCTCGTCCGCGACGACACCGGAGCGCTCGTCCCCGCCTCGTGGATCGAGGCGCTCGGCGTCGCCGCCCGCGGGCTGGCGGCGGCGCGCGGTAGGGCCGGGGTGCTCACCGGCGGCCGGCTCACCGTCGAGGACGCCTACGCGTACGCGAAGTTCGCGCGAACGGCGCTCGGCACCAACGACATCGACTTCCGTAGCCGTCCCCTGTCGGAGGAGGAGACGGCCTTCCTCGCCTCGCGGGTCGCCGGACGGCGCCTCGACGTCACCTACCGCGACCTCGACCGCGCGCCCGCGGTGCTGCTCGTCGGATTCGAACCGGAGGAGGAATCGCCGATCGTGTTCCTGCGGCTGCGCAAGGCGGTCCGCCGGAACCGGTTGCAGGTCTTCGCGATCGCCCCCTTCGCCTCGCGCGGCGTCCACAAGCTGTCGGGGCGGGTCCAACAGTGCGTGCCGGGCGGCGAGGCGCACGCACTCGACGCGATCCGCACCGGCGCATCCGCCGACGTCGCGGCTGCGCTCGGAGCTCCCGGTGCGATCGTGCTGGTGGGGGAGAGGGCTGCAGCGTCGCCCGGCACACTGTCCGCTGCCGCGGCCCTCGCCGACGGGACCGGAGCCCGCCTCGCGTGGATCCCGCGCCGCGCCGGTGATCGCGGAGCACTCGAGGCCGGTGCCTTCCCGACACTTCTCCCCGGCGGTCGCCCGGTCCGCGACCCGCAGGCCCGGCGCGACACGGAGTCGGCGTGGGGTCTCCCGGCCGGCACCCTGCCGACGGAACCGGGTCGCGACACCGCCGCCCTCCTCACTGCGGCCGCCGAGGGTGAAATCGGTGCGCTCGTGGTCGCCGGCGTCGATCCCGCCGATCTGCCCGACCCCGATGCCGCACTCGCGGGTCTCGACGGTGCCGGATTCGTCGTGAGTCTGGAAGTGCGACGCAGCGCGGTGACCGACCGCGCCGACGTCGTCTTCCCCGTCGCGCCGGTGGTCGAAAAGGCCGGGAGCTTCCTCGACTGGGAGGGGCGCGAACGAGCCTTCCCGATCGCGCTCCGTGACACCGGGGCACTGCCCGACCATCGGGTGCTCGCGGCGATCGCCGACGCGATGGACATCGATGCCGGTCTCGGTGATCCCGGCCCCCACGACGTCGAGACCCTGCGCCACGAACTCACGGAACTCGGACGATGGGCGGGCACCGTCCCGGAGATGCCGGAAGTGTCCCCGCGGTCTCCGCGACGTCCCGTCCTCGGGGAAGCGGTCCTGGCCACCTGGCGGATGCTGCTCGACGCGGGCCGGTTGCAGGACGACGAACCGCACCTCGCCGGAACGGCGCACGAACCCGTCGCCCGGCTGTCGGCCGCGACGGCCGCGGAGATCGGCGCCGCCGACCATCATTCGCTCACCGTCTCCACCGCGCGCGGCTCGATCACGCTGCCGCTGGTGGTCGACGACCTGCCCGACCGTGTCGTCTGGCTGCCCACCGCATCCCCGGGATCGATGGTGCACGTCGAGCTCGGCGTCGCCTCCGGTGATGTGGTGCGGATCCGGGCCGCCACGCCGGGTTCCGGATCGGTCGAGGAGGATCCGCGATGAGCGTCACCGCCCAGCAGCCCGTGGATCTGTCGATGTTCGGCATCGACCCGTGGTGGCTCGTCGTCGTCAAGGCCGTGGCGATCTTCGCGTTCCTCGTCCTGACGACGCTCGTGATGATCCTCGCCGAACGCAAGATCATGGCCTGGATGCAGATGCGCGTCGGACCCGACCGGGTGGGGCCGAAAGGACTGTTCCAGACCGTCGCCGACGGCCTGAAACTCGCGCTCAAGGAAGGCATCATCCCGACCGGGGTGGACAAGCCGATCTACATGCTCGCCCCGATCATCGCGACGGCCCCGGCGTTCATGGCGTTCGCGGTCGTCCCGTTCGGGCCGGAGGTGTCGATTCTCGGGAACCGGACGCCGTTGCAGCTCACGGATCTTCCGGTCGCGGTGCTCTACGTCCTGGCGATCACCTCCGTCGGTGTCTACGGCATCGTGCTCGCCGGCTGGGCCTCCGGTTCGACCTATCCGCTGCTCGGCGGGCTCCGTTCGACCGCGCAGGTCATCTCGTACGAGATCGCGATGGGACTCGCGTTCGCCGCGGTCTTCCTGCAGGCGGGCACGATGTCGACCTCGGGCATCGTCGCCGCGCAGAACGACCTGTGGTTCGTCGTGCTGCTGCTGCCGTCCTTCCTGGTGTATTCGGTGTCGATGGTGGGGGAGACCAACCGCGCTCCCTTCGACCTGCCCGAGGCCGAGGGTGAGCTGGTGGGCGGTTTCCACACCGAGTACTCGTCGCTACGGTTCGCGATGTTCATGCTCGCGGAGTACGTCAACATGGTCACCGTCTCCGCGCTCGCGACCACCCTGTTCCTCGGCGGCTGGCACGCGCCGTGGCCGTTGACGTTGTGGAGCGGCGCGAACTCGGGCTGGTGGCCGCTGCTGTGGTTCGTGATCAAGGTGTGGGTCGTGCTGTTCGTCTTCGTGTGGCTGCGCAGCACCCTGCCGCGACTGCGGTACGACCAGTTCATGGCCCTGGGCTGGAAACTGCTCATCCCCGTCTCGGTGGTGTGGGTGATGATCGCGGCCGCGCTGCGCATCCTCGACACCGACGACGTCCTGCCCGGCACCGCGAGCCTCATCGTCGCCGGTGTACTGTCCACCGCTCTGCTGTTCGCCTACCTCACCGTGCGGGGGCGGCGGACCCGGCGCCTCGCCCAGGCGACGGAACCGCCGGCCGACGTCGACGCGGAGTTCGACGCCATGGCCGGTGGCTTCCCCGTGCCGCCACTACCTGCTCGGTCGAGCACCCGATCGAGTCCGCCCGCCTCGGCGGGTCGTCTCCCAGGAGGATCGTGATGGTCGAATTCCGCGGCCCGCTCGCCGGTTTCGGTGTGACGCTCACGACGATGTTCAAGAAGCCCAACACCGAGCAGTATCCGGAACAGAAGAGACCCACCGCACCCCGCTACCACGGACGCCACCAGCTCAACCGGTATCCGGACGGACTCGAGAAGTGCATCGGCTGTGAACTGTGCGCGTGGGCGTGCCCGGCCGACGCGATCCACGTCGAGGGCGCCGACAACACCGACGAAGAGCGGTACTCGCCCGGCGAACGGTACGGGCGCGTCTACCAGATCAACTACCTGCGGTGCATCGGTTGCGGACTGTGCATCGAGGCGTGCCCGACCCGCGCGCTGACGATGACGAACGAGTACGAGATGGCCTCCGACAACCGCACCGACATGATCTACGAGAAGGACCGTCTGCTCGCACCCCTCGAACCCGGGATGCAACCACCTCCGCATCCCATGGCGCCCGGCGCCACCGACGAGGACTACTACCGGGGCACGATCCCCGTCCCGGAACACGCATCCGCCACCGACGGGGAGGAGGGCCGGTGACCACTGCCCTGCTCGCCGCCGAACTCACCACGACCTCCACCGGGGAGGCCGTGCAGTTCTGGATCCTCGGTGCCGTCGCAGTACTCGGGGCGCTCGGCGTCGTCGTCGCTCCGAAGGCCGTGTACTCGGCGCTGTTCCTCGCCATGACGATGATCGTGCTCGCCGTCTTCTACATCGCGCAGGACGCGTTGTTCCTCGGTGTGGTGCAGGTCGTCGTCTACACCGGTGCCGTGATGATGCTGTTCCTGTTCGTGCTCATGCTCGTCGGTATCGACTCCGCCGATTCCCTCGTCGAAACGATCAAGGGGCAGCGCGTTCTCGCGATCGTCGTGGCTGTCGGATTCGCGGTGATGCTCATCGGCGGCATCGGGAACACCGCGGTCTCCGGCTTCGCGGGACTCGACGCCGCCAACGCCGGCGGCAACGTCGAGGGTATCGCGGTGTTGCTGTTCATCGACTACGTCTGGGCGTTCGAACTCACCGGAGCGCTGCTCATCACCGCCACCGTCGGGGCGATGGTGCTCGCCCACCGGGAACGTCTGCAGCCGAGGCAGACCCAACGCGAACTCGCCGCACGCCGGTTCCGCGACGGGGAGCGGGTCACTCCGTTGCCGGCCGCGGGTGTCTATGCCCGCCACAACGCCGCCGACGTCCCGGCCCTGCTCCCGGACGGAACATTCTCGGAACTGTCGGTCGGTGAGCTGCTCGGCCGCATCGGACGCGACTGGGACCACGCCGATCTGGGCCTGCGCGAACCCGGCGACGACGCGAGGAAGGATCGGCGATGAACCCCGAGAACTACCTCTACCTGTCCGCACTGCTGTTCACCATCGGCGCAGTGGGAGTTCTCCTCCGCCGCAACGCCATCGTCGTGTTCATGTGCGTCGAGTTGATGCTCAACGCCGCCAACCTGGCGTTCGTCACGTTCGCGCGGATGCACGGCAATCTCCACGGACAGGTGTTCGCCTTCTTCACGATGGTCGTCGCGGCCGCCGAGGTCGTCGTCGGCCTCGCGATCATCGTGACGATCTTCCGGACGAGGAGATCGGCCTCCGTCGACAACGCCGACCTGCTCAAGTACTGACGATTCCACGAGGACGGTGAGTGTGAGAGCCCACGACGAACCGAGAGGACACGCGGCATGACTTCGTTCCTGAACTCGGCGCTGTGGACGATACCGGCACTGCCCCTGGCCGGCGCGTTCGTTCTGTTGCTCCTCGGGCGTCGCAGCGACGGCTGGGGACATCTGCTCGGATGTGCCACGGCGGTCGCCTCCTTCGTCGTCGGCGTCGTCATGTTCGTCGGACTTCTCGGACTCGACGCGAGCGAGAGACTCGCACAGCAGACCGTGTTCACCTGGGTGCCGGTCGGCGAACTGCAGGTCGATCTCGGACTCGGGCTCGACGCGCTGTCCATCTGCTTCGTACTGCTCATCACCGGCGTGGGCTCGCTGATCCATCTCTATTCGATCGGATACATGGCGCACGATCCGGAGCGTCGGAAGTTCTTCGCTTATCTGAACCTGTTCCTCGCGGCGATGTTGGTACTCGTCCTCGCCGACAACTTCCTCGTCCTGTACCTCGGATGGGAGGGCGTCGGTCTCGCCTCGTACCTGCTCATCGGCTTCTGGCAGTACAAGCCCACCGCCGCGACCGCCGCGAAGAAGGCGTTCGTCGTCAACCGCGTCGGCGACATGGGGTTGCTCGTCGCCCTCATGATCATGTTCGCGACCTTCGGGAGCCTCGACTACGACACGGTCTTCGCCGCGGTGCCCGCGGCGAGCGAGGGCACCGTAACCGCGATCGGCCTGTGCCTCCTCCTGGCCGCGTGTGCGAAATCCGCCCAGCTGCCACTGCAGTCGTGGCTCGGCGACGCCATGGAGGGCCCCACCCCGGTCTCCGCGCTCATCCACGCCGCGACCATGGTCACCGCCGGTGTCTACCTCGTGGTCCGCGCGAACGCGATCTTCGACGCCGCACCGGCCGCGCGACTCGCGGTGGTGATCGTCGGCGCAGCGACGCTGCTCTTCGGCGCGATCATCGGCTGCGCCAAGGACGACATCAAGAAGGCGCTCGCGGCATCGACGATGAGCCAGATCGGCTACATGGTGCTCGCCGCCGGTCTCGGTCCCGCCGGGTACGCCTTCGCGATTCTGCACCTGCTCACCCACGGCTTCTTCAAGGCCGGGTTGTTCCTCGGTGCCGGCTCGGTGATGCACGCGATGAACGACGAGACCGACATGCGCCGCTTCGGCGGGTTGCGCGCGGTCATGCCGATCACCTTCGCCACCTTCGGGCTGGGGTATCTCGCGATCATCGGGATCCCGCCGTTCGCCGGGTTCTTCTCCAAGGACAAGATCATCGAGGTGGCGTTCGCCGCCGGCGGTGTCGAAGGCATCGTGCTCGGTGTCGTCGCGCTGCTCGGTGCGGGGCTGACCGCCTTCTACATGACCCGCGTGATGATCCTGACCTTCTTCGGCGACCGGCGCTGGGCGCCCGACGCCGCCCCGCACGAGTCGCCGGCCTCGATGACCTGGCCGATGATCGCACTCGCCGTCGGCTCGGTCGGCGCCGGCGGGTTGCTGGTGCTCGGTGGCGCGTTGCAGCACTGGCTCGAACCCGTCGTCGGCTACGACCATCACGAAGGTGGCCTGCCCGTCTGGCTCGTCACCACCGTCACTCTGGCGGTCGTGCTCGCCGGTGTCGCCGTCGCCTACCGGCAGTACGCCCGCGAACCGGTCCCGGAGACGGCGCCCGAGGCGGTGTCGGCGCTGACCGTCGCCGCACGCCGCGACCTCTACGGCGACGCCGTGAACGAAGCGGTGTTCATGCGTCCCGGTCAGGGTCTGGTGCGCGCCCTCGATGCCGTGGAGTCCACCGGCATCGACGGCTCCGTCACCGGCGCCGCCACCGGGATCGGTGCGCTCTCGCGCGGACTGCGCCGCCTGCAGACCGGCTTCGTCCGCTCGTACGCGTTGTACATGTTCGCCGGCGCGACCGTCGTGGTCGGCGCGCTCGTCCTGGTGACGTTGTGATGGGGGTGTACTGGTGACCACCGTTCCCTGGTTGACGATCCTGTGGGTGCTCCCGCTGCTCGGCGCCGCCGTGATCGCGGCTCTGCCCGCTCGCCGGGGTCCGGCCGTCAGGTCGATCGCCCTCGCGGTGTCGATCGCCGTTCTGGTGGTCGCGGTCATCGTCGCCGTCGGATTCGACCGCGGGGGAGAGCGTTTCCAGTTCGTCGAATCGCACGACTGGATCCCCTCCTTCGGCGCCGGCTATCGGCTCGGCGTCGACGGCATCGCCCTGGTACTGGTCCTGTTGACCGCCGCGCTCGTGCCGTTGCTCCTGGCTGCCGGGTGGCACGATCATCGGGCCGCCGACGAGGAGGGCGACGCGGCCCGCCCGCGTTCGGCGCACACCTACGTGGCGCTGATCCTGCTCGTCGAGTCGATGGTGCTCGTGTCGTTCACCGCCCTCGACATCCTGCTGTTCTACGTCTTCTTCGAGGCGATGCTCGTCCCGATGTATTTCCTCATCGGCGGGTTCGGTTCCCCGGGGACACCGCGCGCCGACCGGGCACGTGCCGCCGTGAAGTTCCTGCTGTACAACCTGCTCGGTGGACTGGTGATGCTCGCCGCGTTGATCGGCCTGTACGTGGTCACCGCCCGGTCCGGGCTTGGGGAGAGCGCGGGAGTGGGCACCTTCGACGTCCGGACCGTCACCGCCGCCGCCGTCGCCGGCGATCTCGACGCGACCCCTGCCGTGCTCGGCGCACTGTGCTTCGGTTTCCTCGTCGCCTTCGCGGTGAAGGCCCCGCTGTGGCCGCTGCACGGCTGGCTGCCCGACGCGGCGGTGCGGACCACGCCGGTCGCGGCGGTGCTCATGATGGCCGTGGTCGACAAGGTCGGAACCTTCGGCATGTTGCGCTACTGCCTTCAGTTGTTCCCCGACGCCTCGGTGACCTTCGCGCCGGTCGTGGTGACCCTCGCCGTCATCGGCATCGTCTACGGTGCCGTGCTCGCGATCGGCCAGACCGACGTGATGCGCCTGATCGCCTACACCTCCATCTCGCACTTCGGGTTCATTGTCCTCGGCATCTTCGCGCTGACCGCACAGGGGCAGGCCGGCTCGACCCTGTACATGGTCAACCACGGGATCTCCACGGCCGCACTGTTCCTCATCGCCGGTTTCCTCGTCTCGCGACGTGGCGACCGCACCATCGCGGCCTACGGCGGGGTGCAGAAGGTCGCCCCGGTCCTCGCCGGAACCTTCCTCGTCGCGGGACTGGCGACCCTGTCCCTGCCCGGACTCGCACCGTTCGTCAGCGAGTTCCTGGTCTTCGTCGGCACCTATCCGCGCTATCAGGTGGCCGCGGTGATCGCGACACTCGCGCTCGTGCTGTCCGCGCTCTACGTGCTGTGGCTCTACCAGCGCATGATGGGCGGACCCGTGCGCCTGCCCGGCGGGGACGACGGTGACGACGGCTCCGAACCCACGCGCAGGCTCTCCGATCTCGTGCCGCGTGAGATCGCGGTGGTCGCGCCGCTGATCGCGCTGCTGCTCGTTCTGGGGATCTATCCCAAACCCGCGCTCGACGTCATCACCCCCGCGGTCGACGACACGCTCGTCTCGATCGACATCTCCCGGCCCGAACCGGTGGTGCCCGCCGAGCGGCCCGTCGCCGAGAGTGGTGTACCCGCCCGTGGTTCCGAGGAAGGTGAAGCCGAATGAACCCCTCCGAGGGCATCGTCGTTCTTGCCGCATCACTTCCCGCCCCGGCGATCGACTACGGACTGATCGCACCGATCCTCATCGTGTTCGCCGCAGCCGTCGTCGGTGTACTGATCGAATCCTTCGTGCCGGCCTCGGCACGTTATCTCGCCCACGTGGTCCTGACGACGGTCGCGCTGGTCGCGGCGTTCGTCGCGGTGGTGATGCTCGCGGGAACCCGCGCGACCACCCTGTCGGGGGCGGTCGTGATCGACGGACCGGCACTGTTCCTGCAGGGATCGGTCCTGATCGTGGCGTTGCTGTCGGTCGCGCTCGTCGCGGAACGGAGTATCGAACAGGTTCGTACGCACTCGGTTCCGCACGCCGCGGTCGGTGCGCATCTCGATGCGTTCGCGCCCCAAGCGTCGGCGATCCCGGGTACCGCGGCAGAGCGGCAGGCACTCGCGGCGGGCGGCGCGCGCACGGAGGTCTTCCCGCTCCTGCTGTTCGCGGTGGGCGGGATGCTCGTGTTCCCGGCCTCGAACGACCTGCTGACGATGTTCATCGCACTCGAAGTGCTGTCGCTGCCGCTGTACCTGCTGTGCGGACTGGCGCGGCGCCGCCGGTTGCTCTCCCAGGAAGCGGCACTGAAGTACTTCCTGCTGGGCGCGTTCTCGTCGGCGTTCTTCCTGTACGGGGTGGCGATGCTCTACGGCTACGCCGGGACCGTCCACCTCGGTGGGATCGCCCTGGCGATCGACGCCGGTGCGGGCAACGAGACCACCGCGCTCGTCGGGGTGGGTCTGCTGGCCGTCGGGTTGCTCTTCAAGATCGGGGCGGTGCCGTTCCATTCGTGGACACCGGACGTCTACCAGGGGGCACCGACCCCCGTCACGGCGTTCATGGCCGCCGCGACCAAGATCGCCGCGTTCGGTGCGCTGCTGCGTGTGCTCTATGTCGCGGTTCCCGGCGCCGCCGACCAGTGGCGTCCGATCCTGTGGGCCGTCGCGATCGCGACGATGGTCGTCGGCGCGGTCCTGGCGGTGACACAGAACGACATCAAGCGCATGCTCGCGTACTCGGCGATCAGCCACACCGGATTCGTGCTCACCGGTGTCGTCGCCGGAACCGTGTCCGGGGTGTCGTCGACGCTGTTCTACCTGCTCGTCTACGGCATCGGGACGGTCGGGGTGTTCGCCGTGGTGACGCTCGTCCGCGACCCGGACGGCGAGGCATGGGAGTTGTCGCGGTGGGCCGGTGTCGGGCGGCGCTCCCCGCTGCTCGGCGGGGCGTTCGCGCTGTTCCTGCTGTCGCTCGCCGGCATTCCGCTCACCAGCGGATTCATCGCGAAATTCGCAGTCTTCGGCGCCGCGATCGAGGGCGGTGCGGCTCCGCTCGTGATCATCGGTGTGCTGGTCAGCGCGGTCGCCGCGTACTTCTATGTGCGGGTGATCGTGCTGATGTTCTTCACCGACCCGACCGACGACGCCCCGCGGCTCGCGACCTCGACCGTGGCGACGAGCGCGGCCATCGCATTCGCGGCGGTGGCGACGGTGCTGCTCGGCATCCTGCCGCAACCCGTCCTCGACCTCGCCGAGCGGGCGGCCGTGTTCGTGCTCTGACCACCAACGGGGTGCGGGCCGGGAATGTCGCGACCGTCGTATCGGTTCCACCTGCCGAGGAGGCGTAATGACCGATACACGCAAGGCGATTCTGGCAGGTGGATGCTTCTGGGGCATGGAGGAGCTCATCCGGAGGCAGCCCGGGGTGGTGTCGACGCGGGTCGGCTACACCGGTGGGCAGAACGATCACCCCACCTACCGCAACCATCCGGGGCACGCGGAGTCCGTCGAGATCGTCTACGACCCCGCACGCACCGACTACCGGGCGCTGCTCGAGTTCTTCTTCCAGATCCACGATCCGACCACCCTGAACCGGCAGGGCAACGACATCGGGGCGTCCTACCGTTCTGCGATCTTCTACCTCGACGAGGAGCAGAAGCAGGTCGCGGTGGACACCATCGCCGACGTCGAGGCGTCCGGCCTGTGGCCCGGCAAGGTGGTCACCGAGGTGACTCCCGCGAGCACCTTCTGGGAGGCCGAGCCCGAGCATCAGGACTATCTCCAGCGGTACCCGAACGGGTACACCTGCCACTTCCCGCGGCCGGGCTGGAAGTTGCCGAACAGCCGCGTCGCCGACTCGGCGAACTGAGCTGCGCGCACGGGGGCGTTCCATCCGAACGGCCCCGTGCCGCCGGCAGCGGTTCCTCGTCGGTGTTTCCGCGCGTCCGTATCGTGGAAGTACGGTTCGGAACGACACGCGGAGGAGTGCTCGATGGGAATGTTCGGTAAGGCGATGAAGAGCGCCGCCGCGGTCAAGGCGATCCAGATCGTCCGACGTGAGGCGGCCAAGCCGGAGAACCAGCGCAAGGCCAAGGAGATGCTCGCCAAGTTGCAGCAGAAGCGCGGCGGCTCGCGCTGATCTGCCGGTCGGGCGGCGAGTGTGGTCACTGCTGTCCGACATGTGTGTCCCGCCGGGTAGGCGGAGAGAAGGTGAACCGTGCTGCGGTTCTTCCTCGTCGGATTTCTGGGCCTGACCCTGGTTCTGGTCGGTGTGATCGCCGCCGTCGGAGGGTGGGTCTGGTGGGTGCTGGTCGTCCTCCTGACGTTTTTGCTGCTGGTCGGAATCTACGATCTCGTGCAGCGTCGGCATTCGGTGCTGCGCAACTATCCGGTGCTCGGCCACATGCGATATCTGCTCGAGAGCGTGCGTCCGGAATTGCAGCAGTACTTCGTCGAGCGGAACTTCGACGGCCGCCCCTTCGACAGGGACGTGCGCACGGTCGTCTACGAACGCGCCAAGGGTATCCACGGCGAACTGTCGTTCGGCACCGAACGCGACATCTACGAGGTCGGCTACGAATACCTCGTGCACTCGACAGCGCCGGTGCCCGAACCCGACGAACCACCGCGGGTGAGCATTGGAGGCCCCGACTGTACGCGGCCGTACTCGATGTCGCTGCTGAATGTTTCGTCGATGAGTTTCGGTGCGCTGTCCGCCAACGCGATCCGGGCGTTGAACCGTGGGGCGGCCCGAGGCGGATTCGCCCACGACACCGGTGAGGGCGGCCTGACGCCGTATCACCTCGAAGGCGGTGGCGACCTGGTCTGGGAGATCGGATCCGGCTACTTCGGGACGCGCGACCGCGACGGCAGATTCGACCCGACGGAATTCGCCGACAAATCCGCCCACGACCATGTCAAGGCGATCTCCCTCAAACTCAGCCAGGGTGCGAAGCCGGGCGTGGGCGGTGTTCTCCCCGCAGCGAAGGTGAGCGAGGAGATCGCACGTTATCGAGGTGTTCCGGCCCACGAGAAGTGCATCAGTCCCGCAGCGCACACGGTCTTCACCACACCGCGCGAACTGGTCCGTTTCCTCGCCGGTCTCCGCGAGCTGTCCGGAGGGAAGCCCGTCGGATTCAAACTCTGTGTCGGATCCCGCATCGACGTGCTCGCGATCTGCAAGGCCATGCTCGCCGAAGGGACGACACCCGATTTCGTCATTGTCGACGGAGCGGAGGGCGGCACCGCCGCAGCACCCCTCGAGTACGAGGACAACGTGGGTCTGCCGCTCACCGACGGACTGATGACGGTCCACAACGCACTCGTGGGTACCGGATTGAGGGATCGAATCAGAATCGGTGCGAGCGGGAAGGTCGCGACCGGAAACGACATGGTCAAGCGGCTGATCCAGGGCGCGGACTACACCAACTCGGCACGAGCGATGATGATGGCGCTCGGATGCATCCAGGCGCAGCGGTGCCACACGAACAGGTGCCCGGTCGGTGTGACGACCCAGGACCCGAAACGCGCTCGCGCCCTCGACGTCGCGGACAAGGCGCTGCGGGTGCAGCGGTACCACGCGAGCACGGTGCGGCAGGCGGTGCAACTCATGGCGTCGATAGGTGTCGACGAGCCCGGCGACCTCACGACCGACATGCTTCGGAAGAAAGTGTCGCCGACCACTGTTCGCTCCTATACGGAACTCTACGAGTGGCTCGGCCCGGGTGAACTGCTCGCCGATCCACCCGCCACCTGGGCAGCGGATTGGCGTGCAGCCTCGCCGGATTCGTTCCGCTCCCGACCTCGCTCGTGACGGGGCCTCACCGGTGCTGATGCCGCGTTGCGGCGTCAGCCTGCACGGACGGACGCCTCGTCGGTGACCGGCACGAGGTCGAAGGCGTCCTCGAGGGCTCCGAGGGCCGTGTCGAAGTGGTCGAGCAACGGCCGGAGTTGCGGCAGGCTGCGACTGCACGAGGTGAGACCGAACGCGATGGCGTCGTCGGTGCTCGTACACGTGATGTTCAGCGCCTGACCGTCCACCGGTACGGACAGTGGATACACCGCATCCACACGAGCTCCGTTCCAGTACAACGGATCCGGCGACCCCGGCACATTCGAGACGATGACGTTGAAGGGCGGTCGCGGGAGCGCGCGATTGCGTGTGAGGATTCCCACCGCCAGCGGCGCGACGCCGAGTGCGCTCGCCGCCAGCCGGGACAGGGGGGACATCCCCTGCATGGAGGCCTTGCCCTCCGTCGTCGACGCCGACACCCTGGCCAGTCGATCGGCCGGATCGGCGAGATCCGTACCCAGATCCGCCATCAGGACACCGACTTCGTTTCCGGCACAATCCTTGTCGGGTCGAAGACATACCGGCACCATCGCCACGAGCGACTTGTCGGGTAATGCCCCCTGCTCGCTCAGGAAGGCGCGCAGTGCTCCCGATGACATGGCCAGGACGACATCGTTGACGGTCGCGTCGGCTGCTCTCGCCACGGCGCGCAGGCGAGCCAGCGGCCACGAACGCGCGGCGAACCGGCGCGTGCCCGAGATGGGCACGTTGATCACGGTGTTCGGTGCGGCGAGCGACAGCGATCCGCCTACGCCACGCAGTGCCCTGTTCACGGTGCCGGCCAGTGCGGGCACGAAGCCGGTGACCTCGGACGTCGCGGTCCGCACCACCTGCATCGCTGCCTCGGGAAGATCGAGTGCGGTCCCGGACGAGTGGTGCCGGCCCGGCGTGTCGAACGGCGCCCACGGCGCCGGCATGCCGGGCCGCTCGGCGTCCGGGCTCAGGGCGCGGCGCAGCAACTTCATCGCGCCCACACCCTCGGCGAGGGCGTGGTGGATCTTGGTGTAGACGGCGAGCCTGCCGTCCGCGAGGCCTTCGATGACGTGTATCTGCCACAAGGGCCGGCTCCGGTCGAGCAGCGTGCTGTGCAACCGGGAGACGAGATCCCACAGTTCGTCGAGCCCGCCGGGCTGCGGCAACGCGTTGCGTCGTACGTGGTAGCCCAGGTCGAAGTTCGCGTCCTCTTCCCAGGCCCACTGGCCGAAGGTGCCCAGGGAACGGACCGCTCGCTTACGCCACAGTGGGGCGACCTCGTCGTCCTCTGCGGTGGCGGTGAACAGTGCTCCCAGGTCCGCGGCGGTCGTGCCTTCGCGGGGCCGGAGAAGGATCAGCCCGCCCACGTGCATCGGATGATCGCGGGACTCCCCGAGGAGAAACATCGAATCGGTGGGCGACATGGGTGGACGCATCGGCACATTTCCTCCGCCCGGATCGCCGGGCAGTTCCTGACGAGGCCCCCTGCTGCCCCGCCGACATGTGCGTCAAACCATGACCCCCGTCACAGGATTATGACGCGACACAACTAATACGCGATGCCGGGCCGGATCGCCAAGTCCGAACGCCCCGATTCCGGCCGAATCGGGAATTGTTGTCCGATTTGCGAATTCCGAGTGGTCGGTCTCGATGCTGCCGGGCGATCTCGGCGGAAGCCGTGACTCCGGAGTGCCTGCAGAAATACAGTCGAGGGCAGAAACGGAAATCACGAACTCGACACTCCACGCTGTGCCGGGTCCTGCAGATCACCCGGAAGGATCGCGATGTCCGACCCATCGGCCGACATGCCCGCCGCAGGCCGGATCAGACAGGCGGATCTATCACTGCCCTTCTCGGACGTCCAGGATTTCGACGACGTCGATCGCGGCTTCATCGCGGCTCTCGAACCCGGGATTGTGAGGAACACCGATGGCGACGTCGTGTGGGACAGCGATTCGTACGCATTCCTCGAAGGCGACTGCCCGCCGACGGTGAATCCGAGCCTGTGGCGGCAGTCGCGACTCTGCGCGCGGCAGGGTTTGTTCGAGGTCGGTGACCGCATCTACCAGGTGCGTGGTCTCGACCTGTCGAACATGACGCTCGTCGAGGGCGATACCGGCGTGATCGTCATCGATCCGCTGATCTCCGCGGAGACCGCTGCGGCGGGTCTGGCGCTGTATCGGGCGCATCGCGGTGACCGTCCGGTAACCGGGGTGATCTACACCCACAGTCACATCGATCATTTCGGTGGCGTCAAGGGTGTCACGAGGGTCGAGGATGTCGAAGCCGGGCGATGTCCGGTCCTCGCGCCGGCCGGATTCGTCGAACACGCCGTCGCGGAGAACGTGTACGCAGGCACGGCGATGGGCCGTCGCGCCGCCTACATGTACGGGGCGGCGCTGCCGCGAGGTCCTCGCGGTGCCGTCGGTGCGGGACTGGGGCCGACGACCTCGACCGGCACACCGACCCTGATCACTCCGACGATCGACATCGAGCACACGGGGCAGGCAGAGACCGTCGACGGAGTCGAGATCGAGTTCCAGATGACACCGGGCACCGAGGCCCCGGCGGAGATGAATTTCTACTTCCCGCAGCTGCGGGCCCTGTGCATGGCGGAGAACGCCACCCACACCCTGCACAATCTGCTGACGCTGCGCGGGGCGCTCGTGCGGGATCCGCATGTGTGGTCGCAATACCTGACCGAGTCGATCAACCGGTTCGCATACCGCTCCGACGTCCTGTTCGCCTCGCACCACTGGCCGACCTGGGGCACCGAGCGCCTGACCGAGTATCTGTCCCTCCAGCGGGACCTGTACGGCTACCTGCACGATCAGACGCTGCGGGCGATCAACAGAGGGGCCACGGGAATCGAGATCGCCGAGTCGATCGAACTGCCACCGGCGATCGAGAAGGTATGGCACACGCGCGGCTACTACGGCAGTGTCAGCCACAACATCAAAGCGATCTACCAGCGGTACATGGGTTGGTTCGACGGCAATCCCGCGCATCTGTGGGAGCACCCTCCCGTCGAATCGGCGATGCGGCACATCGAGTTCATGGGCGGCGCCGATCAGGTCCTGGAAAAGGCGCGCCGGTCTTTCGAGGACGGCGACTTCCGCTGGGTCGCGCAGGTGCTGAACTACGTGATCTTTGCGGACCCCGACAACGCGCAGGCCAAGGCGCTGCAGGCGGACGCGCTCGAACAACTGGGCTTCGGTTCCGAGAACGGCACCTGGCGGAACTTCTTCCTCATGGGCGCCTACGAACTCCGCCACGGTGCGATCGGCACTCCCACCGTCACCACCGCCCCGGACATCGTCGGTGCGCTCACGATCGACCAGATCTTCGACGCACTCGCATTACGCGTGGACGGACCGCGCGCATGGTCGACGACGCTGACGATCGACTGGAACTTCACCGACGAGAACAGCGTGCATCGCACTCGGCTGTGCAACGGACTCCTGGTGCACTTCGACACCGACGGATCGCTGCCTGCGCCGGACACCACCATCACCCTGACCCGATCGCTGCTCATCGCGGTGCTGCTCGGCGGTGCCGATCCGGCATCGCTCGTGGCGGACGGCAGCATCACCGTCGACGGGGCGGACGGCGTGCTCGCGATGCTGGTGAGCGTGCTGGACGAACCCGATCCGGACTTCGCGATCGTCACTCCCTGACGTTCCTCACTCCGGTTCGACCCGTTCGATGTTGGCGCCCACGGTGTGGATGACCTGCAGGGTGGGATCCCAGGGGAGCACCGCATCGACCGCGGCGTCGAGTTCGTCCAGGGGCGGTAGCTCGGCCGGGCCGAGCACGGAGACGACCACCGTGGTGCCGTGCCAGTCCACGCCGGTGACCTCCGCACCGGGTGCCCCGTCGAGCCACTGCGTGGCCTGCGCCGAGATCTGCCGTGCCCACAACGACGCCATCGAGTTGACGACCATCGGCACCGCGACGACGACCAGGGCCACCGCGAGGACGGCATACGCTCGTCGCCACCGGTGCCGGACCGTCTCCGCAGCCTCCCGGTAATAGCCTGCGGCGACGAGAACCACTGTGGCCGTGATGATCAGCGCGACCACGTTGGATGCGAACAGCACGAACGCGCCGAGCGCGAGTGTCGGTGCCCCGGAGCCGAGGCAGACACCGACCACCGCGAGCGGAGGCACCAACGAGATCGCGATGGCGACCCCGGGCAGGACGTCCCCGACATCGCGGCGTGTCACCGCGATCGCCCCGACCAGTCCGGTCGCCATGGCCGCCGTCAGATCCATCAGCGTCGGCGACGTGCGACCGAGAACCTGCGAATTCGACAGGACGTTGCCCGGGTTCGCGAGCACCTGGGCGAAGACGACCCCCAGGAGGACCACCAGGACGATGCCGCCGAGGATTCGGGCGATGCTGCGTGCGATCAGCGCACCGCGTCCCACCGCGATGCCCAGGCCGACCCCCAGGATCGGGGTGGACAACGGTGCGACGATCATCGCCCCGATCACGGTGGCCGTCGAATCACTGACCACCCCCGCCACGGCGATGATCGCCGAGAGCGTGAGCATCGTCCAGAACGCCGACCGCTTCGCCTGCCGATCGCCGACCGACAGATCCAGACGCTCGTCGAGTTCGGTCAGGCTGCGTCGCTGGGACTCGGGCACAAGAGTGTCGAACATTCAGCACCTCCCGGAAGAGTCGTCGGGTCCGGCCGGACCCGACACCGTGGCACCGGCTGTCGACGAGCGGGGATCATCGCGACTTCTCCAGGTCGGAGACCACCCAGCGTCCTTCACCGCGGAGTTCGAGGACGCGGTCGTGGAAGGCGTCGAGAGTGCTCCGATGCCCGACACTGACGATCACGGCGTCCGGCAGTGCCTCCCGCATCGTCCGGTACAGCGTGTGCTCGAGACCCTCGTCGACCGCGGCGGTGGCTTCGTCCAGGAACACGATCGCCGGGGACGACAACAGGATGCGCGCGAACCCGAGCCGTTGCTGTTCACCGGGGGAGAGGGTGCGCGCCCAGTCGGCCTCCACGTCGAGTCGATCGGCGAGATGCCCGAGCGCGACCGTCTCGAGCGCCGTGCGTATCGCCGCGTCGTCGTGGTCCGTCGCGCGGGGATAGGCGACGGCCTCGCGCAGGGTGCCCAGCGGTAGATAAGGGTCCTGGGACAGGAACAATCCGTCACCGACCGGCCGGTCGACCTCACCGCGCGCATACGGCCACAGCCCCGCGATCGTGCGGAGCAGGGTGGTCTTCCCACTGCCCGACGCTCCGCGCACCAGCAGCGCCTCGCCCGCCTCGACACCCAGCGACAGATCCGTGACGAGCGGGTCACCCGCCGGGGTCTCCACCGACAGATCCGTCAACTCCAGCCGATCCTCCCGCGCCCGCACCGAGACCGAGGGCAACTCGGCGGCCTGATGCGTCGTGTCGAGCAATCCGTTCAGACGGATCGTCGTCGCGCGGAACGCCGCGAACTCGTCGTACGACTCGCGGAAGAACGACAGCGAGTCGTGCACCTGCCCGAACGCGTTGCTCGTCTGCATGACATCACCGAGGGTCACCTGGCCGGCGAACAGACGGGGACCCTGCACGAGGAACGGAAAGATCACCGCGGTCTGGTTGACCGCCAGGTTGAAACCGTTGAACTTCAGCGTGCGGAACACGATGCGCCACCAGTTGCGGATCACCGCGGCGAACCGCGCGAGCAACCCACCGCGTTCGACGCCCTCACCCCGGTAGAACGCGATGGATTCGCCGTACTCGCGCACCCGCACGAGCGCGTACCGGTAGGTCGCGCCGAGCTTCTCGTTCAGGAAGTTGAGCACGATCAACGGACGGCCGATCCAGAACGCGACTGCTGTGGTGACGAGAACGTAGACGATCACGAGAAAGACCATCGCGCGGGGGATCTCGGTACCGAAGATCGTGATCGGTCCGGACAGATCCCACAGGATTCCGGTGAAGCTGACGATCGACAGCACCGCCGTCACCGCTCCCATCGACAGCACCCGCGTGGTGGTGACGAAATTCGTGATGTCGACCTGGATGCGCTGATCCGGATTGTCGACCGGCGACGAGACGAACCGATCCTTGTAGAACGAACCCGACTCCAGCCAGTCGTCCACGAGGCGTTCGTTCAGATGTGTCCGCCACCGGATGTCGAGGGTCTGCCCGAGGAGGTAGTCGACGAGCGCTCGCACCACATGGATCGTCGCCAGGATCGCGAAGACCCGCATGAAACGCCAGAAGGCCGACTCGTCCAGATTCTGGATCGCCGTATAGAAGTCGTTGTACCAGTAGGAGAACAACACGTTCATCCGCACGGCGAACACCGTCAGCAGCAACACGATCGCGGCCAGGGCAAGACCGCCGGCACCGTTGCGCGGGTCGAAGAAGGACGCGGCGATACGCCACCACTGGCGACCCCAGCGCGTGAACCGCACGATCGCGGCGATCACAACGACGAAGGCCAGGGCGGTGATCGCAAAGGCTTTCGCCGTCCACATGACGCTGTCGACGACGACGGTTCCCCAATCCAACATGTCGGCCTCCGACAGGCATCGGTGGAGTCGCATCCCTACAGTCGCATCCCTACAAGGATCACCCTGCAGGCCGCAGCAGGAATACGAAGTCGCGGAATCCGGTGGCCGGAATCCGAATCGTTCACCCCTCGGTGTCACCGCGACTGCGCCGCCGCCACTGCACCGCGGCCGCGAGCAACCGGATCCCGACGGCGAAGAAGACCAGGTTCGCCACCATCTGCACCGACACCACAGCGCGCGCAGCCTCGGACTCGGCGGAGATGTCCCCGAAGCCCACCGTGGCGAAGACGGTCAGGCAGAAGTAGATCGCATCGATGCGGGACAGCGGCTCGGAGAAGTTGTCCGCGGCGACGACCGACATCCGCAGATAGACGGTCGCGAACAGCACGAGATGCAGGGACACGACGCTGATGAGCGCCTCGATCGCCTGCACCGCCGGATACTCCGCGGCGAGAATCCTGTGGACCTGCCACCCGCCGACGAGCAGTACCACCACGCCGCCCCCGACGAGGAACAGCACGTCGGACAGGCCGGTGACCTGATCCAGGGGAACCACGAAATACACGCTGACCAGCACGAGCGCGGTGAGTGCAGGTCGCGCCAGCGCAGCCAGGATCAACCGTCTCCGCTCCCGCGGATCAGGTGTGCGCGGAGGATCGGCCACGGTCGTCCCCGTCCCGGAATGATGACCTTTGCCCCTACGGTATCGATCGGGCCGGGGCGACGATGGGAAGACCGAGTATCCGATCCGGCCCGGAAGGTCGACGCGGGCGGGGAGTGTGGGGAGTCGTCGATGACCGAACACGAACTGTGGGTCCGACCGATCGCGGAGGTGGGCGCCGCCGACGCGCCGACCGTCGGTGGCAAGTCCGCGAACCTCGGAGAGCTCACCCGCGCAGGCTTTCCGGTACCGCCGGCGTTCGCCGTCACCACCGCCGCCTATCTCGACGCGATGGACGCAGCCGGCATCCGATCCCGGCTGGCCGCCGAGGCCGTGCCCGACCCCGACATCGACGACGCCACCCTCATCCGCACCTCCGCGGAACTCGCCGCCCTGGTGACGGGTTCGACCGTCCCGGCCGGGATGCGCGCGGCGATCGTCTCCGCCTACGAGAGCCTCGGTCCCGACGTGCCGGTCGCGGTGCGGTCGTCGGCTCCCGCAGAGGACGCCTCCGACACGTCGTTCGCCGGGATCCACGAGTCGTACACGAACATCATCGGTGCGGACGCGGTGATCCGCGCGGTGCAGGCGTGCTGGGCCTCGTTGTGGTCCGAACGCGCCCGCACCTACCGAGGGTTGCGCGGGGTGACCGACGAACCGTCCATCGCGGTGGTGGTCCAGGTGATGGTGAAGTCCGAGTCGTCGGGCGTGGCCTTCACGGCCGACCCGCGCACGGGCGAACTCGATCGCATCGTCATCGAGGCAGCTCTCGGTCTCGGGGAGGTCGTCGTCGGCGGGCAGGTCGAACCCGACACCTATGTCGTTGCGAAGGACGGCTTCGAGGTGCTCGACGTGCATCTCGGCCATCAGGAGTTCCGCATCACCTCCACCGACAGCGGGGACAGTCGCGTCGCCGTCGATCCCACGCGCCGCACCCGGGTGCTCGACGACGATCAGCTCCTGCGCGTCGCGCGCTTGGCCGCCGGAGTCGAGGAGCACTACGGGCGCCCCCAGGACCTCGAATTCGCGTTCGCGAACGACGAGTTGTGGATCGTGCAGACCCGCCCGATCACCACGCTCGATCAACCGGCGACGCCCGCCCCGTCCGGAAACGGCGAGGCACGAGCGTTGCTGACCGGTCTCGGTGCCGGCCCCGGGACGGCGACCGGCCGAGTGCGGGTGCTGCACGAACTGGTCGACGGGAAGAAGCTGAGCGACGGCGAGATCATCGTGGCGCCGATGACCAGACCCGACTGGTTGCCGATTCTGCGCCGCGCCGGCGGCATCGTCACCGACGGTGGTGGTATCACCTGCCACGCGGCCATCGTCGGACGCGAACTCGGCAAGCCCGTCGTGGTCGGTGCACGTACCGCCACCAAGGATCTGAAGGACGGGCAGCTGATCACCGTCGACGGCAACGCCGGTGTGGTGTTCGACGGCGCAGTCCACACGGCGGAACGGCCCGTCGCGACGGTATCCGCGTCTGCGGCGTCGGCCGTCGCCGCCGAAACCGTTACGGCCACAGCGGTCTACGTCAATCTCGCGACTCCGGATGCCGCGGAGTCGGTCGCCGCGACCGATGTCGACGGCGTCGGTCTGCTCCGTGCCGAGTTCATGATCACCGAAGCGCTCGCGGGCGAACACCCTTCGCACATGATCGCGCAGGGACGCCGCGACGAGTACGTGGAGAAGATGGCGGGTGGCCTGGCGCGGATCGCGGCGGCGTTCGCCCCGCGTCCGGTCGTGTACCGCGCGATCGACCTGCGCAGCAACGAATTCGCCGATCTCGAGGGTGGTGAGGTCGAACCCCACGAAGAGAACCCGATGATCGGTTACCGCGGGTGCTTCCGGTACATCCGGGATCCGGAACTGTTCTCCCTGGATCTCGATGTGCTGCACCGGGTTCGGAGCACACACCCGAACGTGCATCTGATGATCCCGTTCGTGCGCACCCGCTGGGAGCTGCGGGACTGCCTCGCCCAACTCGACCGGCATCCGCTCGGTTCCGACCAGCGCATGCAGCGCTGGATCATGGCCGAGGTCCCGTCGGTCGTCTATTGGTTGCCGGAATACGCGAAGCTCGGCATCCACGGCGTGTCCATCGGAACCAACGACCTCACGCAGTTGATGCTCGGCGTGGACCGGGACTCGGAGGTGTGCAAGGACCTGTTCGACACCCTCGACCCGGCGGTGCTCGACGCGATCGACCACATCATCGAGCGCGCCTCCGCCGCGGGACTGACGACGTCGCTGTGCGGTCAGGCCGTGTCGACGAGCACCGAACTCGCCGAACATCTCGTCCGGCGCGGCATCACCTCCGTGTCGGTCGCGCCCGACGCAGCAGCGCAGACGCGGCGAACGGTCGCGCGAGCGGAACAACGCATCCTGCTCGACCGCGCCCGGCGCGCCGGGACATGACCGGCGGGGAACCGTCCTTCGTCAGGGGCGCCGCGCGCTCTACGGGACGACCATGACGGGGCACGTCACCGTGTGCAGCAGCGCCCAGGTGGTGGACCCCAGCATCAGACTCGGGAACCCGCCGCGACCGCGACGGCCGAGTACGAGCAGCTGCGCGTCGGCAGCATGCGACGCCAGATAGTGGGAGGGCTGGTCCAGCACCACCACCGGGTGCACCCGCACGTCGGGGAACTCCTCGCAGTGTCCGGCGAGGCTCTCCGACAACAGTGCCCGTTCCTTGTTCTCCACGCTGTCCCAGTCGATTCGGAATCGGAACGGGCCGCGCACATCGAGGTCCGACCACGCATGGACGGCCACCAGGTCGGTGCCGCGCAGCGAGGCCTCCTCGAACGCGGCGGACACCGCGCGCACACTGTGTTCCGAACCGTCGACTCCGACGACCACAGGACCGGAGATGTCGTTGACGTCGACATGCGGCAGTTTACGGACCACCACGGCCGGGGAGTGCGTGTGCGTCACCACCGCTCGGCTGACCGAACCGAACCGCTCCCAGCCGAACCGGTTGTCCCCGGCCCCGACGACCACCATCGACGCCGACTTCGACCGGTCCACCAGTTCGAGCGACGGGGAACCGGTGCACAGGTGGGTCTCGATGTCGAGTTCACGCTCGGGTACCGCTCGACGTGCGAACTCGGCGGCGTCGAGAAGCATCTCGCGTCCCTCGGACTCCTCCTGCTCGAAGAATCCGGCGGGCATGCCGATCGGGACACCGAAGGTGTTGCGGACCGACACGATGGTGATCAGCGACAACGGGAGTCGCCGCCGATCCGCTTCGCGAGCTGCCCAGGCCACGGCCTGCAGAGATGCTCTCGATCCGTCCACTCCGGCGACGATGGGGTGGTGTGCTGTCATCACGATCACCTCGGTGCCTGTCCGAGCTGCGGGCACGGCCGTTTCGGACCCTGCTGCTTTTCCGGGACCCGGCCGTTTCGGGACCCTGCCAGTACACGCTCGGATCGGTCGGTCGCACAAGGGTCGACGGTCCCGATCTGCCCGCAGGAAACGACCGCAGACTCTCGTCGGTCGGAGCGACCGGCACGATCCTCTCGCCCCGGGCGGCCGGATATCTGCGGCGGGTCACCCCGTCGGCGCGTCACGTCGTCCGGGCGGGTCTCGTCGCTCAATGGATCGACCAGGATCCGATGGTCGCTCCGACGGCTGCGACCAGAAGTGCCGGTCCGGAAGTTGCACAGCGTCGACCGATTTGTAGGGCGGTGATCCCGGCGGGCATCGCGACCATGTCGACGGCAGCACCGAAGACGACGAGCAGGGTTTGGATCATCCGTATCGGCGATTCCGCGGTCAGGACTGCGGTGGTTGCCACGGCCAGGAGGCCGCCGGTGAGCGAGGTGCGGGTGATGTCAGACGATCACGGTTCGTCGGCGCCGGCCGAGAGCGTGGTCGCGACCTGCTCGATCGGCTCGCGCGCGCCCTGGTCCAGACGGAAGGGCGGGTATTCGTCGCGCATCAGTGCCGCATACGCCCACACCCGGTACAGCCACCGGTTGATGCCCATGACGAAGTCGAACAGCGATCGCGGATAGGTGCCGGTGAACAGCAGCACGATCGCGGCGAACAACACCAGCACGCCCAGCAGCGATCCGAAGGCCCACGTGCCGTTCCCGGTAGCACCGTCGCTGCCGTCGCCGGCCGCGATACCGAGGGTCCACCCGCCCATCCACCCTCCGGCCAGCACGGCCAGTACGACGTAATGGGGGATCGCGAGCAGCCACCACTTGATCAGGACGAGCCCACGGGAGAGCCGTTCCGGATACCCGACGTCGAAGTCGGCCGGGTAGTCGGTGCGGTGCAGGCTGAACGGCGGATACCTGTCGGTACCCAGTGCTGAGTAGGTGTAGAAGGCGACCCGCCAGGTCCACCGCAGCACACCGACGTCGAAGTCGAACAGTGCGCGCGGATAACGACCGGTGAACAGGATCGCGATCCCCGCCGTGAAGGTAGCCACGACGAATGCGATGTACAGGAAGAACAGCACGATGAAATGAGGGATCGCCAACAGCCATTTCACCAGCCACAACCACCGCGACAACGGCTCGTCGAGATCGCCCCGCAGATGCACCGGATAGGGCACCGCCGGCGCAGGCGGAGGGGCGGTGACCGGAGTCGTGCCGGTGACGGGAGCGGACACCGGACCGGGCGGCGGAGGGCCGTGGCGACCGAGTCCGACGGCGCCGGCGAGCAGCAACGGGACACCGACGGCGAGAAGAACGAGTCCGATGACCAGGAGCGCGAGCACGGCCGGTCCGAGCAGGTCGATGTGGATTCCGGCCCGCACGTCCACGCCGATTCCCGCGGACGCATCGGCGTTCATCACCACCACGGTCCATGTGCCGTCGCGCAGATCCCACTCCACCTGCTGAGTGCCGGTCCCCTCCGCCGACGCGACCCAGAACTGTTGCGCGGAAGGGGCAGCCGGGGTGTCACCACCGGGCACGTCACGGTAGGTGGCATCGAACGGCTCGAACCGCAGATCGGTCACGACGGTGTGGGCGATGCCCGAGAGATAGGACTCGACCTCCCCGACGGGGGCGATCCCGACGAACACCGCCGATGCGGGATCGGTTGCGGTGGCCTGCACCAGCAGTCGGCCGATGTCCTCACTGCGCAGACCCGTGGGACTCTGGTCGTCGGTGACGAGGTCGAGGCGCTCGGACACCAATGCGTGCGTCTGCGTCCGGAGGGTCCCTTCCGGACCGGTGATGAAACCGTCGGCGCGCTGGACGACGAAGAACCACCCCAGGACGAGTGCTCCGATCGCGGCGGCGCCACCGAGGAGCACGAGCAGAGTGCCGACGACCAGCATGACCACTTTGCCGACGTGCATCGTTCCGTCCTCCGGGCAGCCGTGACGATCATCGGGTCGCTACGGGAGGTGTTCGTAGAACGATTGTGGCAGCTCGATCGGTCTTTTCGGTGTCATTCGAGCACTGCTCTGTGTCGAGCGACCGGTCCCTCGGCCGCTCGGGCGATCAGCGAAGTCCGACGGACGGTCTCTGCTCGCGCCGCCGTTCGACGACGTCGTCGAACGCGTCGATCAGGCCCTCGGGGTACCAGCGGGGGTTCGTGTCGGCGGTGGTGGCGACGAGCAGCAACTGGCGTTCGCGCGCATCCCCGGCGACCCGGGCGAGGCGGGTGCGCCCCTCGTCGTCGAGCGCCGCGACCGTCGCGGCGAGATCGGCGACGAGCAGCACGCGCGGGGGGCCGACGACCGGCGAATCGAGTTCGGCGACCACGTCGGTGATCTGATCGGTGGTGGTGGCCCAGCAACACGGCCCCGTGGGGAGCGAGGCGGAGCCTCCGAGCCAGCGATGACGGCGGTGCGGATCGACGACCACCAGGTCGTGGGTGCCGCCGGTCAGTGTCGTCATCGCGATCAGGTCGAGCGACACGCTGGGCGACGAGCGGCGCTCGTCGCGTCGGATCAGCAGGTGCCGTCCGGCGGACAGATCCCACGAGACGGGCGTGCCGTCGTTGTCGCGCCCGAACGGGATCGTCGTCCGGCACGCGATCACCCGGGAGCCCGGTCCGCGAGCGGGGCGCACCGGGACGGACGATCGACACGGTCGACGAGTGGGCGGAGTGGCGGGCATCGACATGGTGGATCCGTTTCGTGTCGCTGGTTCCGGAGCGATCCCCGGACGACCGAACTATAGAGGCGGGCACCGACAGGAACGGCCGGGTGCAGGTCGCGGCCGTTACTGCGCGTCCCCTTCGGGGTAACCGCCCGCATGCGCCCGATTGCGACAGCCCTCGCCGTAGCCGCCCTCACCGCCCTCGGCGGTCACATCGCCTCCGCAGCGCCCGCGCCGATCGTGGACGACACCGGCACGATCGCTGCTCCGAGCAGTACTCAGATCTCGTTCGCGCACACCCCGACCGGTCTGCGCGCCGGCACTGCGAACGAACACGAGTCCCGCGCCGGCGTGTCGATCGTCAAGATGTACCTGGCCGAGTACGTCCTCACCTACGGCGATCCCGCGGACCACGCCGACGCGACCGAGATGATCCGGTCGTCGAACGACGCGATCGCCGACCGCCTGCACGCGAAGTACCCCCGGGCGATCTCGTCGACCGCGGCGGAGTTCGGGCTCACCGACACCCACGTGCCCGGCTACTGGGGTGTGGGCACCACGTCGACGCACGACATGGTCACCTATCTCGAGACGAAGAAGCGCACCGAGCCCGGTTCGCCGGTGCTCGCCGCGATGGCCACGGCCTACGACACCGCGGCCGACGGATATCCGCAGGACTACGGCACGGCGCTGATCGCCGGAGTGATCGGCACGAAGTGGGGTTGGAGCGACGACCGCTCGTTCCACGCCTCCGCCTCGTTCGGTCCCGATTTCTCGGTCGCGGCGTCGACCTACGGATCGGCAGGGCAGCTCTCGGAGCACGTCCTCGGCGCGTTCGCCGAAGGGGTCCCGCCCGGACCGGAGACCGGTCCTTTTCTGCAGGATTGCCCGCCGCTGGGCCGGTTCGCCGGCGATCCGCTCCTCGGGCCGCCCGCGCAGGACCTCCTCGACGGGCTGCCGCCGGTCGTCACCGATCCGATCTGCGGCTGATCCCGACCCGAGGTCAGATGCGGCGCATGACCGACACGACGGTGCCGAGCACCACCGCCTCGTCGCCGTCGAGGACGGGATAGGCGGAGTTCCGCGGTTCGAGGTGGACATGGCCGCCGCGGCGCCGGTACACCTTGACCGTCGCCTCGCCGTCGATCATCGCCGCGACGATCTGACCGGAGTGGGCCTCGTGCTGCCGCCGCACCACCACGGTGTCGCCGTCGCAGATCGCCGCGTCGACCATCGAGTCGCCGCGCACGCGCAGCGCGAAGACGGTGCCGGAGCCGACCAGATCGCGGGGGAGCGTGAGCATGTCGTCGGTGTGTTCCTCGGCGAGAATCGGTGTGCCTGCGGCGATGTCGCCGACGACGGGCACGGTCACGGTGTCGTCGGAGGCGCGTTCACCGCCGGTCGCACCGAGGAAGGGGCGTACGTCGAGCTGTCGGGCCACAGCGGTCCCGCGGCGGAGGAATCCCTTGTCCTCGAGGCTCTTCAGATGCTTCGAGACCGTCGACGTCGACCGCAGACCCACCGATTCGGCGATCTGCCGGGTGCTCGGCGACGAGCCCTGCGCGACGATCCAGTCGCGGATCGCGGCCAGGATCTGCTGCTGGCGCAGTGGCAGGGAAGCGGGGTCGAGGCCCCCGAACATGTCGAACTCGTCGTAACCGGTCACCCGGAGAATCGTAGCTACGCGGTCTCCGCCAGGTCGGGGGGAGTACCGGCGGCCGAGCTCTGCCCGTTCTGCAACTGTTCCATGGCCCGCCGCTCCCGCAACGCCCGGATGAGCTGCCGCTCCTGCAACTCCGCCGGATCGGCGGACAGACCGGGAATCGAGAATCCGACCACGACACCGCTCAGCAGCGCGAGCACCACCCGGGCCGAGTCGTTCTCCCGGATGCCCGAGACGAGTTCCAGGAACACGAGCGCTCCGACGGCGACGAGCACCACGGCGACCAGGGCCAGGATCCGACGGATCCGGGGCTTCGGACGCGATCCCGGCGCCAACGGCATCGACTGGGCCGCGAGCTGCCACAACCGGGCGTCGACACTCTCCCGCAGGGGGCGCTTCCGGAACTCGTCGCCGAGTCCGTTGTAGATGGCCAGATCGGCTGCGATCCGGGTCCGGAGGTTTCGACGGGACAGCTCGCGCGACAGACGTACAGCCGCCCACGACACCACCGCGGTGACGAGTGCAACGACGACAGGAACCCAGATACTCACGCCGGAACATTACGACAACGGAGCGGGAATCGACGGGATGCGGAACGCTTCCCCCGACCGTGTGGCGCGAACCGAAAAGTGGTGCCCCCGGTGAGACTCGAACTCACACTGGACGGGTTTTGAATCCGTTTCCTCTGCCAATTGGGATACGGGGGCGTTGCGGACACCACTGTAGAGGATCGGGCGAAGCGGGCGCGCACCGGTACCCTTCTTACGTTCGACCCTGCACCGGGGACCGCCAGTACCGAGGGGAAGGCCCGACCATGACCTCCGCGCCGCACGACAGCACACCAACTCCGCGTCGGGTCGTCGTAGCGGAAGACGAGGCCCTGATCAGGCTCGATCTCGTCGAGATGCTGCGCGAGGAGGGCTACGAGGTGGTCGGTGAGGCCGGCGACGGGCAGCGTGCCGTCGAACTCGCCGAGGAGCTCCGGCCCGACCTGGTGATCATGGACGTCAAGATGCCGCGCCGCGACGGCATCGACGCCGCCTCGGAGATCGCACAGCGTCGCATCGCCCCTGTGGTTATTCTCACAGCCTTCAGTCAGCGCGAACTCGTCGAACGCGCCCGTGATGCAGGCGCCATGGCCTATCTCGTCAAGCCGTTCTCGAAGAGTGATCTCGTGCCCGCCATCGAGGTGGCCGTCAGTCGCTTCTCCGAGCTGCGCGAGCTCGAGCGTGAGGTCCAGGGGCTCAACGAGCGCTTCGAGACCCGCAAGCTCGTCGACCGGGCCAAGGGGCTGCTCATGGAGAAGCACGCCATGACCGAACCGGAGGCGTTCCGCTGGATCCAGCGTGCCGCGATGGACCGCCGCACCACCATGAAGCAGGTCGCGGTGGTCGTTCTCGAAACCCTCGGAGACGACACCTCCGGCTAGGCGCGCGAACCGGTTTCGCGTGCTCGCGGTGCCCCGGCGCGTTACCGCCACATCAAATCTCCGCCCCGCAGATAACGGTCGTATCACAAGGATTTCGGCCCGGTTCGCAGGGTGCTTCGGACCGCTATGTTTCGACCACATCCGGAATCCGCCGGATGCGGTGTCAGGCGTTCGAAGGAGAGTTGAATGGCAAGACGGACTCTGGTCCGCGCCGTAGCGGTACTCGGTGCTGCGACGCTCGCCCTCGCCGGGTGTGGTTCGGACAGCGACGATTCGGCATCCGGTACGTCGGCCGGTGACGAGGGGTCGGCGGCCGCGACGACCGTCGAGACCGACTGCGAACCACAGCAGGCCACAGCAGGGGCGACTCCCGCCACGGGACCGCTGAAGATCGGCACGATTCTCCCCGAGACCGGCAGTCTCGCCTTCCTCGGACCGCCCGAGGTCGCTGCCGTCCGGCTCGCCGTCGACGACATCAACGCCGCGGGCGGTGTTCTCGACCAGCCGGTCGAACTGTTCCCGGGCGATTCCGGGGACACGACGACCGACACCGCGAACACCACCGTCGATCGGCATCTCGCCAACGGCACCCAGGTGATCGTCGGCGCCGCCTCGTCGTCGGTCTCGCTCAAGGTCATCGACAAGATCGTCAGTGCCGGCGTGGTGCAGTTCTCCCCGGCGAACACTTCCGACCAGTTCGTCTGCTACGCCGACCGCGGGTTGTACTTCCGCACCGCCCCGACCGACGTGCTGCAGGCGCAGGCGCTCGCGCAGCTGATCGCCGAGGACGGGGCGCAGCGCGTGTCGATCCTGGCGCTGAACGATCCGTACGGCACCGGTCTCGCCGAGAACACCGTGACCAATCTCGTCGACGCCGGTATCCCGGAGGATCAGATCCAGAAGATCATCTACGACCCCAACGCGCAGTCGTTCAACGCGGAGGTCGACCAGGTGGCCAACTTCGCACCGGATGCGGTGGCGCTCATCGGCTTCGAGGAGTCGGCGAAGATCATCACCCGCATGCACGAGGTGGGCATCGGCCCGTCCGACGGCATGGCGGTCTTCGGGGTCGACGGCAACATGGGGAACGCGCTGGGTGAGAACGTCGCCGAGGGGCTGCTCGACGGCATGGCGGGCACCACGCCGCTGACCGACACCGGCGAGGAGTTCCAGCAGCGACTGCTCGGCGTCGATCCGGGTCTGATCGACTTCAACTACGCCGGTGAGTCCTACGACGCCGTGATCGTCTCGGCGCTGGCCGCGGAACAGGCAGGGTCGACCGCCGGGGTGGACATCGCCGCGAACATCAACTCGGTGACCCGCGACGGGGAGAAGTGCACCAGCTACCAGCAGTGCCTCGACCTTCTCCGCGCGGGTGAGGACATCGATTACGACGGTGCCACCGGCGAACTCACCTTCGTGGACGCGGGCGAGCCCGGTGTCGGCTCGTACGGCCGACTCGTGTTCGGTCCCGACAACACCCTCACCACCGAGGATTACATCATCGTGGGGGAGTGACCCGCAGGTCGTAAGAGAAGGGGTGATCGCCGGTGGGCGGTCACCCCTTCCGCTTCTCCCGGCTGCCGGCGAGAGTGCCGAGATACAGTTCGACGACCTTCGGGTCGTGCATGAGATTGCTGCCGGTGTCGGTGTACGCGTTGCGGCCCTGGTCGAGAACGTATCCGCGATCGCAGATCTGCAGGCAGCGACGCGCGTTCTGCTCGACCATGATGATCGACACCCCCGCCGCGTTGATCTTCTTGCAGCGGATGAAGACCTCGTCCTGGAACATCGGCGACAGTCCCGCCGACGGCTCGTCGAGGAGCAGTACCGACGGCTCCATCATCAGCGCGCGGCCCATCGCGACCATCTGCCGCTCACCACCGGAGAGCGCTCCCGCCTTGACCTTCCGGCGCTCGGACAGCAACGGGAACAACGACGCCACCCGCTCGAACTGTTTCTCGAAGTCCTTCGGACGCAGATAGATCCCCATCTCGAGGTTCTCCTCGATGGTCAGTGAGGGGAACACGTTCTGCGTCTGCGGCACGTAGCCGATCCCCTTGCGCACCAGGATGTGTGCGGGCGCCGAGGTGATCTCGTCCCCGCGGAGCGTGACGATGCCGCTGCGGATGGGGATGAGGCCGAACAACGCCTTGAGCAGGGTCGACTTGCCGGCTCCGTTCGGGCCGATGATGCCCACGATCTCACCGTCGCGCAGGTAGAAGTTGCAACCGCGCAGGATGTCGACCCCGGGGAAGTAACCGGCCACGAGATCGTCGGCGCGCAGGAGAGCTCCGGTCGCCAGGCGCGCATGTTCTTCCGGGGTCGCGGCACGTTCCGCCGGCGTCGTCCCGGTGGGTGCAGGAGTGATGTTGTCGCTCACGGCTTCTCCAGGGTCGTGGCCGTCGCGTCGGTCGACGCCGCATCGGGATCGGACAGGTCGCCTCCGGCCTCGAGGGTCTGTGCTTCCGCGTCCGCGAGTGCGTCGGCGAGTTCGGCGGTCGCGCCCACGGGATTGCCCTCGTCGTCGAATTCGAGTGCCTGGTCGTGGTGACTGCCGAGATAGGCGTCGACCACGGCCGGATCGGACGACAGGGCGTCCGGCGGTGCCTCCGCGATCACCGAACCCTGCGCCATCACCACGACCCAGTCGGAGATGTCGCGGATGACGTCCATGTCGTGCTCGACGAACACCACCGTCGTCCCGTCGTCGCGCAGGGTCTTGATGTGTCCCAGCAGATTCTGCGTGAGCGCCGGATTGACGCCGGCCATCGGCTCGTCGAGCATGACGACGGTCGGCTCGGTCATCAGCGCACGAGCCATCTCGAGCAGTTTGCGTTGGCCGCCGGACAACGAACCGGCGAAGTCGTCGGCCTTCGCGGCCAGACCGAAACGGTCGAGCAGTTCGTATGCGTGCGCCGTGATCTCGCGTTCCTGGTGGCGCCACGTCCACGGCAGCAGTGCGCCGACCATGCGCTCGCCGGTCTGGTGCCGGGCGCCGAGGCGGACGTTGTCGAGGACCGTCAGCTTCGACAGCGCCTTGGTGAGCTGGAAGGTGCGGACGATCCCGCGTCGCGCCACCTGATGGGGATGGAGCCGGCCGAGCGGGACGCCGTCCATCGCCCAGGTGCCCGTATCGGGGCGGTCGAAGCCCGTGAGGAGATTGAACAGGGTGGTCTTGCCGGCGCCGTTCGGGCCGATCAGGCCGGTGATGCACGAGCGCTGGATCTCGAGATGGCTCACGTCCACGGCCTTGAGGCCGCCGAACGTGCGGCACAGATCGTCGACGACGAGGATCGGGTCGGGTTTGGCGGCGCCGGGGGTGCGGTCGACGCCGGCGAACAGCGCGGCGCGTGCGTCCGCGCCGAGGACCGTGCGCGGCGGTGTCGGGTCGGGTCGGGTCGTGTCAGGCATCGAGTTGCACCTTCCGCTTGCTTCCCAGGATGCCTTGTGGCCTGAACACCATCATCACTGCGATGAGGATGCCGAGCAGCACGTACCGCATCGCGCCGACCTGCTGTTCGGTGAGCGGGAGCAGTGGGTCGGGTCCGGCGATCGCCTGACGCAGGAAGGCATCCGGGAGGGTGAGCAGGAACCAGAACATCATGGCGCCGAGCACCGGTCCGAAGACCGTTCCCGCACCCCCGAGGATCAATGCGCCGAACGCGAAGAAGGTCTGCGCGGTCGAGTAGAAGTCGGGGTTGATCGACTTGGTCTGCAGGGCGTTGAAGATGCCGCCGAGACCGCCGATCATGCCGCCGAGTACCAGGGCCTGCATCTTGTAGGCGAAGACGTTCTTGCCGAGCGCGCGGGCAGCGTCCTCGTCCTCACGCACCGCCTCGAGGACCCGCCCCCACGGACTGTGGGAGAGGAGGTAGACCAGGCCGCACAACAACAGCACGAGGGTCCAGCCGACAACCATCGCCCACAGGTCGTCGCCGTAGAACCGCATACCGAGCAGGTTGTACTGGCGACTCGAATCGAACGGGCTCAGGGACGTGAACGGGTCGGCGAAACCCCACAGGCCGCGGGTCGATCCGGTCACCGAGTCGGACGCGGTCGAGCGGAACATCAGCCGCAGGATCTCCGCCGCGGCGATCGTCGCGATGGCGAGATAGTCGGCCCGCAACCGCAGGGTGGGGATGCCGAGGACGAGCGCGAGCAGACCTGCCAGTGCGAGGCCGACGAGGATGCCCACCCACAACGGCTGGTCGTAGGTGACGGTCATGATGCCCACGCCGTAACCGCCCAGGAGGGCGAAACCGATCTGGCCGAAGTTCAGCAGCCCTGCATAGCCGTAGTGCAGGTTCAGGCCGATCGCGAGCAGCGCGTAGAAGATCGCCGACGGGCCGATGAGCTGGGCGAAGGAAACCTGGAGTACCGAAACGATATCCATGGGTCATCCGATCCTTGTCCGACTGCCGAGGATGCCCTGGGGGCGGATGACCAGGATGACGATGAGTACGAGCAGACCGCCGATGTACTTCAGGTCCGGGTTGATCACGAGGGTGGACAACTGGACCAGCAGTCCCACCACGACGCAGCCGACCAGTGCGCCGTAGGCGGTGCCGAGGCCGCCGAGGATGATGCCGGCGAACATCAGCAGGAGCAGCTTGAAACCCATCTCCCACTGCACGCGCCCGCCGAGTTCCGACAGGCCGAACAGCACCCCGCCGAGCGCGGCGAGCCCACCACCGAGACCCCACACGAAGCGGATGACGTGTTCGACGTCGATCCCCGACGATGCCGCGAGGTCGCGGTTGTCGGCCACCGCGCGCATCGCCTTGCCGATCCGGGTGCGCTGCAGCAGCAGGGCGACCCCGACGAGCACCACCAGGCTGATCACGATGCACGCGAGGTTGACCGGGGTGATCGCGATCGGCCCCCACACGAGCTGCTGCTGTGCCTGGTAGTCGTCGAACGGCTGGGTGCGGTCGGAGTAGAACGCCAGGATGAGATAGCGCAACGAGATCGCGAGGCCGATCGACACCACCAGCTGGGCGATCAGGCCCGTGTGGCGGCGCCGGAGCGGAGCCCAGACGAGTGCGTTGTTGAGCAGGCCGATGATGACGCCGACGATCACCGCCAGGATCGTGGCCGGTATCAGCTGGACACCGAGGGTGACATTGAAGATCCACGCCGCGACCGCCCCGAGGGTGACCAGCTCACCGTGGGCGAAGTTCGTCAGGCCGGTCGTGCCGAAGATCAGACTCAGGCCCACTCCGGCGATCGCGATGACCAGACCGAAACGCAGACCGTCGACGATCGTGCGCACCAGCGTCTCGCCCCACGCTACCGTCGAACCGCTACGCGCCTCCCCGAACGAGAAGATCACCGTGTTCGCCCGTCCCGGAGCGACATCACGGGTCACCGAGGTCTGGACGGTGACGTCGTCGGGCAGGCTCTCGGTGTCGACCTCGAAGACGTACGTGCCCGGCGGAACGGTGAGTTCCCAGCGCCCACCGTCGGCGGACTCCGTCTCGGTGACCACCTCGCCGCTCTCGGTGGTCGCACGGACGACGACACCGTCGAGTCGTTCTCCGGCATTGTTGAGCGTTCCGCGGACGATCACCCCGTCCGCGGACTCCTCGTCGGGTGCGGCCGGTGCCGTGTCAGCGGGTGGTGAGGGTGGGTCCGGTGGATCCTGCGCGGAGGAGAGGCCGGCGCCGACGAGGACGAACAGGACACTCGCGAGCGTGACGAGTGCGGCGCGGACCGATCGGTGGAGGGTCGAGGTCGGTCGTTGCCGACATCCCGAGGTAGGGGCCACGCAGGTCCTCCCGGTTGATGCGCTGTCATCGAGCGCGGCACTGCGCCCGGGGCGTCGACGCGAACCGCGATGACGCCGGACTACGGTGTCGTGACAGGGGACTCTAGCGGCTGGATCGCACGTCCACGGGAAAAATTGGATCACCCGGACGTTTCGGTCTCGTTTCTTCGGACAACGAGTGTTCACGCATGCCGGAGAGGCACCGGTCGGGCGGTGTGGCCGACGCTGTCATCCTCGGTCCCTAGACTGACACGCGTGACCCGTGCATCCACTTCCGCGACGTCCACCGCGGCCACCGACGACCGCCCGACCCTGCTGCTCCTCGACGGCCATTCCCTCGCGTTCCGCGCGTTCTACGCGCTGCCCGCCGAGAACTTCAAGACCCACAGCGGGCAGACCACGAACGCGGTCTACGGGTTCACCTCCATGCTCATCAACCTGCTGCGCGACGAGCAGCCCACGCACGTCGCGGCGGCATTCGACGTCAGTCGCAAGACCTTCCGTGCCGAACTGTTCGCCGCCTACAAGGCCCAGCGCAGCGCCGCACCCGACGACTTCAAGGGGCAGATCGACCTCACCAAGGACGTCCTCGGCGCGATGGGGATCCCGGTGATGGCGATCGAGGGCTACGAGGCCGACGACATCATCGCCACGCTCGCGACACAGGCGCACGCCCAGGGCTTCCGGGTGCTCGTCGTCACGGGCGACCGCGACGCGCTCCAGCTCGTGAACAACGACATCACGGTGCTGTATCCGCGGCGCGGCGTCTCCGATCTGACGCGGTTCACTCCCGAGGCGGTGGAGGAGAAGTACGGACTCACTCCCCAGCAGTATCCGGACTTCGCGGCGTTGCGCGGCGACCCGAGCGACAACCTGCCCGGCATCCCCGGCGTCGGCGAGAAGACCGCCGCGAAGTGGATCCGCGAATACGGAAGCCTGAGCGGACTCGTCGACCGCGTCGACGAGGTGCGCGGCAAGACCGGCGACGCGCTCCGGGAGAACCTGTCCAACGTGCTGCTCAACCGCCAGCTCACCGAGATGGTGCGCGACGTGGCCGTGCCGTACACCCCCGAACAGCTCGCCCTCGCCCCGTGGGACCGCGACCGCATCCACCGCCTGTTCGACGACCTCGAGTTCAAGGTGCTGCGCGACCGGCTGTTCGAGACGCTCTCCTCGGCCGAGCCCGAGGCCGAGGAGGGTTTCGAGGTGCGCGGCGGGATCGTCGAGCCGGGTGCCCTCGGCGACTGGCTCGCCGAACACGCCCCGGCGGGTCGACGTCACGGCCTCGCCGTGGTGGGCACCGGCACCCCCTACGGCGGCGACGCGACCGCGATCGCCGTCGCCGGAGCCGACGGTGAGGGCGCCTACGTGAGCACCGTGGCGCTCACCCCCGAGGACGAGAACGCCCTCGCCGCATGGCTCGCGAACCCCGCCGTGGAGAAGGCCGTGCACGAGGCGAAGTTCGCCATCCACGCGCTGCGCGGACGCGGCTGGACGCTCGCCGGCATCACCAGCGACACCGCGCTCGCCGCCTATCTGATGCGGCCCGGGCAGCGCTCGTTCAAGCTCGACGACCTGTCGCTGCGCTACCTCAAGCGTGAGCTGCGGGTGGAAGACGCCGGCGCGCAACAACTCTCGCTGCTCGACGACGAGGACTCCGCCGACGCGCAGGCGGCCGAGTCCCAGATCCTCGCGGCGCGCGCCGTCGTCGACCTCGCCGCGGCCCTCGACACCGAACTCGGGGACATCGAATCGGTGCGCCTGCTCACCGAGATGGAACTGCCCCTGCTCGAGGTCCTCGCAGAACTCGAGGCCACCGGCATCGCCGTCGACTCGACGCACCTGCACGACCTGCAGTCCGAATTCGCGGCCCAGGTCGCCGCCGCCGCGAACGCCGCCTACGAGGTGATCGGCAAGCAGATCAACCTCGGCTCGCCGAAACAGCTGCAGGTGGTGCTGTTCGACGAGCTCGAGATGCCGAAGACGAAGAAGACCAAGACCGGCTACACCACCGACGCCGACGCCCTGCAGAACCTGTTCGACAAGACGGGCCATCCCTTCCTCGAACACCTGCTCGCGCACCGTGAGCACACCAAGATGAAGACCACCGTCGACGGACTCATCAAGTCCATCGCCGACGACGGTCGCATCCACACCACCTTCAACCAGACCGTCGCGGCGACGGGCCGGCTCTCGTCGACCGAGCCGAACCTGCAGAACATTCCGGTGCGGACCGAGGCCGGTCGCCGGATCCGCGACGGTTTCGTGGTGGGCGACGGATTCGACGTTCTGCTCACCGCCGACTACAGCCAGATCGAGATGCGCATCATGGCGCACCTGTCGGCCGACGAGGGGCTCATCGAGGCATTTCGCACGGGCGAGGACCTGCACACCTTCGTGGCATCGCGGGCGTTCGGGCTGCCGCTCGAGGAGGTCACCCCGGAGTTGCGTCGCCGCGTCAAGGCGATGTCCTACGGCCTCGCCTACGGATTGAGCGCCTACGGGCTCGCCCAGCAGCTGAAGATCTCCACCGACGAGGCCCGCGAGCAGATGGAGGCCTACTTCACCCGCTTCGGCGGCGTGCGCGACTACCTCTACAACGTGGTCGAGGAGGCCCGCAAGGTCGGCTACACCTCCACTCTCTACGGTCGCCGCCGGTATCTGCCCGACCTCAACAGCGACAACCGGCAGCGCCGGGAGGTCGCCGAGCGCGCCGCGCTCAACGCCCCCATCCAGGGCACGGCCGCCGACATCATCAAGGTCGCGATGATCGACGTGCAGAAGGCACTGAGCGAGGCCGGACTGCGGTCGCGGATGCTGCTGCAGGTGCACGACGAACTCGTGCTCGAAGTGGTCGAGGCCGAGCGCGAACAGGTCGAGGCGCTCGTGCGCGACAAGATGGACTCCGTCATCGAGTTGTCGGTGCCGCTCGAGGTCTCGGTCGGTTACGGCCGCAGCTGGGACGCCGCGGCGCACTGAGTCGCGGACACCGAGTTGCAGGGACACCGGCCGCAGGTCCACACCGTACGGACGACGGCGCCCGCCCCCGGATCACCGGGGACGGGCGCCGTCGACGCGAGTGGGTCAGCCCTGCTCGGCGCGAGCCTCCGCGATCTGCTTGCGCACATCGTCCATGTCGAGGTTCTTGACCTGCGAGACGAGATCCTCGAGCGCGGCGGGCGGAAGAGCACCGGCCTGGTTGTAGACGAGGATGCCTTCGCGGAACGCCATGATCGTGGGGATCGAGCGGATGTTCGCCGCCGCCGCGATGGCCTGCTCGGCCTCGGTGTCGACCTTCGCGTGCACGACGTCGGGATGCTTGTCCGACGATGCCTCGAAGGTGGGGGCGAACTGCTTGCAGGGGCCGCACCAGTCGGCCCAGAAGTCCACGAGCACGATGTCGTTGCTCGTGACGACCTCGTCGAAGTCCTGCTGGGTGAGAGCCTTGGTTGCCACGGAAATCCTTTCGGTCGGGCGTGTCGACGGGTCCAACATCCGGCCGCCGTTGTTTCTTCCCGTTCGTTCCCGCCGTCACGCGTCGTGACGGGGTTTCTTCCGCCACGCTACGTGACGTGTCCGATCCGGGGGTGCTGTCGGGAGGTGCCGATCGAGGGATGCGTCACACGCCGACCGGCTCGTGGTGTTCCCCACCGACCCGACTGCGGCGTCCCACGCCGACCTCGTTGCGGCGTTCCACGCCGACGGGCTCGACGGACCGCCGGAAGGTCCGGCGGTAGGCCTGCGGAGTGGTCTGCCGCAGGCGCAGAAAATGCTGACGGAGCACGGCAGCGGTGCCGAAACCGACGCGGTCGGCCACCACGTCGATCGGAAGGTCCGTTTCCTCGAGCAGGCGCTGCGCGGCCAGGACCCGCTGGTCGCGGAGCCAGCGCGCGGGCGTGACCCCGACCTCGGCGACGAACCGCCGCGCGAAGGTGCGCGCCGACATGTGCGCCTTCTGCGCCAGCGCGGCCACCGGGAGTTCCCGGTCGAGGTGCTCGCTCATCCAGTCGAGCAACGGCGCGAGCGACTCGTCCTTGCATTCGGGCAGCGGCATCGCGACGTACTGGGCCTGCCCACCGTCGCGGTGCGGTGGCACCACCATGCGCCGGGCGATCATGTTGGCGACCTGGGCGCCCTGGGCGGAACGGACGATGTGGAGGCACAGGTCGATGCCGGCCGCAGTGCCCGCGGCGGTGAGGACCGGATGGTCGTCGACGTAGAGCACGTCCCGGTCTACCTGCGCCGTCGGATACGTCCGGGCGAGACGATCGGCGTGCATCCAGTGGGTCGTGCAGCGACGCCCGTCGAGCAACCCGGCCGCGCCGAGGATGAACGCCCCGGTGCACATGCTCGCCACGCGCGCGCCGCGGTCGACGGCGGCCCGCAGTTTCGCGAACAACGGTTCGAGGCGCTCGTCGTCGAGCGCGATGCCGTCGCTGTTCACCGCCGGCAGGAGGATCAGGTCGGCGTCGTCGAGGAGATCGAGCCTGTGAGGCACTTCGATGGTGTAGCCGAAGCGGGTGCGCACCGGATCGGAGGTCGCGGCGACGAGGTGGAAGTCGTAGGTGGGCAGGCCGTCGTCGGAGCGGTCGAAGCCGAACACCTCGCACGCCACGCCGAGTTCGAAGGTCTCGACATAGGGGAGGACGGGGACGACCACCTTCTCGAGCCGGCCGGTGGTTCCAGGTGTTCCGGACACGCAACCCAGTGTGACACCGCGGTGGCAGAAAATCGATGTTTTCCGACTACTCTGCCACTGTCGGGTGGGACCTCGGCGCGGCAGGCTCGAGGCATGATCCTGCTGGTCCTCGTACTTCTGGCGGTCTTCCTCCTCCTCGACGTGCTGGCCCTCACCGAACGCACGCCCGACACCCACATGGAAGTGACTCAGTTCGGCGACTACCGCTTCTGAACCGCGCACCGACCTCTGCTCAGGTGAGCAGCCACTCCCGCTTGGCCTCGCCGTCCCAGCGCCGCACTCCTGCGCTCGACCCGGTCAGCTGCCGTTCCGGCGTCTGCGCCGCCAGAACTGCCGCACCGATGCGCGCGGCCGGCACCCGCCGCGCGAGGGTGACGTGGGGCGTCCACTCGCCCGGCCGGATGTGCGCGGGGATCCCGGGGCACTCCGCGAGTACCTCGAACACCCGTGCCTGGAGTTCGAGCAGTTCGATCGACGGCACGACCGTGCGGGCGAGCGTCGCGTACCGGCCACCGAAGATCACCACGCCACCGAGCCGGAGGGTGATCCGCCGGACCGTGATGGCGGCTCGCAGCGCGTCCTCGAGCTCGTCCGGCACGGCATGCGCAACGAACATCGTCACGTGCGGGCGGTTGGATTCGGAAAGGACGCGTCCCTGACTGTGCAGACCGGCGTCGAGCAGCCGGGTCCACTCGTCGCGCACCGCCGTGTCGAGCGGGGCGTCGAGGAGGAGTTCCACCGACTGGACCACGGTAGGCAATGATGACCGGGTGACCGACGACACCGCAACGCTTCAGACTCATCGCATCGGACTTCTCGAGGGGGACGGCATCGGTCCCGAGATCGTGCCGGCGACCCGCAGGATCGTCGATACCGCCGTCGCGGCAGCCGGGGTCGCAGTCGACTGGGTGCCGCTGCCCGTCGGTGCCTCCGCGATCGAGACGCACGGTAACCCGCTGCCGCAGGTCACCCTCGACACCCTCACGGAGCTCGACGCGTGGATCCTCGGCCCGCACGACAGCGCCTCGTACCCACCCGAGTTCCGGGGTCAGCTCACTCCGGGCGGCCGGATCCGCAAGCACTTCGACCTGTACGCGAACATCCGGCCGGCGTGCGCACTGCCGGGAGCGGCGTCGGTGTCACCGAAGATGGATCTCGTCGTCGTCCGGGAGAACACCGAGGGTTTCTACGCCGACCGGAACATGGCCGTCGGCAGCGGCGAGTTCATGCCCACACCCGACATCGCCCTCGCGGTCGGAGTGATCACCCGCGCCGCCTGTGAACGCATCGCGCACACCGCCTTCGACCTCGCGTCGCGTCGCCGCAAGCGCGTGACCATCGTGCACAAGGCCAACGTGCTCGCCCGCACGACCGGCCTGTTCCGGGACGTGTGTCAGGAAGTGGGTCGTCTCTACCCGAGCGTCACCGTCGACGACCAGCACGTCGACGCGATGGCCGCGCTGCTCGTCCGCCGCGGCGCCGACTTCGACGTGATCGTGACGGAGAACATGTTCGGCGACATCCTGTCCGACCTCGCCGCCGAACTGTCCGGCTCGCTCGGCACCGCGGCGTCTATCAACGCGTCGCGCACCAAGGCCATGGCCCAGGCCGCGCACGGCGCCGCACCCGACATCGCCGGGCAGGGCCGCGCCAACCCGATCGCGCTGATCCTCTCCGCCGCCATGCTTCTCGACCGTGTCGGTGCACGCGCGGACATCGAATTCTCCGCGGCCGCCCGCGCCATCGAGGACGCAGTGCGCGCGACCGTCGCGGCGGGTGTCGCGACCGCCGACCTCGGTGGCACCGCGTCGACGGACGAGTTCACCGCCGCCGTCATCGCCCGCCTCGAAGCCTGAGCTTCGGGTTTGCATTCGGACCCCTCCCGGGTTGGATACTGTGCGACTGTGAATCGAGCAGTGCACACCCGCCGCGCGACCTCGTGGGGGCGTCGTCGTGTCCGGACCCTGAGCAGGCTGGCGGCGGGAGCGGCGGTGCTCGCCCTCGCGACCGGGTGCGTGGTGAACAGCGAATCGACCGTGCCGCCCGGCGACCGCGTCACCGTCGAGAAGGTCGACGCCATCGCGAACCGGTTGCCGCCCGACATCGCCGACGGCGGCACCCTCGAGGTCGGGGTGAACGTCCCGTACGCCCCCAACGAGTTCAAGGACGACGACGGCACCATCGTCGGCTTCGGCGTCGAACTCGTCCAGGCCCTCGGCGACGTCCTCGGACTCGAGGCGGTGCTCAACGAAGCCGACTTCGACCGGATCATCCCGGCCGTCCAGGCAGGCACCTTCGAGATGGGCTCGTCGTCGTTCACCGACACGAAGGAACGCGAGGAATCGGTCGACTTCGTCACCTACTACAGCGCCGGGGTGCAGTGGGCGCAGCGCACCGGCGAATCCGTCGACCCCGACAACGCGTGCGGACTGCGGGTGGCGGTACAGACCACCACCATCGAGGACCTCGAGGAGGTCCCCGCGAAGAGCGAGGAATGCGTCGCCCGCGGGCTGCCGCCCATCGACAAGGTCAAGTACGACAGCCAGGACGAGGCTGCCAATGCCCTCATCCTCGGCCGGGTGGACGCACTGTCCGCCGACTCGCCGGTCACGGCGTACGTCATCGCCCGCAGCGAGGAACGACTCGAACCGGCCGGTGAGGTCTTCGACGCCGCGCCCTACGGATTCGTCGTCGCGAAGGGGTCGCCGTTCGGTCCCGTACTGCAGCAGGCAGTGCAGTACCTCATCGACTCCGGTGCGTACGACGAGATCACCGCGCGCTGGGGCATGGAGGACGGCGCGATCACCACGTCGCAGATCAACGGCGCGACGAGCTGAGAAAGGGAACCATGAGCGAGTCCACGTCCGCGAGATCCGCGGAACCGCGACCGGACGAACCGGAGCCGATACGCGCAGTACCCCTGCGACATCCCGGACGATGGATCTCCGGCGCGATCGTCCTGATCGCACTCGGGCTGTTCGCCTGGGGAGCGGCCACCAACGAGGCCTACCGCTGGGACATCTACGCCCAGTACCTGTTCGACGCCCGCATCACCGCAGCCGCATGGAAGACCGTGCAGCTGACGGTGCTCGCCATGGCCATCGCCGTCGTCCTCGGCGTGGTGCTCGCGGTGATGCGACTGTCCCCGAATCCCGTGCTGCGTTCCGTCGCGTGGCTGTACCTGTGGGTCTTCCGCGGTACCCCGGTGTACGTCCAGCTCGTGCTGTGGGGACTGTTCCCGTCGATCTACAAACAGATCGACCTCGGGATCCCGTTCGTCCACCAGTTCGTCCACATCGACGTGCAGGGCCTGAACGCGGCGTTCCTGTTCGCCGTCATCGGCCTGGCACTCAACGAGGCGGCCTACATGGCGGAGATCGTGCGCGCCGGCATCACCTCCGTGCCCGAGGGGCAGCTGGAGGCGTCCACGGCGCTCGGCATGTCGTGGTCGCAGACCATCCGCCGCACCGTCCTGCCGCAGGCGATGCGGGTCATCATCCCGCCGACCGGCAACGAGCTGATCAGCATGCTCAAGACCACCTCGCTGGTCGCCGCCGTGCCCTACAGCCTCGAGCTGTACGGCCGTGCCCGCGACATCTCGGGTGCGAACTTCCAGCCGATCCCGCTGCTGCTCGTCGCCGCGACCTGGTACCTGGCGATCACCAGCCTGCTCATGATCGGCCAGTACTACCTCGAGCGGCACTACTCGAAGGGCCTGAGCCGGCAGCTCACGGCCCGTCAGTTGCAGGCACTCGCCGACGCACAGAACGTACCGGTCACCGGGGCCGGCAAGCCGACGCCGAAGCCCGGCGCACCGGGGGAGGAACACATATGACGTCCGTCGAGACGCCGATGGTGCGGGCCGACCGGGTCTGCAAGAGTTTCGGCGCCGTCAAGGTGCTCAAGGGCATCTCGCTCGAGGTGGGGCGCGGCCAGGTGACCTGCCTGATCGGTCCGTCCGGATCCGGCAAGTCGACCTTCCTGCGGTGCATCAACCACCTCGAACGCGTCGACGCCGGTCGCCTGTACGTCGACGGCGATCTCGTCGGCTACGTCGAACGGGGTTCGAAACTGTACGAACTGCACCCGCGGGCCGCCGCGAAACAGCGCCGCGACATCGGCATGGTGTTCCAGCACTTCAACCTGTTCCCGCACCGCACCGTGCTCGAGAACGTCATCGAGGCGCCGATCCTCGTGAAGAAGCTCAAGCGTGACGAGGCGGTCGAGAAGGCCCGGGACCTGCTCGCGCGGGTCGGGCTGGCCGACAAGGTCGACGCCTATCCCGCGCAGCTCTCGGGCGGCCAGCAGCAGCGCGTCGCGATCGCCCGCGCGCTCGCCATGGATCCCAAGCTCATGCTGTTCGACGAGCCCACCTCGGCCCTCGACCCCGAACTCGTCGGCGAGGTGCTCGCGGTGATGCGCGATCTCGCCGACGGCGGCATGACGATGGTCGTCGTCACGCACGAGATGGGCTTCGCGCGGGAGGTCGCCGATCAGCTCGTGTTCATGGACGGCGGCGTGGTCGTCGAGGCCGGTGATCCCCGCCAGGTGCTGGCCGACCCGAAGGAGAGCCGGACCCGGGAGTTCCTGTCCCGGCTGCTGTGAGTCGGGATCAGGCGGGTTTGCGGCTGCAGAAGATGGCGGTGCCCGGGAAGATCGAACCGCGCAGCGGGCTCCACTGCCCCCACTCGCGGTCGAGATGCTCGGGCCACTCGGGTTCGACGATGTCGTAGACCTCGAGGCCGGCGGCGACGAGTTCGCGCACCCGATCGCCCACGGTGCGGTGGTGCTCGGCGTAGGTCGCCCGGCCCGTCGCGTCCACCTCGACGTAGGGGGTCCGGTCGAAATACGGGAACATCGCGACCAGGCCCTGTTCGCCCGGATCGTCGGGGAAGATCCACCGCATCGGGTGGTTCACGGAGAACACCCATCGCCCGCCGGGTCGCAGCACCCGCGCCACTTCGCGCATCACCCGGGCGGAATCGGCGACGAAGGGCACCGCGCCGAACGCCGAGCACACGATGTCGAAGCTTCCGTCGGCGAACGGCAGGTTCTCGGCGCCGGCCTGTACGAGCGGAACCGTCGGGCCGGAACCGGTCATCGCAGCGCGTCCGCGCTGCAGCATCCCCATGGAGATGTCCAGCCCGACCGCCCGGGCCCCCTGCCCGGTGAGCCAGCGGGCGCACGGTGCCGAACCGCACCCGAGTTCGAGGACGTCGCGTCCGGCAACCGGGCCGAGCAACTGCACATCGCCCTCGTGCAGGCCCTCCGGGCACCACACGAACTCCCCGGCGGCCGAGTCCACGCCGAGGAACTCGCCGTGCGTGCGGTGGTAGTCGTCGGTGTCGGCGTCCCACCAGACCCGGTTCGCGCGTTCGCTCTCGAGGGAGCCGAGGCGGGTCCGGGTGGGTCGGGTCTCGCCGAGGATCGTCTCGGCGTCCGCGTGCCGCGCGGCCTCGTCGTCGGTTCCCTCCGGGGCGCCCGAAAGGTCTGGAAAAGGAGTGTTCGCGGAGCCCGGCATGGGTGTGAGCCTATCGGGTGCGGGGGAGTGGCCCCGATATCGGTTTGCCCGGGTCCCCTCGAAGCGCGTAGCCTGGTGATCGCGAGTGTCCGCAGTTCGGCTCCAGGGCCGAGCGAGGAACTCGCCGTGACTCGCACATCGCCGTATCGCAGTGGGTGTTTCACGTGCCCGACCGAATTTGACCAACCGACTATCAACCCGTCCGGAGCAACTCAACACATGGCCTCCACCACCGTCACCTCGCCGCAGGTAGCCGTCAACGACATCGGCTCCGCCGAGGATTTCCTCGCCGCCATCGACGCCACGATCAAGTACTTCAACGATGGCGACATCGTCGAGGGCACCATCGTCAAGGTCGATCGCGACGAGGTGCTGCTCGACATCGGTTACAAGACCGAAGGCGTCATCCCGTCCCGCGAGCTCTCCATCAAGCACGATGTCGACCCCAACGAGGTCGTGTCGGTGGGCGATGAGGTCGAGGCTCTTGTTCTCACCAAGGAGGACAAGGAAGGCCGTCTGATCCTGTCCAAGAAGCGTGCTCAGTACGAGCGCGCCTGGGGCACGATCGAGGAGCTCAAGGAGAAGGACGAGGCCGTCAAGGGCACCGTCATCGAGGTCGTCAAGGGCGGCCTGATCCTCGACATCGG
>Ga0182738_1000282_pt1 | contig 77780 bp, 51 predicted proteins | sample eDN5th30CBELigMG_FD_128876 | JGI IMG/M metagenome (GOLD analysis project Ga0182738, IMG submission 128876) | Enriched Miracle-Growth compost microbial communities from Emeryville, California, USA - eDNA 5th pass 30_C BE-Lig MG (version 2)... ... | reverse complement strand
TCGAATTCTGTTCTGTCGAATTCTGTTCTGTCGAATTCTGTTCTGTCGAATTCTGTTCTGTCGAATTCTGTTCTGTCGAATTCTGTTCTGTCGAATTCTGTTCTGTCGAATTCTGTTCTGTCGCCTGCCGGAATGTCGCAGGTTCCGAGGCCGGAGCACAGCCCAGCGTCAAGGCGATTCCGATCCACAGCCTTCCAGCACGTTTCATCGACATTCCCTCTCCATTGCGAGCGTCCCATTCCCTGCCGGACCGGTCATGCGAACGATCCGGGAATGAACTGCCTTTTCCCTCAGATGTCCCCCGGAGCCAGGGCTGGAGCCGGTGACTCTGGCCGAAGCCTGCGCAGCGCGCCTGTGTTTCCTGCTGAAACATCACGCGCCGCATGCCGGAACGCGCCCCATACGAAAGTGAGGCACCCCACGGGAACGACTCCCTGTGAGCGGATTGTATCAGACTGCAACGGGGAATCTGCAGTTGAAAGCCGGTTTTCCAGAGACGATCCGCATCTGGAACAGATTTCGCTTTCAAAATCGTGCGCCATGTGCAGGCAGACAGCGTGTCGCTTGAATTGCCGGCAGGCGAGCAGGTTGCTCTCGCCTGGGCCCGCGCAGCATGCGTTTCACTGGATGAAGCACAACTCGCCGCGTGGCGGAACGCGGCCCATGCGGGATGATGGCGCTCTCTTTGTGGCGTGGCGGAATTGTGGCTCGCAGGGAGAGTGGCGTCACTGAAGTTCCCTTTCAGAAAGTCGGATCGAACCCCATCAGGCGAGACATCTGCGACCTGCCAATTGTTTCACGGAAAACATGGGATATGATCGCGAATGTTCGACAAGGGACAGGGTGTGACAGGGAGAGTTGTTCTTTCAATCCACAGGTGAGGAGCAAAACCGATGAACTCGCGTTTCTTAGGCATTGCGGCGATTGTCTGTTGCGGTGTACTGGCCTCGTTCTCATCAGGCTGGTCTGCCGATCCGCCCGGCAATGGGCCTCCTCCCCAAACGTACATGCCCCTGCTCGATCTGAAATCGTTCGAATCGGTCAGGGCCGATGATCTGGCCAACTTGCCGGCCCTGCAGCAGCGCATGCAGGCTCTGCTCGACCGGCGTTATGATCTGGGCGACAAACCGTCGCCGGTCAAAATGTCGGCCGGACGCAAAGCGGTGCAGTTTGGCGTGCGCGTGCGCCCTCCGCAGGGAGAAACCTGGGAAAGTCTGGCGAACAAAACGCCTGAACAGATCAAAGGGGGCAATCTCTTCCCCGAAGGTTTTCGTCCGTTGCCGCACATCAATCATCCGACCGGCGGGCAGGTCTTTCCGCCTGATCAGATCCGGACCATCAAAGAAGACGAAGGCCGTGACCTGGACCGCTTTGATGCCAAGTTCGATCTTCCGGCACATCTGATTCCGGAATTTCCGCCTCCCATTTATCTCACGACTCATCCCGAACTCGGCGATGTCTCACAGGGAAAAGCGGTCACGATCGCCAACTATTACGATCTGTTTGTCGGAAAAATCACGCCGGTCCAGATGGAAGGTCTCCGACTGCTGGTCACTCCGTTTCCGCAGCAGCAGTTCAACCCGACCGCGGATCGGAAAATTCTGAAACCGGGTCTGGGCGTCACCTGCTTCGACTGCCATACGAACGGGCACACGAACGGAGCCTTTCACCTGACGCCGGACATCCGTCCACAGACTGATCGGTTCCGGCTCGACACGGTCAGCCTGCGCGGGGTCTTCAACCAGCAGATTCACGGCTCCAAACGCTCGCTGCGTTCGATTGAAGATTTCAGCGAATTCGAACAGCGGACGGCGTATTTCGATGGCGATCATGTGATTGCCATGAAGAAAGGGGTCCATCTGCCCAATCGCGCCGATCAGGTGGCCATGATGGCGCAGTTCCAGAACATTCTCAATTTCCCGCCGGCCCCCAAGCTGGATGAACTGGGCTATCTGAAGCCGGATCTCGCCACAGAATCGGAACTGCGCGGGCAGGCCGTCTTCATGGGGAAAGGCAAATGCGTGGAATGCCACAAACCCCCGTTCTTTCTGGATGACAAGATGCATGACCTGAAGCTCGAACGCTTTTACGAGCCGGAAGTCGTTCTTGACAATCACAGCATTCCGGATGGCCCGATCAAGACCTTCACGCTGCGGGGCATCAAGGATTCGCCTCCATACCATCACGACGGGCGACTGCTGACGCTCGATGACACCGTGGAATTTTTCAATCTGGTCCTGGGGTTGAAGCTCAATTCGCAGGAAAAGAGCGATCTGCTGGATTATCTGCGGTGTCTGTGATGCCTTTTCCGGCCAGAAATGACGCCAGCCAAGACGCCTGAGAAAATGTCCGGATTGTCGCGGGAAAGCCTGCCCCCTGCATTTGTATGAAGCGAATATTCACCAGGAGGGCGGTTTTCTTCGCGGCGATGAGTCAGAAACATCCCATTCCAGTCTGACTCCGTGGCTTCTGCCGTGGAGTCGCAGGGCCGGGCTCATTCGGATTCTCCCCCCGGTTCCGGGGGATTCAGACTGGGAACAGACGGCGGCGGCGGGTATCGTATGAAACAGGTTCGATGCTTTTCCGGCATCGTTTCGCTCATTCGCTGTTCCCGCTGCCGGGTGTCTGTCATGAAATCCTTGCGACATCTTCTTCTGGCCAGTCTGCTGGCCTGCCTGTGCGCCACAGCTCAGGCGGACACGATTCTCGTCGAAGCCGAAAGTTTTGACGCCCCTGGCGGATGGTCACTGGATACGCAGTTCATCCAGAACATGGGCTCGCCTTATCTGCTGGCCCATGGACTGGGGCAGCCGGTGGCGGATGCCACGACTCAGATCCAGGTCGAAACCGCAGGCACATACCATGTGTTTGTCCGGACGAAAGACTGGGTGGCACGCTGGAAGGCCCCGGGCCAGCCGGGACGGTTTCAGGTTCTGGTGAATGGTCACGCCGTACCAGAGACCTTCGGCACTGTCGGGCAGGACTGGAACTGGCAGCCAGGGGGAACGGTGGAACTGCCTGCCGGCACCGTTTCGCTGGCACTGCATGATCTGACCGGGTTCGACGGCCGGTGCGATGCCATTGTGCTGACTACCCAGGCCTCCGCGCCGCCGGAAGACCTGAAAACCCTGACGGAATGGCGGCGCGCCGAACTGAATCTGCCCGCCGACCCCGAACTCAAGGCCGGCTATGACCTGGTCGTCATCGGGGGAGGATATTCCGGCATCGGTGCCGCCCTGTCGGCCGCCCGCATGGGATGCAAAGTCGCCCTGGTGCAGGACCGTCCGGTGCTCGGCGGCAACGGCTCCAGCGAAGTACGTGTCTGGTCAATGGGCCTGATTCGCCGGGGCAATTATCCCCGTATCGGCGAAATTGTCGAAGAATTCTGCGATCACGCCACCAAGTCTCCGGCGACCGCTGAAGAATTCGAGGATGCCAAGAAGCAGAAAATTGTTCAGGCCGAAAAGAACATCGACCTGTTTCTGAATCACCATGCTTATCAGCTGGACAAAACAGGCTCACAAATCACTGCCGTTTATGCCTTCGACACGCGCTCCAGCAAACAGATCAAGCTCACCGGTGCCCTATTTTGCGATGCGACCGGACATGGCACCATCGGGGCGCTCGCCGCAGCCGATTACGACCAGACCGACAAAGGCCGCATGGGCATGAGCAACATGTGGACCTGGGACGAAGTCGCTCAGCCGACCACCTTCCCTGAAACACCCTGGGCGCTCGATCTGGCGATGAAAGACTTCCCCTATCCGGTCGAACATCACGGGCAATGGTTCTGGGAAAGCGGCTTCGACAAAGATCCACTGGGAGATGCAGAAGGAATTCGCGACTGGAACCTGCGGGCGGTCTATGGTGCCTTCAATGCCATGAAAAATCGTGACGGCGCCGACAAGCACCGCAATGCCATTCTCACCTGGGTGGCCTTCATCGGCGGCCCGCGGGAATCGCGCCGCCTGCTGGGAGATGTCATTCTCAGCCAGGATGACGTTGTCGCCAAACGGGAATTCCCCGACGGCTGCGTTCCCAGCACCTGGTCAATCGACCTGCACTATCCCAAAAAGCAGTTTGCGGCCAAGTTCCCGGACAACCCGTTCATCTCCATTGCCGTTCACGATCGCCGCGTCGATCGCGACTATGGTTATCCGGTGCCGTATCGCTGTTTCTATTCGCGCAATATCGACAACCTGTTCATGGCCGGCCGCTGCATCAGCGTGACGCATGAAGCCCTGGGAACGACGCGCGTGATGAAAACCTGCGGCATGATGGGCGAAGTTGTGGGCAAGGCCGCCAGCCTGTGCGTGCTTCACCAGTGTCAGCCGCGCGATGTCTATCAGCAGTACTGGTCAGAAATGGACCAGCTGCTGCAACTCCCGGGCAAGGCCTTTCGGGCGACCGTCCGGGATCAGATCACGGTGCCTGCCGATGCTCTGCGTCTGGCGGGTCCCTATGGTCTGCCGAGCGGACTGGATGCCGAACAGCTGGCCGGAATTGTCATCGACAATCGCGATGCCCAGACCGATGGCAAATGGACCTCCGGCACCGGCCTGAAAGGCTATGTGAACTATGAATACATTTATGCCGGAGCCGATTCCGGAGCCACGGCCCGTTTCCCCTGGCAGGCCGGAGAATCGGGAAAGATGGAGATTCGCCTGGCCTATCAGCCGCACGAAAATCGGGGCTCCTCAGTCCCGGTCACCGTTGACGTCGGGGGCCGACGGACGCAGTTGCACATCAACATGAAACAGGCTCCGCCGATTGACAAAAGCTTCATTTCGCTCGGAACATTCGACATCCACAAAGGGGATCTCGTGACGGTAACGGTTTCGACGGAACAGGCCCGGGGAACCGTTCACGCGGACGCCGTGCAGATCGTTCCGGTGAAGTAGAAGCCTGATTCGGAACTTAGGCCGTCCGGGCGCATCCTTCTTCATTCCGGGGCGTCCTGTGGATTCAGAGTGTCTCACTTCCGACCGGACACGTTCCGCGGCGCGTCATATTTCCCCGCGAAGAACGGGCTCATAAACAGCGAGAAGACGGCAGGCCCCGGTGAGAGCCACCTGTTTCAGTCCGGGCTCACTGCCTGACCCGTGCATGACATTCAGCCGGTGAAGCCTACTGTGCAAAGCGGAATGGTCACTCGTTTACTGCGCACCGGCCGACTCCTGCTGATGCAGGGACTGCGCGGGGCTCTGCTGGCCGGCATCTTCTGGCTGCTGCACCTGCAGCAACTGCAGCTCACGGCGGCCCGACGCAGTCAGGGGCTGGATCACGTTCCGCATTCCACCGTGCAGGCGCTGTTTCCGGCGGCCACATCGCTGGGTGTTCCCACCGCGAACGGGGGCCGGGAAGTTCTGTCCGGCGATGACCGCATCGGCACCATCCTGCAGACTTTTCCGGAAGCCGAACGCTTTCTCGGATTCTCCGGGCCGACCAACCTGCTGATCGGCCTGAATCGGGAGGATGCCATCGTCGGGCTGCACATTCTCTCGTCGGCCGATACGCGCGATCATGTCGAGCTGATTCGCAAAGACAAAACATTTCTGCACGCGCTCAACGGCCATCCGGTGCAGAATGCCCCCGTGAGCCAGGTGGATGCCGTGACCGGAGCCACATTGACCAGTCTGGCGATTCTGCAGGGATTGCAGGCCCGCCTGGGACGTCAGAGTGGCTCTCTGAAATTCCCGGATGCTTATACGCTGGAAGATGCCCGCCGGCTCTTTCCCACGGCCGCGACAATCCGGCAGGATTCTGTCACCCCGGAACTCTGGCATGTCGATGACTCCGCCGGAAATCCGGTCGGATCACTCCTGTCAAACTCACCTGCGGCCGACAACATTGTCGGCTTTCAGGGGCCGACACAGGCATTTCTCGGCATGTCTGTCGACGGAAAAATTGTCGGACTGGTGATCCAGCACAGCTATGACAACGAGCCGTATATCGGCTATGCCCGGCAGGATGCCTGGTTTTCCGAACTCTTCAACGGGCAGACGGCGAATGATCTGGCCGCGCTGGATTGGGACACTGCCGGAATCGAAGGCGTTTCCGGAGCCACCATGACCAGCCAGGCTGTGGCCCGGGGACTGCTGCTTTCGGCCCGTGACTGGATGACCGCCCGGGAGCAGGCCGCGCAGGCCCAGACCCTGCAGGCAGGCAATCACCGCAAGGCACTGCTGACCATCGCCATTCTGGCCGGCGGATTCGTTCTGGGAATGACCCGTCTTCGCGGCCAGATGGTTTTGCGCCGTCTCTGGCAGGTGACCGTCGTTCTGCTGCTGGGGTTCTGGAACGGCGAACTGCTGTCGATGGCCATGTTCGCCGGCTGGGCCCGTTATGGAATTCCCTGGCAGAATGCCCTGGGACTGGTCTGCCTGGCAGTCGCGGCGCTGGCCGTGCCGTTTTTCACCCGGCAGAACCTGTACTGCGATCATCTGTGTCCGCACGGAGCGCTGCAGCAGCTGCTGCCGAGACGCTGGAAGCTGTCGCACCGTCCCCGCTGGCTGATCGCCTTATTGCGGCCGGTTCGGGTTGTCCTGCTGCTGGTCGTGGTGCTGGTTCCCCTGCTGAACTGGAATTTCAGCCTGGTCGATCTGGAACCGTTCGACGCCTATCTCTGGAATGCCGCAGGCTGGCCGGCCATCGTCATTGCTGCCGGCGGTCTCACAGCCGCGTTGTTTTTACCGATGGGCTATTGCCACTATGGCTGTCCGACCGGAGCAGTTCTGGGGTTCCTGCGTCGCCACGCCCGCAGCGACCGCATAGGCAAAGCCGATGCCGTGGCTGCGGGCCTGTTTCTGGTCGCGCTGCTCTGTTACTGGCTGGCCTGAGGCGAAGCGCCGAACGCTCCGGCTCAGACCAGAAACCGCCAGACTTTCTGATCAATGACGCCGTCAAGATGCTGTTCAGTTGGATCCAGAATTGGGAGTCCAGTGCAGGACCTGACGCTGAGCCAGCAGACGCGGTTCCAGCTGGGAATAAGGAACCTTCTGGACTGGCATTTTCCCCTGCGCCGCCAGATGGGCCGCAATCCCGGCACTCTGGCCGACAACCATCCAGGTGGCTTCGATTCGCAATGACCCCATCGCGACATGCGTGGAGGAAATACAGACCGGCACCAGCAGGTTCTCGCATTCGGCCGGGCGGGGGGTGATGCTTCGATAGGGAATTTCGTACGGCTGACCGATGTGACGGTTCGGCAGACGGCGGGGGAAAATCGTCCCTTCATTCACGAAGCCGGTGCCGTCGGCGGTGGCAATGCGATTGCAGTCATGCGAATCGATAGGAAATGAGCCGACCGCAATGGAATCGGGCTTGGTGATCTTCTCCAGAATGTCGTGCTCGGTCATCAGATAAGCTCCTTCCATGCGGCGGCCTTCCCGAATGTAAAGAATCGGCGGCCAGTGGTTCGTCTGGACGAACTCGTCCTTGCACAGCCCCAGTGGTTCCAGCTGGGTGCGCAGGCGGGCCGGCACGGCCGGGTCGGTTTTCAGAAAGTGAATCAGTCCAAGCGTGTATTGCTGATGGGCATCCCAGATCTTCTGGCGTTCGGCTTCATTGGCTTCCGGCCAGCGTTCGCTTCCCCCGACCAGCCCCAGCGAGATCACGCCCCCAATGCTGTTGTTCACATCCAGCTTGCCACGGGGCATTTTATAGAAATCCATCAGCTGCCCGGCGCCCGGCACCGCTTTCAGATAGCGGCGCACCAGTTCGAACTGTCTGGAATCGTAAGCCCGCGGTTCCGGAAACGGCACCCGATTCTCAGGCCGGTCGGTCACACACAGCCGGAAGCTGTAGACCATCACCCCCTTGTCCGGCACAGTCGGATCAGGGGCATGACGGGCGGTCATCAGCGGCAGCAGATTCCCATCGTCATCAAAAGGATTGGCCTTGATCACCCGTTTCGGATACTGCGGACCTGCCAGCGCTTCGCGATGCTGAGCGGCCGGCTCACGTCCGATGCGGTATTTCACCTGGGCCGCGGCCATCAGGTCGCCTTCGTAGGTGCCATCGATGAAGACCGCTGCCGAAATCACATGCTGGCCAGTCGTCAGCTGTTCCAGACGTGTGCCGGTCTTTTTCACTCCCTGCAGGGATTCGTTCACAAACACCTGCACTCCGGCATCTTTCAGCAGGGTGTGAAACACTTTTTCGGCGATATGCGGTTCGACAGTCCACTGCGACTGATCCTTCGTCGCCACCTTGTAAGGGAGTTCAATCCCTTCATCGTGATACAGTTTTTCGGCGGCCAGATAAAATTCTTCGAACAGTCCCAGCAGGGCTTCCCGCGCCATCTGATTCGAATCACTGAAACTCAGTCCGCTGGAGACCATGCCCCCCACCAGCCCGGACGGTTCGACCAGCGCGACTTTCGAACCTTCGCGGGCGGCAGCCACGGCGGCGGCCACTCCCCCGGGGGTGGCCCCATACACACACACGTCCACATTCACCGGTTCTGCAGCCTGCATCCCGCCCGGCAGGCAGAGTACGCAGCACAGCAACAGGGCAGCCCGAACGGAGAATTTCATCAGCAAAGGACTTTCTTCAGAACCGGGAAGGGGAATCTGTCTGGCGCAGTCAGGCCCCGGGCCGGCTGCCATCCTCCCGACGGGAGAACAGGTCCACAGTACAAACCGTTGTCTACTTCTTCAATTTGACCGGCAGTTCATTGATCTTGGCGGCCAGAATGAAGTCGTTTTCGGAAAGTCCAGAAATGGCATGGGTCGTCAGCTCGATTTTCACATTCCGGTAACCGGTCAGATGGACGTCCGGGTGGTGCTGCTCCTGTTCCGCAATGTCGGCCACCTGATTCAGAAATTCCATTCCGGCCACAAAATTCTTCACCGTCCAGCTGCGCCGCAGCAGGTTGCCATCGCTGCTGAGCTCCCAGCCGGGAATTTCTTTCAGCATGGCGTTTGCTGACGAAAGCTCGATCTTCGGAACACCTCCTTCACAAGGGACGCAATGCTTGGCCGTCAGGCGACAGTGACTCGATTCAGACATGATCCGGCACCTCCTGGGGAGAATTCACAAACAGCTGAAGACGGCAGAACAGGGTCGTCTTCCGATTGCGGGCTCTACACCTGATGTCATAGCGGATTTCTGATGCTTGCCTACCGACTTCCCGGAAATGACGTCGTGTTTTGAACAGAAGTGAACCGGGAAGCTGCACGGTGACTTTCCGGGCGGTCGCCGGCCTGTGGATTTTGTGAATTTGAGATTTTCCGGCGATTGCCTCTTCGCAGCCGCCTTGCAGGCGCGCTAAAATTTTGAAGACGCCGGCTCGGCCTTCCCCCGGGCAACTCCGGCCTCAGGCAGGACGAGACGTGACAATATCAAACCAGACAACATCAAACCTGACAGCGCCGGCCCGAGCAGCCCCTGACCATGGTAAGAAATCCTCTTGCCAGAACCGCCAGGCTTCCTTTAGAAATCAAGCGATGAAGTCGGCCCAGAGGGCTGGGCTTCGCCCTTCAGGCATCTGGGTTCAAAAATGAATCCATGCCAACGGTCCAGGGGAACAACAGCAGCTTCGAAGCAGACAGACAGGCGCGCGGATGCGCATGGAGAATGGCGGGGACATGAAAATGAGCGGCATTTTCAATCCAGGTGATCCGGTCATCTATCGCATGACCAAACACAGCGTGCGCCCTGGCCGGCGAGCCAAGGCCATCGCTCCCAGCCCGAATGGCGACGAATACAAATATCTTGTCGACAAATTCTGGGTCGTCGAACGCGTTCTCGATGACGGTCGGTTGCAGTTGCGCACCCGTCGGGGAAAAACCCACACCATCCGCCCGGATGATCGCAATCTGCGCGCCCCGGCCTGGTGGGAAGCCCTGCTGTATCGCCGCTATTTCCCCTCGGCGATGGGGACATCCTCTTCTGAAAACAGTCCGCAACTGTCCCAGCCCTGATTTCCCGGATGTTCCGGGGACGGATCTGGCCGGTCTCGCGCACTGGCCGGTCTCGCGCAGTGCGACTGTTGACTGCTGAAACGTCGCCGGCCGCGCGACGGAACGTACTCCACCATACGGAAGCCAGTCGTTGCAGGGAATGGTTTTCTCTGTTTTCTACCCGGCTCTGTTCTGCATCTTTCCGGTATTCTGTGTTACGCTCTCTGCTGACAGGCAGGCCCCGATTTCCAGACGGGGTCTGCGAGCCTTCGCAGGAGAGAGACAATGCCGTTGAATTCACACTCTGCCGGAAGTCGCCGCTTCTTTCTTCAGTCGTCGATGGCCGGGGCCGGAGCCCTGGTGCTGCCGGACTGGGCTCAGGCCCAGCAGAGTCAGACCGCTGCTTCTCCCCAGGCAGGCGTATTCGCAGAACCTGGCCGGGACCTGCCGCTAGTGCAGGATGCCGATGTGATTGTCTGCGGGGCCGGGCCGGCCGGAATTGCTGCAGCCATCACGGCGGCGCGGGCAGGGGCACGCACTCGACTGTTTGAAGTGCATGGATGTCTGGGAGGTGTCTGGACAGCCGGGCTGCTCACCTGGATTTTCGATTTCGACAAACCCGGCATCACGCGCGAACTGCTGGCGAAACTCGACGAACGGGGCGCCCGTCGCGGCACCAGCCAGAAACAGTTTGTCTATGAGCCGGATGAAATGAAACTGCTGCTGGAAGATCTGGCGACAGAAGCCGGCGTGAAATTTCGCCTGCAGACCCGTGTGGTCGCCGCGCACAAAACCGGAAACCGCTTGACAACGCTTGTCACCGAATCCAAGGCCGGCCGCGAAGCCTGGCAGGCCCCGGTCTTTATCGATGCCACCGGCGACGGGGATGTGGGAGCACTGGCCGGATGTGGCTGGGATATCGGGCAGGCTGCCACGTGTCCCTGTCAGCCGCTCACCATGAACGCGCTCGCCGTGGTGCGCGATGTCTCCCAGATGCAGAAATACACTTCGTTTTATAATGGCGATCTGAAATGGCATGTGGAGGCGTCCGAGAACTTCAAAAACGAGATTCGTCGTGCCGGGTATGAGGCGTCATATGGCAGGCCGACCCTGTTCCATGTCCGCGAAAATGTGCTGCTGGTCATGCTCAATCACGAATATGGCGTCCTGCCATATGATGTGGATGCCATGACCGCTGCCACGGTCCGTTCCCGCAAGGAGATTTTCAAGATCGTCCGGGGACTGCAGAAGCTCGGCGGAGTCTGGGAGGGAATGCAGGTGATCGCCACGGCCGAGCAGATCGGCGTACGCGACGGACGACGCATTCATGGCCGCTACACGGTGCAGCGGGAAGACCTGGTGACGGGGGCCCGGCATGATGACGCAGTCACCAGGCCGACCTTCAATGTCGACATTCATGCGCATACGCTGGAAGACAACAGGAAGGAAACGATTTCGCACGGAGGCTTCCGGACGAAACCTTATGACATTCCCTTGCGGGCTCTGATCGCCAAAGACGTCGACGGACTGATGATGGCCGGCCGCTGCATCAGCGGCGATTTTATCGCGCATGCAAGTTACCGCGTGACCGGAAATGCCGTCGCCATGGGGGAAGCGGCCGGGGTGATTGCGGCGGTCGCGGCAGAAACAAAACGCCTGCCGCACGAAGTTCCCTGGTCCGATGGTCTGGAGAAACTTCAGGGAATCAGGCAGTACGCATCCTGAGTCCGCACCGTGTGGGATGGCCTGCCGGAATCTGCCCGGGGGAGACGGCTGGTGCCGAAACCTGCCTGCCAGGTGGAAATCACGCCGTTCCCAGAGTGGGCAAAGGATTCCGATTCTTCCGACTCCCGGTCAGAATTTTCAGAATTCTACCTTCGACAGTCGGAATTTGATCGAGTATTCTACATCTTGCGTATTTTTGCCCAGGCCCGCAGTTTCAAGCATTTGAATCGGAGAGAGTTTCATGTACGGATTGAAATCAGCACTGTTCACAGCCGCTGTTGTGGTGTGTCTGGGAGGTGCGGTTGCCCAGGCTCAGACTTACATCGTGCCGTCAGGCTATGGCAGCTTTCCCCTGGTGGGAGGGACCGTGTATACGCCGGTTCCTGTTGGAACGATTTACACGCCGGCCTACCGCTATGTCACTCCGGCCAGCTACGTCTATGGCGTTCCGGGTGCACCGGTGATTCAGTCGGTCTCTGCAGAAATGACCCCGACACCAGCCGGCACCGTGACCACGCAGACAACCACCGTGGCCCCGACAACCACCGTGGCCCCGGCAGTCGCTCCAGCCCCAGTCGCTGTTCCCGCAACGACGACGACCACCACTTATTTCACTCCGGCATACCCCGTGACTACGTATGTGGCTCCGGTGATTCCCGCCCGGGTCAAGTTCTACCCGCGCCGTGGACTGGTCCGCGTGCGGTACTAAAACGCTTTGGGGACGCATTCCGTCACGCGGCGAGCGATATTTCATCAGGAAATACACGCGTTGCACGGGTCAGAGTCACTGGCTCTCCTCCCGCACCAGGGCGGAATCTGCCAGCTTGAAATTTCAGAGCACGCCGCGTGAGCCAGTTGAACTGGTGGCACCGCGTGCTCTGTTTTTTCATTGTGAACGCATTCAGACACGATGCATCACCGCATGCATCCGGCCATTTTCCCGGCTCACAGAGCCGGGGCACACCGCAATTCACCACGCACCACAATCGAACACGCGCCGATTGTGGATCACATTTTTCGAGCAGCAACGCCGGCGGGGATGAACCCCGCCGCTCGAAATTCACGAGTATTCCACATGTGGTGACCTATCACACACTGAGTCCCGTCGAGCGGCGGAGTTTAACTCCGCCGTCTTCCAAGTGGCGATGATGCGTTCCCGTTGGTCGCATGTTCAATTCAGTGATGCACGTCTATCCATCACACGCCGGAATTCCTCACACATTCCAGTCGATCACACGCCATTTTTCCGGCTCACAGAGCCGGGGCACCGTCACAATGCATCACCGCATGCATCCGGCGTCAGGCATCCGGGGGAACCTGTCCCAGAAACATGGTCACGGTATAGTCCATTTCTACAGTTCCCTGGACGGCATGCCGCGCAAACAGGGCTTGGAGTTGCGCGGTCACCTCGTTGTGTCGCGAATGCCCTGCACCCGGCAGATAGGACGACGACAGAGCCCGCCCGATGAACTGCGATTCGTCGAGCTGTTGCCGGTTCTCCAGCGTGCGGCAGCGATAGGTTCCCGGCGCAAAAAATGTCTCCAGACCGGCCTGCAGTCGTGCCATCCGCAGTTGTAAGGCCTGGTAATCGGTCCCGAAGTCCAGCAGCAGCGATTCATAAGCCTGCAGAAACGGCGTACTGTCGAGCTTGCGGTCATTCCAGATGAGCATTACCGGATACTCCGGGCGAAGAATCCTGCCGAATTCCCGACGGGCCGCAGGCAGATCGAACCAGTGAAACGCCTGCGCGGCACAGACCAGATCGACCGAATGATCTCCCAGGCCGGTCTGCTCGGCCGATCCATCGAGGCTGTGGAACAGGGGCTGGCCGGCCAGCGCCTGCTCGGCGGCCTGCCGCATCGGAGCATTGGGTTCGACCGCGAAGACTTCAAACCCGTTCTGCAGCAGCAGGCTGGAGAAGATTCCGGTTCCGGAGCCGACATCCGCCACCTGGGGGATCTCCGGCAATGAAAATTCCTCCCGCAGAATCTCCATGACCTGCTCCGGATATCCAGGCCGGTGACGGACATAGTTGGCGACACGGTCCGAAAACCGCTGCCGGGAATGAAATTCATTGCTCATGTCGGAACCTCTTTCTTTCAGAGAAAAGCATTTCATCCCCTGTTCCATCAGCCCGGCTGCGGCAGGGTCCGGATCTTCAGGCATGGTGATCTTCAGGCATGGTGATCTTCAGGCATCAGATCCTGGAAACCAAACCTGTGCAAGTCGCATCTCCGCGGTGAGACCGTCATGCCGGCCTGCGGCGACATTCGCCGAATCAGGACAGGGGATGACGGTGATTTCTCGAATTGGCGACACTGCACTTCCCATACTTCAAGAAAATCCGGAAGAATCGGAAACTTCCGGCCGATCGCCTCATGCTGCAACACAGACGCGGTCGATGACGAGACAGGCAGTCCTTGCGCTGCGGTGATCCATGGATCGGATTGCCCGGTACGGCCTGACACAATGGATTGTGAGGAGATCTCGGAATGAAACGTGGTGCATGCCTGCTGGCCCTGTTGGGGATGACCGTTCACCCGGTGCTGGCCGAGGACCAGCTCTTTGCGACCTCACGCGCTGGCGACACTGCTCGCCCGGCCGCGACTTCGAATATGGCCGGTCTGCCAGCCAAAGCTCCCCAGAAGTTTACCCGGTCGACAGCCTCGACCGACGCCGCTGGCTCCGCCGGCCAGAATGACAATCTGCGAAATTATTATAATGAGCTGTTCGGAAATACGCAGGCCGCGACTCCGGCCACCAGCAGCATCAACCGCACCGTGGCTCCCACTTCCACGGCCAATGTCGATCCCTCGGCGAAGCGCGACATCATTCACGCCGAATACCGTCCCGATGCCGCGGCTCAAGGAAGCGCGATCGAACAAGTGAAATCCGAGCGGTTCTCCGCCCGGGCTTTCCCCTCTCAGGCGGAATCGCAGGCAGCATTGCCGGGAAGTGCCGCACCGGAAAAGCCGGCGCTGGAAAAAACTGCTCCGGCCTCTCCGTTCGAAACATCTTCATTCGCCACAGCCGAGGCACCTGCCGCACCAGCGGCTGCCCCCAAATCCACATCCTCGTTCACCTCGTCATTCAAAGCCTCGAGCACGTCTCCGGCTCAGACGGCCATGAGCCCGGCAGGTGCCGCCGATGCGGCCCCCCGCAAAGGTTCAGTGACCTTCAGCCGCGGCGTGACTTCGTCCCGGACGGCTTCCGGAAAATCGACAACAGCCGCCGGATCGGTCGCTTCCAGCATGGCTGCCTCTCCGACCATGACGCTGGAATGGCAGAAGCAGACGGAAGTGAATGTCGGCCAGGAATGCACCTGCCATCTGGTCGTGAAGAACACCAGCCTGGCCAGCGTTCAGAATGTTGATGTCCAGGCATATTTTCCACCCACCGTCCGGCTGGTCAATGCCAGCCCGGCACCTGTCAGTGCCGAGAAGTTTCTGTCCTGGAATATCAGCGAGATCAAGGCCGGCGAAGAGCAGCGGTTTGAAATCACGATGATTCCCATGGAACGGGGAGACATCAATGCCCGGGCCGATGTCCGGTTTTCCGGTTCGGCCAACGGAGTGTTCGCGGTTTCCGAACCGATGCTGAATCTGGAGATTGAAGGGCCCAAGCATGTGCTGATTGGCGAACCGGCCTCGCACACCGTGACGGTTTCCAACCCGGGAACCGGCATTGCGAATCAGGTTCAGATCGTGGCCAATGTGTCTGAAGGTCTGGAGCATGCCCGCGGACAGCGGCTGATGATGGAACTGGGCAATCTGAGCCCTGGAGAATCACGCAGTGTCCGCCTGGCACTGGCCGCCGTGAAAGGAGGCCCGCAGACGATTGCCGTGCAGGCGCAGGCCGCCTCAGGGCTGGTTCGGAGCACGAATGCCAGTGTCGATGTCATTGCCCCGATGCTGTCCGCCAGCATTCAGGGTCCCGGCCTGCGTTACATGGGCCGTCAGGGCAGCTACACCATGACCGTCTGCAATGAAGGCGATGCCCCGACCGACAACGTCCAGTTGCGATACAAAGTGCCGACCGGCTTCGATTTTGTGAGTGCCGATCGGGGAGCCCAGTTCGATTCGGCCACAGGCCTGGTTTCCTGGTTCGTCGGACGGATGGAACGGGGACAGAAGTCGGAAATCAAGGTCACCCTGGTGGCCCGGCAGGAAGGGGAATTCAAACACATGGTCCGCGCGACGTCAGAACATGGCGCCATCGCCGATGCGGAATGCATGACCAATGTGGAAGGGACCGCTTCACTGTCCATTTCGGTGAAAGACCTGGAAGATCCGGTCGAGATCCGCACGGAAACCAGCTACGAAATCCGCATTCGCAACGAAGGCTCCGCCGGGTCCCGTCAGGTCGGGCTGACCTGCGAGCTTCCGCCGGGAATGACCTTTGTGCGTGCGGAAGGACCGGCCGAAGCTGTCTGTGAAAACAGCACTGTGCTGTTCCGCGAACTGCCGGAACTCGCTGCCGGCCAGACCGCCACCTTCAAAGTGCATGTCCTGGTGACGCAACCGGCCAGCCTGCGGTTCCGTGCTCATGTCTCCAGCGAATCTGTCGCTGATCCGCTGACTGCCGAAGAACTCACCAAGTTCTACGGCGAGTGATCATCGCCAGAACGCGATGAACTCTCTCACTCCAGAAGCCACCGTTATCCGCAACGGTGGCTTCTTTTTTTGGTGGCGCTGCATGCCTGGCGATTTGAAGACGATCGATCCCCGTCGAGTGGGAAGGCCCCTCCGAAAAGAACTCGAAAGAACTTCACCCCTCGACATCCGCTGCCCGCGCATGCCGCGCAGATGACTCATTCCGGATGCACCCACCGACGTGTCGTGCCCTGAAAGAGGCGACGAGCCTGTGGATTGTCTGAGCACGCCGCGTCAGCCCGTACACGACACCGAACACGGAGAAAAATACATTCGCTGACGTGTCCTGTTCTGAAATTCTGAAACGCCACTCGCCGTGTGACGGAATGCGGATCCTGCGGGAGTGCAGCACTCGAGACCAGTCTGGCCTTTGTTCTGTCATGTTCGGGCCTGAATTCACAGGGGGGATCAAGATCTGCGCGAGACAACATTGACAACGCCGCTCGAGATCAATTTCCGAAATGATCTCAAGCAATTCCGGAATTGGTCTTCGGAATTGGTCTTCAATGTTCCGCTGGCGATAAAATGGGCATTCCTGTGGTGAATCGCGCCCATTCGCCTGCACCAGAACCATGAAAATGGTCTAGAATCATCTGACTGAACAGATTGCCAGCGCCCCTCTCCACTCATGCCCTGCCGTCTGCACTGGCGTCAAATGCTGAGAGAACAGTCTGTCAGCGGGATGATGGTGAACGAAGTCTGTCGTTGTCATAGAAAATCATTGCCATGGACCCGCAGCTGATCGCCATTCTTCTCATGCTGGCCGGAATCGCGCTGATCTTTGCAGAACTGTTTGTCCCCTCAGGCGGCACCATTGCCTTGATGTGTCTGGGATGCTTTGCAGCGTCTGGATATTACGCTTATCAGGCCTGGTTTCATTCTGCTCCCTTTTACTGGTGGAGCTATCTGGCCACGGTGGCCGTTGTGATTCCGGCCTCTCTGGTCGCGGCATTTCAACTGCTCACCCGCACGTCGCTGGGCAATCGCATGCTTCTGGCAGCTCCCACGCCGGAAGAGATCATCCCCTATCAGGCGGAACAGGAACGGCTGACCGCACTGATCGGCCGGGAAGGGACTGCCGTCAACCTGATGACGCCGGGCGGACTGGTCAATCTCGACGGCGAACGTCTGCACGCCATTGCCGACGGGTTGATGGTGGAACCAGGAACTCAGGTGAAGATCGTTGCCGTGCGAGGAACGCGGGTCGTCGTGGTGCCGGTCGCCTCGGACTCTGAACCCGAACAGCTGCAGCAGCTGGCTCAGGAAGCCGAACAGGCCTTCGACGAGATTGATCCCTGGAGCCGGCAGGAAGACCCGCCTGCCTGACAGCCAGATCGAACAGGCATCCGGCCCCCAGCCCCACAGACGCGAGCGGAAGGTCTTCGGCAGGCACCCGGGCCGGTCTTGCTTCCAGCCGATCCAGTCATCGTGCCAGACTCCCGGCCCCCAGGTGGCCGAAGAAGACCATTGAGGAAAAGTCGCAGGCGACGCAGTTGGAAGGACTCCGGCCCGGCCCACCAGAAATTGCCTCGCAGGCGATCCAGCACGGGCCGCCGCATCTGAAGAGCGGAACATTGTCTCTCACTCTGAGACTCCCGGAAGCATGGCGACGCTCTCTCTGGTCGCTCCGGCGGGCCTTCCTTCAGCGTCAGCGCTCCGGGGCAGCTTTGTGGGGCTGCGTTCTGGGGCTGCCTGCTGCCAGACAGAGGTCAGCACTCAGAGTCACCACTCAGGGCAGGCAACCTGTACGCCCGTCAACAGACAAGTTTCCGCATAAACAGGATAACCTGCATATTCAGGACGGCATCAAAGTCGACAAAGTCTCACAGAAGTGATGCCGAAGTAATGAAATTGTCCTGCCCTGCCTGCCCCCTCCCTCATACTCCTCGGAGTCGCCTCGTCAGAAGTCTTCTCCATTTCCGAATCAATGCCCTAACCCATTCGAAATTCAGGTCTTTATGGAATAATCCGTTTTTGCTGCCTGGGTGTCTTCGTCATCCTGAGCCGCCATGGGCTCTGGCACAAACAGGATGTCGGCGACGGGGGACAGCGCACCCTGCCTGGTCATGGAGTTCGAGTGAAGATTTCAACCTGCCTGCAGGCTCATAAAACCACAATAAACCTTGTTTTCCCTCATTTCCCGACCAACCAAGAAATTGCGTGAAAGCCTTAAAAAACGTATATCGCCGTTCAGGTCTGCCTGTTTTGACTGGATTTCGTCAACATCACAATGTGAAAAGGCGAAAACTTACCTAGAGTCGGCCATTCATATTCATTCCGTGATGCGGTCCACACGGTTCTGCTGACGAAACAGATTTTTCTAATTTTTCCGTTGTGATCTTGATCTCAATTCGTCATTCAAATTTGGGGAGACGGGCCTGCTTCATCAATCAGACAAAGACTCCACAAGCATCTCGGTTTCAGAAGTGAGGAACAGCAATCTGCAAGGTTTTTTGATGCCCTGGCCAGCGCGCCGGACTCAAAACTCATTTGTCCATGAAAACAACGCACTTTTGAAGACCGCGCCTCCAGCAGGTGCGAGCACCGAGCTGACAGTCTGCTGACAAACCGCGGCCAGAAATATCTGTGCTGCCGGGCAGTCCTGATCTTCACTGCGAATAGCAGATCAGGCATTCCTGCCGGGCAAGGACGTCATCAGCAGACGGCTAAACAACATATTCCGAATTGAGAGCTTCTCTTTTCGGTTAAGGAAATTCTCACACCCGCCGGAACAGACAACAGGCGGATCAGTTGTGACAACATCGCATATCAGATGAGTTCTAAAGTGAGCCTTATGTTTCACAACATGGATCAGACTTTAGCAGTGATCGGCATGGAATGCTGGCTGCCTGGTGCAAGAGACCTGTCGGAGTACTGGTCGCTTCTGCTGGAGAATCGCTGTGCAATCCGCCGGGTTCCGGACCATCAGCTCGACCGGGACCTGTACTTCAGCAAAGAAAAAGGGAAACGGGGCAAGACCTATATCGATCAGGGGGGACTGGTCGATTACCCCGCTTTCGATCAGTCGATCTGCCGTTATCCCACCAACGTCATGAACTACATCGAGGTGGGCCACCTGATGATGGTTCAGGTGGCCGCGCGGGCCTGCCGTCAGGCCGGCATGAATCCCTTCGATCTCCGGCACAGGAAAACCGGCGTTTACGTCGGAAATAATCAGTCAGGCCATCTCGCCGGGCATCTGTCGTATTCCACCGTCGTCTCCGAAGCGGCGGACTATCTGAACGAGCTGCCGGCATTTCGCAATGTGGCCGGAGAAAAATCACAGCAGATCATCAACGAAGTTGTCGCCGATATCCGGCATCGCCTGCCCTGCTATGGCCACAATGGTTTCCCGACTGTCGGCTATCATGTCACGGCGAATGCGGTTTCAGACGCCTTGCGTCTGAATGGTCCGTCACTGGTCCTCGACGCGGCGTGCTCTTCCTCGCTGAAAGCGCTCTCCCTGGCCTCGCACGAACTCTTGCTGGGCAATATCGACATGGCCATTGTCGGTGGTGCCTCGTTTTTCGCCACGGACAGCCTGATCCTGTTCTCCGCCGCCCAGTCCGGGTCAGGCGACGGATGCTTCCCCTTCAGCAACAAGGCCAATGGTCTGATCTCGGCTGAAGGGTATGTGGCCATCGTGGTGCAGACGCTGGAGCGCGCCCTGGCCGAGGGATCTCCCATTCAGGCCATCATCCCCGGAATCGGAGTCTCCACTGACGGACGGGGAAAATCGCTCTGGGCTCCCCGCAAGGAAGGACAGGTCAAAGCAATTCGGCGGGCTTACCGGAATCAGGAAGACCTGAAACGCATCGATTATGTCGAAGCGCATGCCACATCCACCGCGATGGGAGACCAGACGGAACTGGAGGCGATGAACGAAGTCTTCCGCGATCACCTGCAGGGGTCCAAAGTCGCCGTGGGAGGAGTGAAAGCAAATATCGGCCATGCACTGGAAGCCGCCGGGCTCGCCGGGCTGGTCAAGGCAACGCTCGTGTTGCAGAACGAGATCGTTCCCAAGCAGATCAACTCCCTGCCCCTCAATTCCAAAATCGACTGGGAATCCTCGCCGTTTTACGTGCCGCAGGAGAACACTCCCCTGCCGGCGCGCGCAGATGGATTGCCGCGTCGGGCCGCCGTCAATTCCTTTGGAATCGGGGGCATGAATGTGCATGTTGTGCTCGAAGAATTCCGCAAAGACTCTGCCACGCAGCACTCCACCGGAGATCAGAATTCCGAAAAACGCGCTGTCAACGGGATCCATTTCCCTCGGGAATCCGGTTCCCGGAACTCCCCGGAACCGATCGCCGTCGTGGGCATCGGGGCGGTGCTTCCGGGTGCCCGCACCGCCGCGGCTTTCGAGCAATTGCTGTTTTCCGGCGGTGATCCCGGCTGCAGTGTGACCGATCGCTGGAATCCTGCCGTTGATTCCCTGCCGGGCGCTCCTGCCGGCAGCAGTCTGCGTGGCGGATTTGTGACAGGCTTCGATTACCAGTGGAAGCGGCATCGGATTCCTCCCCTGCAGATTTCCACTGCCGATCCCCTGCAGTTTCTGATCCTCGACAGCGTGGATATGGCGCTGATGGATGCCGGCTATTACCGGGAAGAACTGAAGGAGAATCCGCAGGGCGAGAAAATCTTCGATTCATTCAAAGAGGTTCGCAAAATCCCGCGCGAAATGACGGGAGTCATTGTCGGTGCCACATTCGATACCGATTTTGCGACCCAGCTCTGCATGGGCTTTCGCCTGCCGCACTTTCAGCGGGAATTGCGGAAGGTTCTGCAGCGTCACGGCATGACGGATGAATCGCAGGTGCAGCAGATCCTGGATGAATATGCAGAAATGCTGTTAAAGCGCATGCCGGCTATTCTGGACGAAACCGGCAGCTTTACTCCCAGCACCCTCTCCAGTCGGATCACGAAAGTGTACGACTTCATGGGCGGGGCGGTGACCATCGAAACCGGGCACACCGTCGGGCTGGCAGCCATTTCACAGGCCATGAACGCCCTGCGCCGCGGCGAATGTGATTTGATGGTGTGTGCCGCCGGGGCCCGCATGATGGGCCTGTCCACATTCCTGAAGATGAACCTGGCCGGAGAGCTGTCGCAGCAATCGGCACGCCGGTCTCTGCTGGATCAGCAGAGTGATGGACAGATCCCGGGCGAAGGAGCCGGCACATTTCTGCTGAAGCGTCTGTCCGACGCCGAACGGGACGGGGATTCCATTCATTGCGTTCTGCACTCCATGGGAGTCGGCTACGATCCGAATCCGGAAACCGCTTTAACACAGGCCATGGAACGCGCCTGGCAATCCACCCCGCATTCCCCCGGCGAGGTTCTGTTTCTTGAAGGGTCTGCAGCCCCGCGAGAAACTGCGCGACAGGAACTGGCTGCCATTCGCCAGGTCTATGGTTCGGCCACTCCCAACCGCCCTGTCCTGATTGATCGGGCCGATCCCCAACTGGGGCACCTGCTGGGCGTCTCGGGAATGGCTTCCGTCCTGAAAGCCAACCTGCAGCTGAACCATCAAAAGCTGCCCGCCTCCTTCGGGCTGGAATCTCCTTCAGCTGACGTCATTGCGAATCAGGATGTGGTCCAGGTTTCCACCCGGCCGGTGGCTTTGCCGCAGACGCAGCCCGGCACTCCGAACGCGGTCTCGCTGGCCGCCGTGTCCAGCTGGGACCCGTGTGGTTCGGCCTACCATCTGATCATGGGCCGGCACGCCCCCCAGGCCGTTCCCGCAGACGCACAGACGGCCGGAGCCCCTGCTTCGACGGCGACGGCTGCTCTGGTCAGTTCCGCGAATAGCTCTGTGACCGGACCTGTAAACGGGCCTGTAAACGGGCCTGTGACCGGAACTGTGAACGAAAGGTTATCGGACTCGCCGTGGCGCATCGTCCGTTTCCAGGCGGCTTCCGATACAGATCTGCTGACGTTGATCCAGAATGCCCGGCAGTCGGCAGCCAGTCTGTACCAGACGGCAGAATCTTCAGAGCACCATTTTGTTTCGGACATGCCGGTACGACTGGCGATTGTCTCCTCAAGTGCTGAAGACCTGAACCAGAAGCTGTCGCTGGTCGAGAAATCAGCCACCACGCTGCAGCAGAATTTCCTGACTCCGAAAGGGATTTTCTACGGAAACTCCGACTGGAAGGCCGGAAAAATCGCGTTCGTCTTTTCCGGACAGGGATCTCAATACTCGAACATGATCCGCTCGCTGGTGGAATCGTTCACCCCGGCCCAGGCAGCGCTGCAGGAGATCAATGCCGATCTGACCTCACTGGAATTTCCAACATTCGAGCAGCTTGCCTGGCAGAATGACTGCCAGCTCGGAACCGACGTCTTCAAGACACAGCTCTCCCTGCTGTGTGCCGATGCCATTCTGTTTCGATCATTGCTGGCCCTGAACATTCGACCGGATCTGGTCATGGGGCACAGCTATGGAGAATTCCCGGCGCTCAATGCCTCAGGGGCCTGGACATTCCGGGAAGCGGCCCAGGCAACAAAAATTCGGTGCGATGCCATTCTCGAATGCCAGAACGTGGCCGGCAAAATGCTGACAACCAACTGGAATGTGGATGCCGCATCGGCTGCATGCCAGCAGGTGTCCGGAGAAGTTTTTGTCGCCAACATCAATTCAGACGATCAGACCGTGCTGGGAGGTTCTCCGGAAGCCATTCAGCAACTGGCGGGGCTGATCAAGTCCCAGGGCGGAATCGCCCGGATTATCCCGGTGCCCCTGCCCTTCCATACCCCGTTGATGGCCGGTGTTCAGAAACCGCTGTATGCCAGACTGAAACAGGTGCGGACAGGCATTCCTCAGATTCCGCTGTTCAGCAGTGTGACAAACGAACGCGTGAGCGATCCGGAACAGATCCGAATGAATCTGGCAGCCCAGATGACCGAACCGGTGCGCTATGTCGACCTGATTCACCGCCTGCATCAGGCCGGGGTAACGACATTTATCGAATGCGGTCCCAACCAGATTCTGACCGCGCTGCACCGGCGCATTCTGGCCAGTCAACAGGTCAATGTGATTGCCACTGATCAGAAGCAGAAGGACGGAATGTTCTCGCTGCTGTCCGTTCGGGCAAGTCTGGAAGTGGCCGGCCAGGTGGCAGCGGACACGACACCGGCAGCGGATGTGTCCGCCTGTGCCCGGACAGAAGCCGACTCCATTTCGCGCAGCGAGCTGGAAGACTGGGCCGCTGTCCATCAGGTGAGAATCACTCATCTGCTGCAGAATCTGGCAGATCAGGGAGGCATCGTGCTCGATGGCTTCCGCTTGTCGCCAGCCGAGCAGCGTTCAGCCCGTGAAATTGGCCGGGGGGCTGGATTTCTGCCGGTTTCGGTCGAAGCCCTGCTGCTCGCTTCCGGAGGGCTGGAGAACTTCAAAAATCTGATTGAGTCTCCTGCCACGAAAACCTGCGTCTGTTCACAGGCGAAATCCGCTGTGCCGGAAATGCTGCCGCAACCGCTGCAGGCCGCGCAACAGGCGAGTGCCTGCCCGGCAAGCACCATCTCGTCCTGCCTGATCACGGAACAGGAATTTCATCAGCATCACAGCTCGCCAGACGGAAAGCCGCCGGTCTCATCGCCGGGAGATGAATACTGCCGCTTCACGATGCGGGTGATGCAGAAAGCACTCGCTCCGTCCGAACAGAAACCGATTGCGTGGAACGGTCGCGCTCTGGTCGTCGGCGAGAACGAAACCTCGGCGGCGCTGTGCGAACACATCCGTCAACAGGGGGGCGAGCCGGTCTTATTGTCGCTGAATCAGGATCGGCAGAGCCTGCTGGCGGAAATTGCCCGCCTGTGGGAACAGGGACCGCTGCCTCATCTGTATCTGATGGCCGCTCATGATGCCGATGCTGTCACGCAGCTTTCGGAAAACGCATGGAACCATCGGCGGGAACAGGGCGTGCTGCTGCCTTATGCCGTAACGTGGAAGTGGTATCAGCTCGTTCTGCAAAGCAAGCTGGTGTCACAGGCGACGCTCTGTGGATCTTCCGTCATGGGAGGCCACTTCGGAATCGATGGCCAGATCCGCGGGGCGGAAGGGGGCGCAATCGCCGGGCTGGTCAAGTCGATGGATCTGGAAGCCGGAATTCCGACCAATTTTGCCTTCACCGCAAAAATGATTGACTTCTCCGGAACAGAATCTCCGGAAAGTCGCGCCCGGTCGATCCTTCTGGAAATGGGAGCATGCGTTCCCTATGAAACAGAAATCGGATACGTCGGCACCGAACGCTTCCTGGTCCGCCCGATCCTTGAGCCGGCGAAGTCGGAAATGACAAATGGTCAGCCGGTCTCCAGTCTTCCGGCCGGAAACTGGATCGTTACCGGCGGAGGCCGTGGGATCACGCATTATCTGATGAAGCAGGCCGCCCTGACCTATGGGCTGAATTTGCACATTCTCGGCAGCAGCCCGCTCCCTGAGCTGGATCCGCAGATCTTCGCCCTGGATGAATCCGGACGTGAGGCCGTCAGAGAACAGGTCCGTCGTGATGCTCACGACGCCGGACAAAACCCGGCAGAAGCATTGAGACAGTTCGACCGGACTCTCGACCTGGGGTCCGCACTGCACACCCTGCAGCGTGAAGGCCTCTCCGTCACCTATCATCAGTGCGATGTGGCTGAGCGGGCACAGATTGCCGAAGTGCTGCAGCAGATCAGACAGCAGTCCGGAGCAATCACAGGCATTCTGCATGGAGCCGGAATCGAAGTTTCCTGTCGCATGGAGAACAAGGATCTCTCCATCGTCGAAAAAACCTATGCGATCAAGGTCGACGCCGCAGCAGCGCTGATGGAGCTGACGCAGAACGATCCTGTGAAACATTTCATCGGCTTCGGATCGATCGCCGGGCGGATGGGATCCATTGGTCAAAGCGATTATTCCATGGCCAACGATGCCCTGGCCAAGCTGTGCGACTGGTATCAGACGCTTCGTCCGGAATGTCGGGTTACCTGTTTCCACTGGGGGCCCTGGGGTGAAATCGGCATGGCGGCAACGCCGGAAATGCAGGCGAACCCCATCCTGGCCACCATGCATCTGCTCTCTCCGGCAAAAGGACAGAAGCATTTTCTGAATGAACTCGTCTCGACGAACAGAACAACAGAAACGCTGCTGATCGACTGGGGTCACTACAAACTCTATTACCCAGATCAACAGCCACAGCCGAAGAAGGCGTCCAAAGAAACCAGCGCTGTTGCTCCGGCAAAGAAGAAGCCAGCGCCCCAGCCGATTTCACAGCCTGCCACTGCTCCCGTTGCCACTCCTCCTGTTGCCGCAGCTCCCGTTGCCGCACTGCCCCGCACTCAGACTGCCGAAGAACCTGCCGGGGCACCATTGTCCGCCATTCGCCGCATGGTTGTTCGCTGGGTAGACGGCACCACCGATGCGATCGCGGAAAACCTGACCATCGCCGGCGTCGCAATGATTGTCGGAAGTAACCGCGATGCCGAAACACTGGCCGAAACTCTGGCCCAGTACGGCGTCCAGACGGCACAGGTCGCCACCTGCGACGACGAAGCCCGACTGATGGGAGAACTGGATCGCGTCTGGGAAGAACAGGGGCCTGTTTCCCATCTCTTCCTGATGACCGGCCGCGATGCGGAAGCGATTCAGATTGCAGAACGGGAAGAATGGGCATCGCGCCGGAAGTCAGGATTCTTTGCTCCCTTCCACTTGTTGCGACACTGGCTGCGACGGCTCACCGAAGCCGGCTGGCTCGACCGGGCCGCCGTCGTGGCAGCCACGGCGATGAACGGCGATTTCGGGATCGAGTCGGGGTCTCCGGCCCTGGAATCGTCCGGCCTGGCAGGCCTGTTGAAGGCCATCCACCTGGAACATGGCGGTAAAGATCGCGATGGGCTGACGGTCAAAATCACCGATTTCAGCACACAGGAAGATCCAGCCCGACTGACAGCCTGCCTGCTGTCCGAACTGGCGACCGGCGGCTTCGATATCGAATCGGCCTATGTGAATGGGGAGCGCCGTATTCCGCGGCTGCTCAACATGGAAATCCCGCAGCGTACACAGCATTCGATTCCTCGCGGCAGCACCTGGGTGGTCACCGGGGGGGCGCGCGGCATCACTGCGGAAGTGGCGAAAGAACTGGGATCGCATTTCGGGCTCAAGCTGCATCTTCTGGGGTCCAGCCCAATCCCTGAGATTGATGATGCACTCCGGTCATTGACCGAAGCAGAACTCAAACAGCACAAGCGGGTCATCGTCAAACAGGCACTCTCGGAAGGGAAGTCGCCGGAAAAAGAATGGAACCGTTTGCGGCATGCCCTGGAAATGGACAAAAACCTCCGGGAAATGCGGGAACGGCAGATCGATGTCACCTATCATCAATGCGATCTGACAGACCCCGCCCGGATTGCCCAGATCTTTCAGGACATTCAGCGGGAGGACGGACCGATCTGTGGATTGATCCACGGAGCAGGCATCGATGGAAATCCTGCGACGGTCCGCAACATGCTCGACTCCCAGTTCGATGTCGCGGACAGACTCATCGCCATCAAAGTCGATGCGGTTCTGGAAATGCTGCGTCACACCGATCCGGATGCATTCCGCTATTTCATTGGGTTTGGCTCGATCAGCGGCCGGTTCGGTTCGGCCCATGCCTCGTCTTATTGCTCCGGCAATGACATGCTCTGCAAGATCATGGGCAACCTGCGCCGTGAACGCCCGCATTGCCAGGCTGTCGGAATTCACTGGCATGCCTGGGGAGAGATCGGGATGATGACCCGGCCGGTGAGTTACGGATCGATCAAGGTTCTGAAGATGCAGTTGATGCCCCCGTCTGACGGGGTCAGTCATCTCATCCGCGAACTGGAGGCAGGACTGCCGGAAAACGAGATTGTGATCACCGATTCACAATACTATTCCCAGTTCTACTCGGAAAAATTGCTGCTGGCCTCTGATGCCGAAGTGCTGCCGTCCCTGGGCGTGAAACCGGCAACGGCCGCTTCCGCTGAGGATACCGACGAAAAACAGGGGGCCACATTTCCCATTGTGCACCGGATTCACCCCGTGCCGGATTCCAGTTCCGAGGTGATTGGGGAAGCGATTTTTTTTCCGGAATCGGATCCGTTTCTGATCGATCATCGCTTTCGGGGCCGGCCCCTGCTGCCTGCGGTGATCACCATGGAAGCATTCGCTGAAACGGTTCAGCAGATGTTCCCGGACAAGCACATCGTGGCAATTCATGACCTCGAGTTACTGCGCGGTCTGACATTTTCCGCAGATACCGCCGTGTCGGTGCAGATCACCGCGGATACGGCTGGCAATCTGGTGGCCTGCGAATTGGTCTGTCCGTTTTACAACCGGGCGGGACAACTGGTCGATCCGCATCGGGTCTATGCGACAGGGGTCGTGGAAATTTCCAGCGAGCCGGTCTCGTTCGACTCCCATCCGGTCAGCGACCCGGAAGGGGAATGCCATGCCATCCAATATGCAGACATCAGCGCGATGATGTATCACGGGCCGGTCTTTCAACAGGCACGGGATATCATCTTCAGCGAAACACAGGGAATCTGGGCTCATCTTGATGTGGCTCCGATTGAACTGCTGGCCGGCACACGCAACGCCTCCGGCTGGATGCTGAATCCGGCGACCGTGGATGCCTGCCTGTATCTCTGCGGGGCCTATGTCTGGCTGCAGAACGACGGTGCGGTCGGATTGCCGAAAAGAATTCAGCAGTTCACTTTCGGCCGGCTGCCACGCTCCGGCGAAAAATGTCTGCTCAGCGTCATTCCCACGGCTACCGGAGAAGGGGAGCTGATCTTTCACTTGACCTGTTATGGCGATGATGGGAAAGCGATCTTTTCGATCATGAACTATCACTGCCAGATTGTGCGGGCCTCATTACGAAAGTAAACCAGACCAGCACGGCATGATCCCGTTGTGCCCTGCGGTTTTCAGACATCAGAGACAGGTTTCAGCACCGCAGGCAATGCCTGTCAAATCATGAGAATTCCCTGTCAGCGAGCGGAACAGGGCAGGTTTTATCAGGGTTTTCAGGTTTCGCATTCACACACATTCATCAAGACATCACTTCAAACAGTCGACTTTGATCAGGCAGGATTATGGACATCAATCTTTCAGGACAGGTGGCCTTTGTCACAGGGAGTTCGCGCGGCATTGGACGGGCCTGTGCGATTCGCCTGGCGCAAGCCGGCGCGGATATTGTCATGAACTATGTCAGCTCCTCCAAAGCGGCGTTCGAAGTCGCGGCGGAAGTCGAGAAGCTGAACCGCAAATGCTATGTCCTGAAAGGGGACGTGAGCGAACGGGAAGACGTGGAATGCATGCTTGAATTTATCAAGCAGGAAATCGGCCGGCTCGACATTCTGGTGAGCAATGCCGCCACAGGCGGTTTCCGGGATGTGCTCGCCGCCTCGAAAAACAATTTCGACGCGGCCTTTCACACCAATGTCCTGGCTCTGATCTATCTGATTCAGTCTGCAATGCCGCTGCTGGAAGTTTCTGCACCGCATCGACGGAAGGTGGTCACCCTTTCCAGCCATGGGTCGACTTCCGCAATCCCCATGTATGGATTGATCGGCAGCTCAAAAGCCGCCCTGGAAAGCCTGGTGCGCCACCTGACTCTGGAACTGGGGGACCGGGGGGTCAACATCAATGTCGTCAAGGCCGGACTCGTGGAAACGGACTCCACACGCCGCCTGCCCAATTCCAGGCTGATGTTCGATGCCCAGGTCGACTACACCCAGGTCGGGAATCGCACGCTGCAACCGGAAGATGTGGCGAACGCCGTTTTGTTTTTGTGCTCCCCTCTCAGCGATATGATCCAGGGCGAGACAATTACCGTTGACGGCGGTGGAGGGCTGCGGGCAGGATAGGACAGGCTGCGGATCGGCCGGCTCCAGAAGAGCCGCCGTCCTGATCCGGAAGACTCTTTCCCGAAAACGCGGAATGAGAACATCTCTGCCGTCACCAGGATGACTCATGCGTTTCAAATGATCAGGACGGTTTCCACACGGCATTCCCGAACGCATCCGCCTCGCCTGGACCATATTCCGCCACGCGATGAGTTGTATTGTTCAGCCACCGACACGCGCAGGCCCAGGCGAGAGCGCCCTGTCCTGGCCGCATCCCGTTGTCCAGAGAAATTCCTGTTTCGCAGAACTGCCGGCGCCCTTCGTGGCCACCAGCCGTGATGAACATCTTTGAGCTGCAGATTGTGAGGGCCCTCCTTGAAAAACCAGCCGATTGCGATCGTGGGAATGTCCTGCCGACTTCCCGGCGCGAATGACATTCATCAGTTCTGGGATCTGATGATTCAAGGGAAAAATGCCGTGGCCCCCGTCCCCGCCACGCGCCTGAATCGCGAACTGTACTTCAATCCCAAAGTCGGCACGCGCGGGTGCTCTTATTCCGATCTGGCCGCGCTGGTTGATTATTCAGATGCCGAGGTCATCGACGATCTGATTACCGCTCATGATCTTCAGAATCATGACCCGGCCCATCTCACACTGCTGCGCGTCGTCCGCGACGCCATGAATCATGCCGGGATTTCGGCTGCAGCGTGGAAAGGCCGCCAGGTCGGAACATTTATCGGCCATACCACCGCCAGCATGCTCGGCGGCGATTATGTGTATGGCACGCATATTCCGCAGGTGGCGGATTATCTCCGCGAGACGAACCTGTCCGATCTGCTTCCGTCCGGGGCCTCTCAGCAGATCATGCAGCAGTTGACGGAACAGGTCCGCAGCCAGTTTCCCTGGCGCACCCGGGAACGGAATCCCCAGCTGGCCGTCGGCCATGCCGCCCGTCTGGTGAGCAAAAAATTCGGGCTCAACGGGCCCTCCATGATTTTCAATTCCGCCTGCGCCTCCTCCCTGCAGGCGATCGGCCATGGGATGAAATCCCTGCAGCTCGGCCGTGTTGAAGCTGCGATCGTGGGAGGGGCCTCCTGTTTCAGTTCCGATACCCTGGTCCTGTTTTCGGCCGCACAGTCGCTTTCCGCAGAAGGCTCATTCCCGTTTACGGAACAAGCCCAGGGACTGATTGTGGGGGAAGGCTATGTCGTTTTCGTCCTGAAAACACTCGAAAAAGCCCTGGCGGATCACGACACCATCCATGCCGTTCTGTCTGGTGTGGGAATCTCCAGCGACGGAAGCGGCATGAGCCTCTGGGCTCCCCGCATGGAAGGACAGATCGAAGCCGTTCAGCGGGCTTATGGCGATCAGGTGGATGTCTCCACGCTGGACTATGTGGAAGGGCATGCCACCTCGACCCATCTGGGCGACAAGACGGAACTGGCCACGCTGACACAGATCCTCAAGGGAAAACTCCCTGCCGGCAAATCGATTCCGATTGGAAGCGTCAAACGGAACATCGGACACTGTCTGGAAGCGGCCGGAGCCGCCGGGCTTCTGAAAGTCGTCCTGTCCATGCAGCAGGAAACGATTCCGCCTGCCGTGGAACCGGATGCGCAGCTGAACAAAAGTGTCGACTGGGCGCAGACGCCGGTTTATCCTCCCTCTACTGCGTTACCCTGGCCAGCCCATCCGGATGGCCGGCCACGCCGTGCCGGAGTCAATGCTTTTGGAATCGGTGGCCTGAACGTTCACCTCGTCGTGGAAGACTTCCCGCCGGCGCGCGTGGCTGCCGCAGGCCGACCGACGACATTCAGTCATTCGAATGGCCATTCCAATGGAACCAATGGAGTTCTGAAGAAGAACGGTTTCCACGGATCTCAGCCACGACTGCTTCAGAAAAGAGAAGAAGAACGATCCGTCGCGATTATCGGAGCAGGCCTCGTCCTCCCCGGTGTCAAGAACTTCGATCAGTTTCGCTTCGCCCTCGAATCCTCGCAGCGGATGCTCAAGCCGCTGCCGAAAACTCCCTGGGACGCCCAACTCTTCGCGGATCGGACGCGCTGGGGAGAACAGACCATTCCGATTCCGGGTGCCGGGGCCGTCACCGATTTCGCTTATGACTGGAAGAAACACCGCATTCCGCCCAAGCAGATTGCGCAAGCCAGCCCGTTGCAGTTTTTAATTCTCGATGCGGTTGATCAGGCCATTCAGCAGGCAGGGTACGTCTCCGGGAAGAAAAAGAAAGACGCCGATCCGGCGTTGCGAACTCTGGACCACGAGCGCACCGGCTGCATTGTCGGCACGACATTCGGCGGTGATTTTTCGACGCAGCTGGTGATGGGCCTGCGCCTGCCGGAAACCCGCGAATCGCTGCGAAACCTGCTGCAGGCCCACGGACTCGCTCCGGAACAATGCGATCAGGTGCTGGAGCGCTTCACCGAGCAGCTCTTCAAGGAGATGCCTTCGCTGATCGATGAAACCGGCAGCTTCACCTCCAGTGCCCTGGCCTCGCGGATTACCAAGGCATACGACCTGATGGGGGGCGGCGTTGCGGTCGAATGCGACGACGGCTCTGCCATCTCGGCCCTGGTCTGCTCGGTGGATATGCTGCTGACCGGGTCCTGCGATCAGATGATCTGCGTCGCCGGCCAGCACGATCTGACGCCAGGGACGTATCTGGAACTGATGCTGACGAACCGTCTGGCAAATTCGATCGATTTCGCATCACCCTATGATGCCTCGGCATCCGGAACGCTCCCCTCGGAAGGGGGCATTGCCCTGTTCCTGAAACGGCTCAGCGACGCCCGCCGGGATGGCGACCCCATACTGGGCATTATCGAAGGAATTGGCGTTGCAAACGGTCCCACCGTCGAAAAAACAGTGGCCGATGCCGTCGAAAACGCACTTCACGATGCCGGAATTTCGAAACAAATGGTCCGTTCGGTCGAATCGGTCGGACTGGGCCTGAAGAAAATTGACCATGCGGAATTAAAAGGCCTGAAAGAGGCCTATCTTGCCTCTTCCGAAAACCGGAAGCTGCCCTTGGGTACCCGGGTTGGCCAGTTTGGCCATTTGTGCTCGGCCTCTGGTTTTGTCTCCCTGCTGTCCGCCATGGTCGGCCTGCAAAAAGAGGCCCTGCCCCCTACGATCGCATTTCAGTCGCTGGATGCCGATCTGCAGGCAGGAAATGTCGTTTTCAGTCAACAGTCCCAGCGTCTTTCCACCGATGACCCTCAGGGAAGACTTTATTCCGGTGTGAATGTCAACCTGGAACTGGGCAGTTGTTTTCATGTCATCCTGCAAAGAGGAAGTCCCGTGACTCCTGTAACTCCCTCAACCGCTTCCAACGGCGCCAGTATTCAAAGAATTTCTTCCAACGTCGTTTTCTTTGATGCGACGTATCGGCGCCGCGAGCGACTGAAGGCGAATGCCGAGCGACCGGCCTCGCAAGCCGCAGTTGCAGCCCCAGTCGCAGCCACCGTTACCGCACCAGGAGCGGCGGCCCCAGCGGCAACACCAGTCGCTCCCCCGCGCCCGGCTCCGGTGGCCGCCCCCGTGCAGCGCGCCCCCAGTGCTCCGCCCAAAGTGACAGGCGTCGCCTCTCCGGTGACGATTCCGACTCCCAAGCTCGGCCAGCCGCTGCCTGCGGCCCCTGCTCCCGTTCGAGCTCCCGCTCCGGCTCCAGTGGCCACCCGGGCTGCTGCTCCAGCTCCGGTCGCCCCGCCCGCCCCCGTCACCCCGCCCCCAGCGGCTCCGGCTCCTGCAGCGGCTGCCCCTGCCGCCAAGACCCCGGCCATCGATCCGGCCGAGCTGGAAACCTTCCTGATCAACTTCGTGATCGAGCAGACCGGCTACCCCCGGGAAATCGTCGATCTGGATGCGGAACTCGAAGCCGATCTGGGAATCGACAGCATCAAAAAGGCCCAGCTGTTTGGGGAACTTGGCGAGTATTTTGACGTGCAGGCGTCGGATGACGTCACCCTGGACGATTTCAACACACTCAGAAAAGTCCTCAACTTCCTGGTAAATGAACGTGTGGCCTCGGGAGAAGAGACCACGACCGCTTCAGAACCGGCCCCCCCTGCTGCCCAGGCCTCTGCAACGGCCGCCCCAGTGACGGAACCCGCTGCCGCGAAGAACTCGGCGCTCGATCCGGCCGAGCTGGAAACCTTCCTGATCAACTTCGTGATCGAGCAGACCGGCTATCCCCGGGAAATTGTCGATCTGGATGCGGAACTCGAAGCCGACCTGGGAATCGACAGCATCAAAAAGGCCCAGCTGTTTGGGGAACTTGGCGAGTATTTTGACGTGCAGGCGTCGGAAGACGTCACCCTGGACGATTTCAACACACTCAGAAAAGTCCTCAACTTCCTGGTGAATCAGTAATCTGCCGCGAGAACGTCGGAGCAGGAAGCTTTTTCCAGCGAGAGCAGGTGGCTCTCGTCTGGGCCCGCCGGCTGCCTGCTTTTTTGCGCGTGATTCACTGGATGAAACGCAACTCGCCGCGTGGCGGAACGCGGCCCATGCGGGATGATGGCGCTCCAGACCAGTCTGGCCTTTGTTCTGTCATGTTCGGGCCTGAATTCGCAAGGGTTGATCAAGATCTGCGCGAGACAACATTGACAACGCCGCTCTCAACGGTGAAAGACTCGGCCGCAACTATGAATACCGCAGAAAGGAAGATCTTTCCGTTACCGTTGACGCCGTTCGAAATCTATTTTTACTGGGATGGAACGCCGGAATTTCCGATGTTCCTGGAAGGAGCGGTGCATCTCACAGGCCAGCTGCACCCGGCGCGCTTTGAGCAGGCGATCCGCAGTTCTCTCAAGCAGCACCCGTTGTTTTCCGCACAGGTTCAAAAGCAGGGCAAAGACCTTTATTGGGTCGAATCCGAAACCGGTCCGACGATCGAGTGGCTGCAGGCCCCGCTGGATTTGAATACGCACGACTGGGGAATGCCAGGCGATTTACTGCAGGGCAACCAGTTCAGGATCTGTGTTTACAGTCACGCAGAATCCACCATTGTTTATTATCACTGTCATCATATTTACACCGACCAGGCTGGCATGTGCCAGTTCCTGAACGATGTTTTCGCACACTATGCAACGCTGCAGGGAGAAGTGATTTCCGCGTCGGTCCCGGTCAATCCTGATCGAATCCGTGATCGGGCCAGCATTATTCCCCTGGAACTCCCCATCGGAACGCTGCAGATCATCTGGGAAACCATCAAGGCCGCGGCCGTCTGGATGGTAGAAAGACCGGTTCCCCTGGAAGCCCGGCAAACGCCCGGTGCAACGCGTCGTTTTGGCAAGAAGACTTACCGGGTGCCGCCGGAACTGACGAAGCAGATCAAGACCGATTCCAAATCGAAAGGCTGCACCGTCAATGATCTTCTGCTGTCGATTTTTTATCCGATCCTCGCCGCATGGCAGATGGAACAGAACAAAAAGACGAAGCGAAAACATCTGCGAATCAATATCCCTGTCAACATGCGATGGAAAGGGAGCGAAGACGTTCCCGCGTCGAATATTGTCAGTTACACCTTTTTGACCCGGCAGATTTCCTCGTGTCTGGGCAACCTGAATCTGCTGCCTGGCATCCACAAGGAGATGAAAATCATCAAGGAGATGCAGGTCGGTTTCATCATGCTGGATACGTTGAAGTTTTTTCACCGGATTCCAGGCGGAATCCGCTCTATGACCCGCAAAAAGAGCTGCCTGGCGAGCATCGTGTTTTCCAACATGGGAGTTCTGGGAAAATACTTTACGCATGGATTTTCCCGGACGGAGGAAGGACGCATTCGTTTTGGAGGCCTGATTCTGGATGCCATGGAATGGTATGTCCCCTGCCGGAACAAAACCTATCTGACCCTGGCCGTTTCCCATCAGGCCGATGAACTGCTGATCTCCTGCCAGTACGACAATCAGCACCTCAGTGAAAAGGATGTGGATCGTTTTTTTCATGAGTTCATGAACGCTCTCAATGGAACGTGCCCCCGGCACTGAAAATCAACTTGCGCCATGTCTGACGTGTCCCCAGTCTCTTCACCTGATGCTTTCCGGCACCATTTTGTTCATCGCGAACAGAATGGCAGCATTGCGGTGCTGTCGGTCAATCGTCCCCACGAATTCAATTCTCTGAATCCGGCCACGCTGCACCAATTGCAGGTGAATCTTCAGAATGCCATCAGCGACGATTCCATCACCGGAATCGTGATCACGGCAACGGCTCCCGGATTCGTCATGGGGGCCGATCTGAACTATCTGATCAAACTCATTCATACCGATCAGTTCGACCGGATTCATTATTACACGGACATCGGAAACTCCTGTTTTGACCTGATCGATTCCAGCCCGAAGCCTGTGGTGGCGGCCGTCAACGGCTCTGCCCTGGGGGGGGGATTCGAACTCGCGCTGGCCTGCGATTATCGCCTCGCCGCCGCCAATGCCGGGTTCTCCCTGCCTGAGACAGGGCTCGGAATCTGCCCGCTCTGGGGAGGCATCCCCCGGCTCGAGTCCCTGCTGGGAACCGCGCTGGCCAAATGGCTGGTCTATACAGGCAAACAGATCTCCGCGCCCGATGCGCATGCCCTGCAGATCATCGAAGCCGTTGTTCCGGCAGAGCAGCTTCTGGAACAAGCCATCGCCAAGGCCCTGCAGCCTGAACAGCCGGTCGGCAATGTCGCGGCGCGCCGTCTGGAAACAGAGGCACTGACTCAGCTCTTTGGCACGCAGAATGTCGAAAACCTGTTTCACAGGCCGGCTTCCAATGACATTCGAGACCCGGCCTCACTGGCGATCAAACAGCTCAAAAAACGAAGCCTGTCCGCCTTGAAATTCTCGGAAGCCATTTTTGCGGCACCTGAGGCTCACGACCCGACTCAACGCAACCAGTTTTATCGCGAGATTGTCGAAGTCCTTTACCGGTCAGAAGACGCGATGATCGGTCTGGAGTGGAAGCAGCAGAAGAAACTCAGTGCTGCTCCGTTTACGAATAAAAGCATCTGATCACATCCTCGAAAATGATGCCTGAAAATCATTTCTCCCCGGTCTGCGTCTGATTCTGCCTGCCTGCAGAGACGGACGTTTCGACTGGACCGGGAAGTTTGATTTCTCTGTGTCGACCGGCCTGGCCGGCAACAGAGAAGGCGAGGAGACAAGGAAGGGCAAAACATGTCTGTGCATTCCATGAACGAATCCAATACGGCAACTCCATCCCAGTCCCCGTCTGTGAATGGCCAGAAATCTGCGGCCCGCAAGCTGGTTCTGGGAGGAGACGGCCCGCTGCGATCCAGATCTCTCTGGAACTTTGCCAGCGCCGTCAGCGAAATGGAAAACCATTTTTCGCTTCAGCTTCATCCCGCTGCAGAATCCGCCATCAGTGCCTCTCATGCTTTTCTGGAACGGTTGATCGCTTCCGAGAAGCCTTATTATGGCATCAATACCGGTTTCGGTTATTTTGCAGATCGCAGAATTGAACGGGATAAACTGGTTGAACTCCAGACAAACATCGTTCGGTCGCATTGCTGCAATGTGGGAGCGCCGCTTTCCCGTGATTTGGTATTCGGAATGTGGCTGGTCACCCTGAACAAGCTCTGCCAGGGATACAGTGGCATCCGGCTGGAAACGATGCAGCAGATTCTGGCCATGCTCGAACGGGGCATTCTCGCGGTCATCCCCTCGCGGGGCAGTGTTGGAGCTTCTGGCGATCTGTCTCCCTCGGCGCATGCCACCCGCGCCATTCTGGGGGAAGGCATGTGCAGTGTGCCTTCGCAGGGAGAGTTCATCACCATTCCGGCTTCTGAAGCCCTGGCACACTGTGGACTGCAGGCCATCACGCTCGGGCCGAAAGAAGGCTTAAGCCTGATCAATGGCACCTCACTCAGCAGCATCCTGGCGATTAAAGCCTGGCACGAAGGCCGGAGACTGCTCAAGGTGGCCAATGCCTCGGCCGCGCTGGCGATTGAAGCCATGGGGGCCTCCACCAGAATCGCCCATCCCGCGGCACTGGCAGCGCACCGGCACCAGGGGACTCTCGAGACCGGCCGGGAACTCATGAAGTATTTCGAAGCCGGCCCGTCGGAAATGAGGCAACAGCATCTCTCGGAAGAATGGGTGCAGGACCCCTATTCATTCCGGTGTGTTCCGCAGGTGCATGGAGCCGTCTGGGAAGAACTCCGGCACGCAGAGCAGACGCTCGACGACGAAATCAATGCCGCCACCGATAACCCCCTGCTCGTCGCGGAGGAAGGGGAAGTTTATAACTGCGGGCATTTCCACGCGATTTATCCGGCCCGCGCGTCGGATGCCATTGCCTCCGCACTCACCACGCTGGCCAGCATTGCGGAACGGCGCATCAATCACGCCATGTGCGCCAAGCGCAAGCACCTGCCGACATTTCTGATCAATGACGGAGGATTGAACTCCGGATTCATGATGGCTCACGTCACAGCCGCGGCGCTGGTAAGCGAATCGCAGTCCAGCTGTTTTCCTGCGAGCGTAAACACGATCCCCACGAACATCCAGCAGGAAGACCATGTCTCGATGGGCCCCATTGCCGGGTTCAAGGCACTGCAGATTGTCGATCACCTGAGAAACGTGCTGGCCATTGAATTGCTCTGCATGGCCCAGGCGTTCGACCTGCAGCGTCCCCTGCGATCGACTCCCCCCCTGGAACTGTTATGGGAAAAAGTCCGCGCTGTTGTTCCGAAGCTGGAGCAGGACCGCTCGCTTTCGGAAGACATCGAGGAAATTTCTCAGGCCATCGCCCGGGGACAGATTGTTGATTTCGACAATGAGTAGAGCGGTTTTGTAAATGATCTCTCGTGCAGATCTTGCTAAGCCTCTGCAAATTCAGGCCCGAGCATGACAGAACTAAAGACCAGACTGGTCTAGAGCAGGCTGCTCTCGCCTGAGTCCGCGCAGCGCGCGTTTCCCCCCATGAAACGCCTGCCAAAGCGAGAAGCCGGCGAGAGTCCTGTCCCCTGGCCGGAACAGAAAACTTGCCGGAACAGAGAACGACAGGTCGACACACAATCAAACCCACCCGGATATCAAAGACCAGATTCTCAGCAACGACACATGAATCACCTCCTGGCACAAGATGACAACAGCCCCCAGCAGTTCCTCGACGCGCTGGAAAAATATGGCGGACGAATTACAGATCTGGACCAGGGCACGACACTGACCGGCAATCAGGTGCGTGACGGATGGAAAATGCTGAGCCGCAGGTTCGGGGAGTCAGGGCTGATTCCCGGAGACCGCGTCATCGTCGCCGTTGGAAATGGCCCCCTGTTTATCGCCGTCTGGGCCGCCATTCTTCAACGGGGAGGAGCCCCGATTCCCGTCCATTTTGAAACCCCGCCGATGGAGCTGAATCGGATCGCCTGCCGGTGCCATGCCGCTCATATTGTCACCGATCACCACGTCGAAACGGAAATGGAGCTGGTCGAATCCCATGCCTGTACTCTGGAATGCTCTTCCTGGGGACGCGTGGTCTGGAGCGCCGTCTATTCCAATGGGCGCAGCCCCGGGGCAGATGCCGAGCTGGATTTTGCAGGCATTCCGCTGCATCCGACGTCCGGCACCACCGGAGATCCCAAGCTCGCCATCCGGCCCATCCGCACAGCGATTGCCGAGATCGACAACTATGTGAACACCTTTGGAATCGACGCCGACGACACCATCCTCGGCATGACCCCCATGAGTCATGCGTTCGCGCACGGCTTTTGTGCCATTGCGCCGGTCATGACCGGGGCCAATCTGGCCATCATGCGAAAATTTCGGGCCACGCTGGTGAGCCAGGCCTGCCTGGAGATGAAAATCTCTCTCGTCGCCACGGTTGCAGGCGTCCTCGATACAATGCTGTTCACGGGAGGAGCCGCCTTGAAAAATTCCGCCAGGAAAATCTTTTCCGGCGGAGGCCCGTTGACCACACATACGGCAAGCCAGTTTCAGCGGATCATCGGCATCGCCCCCCGGCCGCTCTATGGGACCACAGAGACCGGAGGAATTGCCGTCGGCGGGGAAGAAGAGCTCTCTCTTCACGGTCGGGTGGGAGCCATGCTGCACGGGGTCACGACCAGGCTGGATCCACTGGAGTCCACAGGAACAGACTCGGAGAACCTGTGGAACGACCAGCATGAACGCCCGCTCTCCCGGATTCATGTCCAGTCCAGGTCGCTCATGCTGGGATATCTTGTCAACGAAGCGATCGATACGACGGTGTTTCATGATGGCTGGTACAACACCGGAGATTTAGGATACATCGAACCGGATGGTGCCCTGCATCTTCACGGTCGGGAAGCGGAAGTGATTAACATTTCCGGACTGAAAGTCTTGCCCCGGGAAGTGGAAGATGTCATCAACTCACTTCAGAAAGTCCGGGAAGTGAAGGTCTTCGGACATAAGAACCGGTCAGGGTCTTATCAGTTGCGGGCAGCGGTGGTGGCAGATGGAATGACACAGGAAGAAATCCGGGCTCATTGCCGGGAACAGCTGGTTTATTACAAGCAGCCTTCCATGATCATCATGGTGTCGTCTCTTCCCAAGAATGCGAATGGGAAAGTCATTCTTTCCCAGCTGACAAACTTGTCGCAGGATGACTCTCCATGAGAATCGGCAACTGGCAACTTGAGATTCTGGACGGCGGGACGTTTTCGATTGATGGCGGCGCCGCGTTTGGTGTCGTCCCGAAAACCGTGTGGCGACGGGTGTTTCCCTGCGACGAACACAATCGAGTCCGGTTTGCCTGCAACTGCCTGCTGGCCAGAGACGGAAAACATGTGGTCCTGATCGACACCGGATACGGAGGAAAGTATCCCCCGCTGGATCGCAAATCCTATCAGATGGATGCCGGCTGCCCGATCATTACCAGTCTCGAAAAACACGGGGTCTCACCTGAAGAAGTCGACTACGTTCTCTTCACCCACCTGCATTTTGACCACGCCGGCGGAGCGACCACGAAAGAACCGGATGGCCGGCTGGTGCCCACCTTTCCGAATGCAAAACATCTGGTCAGCCAGTGGGAATGGGAGGACGCCACAGGGGGCTCAGAGGAATTGATTGCCGCTTATCCTCAAAACAATCTGACGCCACTGGCCCAGGCCGGGGTCATCGAGTCGATCGATTTCAACCAGGCCATTCTGCCGGGATTGAGGGCACTGCGCACAGGCGGCCACACACGCGGCCACACCGCGTTTCTGTTTCAGTCTGATGAGGGCGATCAGGGGGCTCTTTATATTGGGGATCTTTGCCCCACATCCAGCCATCTGCGTTTATTATGGAATATGTCTTACGACATGTTTTTACTTGTCACACGCAGAAAAAAGCGGGAAATGCTCTCTCTGGCTGTTCAAAATCACTGGTGGCTGATTTTCCCGCACGATCCTGACACCATTGCCTGCCGAATTCGGGCCGATAATCGCCAGGATTACCTGATCACAGAAGCGGAACGCCGCTTAATACCTTCCTCCCCCTGAGACGCCATCGCGCACAGATTTCACAGAGCGCTCAATACCCTGTGCCCGACACAGCAGACAACGACATCAGTAATAAGAATTGATCCGGAATCCAGATCGCGCAGCTGAATCGCGCCCCTGAAAAACACTGTCCTGAAGTCAGATCACAGAGAGGTCCACATGCCGAGTTCACGTTATCTGGCCCGATTTTTCGGGAATTTGTACTGGCTGCTGATTCAAGGACGGGGGACTTTAAAGAAGTCGTTTGAAGATGTTTACGCCAAAGAAGACAATGGCCCGACGTTCCGGGAAATTTATCGTTCGGTCTTTGGCGATGAATATGCAGAAGAAGCGGACCCCTGCGGGTTTACAACGAAATCAGACCTGGAACGCCTCAAGAAGCTCATTGATCTGCAGCCGGGCGATGCTCTCGCCGACATCGCCTGTGGACGCGGAGGGAACGGTCTGCTGATCGCCCGTGACCTGGGGCTCAACCTGACCGGGCTGGATCTCAGTGATTCCGCCATCCGGATCGCCAATCGTCGCATCCCTGATTTCAACATGCAGGGCAGGGCGACCTTTCTCGCCGGCGATATGCGTGACCTGCCGCTGCCGGACACGGCTTTCGACGCCGCCATGTGTGTCGACACCCTATACATGGTTCCCGACAAACGGGCGGCCTTACAAGAAATTCGACGCATTTTGCGCCCGGGACGCCCATTCGTCGTGCTGACCTGGGAAATGAACATCCCGCTGGCGGTCAAAGATTACCGGCCCCTGCTGGAAGAATGCGGATTTCAGGTCACCAGCTACGACGAGGTCCCCGGCTGGTATGAGCGACAAAAAGGAATTTTTGAAGGAATTCTCGCCAATCAGGCGGCATTGATTCAAGAAATGGGCAAGAGAACCGCTGCATTCTGGATCAATGGTGCCAATACGGAGCTCCCCAAGATCAACAAAATGCGGCGCGTCATGTTCTCGGCAAACCGAAAATGACCCAGCGGCCAATCTGGGGCCGTGGAGAGATCAGTTTGGCCTTTGTTCTGTCGTGTTCGAGCCTGAATTCGCAGGGGTTGATCACGATCTGCGCGAGACAACATTGACAGCGTCCCTTTAGTGCGTTCCATCCGAAAGAACTTTGGTTCCGGACAGGGATTTTCCGTAAATTCTTGTCATGGCCCCTGAATCCACGTCGACAGAGAAGATTGCGGATGTCACGGAGAGCAGGCGGCTCTGGCCGAGCCCGCGCAGCACGCCTGTTTTCTGAGGAAACGACGTGCGGCCACATGACAGATCGCGGTCCATGTGGAAGCCAGGCGTCCTGCCTCAGAAAAAGCAGACAGATCGCCCTGCCTGAATGAGCGCGTGCGAGACCAGAACACGGCGCAGTCAGATTTTCATTTCCAAGAGTTCATGTCATGCGTTACCACTTGTTAACCGGTGCAACAGGCCTGCTGGGCAGCTATTTTCTGAAGGATGCCGCCGCACTGAGAATTCCACTGGCCGTCGTTGTGCGTCGCTCGCGTGCGGAGTCGGCCCGGCAGCGAATTGAGACAGTGCTGGCCCGCTGGGAACAATTGATCCAGGCTCATCTCCCCCGCCCGGTCATTCTGGAAGGAAACCTGAACGCACCAAACCTGGGCCTGAGCGCAGAACAGGTTGCATGGGTGGCCGAAAACTGTTCCGCAGTGATCCACAACGCTGCCAGCCTGAACTTCACGGCCAAAGATCTGGAGAGCGAACCGTATCTGAGCAATGTGCAGGGAACAAAAAACGTTCTGGACCTGTGCCGGACCACAGGCATTCGCACATTCCATCATGTCTCCACGGCCTATATCTGCGGACTTCGCCAGGGAACCGTTTACGAAACGGAAAGAAACGTCGGGCAGCCGCCGGGAAATGATTATGAAGCCAGCAAGATTCAGGCAGAGGAAATGGTGGCCTCTGCTGAATTCCTTGATCATAAAACATTTCTCCGGCCGGGAATTATTATTGGCGATTCGGTCACCGGCTATACCAGCACTTTTCACGGGTTCTATGTCCCCTTGAAAATCTGCCATGGCCTGATGAACATCGCCCAGGGGTTCCCTTCATTAGCGGCCGATGGAATTCTGCACTGGTTCAACCTGACCGGGGACGAAACCAAGAACTTCGTTCCAGTCGACTGGGTGTCGGCCGTCTCCATGCGAGTGATTGCCAACCCCGCATATTATGATCGGACATATCATTTAACACCGTCCCATTCCACCCGCGTGGCCGACATGGCCATGGCGATTGGCAACACGTTTTTTCACTCAGAGAGTGAAGAAGCCGAGCCTGCTGAACCGTCAGGGAGCAGCAGCAGCCTGTTCCGCCAGACATTTTTGAATCAGATGCAGGTTTATGAGTCTTACTGGCGCGATGATCCGGTATTCGATCGCACCAACACCCTGGCCATCACGCCAGATCTTCCCTGCCCTGAGGTCGATCAGGAAATGCTGGCGGTCATGTGCCGGTATGCCGTGGAATCGAATTTCGGCTGGCCTGTCGAGCCTTCGCGGATTCCTGCACTGGACACCAGTCGCGCTGCCGAGAAGTTGAGGGCGATCCCGCCGGCGAATCAATCTGCCGTCACTTCCATCGGACTCGTCGTGACCGGGCCGGGAGGAGGCGACTGGCGACTGGACACCGTGAATGGAAAAATCATTTCCATTCACGAGGGACTCAGTGTGAAGTGCCGGGAAATTCTCAGGCTGAATTCGCAGACCCTCAAAGAGTTGATGGACGGGGAATGCACATTCCAGCAGGCACTGCAGCGGGGGCAGGTTGTCGTCGAAGCCCCTCAGGCCGACACATCACTCCCCCTGGAAGAACTCATGCTCGACTATGTGCGTCTCCTGAGCAAACAGGCCGCCAGAGAGTCGGATCGGCCAGTCAACCCTGCGAAATCTGCTGCACAGTGAATCTGTGCAGTGACGGTCCCTGCCCCCCTTGGGGGATGTTTGGCTGAGGAGCCTGTGAACGCGGACAGGCACACAAACAGAGACCTATGGGTCTCGCGCCGAATCCCGGGAGCCCCGCCGCGCCTCCCTGACAGAAATTCGGGTGAGTGATCCTCGACAGGGAAATTGAAAGCGAGTGACGTCAAAGGAGTGGTGGATGCATTGATGCTGGACTTTCTTTGGAGTAAAAATTCTCCTCTGTCGAAAAGAACCATGCGGAACATCCGCAAGGATGCGAAAAGAGTGGTTTTCGAAGATCTTCGGAGACGTCGTTCCGAAGAAAGGCGTTCCAAAACGTCCCAGCGCGAAATAGTACACTGATAGTACACGGTGTTGCCGCAACACAGACCAACACGATTCAACAGGGGTGTTTTCGGTTTTTGGCGATTTATTCGTATTTTTCAGTGTTTTTCCAGTCGAAATCAGCGTTTTTGACGGGAAAACATGTTGGCCGAAGTGGCGGAATCGGCAGACGCGCTGGATTCAAAATCCAGTGAGGGTAATTCCTCGTGTGGGTTCGATTCCCACCTTCGGCACCTTGCCCTGCAATGACTTACGTCGTTGCAGGGTTTTTCTTTGCCAGGGCCGCGGCAAGCATGTGGCACCGTTCGTGCCCTTCCCCTCTTCTCTGGCAGGCGTCCCGAAGTCTCCTCAATCGCCGCCCAGGCAAGTCTCAGTAGCAGGCGTGAGTTCCTCTGTTGCGAGTTCACGCCGCCAGTGGCGTCGGTCTGCTTTCCATCTTCCACCTCATTTCCGGGCCCCTTTCCTGAGCCATCGCCGAGCAGAGCTTCAGCAGCCCCGATGGAGCCGCGGCAAGACACGGCCTCAAAGCCCGGCTTAGAATGCATCACTCCCGTATGGGCCGCGTTCCACCACGCGACGGGTTGCGTTTCATCAAGTGAAACGCGTGCTGCGCAGGCTCAGGCGAGAGCAACCTGCTCTGGCCCAGCGCGATGAGCCTGAAACAACATGGCCCCGCAGATCAGCATTGCCTGATCTGCAGGGCCTGTTTGATCACTGCATGCCATCTCATGCGGTGACAACGATTCAATGGCTTATCTGGCGAACCAGTCGTTTCGCTCTCCGGAGAAATGACAGGGGAGTCCGCTTGCGGACCGAGTGCCCTTGTTTCCTCACCCAGCGATACCAGTAGGGAAAGAGATCGGCCACTTCCTGGAGGTTGAATTCCATGGAGACCAGGTCTTCCACTTCAATCGGGCACAGGCTGTTCTCGCTGATCATGTTGACCAGATCGCGGCGCAGCTGTTCCCGGCCGAGTGGATGATCCAGATGCTTGCGCACTACCTGATATTTGACGCGGCGGTATTTCTGGCAGAGAGCCGGAGAAAGGTGCAGATTGCTGCCATGAATCCGGTAGTCTGCCGTGACATCAGATGTCACAACAAAATCATATTTCCGGAGAATCCGCAGCCACATATCATAATCTTCGAACTCCAGACTTTCGTCATAGGGTCCCACGTCCAGCAATGCTTCCCGGCGCGTCAAAGCCGCCATGGCCGGAATGCAGTTCCCTTCGAGAATCTGCTTGAACAGATTTTCACGAGAGGTGTTGTCTGGAACCGCATATCTCTTGAAAAACGAAAACGGCTTGCACGGCCGTCCCTCCCTGTCGATCAGACTGGCGTCCGAGCACACGACAGCCACAGAGGAAGGAGACTTTTCAAAAATGGCCAGCTGCTTTTCAAGCTTGTCAGGGTGCAAGCGATCGTCACAGGCAATTGCCTGAATGTATTTGCCCCGACACAGCGACATCGCTTCATTCAGGGTTTTACATAACCCTTTATTTTCACGATGGATGATCAGCTTTGAGGCAATCTGGTTTCTGCTGAACCACTCAGTCGCCAGAGCCACGGACTGATCCCTGGAGCAGTCGTCGCAGAAGATGACTTCAAAATCCTGAAACGTCTGGCAGCCGATGCTATTCAGCGTTTCAAGAATGTAGTCTGAGTGATTGTAACTGACGGCAATGATACTGATCACAGGACTGGATTCATTCATGATAATCCTGGCACGCTAGAATGATTTTCTGAACCTCTGAGTCCTTCAGGGTTGGCCCTATTGGCAGACTGACGACTTCACGATGGATTCTTTCCGTAATCGGGAGCGACAAATGCCGGTATTCGGCATAACAGGCCTGCTGATGCGGAGGAATGGGATAATGGATTGCAGTCTCTATCCCCCGCTGTCCGAGAAATTCGCGAAAATGCTCCCGTTTTCTGACACAGACAACAAACTGATGCCAGACATGCCTGTTCTGTTCAGCAATCGAAGGCAGTGAGATGACGGAGTTTCTGATGCCCGCAAGATATTGAATGGCAATTCTGTTTCTTTGATCGTTCTCCTGCTCAAGGTAAGGTAATTTGACGCTCAGAACGGCGGCCTGAAGTTCATCCAGCCGGCTGTTCATTCCCTGGTACAGATTCACATACTTCTCGTGAGACCCATAGTTCCCCAGAGCCCGAAGACAGGCCGCCAGATCCGCATCATTGGTGGTGACCGCTCCGGCATCTCCGATTGCGCCCAGATTCTTGGTGGGATAGAAACTGAACCCGGCCGCATCTCCCAGGCTGCCTGCCTTGCGTCCCTGGCAGGTGGCTCCATGGGCCTGAGCCGCATCTTCGATCACCTTCAGATGGTGCTGCCTGGCAATCTCGCGAATGGCTGGCATGTCGCAGCACTGCCCATACAGATGCACACACATGATGGCGCGCGTTCGCGGGGTGACAGCGGCGGCGACCTGTTCCGGATCAATCACATAAGTCGCCGGATCCGGTTCGACCAGAACAGGAGTCAGGCCGGCATGGGTAATCGCCAGAACGCTGGCGATATAGGTATTGGCCGGAACAATTACTTCATCGCCGGGCTGCATCACCCGCAGTTCGATGTAGGCCTTGAGGATCAAGACCAGTGCATCGAGCCCATTGCCCACACCAATGCAATGTTCCGTCCCGCAATAGGCGGCGAATTCGGCTTCAAACTGCCGAACAGCCTTCCCCAGGATGTACCATCCGGAATGGAGGACTTCTGAAATCGCCGTCTGGATTTCTGCCTGGCGCAGGGCCATCAGTTCAGACAATGCGAAGAACGGAATCGAGGGAGGATGTGGAGACAATTTCACTTGACCCTTGCAACAACGTAAATTTCCCCGGCGATATCCGGATATCTTTCGCCCAGAATCATGAAGGCTTTGATCATTTCGGGCGTCCAGGATTCCTGGATCTGCCGATTCGAAACAGGTTTCATCCAGTAACCGCCGAAGACTTCAATGGGAATATCGGCTTCGACAAACACGTTTCGCAGAGATTCCGGACTGAAGACACGGCGATGGCCGTGATGAATATCCGTTTCATTCAGTTCATATTCGGATTTCAGAAGCCCCATGATCACAGCCGCCTGCCGGTGCAGCGATCTCGCATTCGGGACTCCGCAGAAGATCATGCCGCCTGGTTTTGTCCACTGCTTTGCCCGGCGAATGATGTCGACCGGGTCATGCACATGCTCAAGCACATGCCCTAAAATGACGTTGTCAAACAGCTGTTCCGGCTGAAATTCCTCAAACAAATTGTTGACCACTTTGGCCTGCGGGAATCTTTTTCGCAGGGATTCGCAGAAGAGAGCGGCCCCTTCCAGAAATGTCACTTCCAGACCGGTATTGTACAGCAGCGGAGACATCACTCCTTCCGCCGGGCCCATCTCGAGAATCGTCTTGCCTGACAGATGGCGGCGCAGGATCTCGAAGGAATGCAAAATGGAATCAGTGTTGGCACCCGCCGCATACAATGAGTCGGCCGCAATATCTTTCAGCCGTCTGGTTTCTTCATTCGTCGTAAATTGACTCACGGATAGCTCCTGGCTAACTGGGGGGACACGTCAAGTAACGTCTCGACGGGGGAAATTCCAAACTCGTTCAATTTGCTTCTGTTACGATTTCCGGAGCAGACGATGATTGGTTGCGCACCGGCCAGGAGTGCTGCACCATGGTCTATTTCTGTATCGCCAATCCAGAAATCCACCTGCCGTTCCCGGATGGCGGCATGCTTGGCTGCCGCAGCCGATGGCTGGTGAGGAACGACATGAATCTCTCGGAAGTATTGATCCAGATGCAGTTCCTGCAGTTGTCGCAGCGCGTTCTCTGCATGGGACCGAATGGTCACCAGAACAAGGTCTGAGTTCTGACTGGCATTCTTCAGCCAGCTCTCGACACCCGGAAATACGGTATCCAGCCGCAGTCGGCCTGCCTGCTCAATCTGCTGCTTCCACTCGTCCGACACCGCTGGCTGCAGACTGACTGGCAGCCCCTGGGAAAGCATTGCCTGCAGATTGGTGGCACCTTCCCGGCGCATTTCCCAGTAAGTTTCCAGCGGAATGACAGGCAATCCATGTCTGATGGACAGATCACAATACACTGCAAAATGTCTGCCGGAATTATCAATTAACGTTCCGTCAAGATCCAGAACCGTAACGGAGCCTGAACGAGGATGATTTTTCCGGGAGAAACATGAGTTATGTTTCATGTCGAAAAACCTCATCCCAGTAACGTGTCATCGAGACGGGCTGAAACGGCAGGATGCCAGGAGGAGGCTGCTGCCCGTCCAGCAGGCGAAGCAGCCACAACGGACCATTGACTCCGGATTCCACCGTCAGCGGGAGAGTTCCTGAAAAGCGAGGGTTCACCTCAATGCAGCTCATTCCCTGGGGGCCGTCAATACATTGAAAGTTCAAAGGACCGGCGAATTGCAGGGTGGAAGTGATTTTCACTGCAATTTCAGTGAGCTGCTCGCAATGCAGCGAGCGCCCCTTGTAAGTGATCCCGGATTTGATTTCGATTCTCTGACGCGGAACCACAGCAAAGGGGCGTCCCTCGAAGTTGCACATCACATCGATCGTGTATTCCGTTCCGCAAATGAGTTCCTGAACAATCAGATCGGGAACCTTGCTTTGCAGGATCTGTAATTCCTCCAGTGAATCGACCCGCAGGGCGTTGATGCTGCTTCGCCCCCGGTTGGGCTTGGCAAAGGCCGGAAATCGGATTTCATCAGAGCTTTGAATCGACGACGCCCAGCGCGTGTGTGGCGTCTGAACACGATGAGACGAAAGCAGCTCCATGCACTGATATTTATCGAGACATGTGCGCACAGTGGATTCCGGGGAGCAGGCGACACGGCATCCCAGTTCCTGAAATCTGCCTGCAGCACCCGCGATAATGACCAGTTCTTCATCCACCACCGGAATCAGCAATACAGCCTGCTGTGCTTTACAGACCTGCAGCAGACAATCCAGATATTCCGGAGAGGACGCCCGGGGGATCTGTGTGAAGGAATCACAAAAGGCCGAACCTGCAATCTGATCTGCAGGATTGATGTCGACGCCATGAATGGAAATATCGAACTCGGCCTGCTTTCTGAATGCTTTAATGGCCGAAATACTGGTGGTGGACCCGACACCTGTCACAACGATATTAATCATGGAAATTCACTGACGCCTGGCCGGTCTTTTCGTTTTTGACATTTTCAAACGCGGCATATGTTCGAATATAGTCAGCCTCGTCAAAGCTCTCAGAGGCCATGACCAGACAGATTGCCCCTGAGGAAAACTCCTGAAGTTCTCTCCAGATCCCAGGCACGACAAGCAGACCCACATCCGGACGATTCATAAACACCGTCCGTTTATTTTCTCCATCGTCCAGCACCACCTCAATGCTGCCGGAGGCCGCCACAAGTAACTGGTATAACTGCCGATGCGCATGGCCGCCACGGGTGGCTCCACTGGGCACATCATAAAGATAGTAAGCCCGTTTAATCTCAAATGGAAAATTCGCGCCTGGTTGAACAACAGTCAGATTGCCAGATCGGCCGTTGTGAATTTTTGATAATTGCACTACCCGGCAGTCATCAATCGTGGTCGTGGCCACCGACAGGGGCCCATCGGGCCAGCTGGAACTTATCAAAGGCGCGGATGTAGTCATTTTCATGATATTCCGTAGACGCAAGGATCAGAGCCAGCGAATTTGTGGAAAAATCACGTAGTGTCCTCCAGTTCAAAGGAGGAATTTCCAGTGCGTGATACGATCTTTTCATTGAAAAGACCTGTTCTTCACTCCCGTTGTGTACGACGACATCAAAACTTCCCGACAGCGCGATGATGAGTTCATGGCTGCGGTGAAACGCATGGCTCCCGCGAACTTCTCCGCCAGGCACGTCATACACCCAATAGGCACGCCTGATTTTAAAGGGAATCTGATCGGATTCCTGCAGAAACGAAAGATTTCCCCGGTCGTCGAGAATCTTCGGCAGATCGATCAAACGGGGAGGTGCATGCATATCGTTTCATCCTGGGGGCCGGATGATAGAAGTCCCCAGAATGGGATACAATATGATTTCCTGTTATCTGATCCTGTAGCATGCAGAACAGCATTTGCACCGGCAATTATGGCCACTCGATATATCGATGACGAAGCAATCTGTCTGGGACACCTGCATTGTTACGTATCGAAACGCCTCTGCAGCGGCAGTGAACAGGCCGCGATCACGACGTGAGCGCTCAGAGAAAAAGCCATTTCCATTAGAGACCGGCAGGAAGACTCACTGGACTGATAACGACCGCCATCAGAAAGAATATCGTGTGCGATCGAAATCGAGTCTGCAGGGACGCTCGCAGCAATTCCAGCCTGCATGCGAGGACAGATGATTGTCCTCTCGAAGCCGGTGGGGCTGGCCTGGGTCCGCCGGTTGCCTGCTTTTTCGCCGTCTTGCCTGAGGAAACGGCGCTCGCCGCATGGCGAAACGTGGCCCCTGCGGGAATCAGGCGCTCGAGCTGCAAACGTACACCACATTGATCCTGCGGCGGCCTGACCTGACAGCAGCCGGATCTCGCCCCTGCGGGAATACTTTTTCGGTGGGCACTCTTCCCGGAAGCGGGTCAATCGTTGCCGGTTCCTCATCTCCCCGGCGGTTTTTCTCATCGATGTCAACAGGCGATGCTCACTGCCACGACGTGAAATCTGACGTTGAACCTGCCTGCCATACGAAAGAATGCTCCCGCGAAGGGCAAAGCACTCACCGGGCTCCCATTTGACCTGCCGGCCTCATGGAAGGGTGAGAGCGAATGGCTCTCCATCAACGAAACTCATTGAACAGCAATCAGTTACAGTTCTTCTGCGGTTTTGAGGTGAAAGCGGCAGGGGAAAGCGCACTCCCGGTGTCTGCTGCCTGGGGAGACGGTGGATCGGCACTTCTGGCACCTGGAGACATTTTTTCAAGTGTCCTCAGTGTCGACGGTTTCTCTAACATATTTTGCGGCAGCATGTTGCGAAATCGTCCCTGAAGCGGTTCACGTTGACACACACGAAAGCAGGCTATAATTTCTCGTGTTTTGACCCACTCCAGGCTGTGACCCAGATCGGGCCTCAGGCGATTGCAAACGAGGAAGAACGACCATGGCAGGCAATGTGCAGGAATTCAGCGACAGCACATTTCAGGACGATGTTTTGAGCAGTGATCAGCCGGTGCTGGTGGACTTCTGGGCTCCCTGGTGCGGACCTTGCAAAATGCTCACCCCGACCATCGAAGCCCTGGCCGAACGCTATGCCGGCAAGGTGAAGATCGGAAAGTTGAACACCGACGACAACCGTCAAGCGGCCATCAACTATCAGATCAACAGCATTCCGACCCTGATCGTGTTCAAAGACGGAAAGCCGGTCGACCGGATTCTCGGCCTGCAGCCGCAGGATCGGATCGCTCAACTGCTTGATAAACACGTCGGCTAGAGCAAGTTGCTCTCGACTGGGCCGGCGCAGCGCGCCTGTTTCCTGATGAAGCATCGCCCGCCGCGTGGCGGAACCCGATCCATGCGGGAATGAGGCATTCGAAAGCAGATCGCCTGGGCCGTGCCCTGATCAGAACTGTCACGTCGCTCCATGCAGGGGTCTACCCTGACATCGGAGCGGCGCAGCTTCTGTCGCAATTTCCGTTACTGTCCAGCCGACGGCAGGCCCGTCATGCCGGCACGACAGAATTTTGTGATGGGCTTGCCTGACGGGAGCAAATTGTTCTCGCCTGGTCTCGCGCAGCGTCTGTTCTATGGAATGAGACATCACGTGTCGCGAGGCAGAATGCGCCCCATCCAGAAGTGATGCGTTCTGAGATTGCTGCCAGGTCCGGCGGCCGGTGTCGCTCAAAGAGTCAGAATCAGGTGTGGTTGGGAAAAGGAGTTCCCGCATGACGCTGTCTGTCGCGCAATCCGACCGACTTTCCTCCCCGGCGATGTCGGAATCAGGAGAAGATCAGCTCTCGCAGGCCGCCCGGTTCGTCACGCACCTGCAACTGCAGCTGGCAGAACTGGACCGCCGGGAAGAACAGCTGAACCGGCAACTGGCCCAGTTGTCCGAGCAGCAGGCCACTGCCCGCGTGGCTTCCCGGTCACTCACAGAGCAGCAGGCCAGTGCCCGCAAAGAATGGGAACGCCGAGAAGCGCGCCTGCAGGCGGCAGAGCAGGCCTTGCAGACACAGCTGGCCGATCTCGAACTGCGCGCCGAAAAACTCTCCCGGCTCCAGAACGAACTGGTGGAAGAAAAGCTGCGTCTGGATCGGGAACAGGCAACCCGCGCCCAGCAGATGGAACAGCAACAGGCGAATCAGCTGCGCGAACTCGAAGAACGGCGCGCCGCCTGGGAACAGCAGCAGTCTGAGCAGCAGCAACACCATCGGCAGCAGGCAGGCGAACTCGAACAGCGCAGTCAGGCTGCCGTGCAGGCCTTTGAGGCAGAAAAACAGGCCTGGGAACAGCGGCTGGCGGAACAGGCCGAGCAGCTCAAGCAGAAAGAGCTGGCGCTGACCTCGGAAGTGGAGCAGCAGACGCACGCCCAGCGGCAGGCTTTGGAGGCAGAAAAACAGGCCTGGAAGCAACAGCTGGCGGAACAGGTCGAGCAGCTCAAGCAGAAAGAGCTGGCGCTGACCTCGGAAGTGGAGCAGCAGACGCACGCCCAGCGGCAGGCTTTGGAATCCGAGAAGCAGACCTGGCAGCAGGAGCAGGCGCAGCAGGCGGAAGAATTCCGACAGAAGATGCTCGCCCAGACCGCCGAGCTGGAAGAACGGGCTCTCGCCCAGGCGCGGGCCTTCGACGAAGAACAGCACAGCTGGCAGGCCGAGCGGGAACGTCTGCAGGCCGAACTGGCAGCAGAGCGTCAGGCCTTGCAGGCGGAACGTGAGCAACTGGCGGCCCAGCGGGAAGAGATTCGTCAGAACTGGGAACTGGAACGCCAGACTCTGGAAGCGGGCTGGAAAGCCGAGTTTCAGGCGGCCGAGGCCGAGCTGCAGGAAGAATTGCAGCAGCGACGCCAGGACTTCGATCTGGAAGAATCGGCCTGGCGGGTGGAACTGGAACGCGAACGTGCTCAACGCCTGGCCGAGCTCGAGCAGGAACGTGCCCGTCTTGAACATGACAGAAGCGAGTTGACTCATCAGCGGCAGGAGCAACAGCGGCTCAACCAGCAATGGGCCGAGCATCGCAAAGAAGAACGTCGACAGCACCTCGAAGAACTCGAGGAAATCAGCCGGGAACGGCTCAGTGCGCTCGATCAGCGGGAAGCCGAGCTGCAGCGCCGGGAAATCGACCTGCAGAAGCGCTATCAGCTGCACGAGAACTATCTGAACCAGTCGCGTCAGGAGATCGCGCAGTCTCGAAATGAAATGCAGTTTCTTCAGCAACAGCACCGGCAATGGTCCCAGCAGGTGGAAGAATCGGTCCGCCTGCGGCTCTCCCAGGTGCGACGCTATCGCGAGCTGATCGAGCAGCGCGAACAGGCTTTGCTGGAGGAACAGGAACTCTTCCGGCGGCAGAAGACAGAAGTCGAAGCCGTGCTGGCCCAGGAGCGAAAGCATCTGCAGACAGAACGGGCTCAGCTGGCACGCCTGCGTGATGAAGAACAGCGCCTGCAGGCAGATCAGCAGACCCGGCTGCAGAAGGAACGGGAACAACTGGCCGAGAGTCGCGAGAAGTTTGTCTCGCTGACTGGCCCGCTGTCTGCGATTGCGACACAGCTGGAAAACCAGCTGGCGGAATGGAAGTCAGGAGCCAGCCTGGAGGATTCCGGGATGAACGATCTCTGCACACGTCTGCAGCAGAGCCTGGACGCACAGCAGCAGTTGCTCGAAACCGGCCGGCAGCAGTTTCAGGAGCAGCACCATCAGCATCGGCAGGAAGAAAAACGCCTGTTGATCTGGCTGGAACGCCGGGAGGCCTGGGTGCGCGAGCGGGAGACGATCTTCAGCGAACAGCTCGATGAACTGATCGCCCGTCAGCAGGCATTTCAGCAGGAACAGACCGCCTGGCAGACCGATCGCATGGACGTCGAACGGGTCATTCGAGATCTGGTGCAGAAAGTGGAAGCCCTGGACCCGATCGGGCAGGCGGCCGCTTGAGTCAGATCCTCACGCGGCAGATCTCGCTGGGGCAGCGGGACACAAAATGCACTGGCTGATGCGGCGTGCTCTGCCATGTGTCTTCAGCCCGACGCCGGTGCACTGGAAAGAGCAACCTGCTCTATTTCATCGTCCCGCTTCCATGAACCGTACTCGCCCCGCGGATTGGGAAGTTGTCAGTCTAAAAATCTCCCGACGCGAGCACTGGAAAGAGCAACCTGCTCTCGCCAGGTATCACGAGTCACAGGCATCGACAGACGCGCCGGCTTTTAATTCGGCTGCCGGAGACCAGCTCAGACTCAACCCGGCATCAGAAACGCTGAGTTGAATGTCGTCGAGCCGGCGCAGAATGACATCGGCCTGGCCCAGTTCTTCCGGGCCATTGGACGTTGCCACGGCAATCACCCGGGCTCCGGCTGCGCGGGCGGCCGCAATGCCTGCCGGAGCATCTTCCACAACCACGCAGTCACCGGCCGAAAACCCCAGTCGATCGATCGCCTTCAGATAGGGTTCCGGATGCGGCTTCCCATTCTGAATCTCGTTCGCGGTGATGAATGTCTGTGGAATCGGCAGGTTGCCGAAATTCAGACGAATCATGGCGGTGCGCCGTTTTCCACTGGTGACAATGGCGCGCCGCGATTCCGGGAGGCCGCCGAGCAGACGGGCCGCACCAGGAAAAACAGACAGCCCGTCGAGATCGTCTGCTTCCCGATCTTCTTTCAGGCTGGCTTCCTGTGCAGCGTCCAGTTGAGGGGCCACGCAGCGGATGATTTCGGCCGTCGGTCGACCGTGATGGATCGCCAGGATCTGCTCGAACGGCACACCATGTTTTTGCGCCCAGATTTTCCAGTGGCGTTCTGACGTGGCATTCGAATCGATCAGCACACCGTCGAGATCAAAAATCAGGGCTGCGCAGTTCCAGGACATCTTATCAATCTGAGAAACATCAGGGATCAGAAGCATCACTCGGGCGCATCGCTTCCGGGGAGCATCCAAAGCCGGTGGCACTGACCGGAGCCGCGTAGCGCGCATATTTCATGCTGAAATATCGCTCGCTGCGTGGCGGAACGTGCCCCCTGCAGAAGTGAGTGATCTTAGCCGCCGGCAGGAATCTCGCTGAGCATTTCCTGAGCGGTCTTTTTGATCGTCTCCGCGTCATCGGTTTTTGTCATGGACTGATATTTGGGTTCGAGCTTGTCGTACAGCTCCCGATGTGTGGACTTGATGCCGTTCAGGGCGAACTCCACTCCTCCCAGAGAACTCCCTCCTTCGCCGGTCTGAGCCACATGCTCGAGTTGTGCCCGCAGATCTGTAATGGTCGGAGGGGGAGAATTGTCCCGGGGCTGCCGGCTGCAGCCGCTGACGGACAACATCAACACCAGTGCAATACTGGCTGCGACCATGCGAAGGTGATTTCCGGTCGATCGAAACAAGGCGTGACACAGATTCATGGGGATTCCTGAAATGTTGATCCCCTTCAGTCTTGCCCGGGACGCATCCACAAGGTCCGGACCACCGGGGCGAACTGATGAAGGGAATGCTGAGGATTCATCTGCTCTGCGAACAAACCCCCCGGCAGCCGGGGGGCCAGCTCCGCAGCCTCTATACCTGATCTGCAATACCTGATCTGCAGCGTCTGATTTTCAGCGCCAGACACAGGGAAGGCTTCCCAGGCGGCATCCGCAGGGAACATCAATATTCGCCTGGGGACTTGCCATCATTCTTATGCAGCAGGAATTCGTAAGTGGTGGTCGGAGCCGCAGGGGGAATGACTCCAATAGGGATATTTCCATTGTACTGCTGAATGTTTTCTCCAATGAAACGCACCGAGCCGTCGAAGAAGACCACCTGCACGCCCCCGGTGTGATAGCTGTTCATGGACATCATGGCCATCCAGCCTTTGGACCAGGTATCGGCGGAATTGGAAAACCGGCTGTTGTCAATGACGATTTCGTTGATGCGTGCCGATGCGCCGACCAGAGAGTCGCCACAGGCATCGCGAGGATTGGTGCTATCGGAATCGATGGATCCGGCCCAGACTCCGCCAGTCGGATTCAGCACCGGCACATAGGCCGTTTCCCCGACCGCAATGGTATTGCTGGTGCCGTCGAGAATGTCGCGCATCCCGGTGCTCGAATTCGTGCTGAAGCCGCCGGTGGCATTATTGTTGACCTGCAGATACGCATGGCTGTTGACGGCTTTGTAGTTCGAAGTGGCCGCAGTGTGGCCGGAATCGGTTTTACTTCGCCACCAGGAGCGGTCATTGATTTTGGGACCGATATCAGAGGGGCAACGATAGACTGCCAGAGGAGTCCGGATCTGGCTCGTGTAGTCATGGGGATAGCCCAGCCCGCTGACGTCCATCTGGTTATAAAGTGCCGACTGATCGAGATACGGCAGAATGAATGCCGCCCAGCCCCAGCCGGCAGGTCCGGCCGTCACCCAGCTGGGAGCGGCTGCCGTATGAACCGGTCTCACATATCCCGGCGGAAACATTCCAAACACATCGTGATAGTTATGCAGCGCCAGACCGATCTGCTTCAGATTATTTTTGCATTGCGAACGCCGGGCAGCTTCGCGGGCCTGCTGCACGGCCGGCAGCAGCAGGGCGATCAGAATTGCTATAATGGCAATCACGACCAGCAATTCAATCAGAGTGAACCCCTGTTGAAGTCTGCCGAGGCGAGAATTCGCCGGTTTCGGCAACCAAGGACCACTCACCGGTTTGGAAGCTCCCGGCAGCAGCGAGTCTGGATGGGACATGTCTTTCTCCGCGTCAAAAAGGTTTGCCCGACATTGCAAGAAAATCAGAGGAGTGCAAAAGCAGTCTGAGAAGAGTCCGGCCCGGTGGTTCTGACGAATCAAAACCGGCCAGTGCCTTCCCCCCCGTCTTCTCCCCCTCCGTGGTCTCCCCTCGTGCCGTCCAGAATCGTTCGTCTCCGAAGGGACGGCCGGCTGGAAACACAAAATCATAAAACATTACCGGTCATTCGCTTGTGACAAAACAACGACCGGACATTTCAGATTAGAGATCGGCAGGGACTTCTGTCAATCTTTCGAAAAGATGTCCGTCAGGCCGCTGAAGAACTGCAGAAAGCGGAGAAGAGCACTTGGGACTCTGCCGGCCAGGGAATTTCAACTTCTTAGAGCCGCGAACAAAACCTCTCACATGATGAGAATTTCCTTTCCACGAGCGGATCACGGAAGGTTTTGTGAGGGGTTCTTATCGGGCATCCAGAGTCCGGACGGCTTCGGTCCCGATCGCTCCGATCAGCCTGTTAACGGCCCCTTGGCCGTCCGGGTGCAGGCGACTGCTCAGAAAAATCACATACAGATCGAGTCCGGGATCGATCCAGAGCCCTGTGCCGGTGAATCCTCCATGTCCGATCGCGGTGTCCGTCATGCCTTCCCCGCGATTGCTGGAGAATCCCGTGCGGCGGTCCCAGCCCCAGGTGCGCACACCGCCCCCTGGCACACTCTGCGAGGTCTGCATGGCGCGAACCGTGTCCGGCTGAAGGACTCGCACGCCATCCAGTTCCCCGTCATTCAGAACCATGCGGGCATACCGGCTCAGGTCGGTCACCGTGGAGAAAACCCCGGCATGCCCGGCGACTCCTCCCAGGGCGCGTGCCCGGGGGTCGTGAACGGTCCCGCGTAACCATGCTCCCTCAATCTGCTCCGTGGGCGCAATGCGGGGCCGCAGTTCCAATGGAGGACAATACCCGGTGTCGGTCATTCCCAGCGGGAGAAACACGTGCCGGGCCGCAAATTGATCGAGCGGTTCGCCGGAAATCTGTTCCACCAGCATTCCCAGCACGATAAACCCGACATCGGAATAGATGAATTTTTCGCCAGGCGGTGCCACAGGCGTGAGCCGGCAAATGTTTTTCCAGGCGGCGGCCTGGCCTGCCTGATAATCCCGTAATGAATTGTCTGCAATCAGCCCTGAGGTGTGAGTCAGCAGGTGATGAACCGTAATCCGCTCTTTTCCCTGCCCTTGAAAATCCGGCAGCACGTCTGCCACTGGAGTCTGCGGGGTGAGCCGGTCCTGCTCGATGAGCAGCAGAATGCTGCTGGCCGTCGACACCGGCTTGGTCAAAGAAGCCAGGTCAAACAGCGTGTCGACCGTCATGGCTTCCCGGTCGGGCAGGATCTGACGATCTCCATAAGCCTGGCAGTGCAGAATCGAATCTTTCCGGCCTGCCAGTACCACGGCTCCCGGCATTTCCCCGGCAGCAATCGCCTGTTCGACCAGTCGATCAATGGCAGGAATGCCGGCAGGCGAGTCCTGTGCCGGCAGTCGCAGGCCCCAGTGCAGAACCAGCAGGCCGGCCAGAATCGAACCGGTCAGACGCCGCAGACGGAAGAGAAGATGCATCGATCCGGAAATTCGTGGAGAACAGACAGACTCAGAGTCATCCTGACTCTGAACATCAGAGTGAAATCAGGCAGACTGTCGATTCATCAGTGTCTGCCTCTGTGTCCGGGAACGCAAGTGTTCCTCGGCGGGCTCCGGCCGTCTGGCACACCGCTCATCTGCATCCGGCACACCGCTCACCTGCATCCGGCACACCGTTCACCTGCATCGGCCGGAACACTATGATTCGCGGCATGAACCCTGAACTCCTTGGATATCTGCAGCGCATTCTCAACGCCCGGGTTTACGATGTGGCCATTGAATCGCCGCTCGAACTGGCCCCCAAACTGTCGCGCCGGATTGGCAACCAGGTCTGGCTGAAGCGGGAAGACACTCAACCGGTCTTCAGCTTCAAACTGCGCGGGGCCTATAACAAGATGTCGCGTCTGTCGACAGACGAACTGGCGCGCGGCGTGGTGTGTGCATCGGCCGGCAATCATGCGCAGGGGGTCGCCCTGAGCGCGCAGTGTCTCGGGTGTCAGGCGGTCGTCGTCATGCCGGTGACCACTCCCCGACTGAAGTCGGAAGCGGTCCGGGCTCTGGGAGCGCAGGTCATTCAGCATGGCGACAGCTATTCCGATGCGTTTGCCCATGCCATGGAACTGCAGAAGCAGCATCACTATGTGTTCGTCCATCCGTTTGATGATCCCGATGTCATCGCCGGACAGGGAACCATCGGCATGGAGATTCTCCGGCAGCATCAGCACCCGATCCACGCCCTGTTTGTGGCGGTCGGCGGCGGCGGACTGATCTCCGGCGTCGCGGCCTATGTCAAAGCGATTCGCCCGGAGATCCGGGTCATCGGCGTGCAGATGAACGACTCCGATGCCATGCTCCGGTCCATCACGTCAGGCCAGCGCGTGCAGTTGAGCGACGTGGGCCTGTTTTCCGACGGCACGGCCGTCAAACTGGTGGGCGAGGAAACATTCCGCCTGGCCCGGGAACTGGTCGATGAATTCGTCGTGGTCGATACCGACTCCGTGTGCGCGGCGATCAAGGATGCCTTTGAAGACACACGCAGCATTCTGGAACCGGCCGGCGCCATGGGAATTGCTGCTCTGAAACAGTATGCCGCGGAGCACCAACTGCAGAACGAATCACTGGTGGCCATTACCTGCGGGGCGAATATCAACTTCGACCGCCTGCGATTTGTGGCCGAGCGGGCGGAAGCGGGCGAAGAACGGGAAGCCCTGTTCGCCGTGACCATTCCAGAAGAACCTGGCAGTTTTCGACGAATGTGCGAAACCATCGGGCAGCGCAGCGTCACCGAATTCAGCTATCGGATTTCCGACACACGAACGGCCCATGTGCTGGCAGGCCTGGCCACTCAGAACCGCAAGGAAGCCGATGAGATTCAGGCCGCGCTCGAGCAGGGCGGGTTCTCGGCAATCAATCTGGCGGATGACGAACTGGCCAAAGATCATGTGCGCTACATGATTGGCGGGCGCGGTCAATTGGCGACCGACGAACGGCTGTTTCGCTTCGAGTTTCCGGAACGGACCGGAGCCCTGATGCGGTTCCTGTCACTCATTCAGGCCGGCTGGAACATTACGCTGTTTCATTATCGCAGCCAGGGAACCGACTATGGCCGGATTCTGGTCGGCATGCAGATCCCTGCCGCTGATCATGCGAAATGGGAGCAGTTCGTCGCGGATCTGGGATATGGATATGTCGAAGAGACCGGCAATCAGGTGTATCACCAGTTTCTGAGGTCGCACTGACCCTATAGACCATCATTCATTTGGCCATTCAGTCTGTCATCCAGCCGGGTGGCAGGCGCGAACTCGCAGCGAAGTGCGCTTCTGTCCGGAAGAGAAGTCCTGTCGGACTGTATGGCCTGCATCAATTGAACGGATTGTGTCGTCGGCGGACTTCTTGCAGAACTGCTGTAAGCGTTGTTTTCAAAAGCAACCCAGCCAGACTGCTGATCTTCTCAGCCGGTCAGTGGTTGCGAAAGCTGTACCGGGTCGATCTGATAGTGTCTGCTGATGTTCCATCCGCGTGCTGCCCCGATTTCGGCGTGGCGGCAATCCCCGGGCACATCCTGAGGGGAGTGTGTTCGGAATTTCAGGGTGTCTGGTCGGTCAGGCAGATCTGCAGCGTTTTCGTACGGAAATCAACATGTCCCAGATGCGATTTCACCTTGTTGGATGGCTTGTGCTGCTGCTTCAGCAGGTTGCCGGTGCCCAGGTGCTGACCGGCATACCGAACGAGAATGAATTGAACCGTCTCGGCTTGACGATGGCCTGGTGGGGACAGGCAGCCGTCAACCGTTCTCTCGATTCGATCGAATTTTTTTCCGCCGATGAACAGAACGTCTACGTGCAGTCATCGACAGGGCTGGTGACGACCTTTCAGGGAGAGGCCGGCAAACGAATCTGGACACAACTGGTCGGCAGCCCGGATCAGCAGTCCACCATCATCAGCACCAGCGAACAGGATGCCCTGATCGGGATCGGCGTGAAGCTGTACTGCTATAACAAGTTCACTGGACACCAGCAGTACATTCTGAATCTGCCCTCTCCACCGTCGACGGCCCCTGTGTGTGATGAGACCTATCTGTATGTCGCCTCTCTCGACGGACAGGTGCGGGCCTATAACGCGACGATTCTGAAGAGGCTGTCGTTTCTGGGCAAAATGCCGACCTGGTCGGTTCAGGCGGACCTGTGGAACTTTCAGATGCCCCGGGCCACCAGTTCGTCTCCGATTCCCCAGGGAGAGGATGTCGTCTTTGCATCAGATCGGGGAATCGTCTATCGCGTGGCCGCGAAAGACAAAGTGCTGAAGTATCAACTGGAAGTCGGTGCTCCTCTGGCGGCTCCTCTGGCGCATGGAGCCACCCGTTTCTTTACCGCCGATAACCGGGGACGGCTGCTGTGCCTGGACCTGATGACCGGAAAATCGGTCTGGGAATTCAGCTCGGGTTCGGCCCTCAGTTCCGCTCCCTGCGTCATCGGCAATCGATTGTATGTGTTTGCTGCCCGGGAAGGTCTGGTGGCCGTCAATCTCGATTCCGGACTGCGGCTGTGGCATCATCCGAATGCAACACAGTTCGTGGCAGCCAGTGAACGCCGGGTGTATGCCAGCGATGCCCAGAACAATCTGCTGATTCTGGACCGGGAGACCGGGCGGGAACTGGCCATCCTGAGAATTCGCGATTATCCGACACGAGTGGTGAATGTCCGGACCGACCGGATTTATATCGCCGGCCCCGGAGGAACGGTCATTGCCCTGCACGAACTGGGAATTGATTATCCCATCTTCCATCTGTATCCCGATCGCCGCCCGATTCTGCCAGTCATCACACCGGACGAACCGATGGAGCCGAAGGAACCGATGGAACAGCAGGAGACGAACTGATCCCGGGAAGCAGGTGGCCTGCCTGCAGAGGCTGCACGGCACTCTGTCGCCTGATGAAACTCGTCCGGCGTAGTCCAGCAGAATTCCTGCGGCCTTGAGGCATTCTGCCCTTCCCTGAATCCGCAGCGGAAAAGTGATGCGTCCTTTCTCTTCCCGATATCTGCGGCGATGTCTGGTCGCATCCGGCCTGCTGATGTTCAGCTTCCTGTCAGGAGCCTGGGGACTGGCGGCCGATCCCCCTGCCGGGTTCCGCATTGTCGGCTACCTTCCGGAATATCGCTTTTCCCGGTTCGATGCCGGGCACGCCGCCACGCTGACGGATCTCATTCTGTTTGCCATTGAACCGACCCGCGAGGGCGAGATCGATCTGGGAAAGCTGAAAAATGCTCCCTGGCCGATGCTCAAGGAATTCAAAACCCGGCACAGAATCCGCCTGTGGATCTGCATGGGGGGCTGGGGACGCTCCGACAATTTCGCGGAAGCGGTGCGTTCGGAGTCCCGGCGTGAGCATTTGATTCAGTCCTGTGTCCGACTGCTGCTTGAGCATCGTCTGGATGGACTGGACCTGGACTGGGAACATCCTCGCAACGACGAGGAAGCGGCCGGCTATGCCCGGCTGATTGTTGGTTTGCACTCGGCGTTTCAGCCGCATGGGCTGCAACTGTCGGTCACGATTGCCCCCTGGCAGCGTCTGCCAGCGGAAGCGCTGCAGGCAGCCGACTGGGTGCAGCTGATGTCCTATGACTATGGACAGCGGCATTCGTCCTTCGAACAGGCCCAAAAAGATGTGCAGACCTGGCTCGATCTGGGAATTCCGGCCGACCGACTGGTGCTGGGCATGCCGTTTTATGGCCGGGACATTGAGCATCGTGAAAAATCGATCACCTGGCAGGAAGTCGTGCGCCGGTTTCATCCGCCGGATCAGATCGATGAAGCCGGGGGATACTTTTTCAATGGCCCCGGCACCATTCGACGCAAAACCCGGCATGCTCTGGACGCCGGCCTGGGAGGGGTGATGGTCTGGGAAATCGGCCAGGACACCCAGGACGAGTCGTCACTTCTGAAATGCATTCAGGCTGAAGTGCAGACCGGCCGGGCCGCGACTCGCCAGAAATGAGCACCGCCGATCTGCAACATTCTGCGTCGCCTGCAACGTCCGCATCGGTGGGGGCTGATGGAAAGCAGACCCGGCTTCGCTCCGGCTGGGCACACTCACTCGCCGGGGAATTGCGCACAATTCCCCTCGGCTGCTTTATACATCTCACCGTCATGTAATCGCGTCACCGCCATGTGATCGCGCAACAGGAACTGCGGTTTGGGGCGCGTCTGTTTTTTCGCCTGACGATTTTTTCTGGCACCGCCCCTCAATGCGTGAGCTAGGTTGAAAAGATGGGAACGCTGCGCCCTTCACGAAGGATGACGGAAAAGTCGTCCCCATCATTTTAACCGATACAACCCGCATAAATTGAAGCAGTCCCCCTGGTCGAGCCGATTCAGAGACAGAGTCGACCTCTCTCCGGCTGTGACCGCGCTCCAATTGACCGTGCTTCACGGACCGGGACCCAGAGAGTCTGACCATGAAACCAAAAACATTGGCCTTATTGGCGGTTGCTGCCGGTTGTGGTCTGGTGGCCATGCTGGGAGTTCAGCAGGCCATGCTGGGCCAGCAGACTCAGGCTCCGATGCCGACCATCAAAGTGCTGGTGGCCCTGGAAAATATTGATACCGGAATGCGACTGACAGAAACCAATGTCGCCTTCAAAAATCTGCCGGCCGGATCGGTGCAGGGAGATGCCGTTCATACCGAAGCCGACTATCTGGAACGCGCGGCGAAAGTGCCGTTCATGGCCGGAGACGTGATTCGAAAATCCAAACTGACGGAACAGGGAGAATGGGGAAAATCCATTGCCATTCCCATGGGAATGCGGGTCATCTCCATCCCGGTCGATGACACACACACCATCAGCGGTCTGCTGCGACCTGGCGATCGGGTGGATGTGCTGGTGACCTATCAGGGACGAGGAGAACGGGGAACAACGGTCTCCAAAACGAAGACACTGCTGGAATATGTGGAAGTTTTCAGCACGGATGAAAACACCGCCACAAAAATGGAAGACAAGCCGAATGCCAGCCGTGCCAAAAACGTAGGACTGCTGCTGACACCGGAACAGACAGGGTATGTGATTCTGGCCCAGCGGAAAGGCTCACTGAGCCTGTCCTGGCGACGCCGGGGAGATGACGAACTGGCCCAGACCAAAGATGTCGACGAAAAACTGATGGAGGAACTGCAGGGAACCGTCGGGATCAACGACGGAGACGACCTGTTCGACCGCCGCCACAATCAGTTCCTGGATGAAGCGGAGACACCGGAACCGCAGACCGCCGACCAGTTTCTGGATTCGACAGTCGACACGGCCCCGGCCGCACCGGCTGTGCCAGCCGAACCGATGTGGACGGTGGAAGTTCATCACGGAGGCAACGTGGTTCCAATGCAGTTTTCGCTGAATCTGCCCCCGCCGGGACAACAGTCCATTCCGGCCGGAGCGACTCCGTAGAACAGAGATTTCGAGAACAGACAGGCTGCGTCCCGAGCCCCTCGCGGCGGAATGGGACGCAGCCGCAGAAAGAGCAGTGACTTTGCGCGTGCCGGCCATCAACCGGAAGACAGCATTTCACCAGAGACCGCCGGATCACACCGTGTGATCCGACTGATTTCCCAGAGAGCAGACAGCTGACCAGGAACGTCCTGCAGGCCGGCTGTCGGGATTGAACTTCGCAATCGATTTCGAGTCATTGCCGGACTGGGCGGGGTCACCTCAGGCGAGGTGGCCCCGCTGGTTTGGACGAAAAAAGGTGCAAGGATGCACAACCGTTCGGAACAATGGGGCTCCCGGTGGCTGGGCGGCGTGATGCTCTCCGCGCTGCTGAACTGGCAGACCTCTGCACTGGCTCAACCACTGCCGCCGCCGCCGACTCCGGATCTGCCCATTCCGGCCGCGCCCGGCTCCCCGACCGTCGAACCGACCATCACGGCCCCTGCGGCTGTTCCTCAGCCCAGCACATCTTCCAGCGTCAGCGGAACGTCTTCGCAGGTTCAACCCGGCGAAACCGTCTTTCAGGTCGTCAGCCCGAACAGCAAAATCACGATGCGGGCCCTGGATACCCGCGTTCTGGAACAGACCAACCGCATTCGCTATGTGGAAGGATTCGACCCTGACAAGATCGATCCGAAAGCGATGTCCCCTTACCGGGTGCGACTGCGGGCACTGGCCCCGGGAGTGACGACGGTCAAGCTGATCGATGAATTCGACAATATCCGGAACATCGAAGTCTTTGTCGAACCGGATACGCGGGAACTTTCGGCCTATCTGCAGCGGCTCTTTCCAAGTTCGTCCATCGAAGTCGTAGGGATCCGCGATGGAGTGGTGCTGCGCGGCTGGGTGACCGAGCCGGCACAGATTCCCGAAATTATGGCTGTCGCAGAACAGTTCTATGAAATTGTGCAGCCGCAGCTGACCGTCGCCGGTCCCAGCCAGGTGCAGTTGCGCGTCAAGGTCATGGAAGTCCAGCGCAGCAAGCTGCGCGAACTGGGTTTCAACTTTCTGATGACCGGGCAGCAGTATTATGTTCAAAACGGCATCGCGGCCATCGCCCCGCTGAGTACGCTTTCCCAGACAGGCTTTCTGCCGTTTGGAGGTCCGCCGACTCCTGCAATTTCCGCCGCCGCCCTGCCGAATTCCGAAATGCAGTTTGCCATCACCGGCAACAGCAACATCTTTCAGGGGTTCCTGCATGCCCTGCAGTCCGAATCCCTCGCCAAAATTCTGGCGGAACCGGTCCTGGTGACCACCAGTGGACGCCCAGCGACCGTGCATTCGGGCGGGGAGTTTCCGGTGCTGGTTCCGCAGTCCTTTGGAAACCTGAGCATTCAATGGCGCGAATTCGGCGTGCGTCTGGAAGCGGTGCCGATTGTCCTGGGACAGGGCCGGGTCCGTCTGGATCTGGCTCCGGAAGTCAGTGAACGGGACTTCAGCAACTCCGTCACCATCAATGGACTGGTCGTGCCGGGGATCACCAGTCGGAGCGTGAACACCCAGGTGGAAATGCGTTTTGGTGAAACCCTGATGATCGGCGGTCTGATTTCTTCTCGCAATCAGGGAACCACTCAGAAGATTCCCTTTCTGGGAGAACTTCCCTGGATCGGGGTCGCATTCAGCCGGAAGAGTTATAACGTCGGAGAAACCGAGCTGGTCATTCTGGTGACGCCCCAGATGGTGGCTCCCATGGCTCCGTATCAGGTTCCTCAGAACGGGCCTGGCCAGGGGACGACGGTGCCGACCGACCGCGAACTCTATCTTGACGGCAATCTGGAAGTTCCCAGCTATGGCCCGGAATGCCCGGACGGAAACTGCCAGCCTGGCTATGCTCCGCCAGTGACCGTCCCGCCAGTGACCGTCCCGCCAGTGACCGCCCCGCCGATGGCCGTGCCGACCATGACCCCGGACATGGTTCCCAGCATGGCCCCCCCCAGCCTGACCCCACAACCCGACCCAACCATGATCGCGCCGCTGATCTCCCGAAAATCAGGCACGGCGGACGTCGGACGGGGAACCATTCAGCAGACCAGTGGCGAACGGATTGTCACTCCCAATTCACGCACCACGGTTGTCAACCCGTTCCATTCCATCTCGCGGGCCAGTGCCGAAGATGCCAGCCAGACGAAACAGGCTCTGGCCGAAACGCCCGCGAATCCGGAGAAAAACGAGCCGACCACCGCCACGCCTCCGGTCCGCCGGATTCCCGGCAAGCCGCGTCATAATCTTTTCGACAGCACCGGCCTGCCAGGACTGATCGAACCGAAATCCAAAGAGAATGCAGACAGTGCAGCCAGGTAAATGACCGTTCCATGGCAGTTCCACTCCATGACCGTTCCACTCCATGGCAGTTCCACCGGCGTCGTGCCAGCCATTGCACCGGAAACGGCATTTTGAATCACAGCCAGCACAACGAGAAGCTGGTCGCACGGACACGCAGCTGACAGGCTTGATGCTGGCCGGCTTGACTGTGCGAGCCAGAAGGAAAAGTCCGATGAGCAATGTCAATCGATTGGCCCTGGTCGACCCGAATGACGGATCGCGCAATTCGATCAAAAATCTGCTGCTGGGGATCGATTCCGTCTGGCTCGAGGCAGAATGCGCGCGCTACGAATTCTTCGCCGATATCGTCAAGCAGACCCTGCCGCACATTGCGCTGATCTCACTCGACGCAGATCCGCAGCGGGGACTGTCGCTGATTGCGGAAATCACCCGGGAAGCACCACAATGTCAGGTGCTGGTGGTGAGCCGGTCTCAGGAAGGATCGCTCATTCTGCAGGCCATGCGGAACGGGGCGAAAGAATTTCTGAGTTCGCCGCTGAACCTGGATGATTTTCTGGCAGCGCTCGACCGCATCAAGGTCACATCCGGCGGCCGCGATGGCCGAAGCCGCGGAACGACGGTCATGACTGTCGTCGGTGCCGGCGGCGGGGTGGGCTGCACGGCATTGGCCGTGAACCTGGGATGTGCGCTCGCCGCCAACAAGAACAACAGCGTGGCCGTGATCGATCTGGACCTGTCCCTGGGCGATGCCGACGTCTGGCTCGACATCATTCCGGACTACACGATTCAGGATGTGGCCGACAATGTGAGCCGGCTCGACTTTTCGATGCTGAAACGCTCGCTGACGCAGCATGCCAGCGGTGCTTTTCTGCTTCCCCGCCCGGTCCACATGGAAGCCAGTGCACCTCTCAACCCCGAAGAACTGCAGCGCGTGATCGCCCTGTTGAAGGCGACCTTCACGCACGTCATTATTGATGTCAGCAAATCGTTTTCGGCTCTGGATCGGGCGGCCATGGACGTGTCAGACCATATTCTGGTTCTGACACAACTGGACCTGCCGTGCCTGAGAAACGTCGTCCGCATCAATCAGTTTCTGGAAGATCTGGGAATGGCCGATAAAATTCGTGTCATCGTCAACCGGATCGGTCTGGGAGACGCGCAGATCAGCCTGGGCAAGGCGCTGGAAACGATTGGCCGTGAAGTCTTCTGGCAGGTTCCCAACGAATATGCCATGGTCTCCGAATCACGCAACAATGGCGTCCCGCTGGTGACGGCCTTCCCCAAGTCGAAGATCACCCGATCCATTCAGCAACTGGCCGCCCAGATGGATGCCGGGACCGTTACGGAATCGGCGGAAGAAGAGACCGGGGAGAAACCGAAACGACGGCTCTTCAGCTTCCTGGGCCAGGGGGCCAGGAACCCTTAACATCACTGCCCTGCTCCGCTCGCGGCAGGAAAGTTCTCATTCGCTGAGAAGTTTGGTTTGCGGGCTCTGAATCAGAGTTGCCCTCCAGTGTGGCGGGGACTCATGGCGATTTACGACCTTTTGCCGGATCATCGATGACTGCCAAAACTCCTGCCACGGCCTTTCACCGTGTGGTACTCAAGCTGAGTGGAGAAAGTTTCTGCCGCGAACGCGAAGGCGGCATCAGCATGTCGGAAGTGACTGCCATTTCCCGGCAGATCAAATCGGTCGCGGAAACCGGTGTGCAGCTGGCCATTGTCGTCGGCGGCGGAAACATTCTTCGCGGCAAACAATTCTCTCAAGTGAGCGAAGCGATTCACGCCTCGACTGCTCATTATATGGGCATGCTCGCCACGGTGATCAATGCCCTGGCCCTGCAGGATGCCCTGGAAAATGAAGGGGTCTCGACCCGGGTCCAGTCCGCCATCCGCATGGAAGGGGTCGCCGAACCGTTCATTCGCCGGCGCTGCATCCGGCATCTGGAAAAAGGCCGGGTGGTCATTCTGGCGGCCGGGACCGGCAGTCCGTTCGTCACCACCGATACGGCCGCGGCCCTGCGTGCCCGGGAAATCGGCGCGGACATGCTGATGAAAGCCACCAAGGTCGACGGCGTGTACTCCGAAGATCCGGCCAAGAATCCCCATGCCGTCCGATATGCGACCATCACCTTTCAGGACACGCTCAAACAGAACCTGCAGGTCATGGATGCCACCGCCATTCATCACTGCATGGAACACAACATTCCGATTCTGGTCTTTGATTTTGCCCGCAACGGCAACATTCTCCGAGCCATCAAAGGGGAACGGATCGGAACCATTGTGCACAACGCCGGGTCGCCTGTGACCTGATCTGTGTGATTGGCATATGACGTGCCTGTCCGGATCGAAGCATGCGTTCTTCTGAATTCCAGAGGATGGATGACGCGTGAGCGACTGCATTTGATCGCGCTGCGATACGTCTTCGACTCTGCCTATTCCTGATGAATCAGTTCCGGGTCGACCACCAGCTGTACCGGTGCAGGTGCCGGTTCCGCCTGATCCAGCAGCGTCAGGCCGGCTTTCAGAATGGCCGCAACATAAGGGGCGGCCACGCTGCCGCCAAACTGGTCGGCCCCCTGCGGTTCATCCACGGAGATCAGCACCAGCAGCCGGGGATCCCCGGCAGGGATGCCTCCGATAAAAGAGCTGACGTGACGGCTTGAGGAATAGCCCTGTTCGTCCTGCAGCGTTTTTTGCGCAGTGCCGGTCTTTCCGAACACGGTTTCACCTGGCAGTTTTGCAAGTCTGCCGGTTCCGTGTTCCACCACATCCACCAGCGGCCCCTGCACCAGCCAGTCGCAGGGTTCGGCCTCTACGACGCGCGACACCACCGCAGGCCGTGGTCCGCTTGCTGCCGGCATGGTTTTTAACAGCAGATGCGGGCTGACCCGTTGCCCCCGATTCGCAAGTACGGCATGCGCTGCAAGCATTTGCATCGGCGTTGCCGAAATTTCGTGCCCCATCGGAATCGAACCGGTCGAATAGCTGTTCCAGTCTTTCAGCGGACGAAGAATTCCGGCGAGTTCACCGGGCAGCTCAATGCCGGTCCGCCGTCCGAAGCCAAAGGCACTGGCGAGCTGAAAGAGCTGGTCATTGCCGAGCCGTTCGCCAATCTTGGCCATTCCGATATTGCTGGACTTCACCAGAATGTCGGAGACAGACAGATTGCCATAGCGATGGTGGTCATGCAGAATCCGACGGCCCATGCGATAGGCCCCGTTTTCGCAGTGGAAGCGTTCTTCCTGATGAATGACTCCCTGCTGCAGAGCCCAGGCCACGACCAGCGGCTTGAAAGTGGAACCCGGTTCGAATGTGGCTGCAGTCGCCAGGTTCTTCCAGTCGGATGGCTCCGCGTCTTCCGGATGATTGGGATGAAACGTCGGCCGGCTGGCCAGTGCCAGAATTTCTCCCGACTGGGGATCGATCGCCACCGCGCAGGCCCCCTGGGCCGCATGTTTCTTCATGAGCGCATCCAGCTGGCGTTCGACATGCAGCTGCAGAACGGCATCGATGGTCAGCACCAGTGAGGTTCCATTTTCAGGCGGACTGGTGACTTCTTCGAGCACATCCAGCACATATCCCCGGGCATCGCGGACATACCGGCGGATGCCGTCGTGTCCGCGCAACTGATCATCAAACCATTCTTCCACTCCGCCCCGTCCGTCTCCGTCGATGTTGCGAATTCCCAGCACATGGGCAGCCAGCTGCTGCTGCGGGTAGATGCGCTGGAATTCACGCCGCAACGAGGCCACACGCACCGGCAGCTTCAGTTTGCGAAAGGCGGCGGCTTCCTGATCACTCAGCCGGCGCCTGATCCACAGGAACTGACGATCGCTGTATTTCTCCAGACGGGCGCGCAGTTCGGAAGCATCCATCTGCAGCAAAATGGACAACCGGTCGGCCAGGCGGGCCCGATCCGTAACGGCCTGCGGATTCACATACAGACTCGGAACGGCAATCGTGGTGGCCAGCAGGCGCCCATGACGATCCAGAATATCGCCCGGCCGGGAAGGGATCCTTTCCTGACTGACCTGCTGACGATGCGCCCGCGCCGCGAATGTCTTGCTGGAAATCCCCTGAATCCAGACCAGACGCAGACCAAGGACCAGTCCGATCCCGGCCAGAACGACATGAATCCAGACTTCACGGGATCGGGAGGAGGACAGAAGAATGTCGCCGCTTTGAGGGCCGCTGCTTCGCGAACCACCACTTCGCGAACCGCTGCCCTGCGAGCCGCGCAACCTGGTGCGATTTGCCTCTGATTTCGGGGCGACAAGCCAGCGCCCGAAAAGAGTCGACAGCATGTTCCGGCAGTGCTGACGACTGCGGGCCATGAATCGGACGGGTTCCTGCACGGTCCCTTCATTCACCGGCATGTGCGGCGACCGGGAGGTTCCCTTCGTCGCTGAAAGAGACCAGGGACTGGCCGGCCGGGAATCGGTTCGCCAGCGACGGGTGAGCAGGTCGATCCCCCGGAAAATCAGCGGAACATTTGCTGCCAGGCCCGGAACGGAACCAGAGTCTGCCCTTGCAGATTTCGGAGTGGATTCGCGGGAGGGAACATCGACATCGGAGAGATGCGTCATCGCGCTCTCCGTGCGGCAGCGGCCTCGGCACCGGGGGATCGCGCCGTCCGCGCAGCCGAGGTGCGATGCCTGTTTCCGGCTCCCTGCTGTTCGGTCGCCTGCAGCAGATTCAAGGGACCGCCAAAACGTTCGGCCTGCAGAATCTGGCGACAGCGTTTTTCACGCAGCAGTTCCGACTGGTAATGCTGCAGCGAGATGACGCGCTTCAGCGAGAGATTCTGCTTTTCCACGGCAATCGCGGCGAGAGAGATCGCCGTCAGAAGTCCGATTGCCGCTGCGAACCGCAAAAACATGACCGATGTCCCATTTCCTCCCGTCCATGGGACCTGAAAGAGTGCTGATGCGCCAGTCAGTCAGGAAAACAGACCGGACAGGCACACAGAGACTGCGAATCGTCCGAGACGCCGACTCTCCTCTGCCTGACTTGTTTTCCCGACCAGCATTTCGAGCAGGTGGCTCTCGCCTGGGCCTGTCGTCTGCCTGCTTTTTTACGCACGTTTCACTTGATGAAACGCAACTCGCCGCGTGGCGGAATGCGGCCCCTGCGGGAGTGAAACGCTCCAGTCTGCTGTCACCGGTTTATCGGATGTCGGCATTTGCCGGGGCGAGCTGGATCTGCGAGGCATCGGCCGGAAGCTGCAGAACGCTGCCAATTTTGAGTGTCTTCCCGTCTGGGATGCGGTCTTTGTTCATGCCGTAGATCTGCACCCAGCGACTCGCCCGTCCCAGGTGCTTCTGGGCAATCTCCGTCAGCGTATCCCCCTTCCCCACGCGATAGGCCGGACGGCCTGCGTCATCGACAAAGAAGCCGGGAGGCTGATTTTCTCCAGGGTCGCGAGGTCCGCCGCCAGTCAGCTGAGGGTACTGCTGATGCAGCACTTCAATATGCGGCACCAGCACATACATTCCCGGCTTCATCTTCGACGGATCCGGAATCCGCTGCTGGTTATAAGCGGCCAGGGCCGAAAAGAACCGGGCCGATCCATAAAACTGCCGGGAAATTGTCCAGTAGTTGTCTCCGGACTGCACCTGATACACATCATCGACAGGTAGCGGATCTTTCGGAACCGGTGCCTGCGAGGCTGATCGAACAGAAGGCTCAAAGGGGGCCTGGGCGGCCGCCGCTTTTGCCGGACGGGCTGCGGGAATCGGATTTTCCGCATGGGACATCGGCGCGGCCGGTCGCGATTCTGCCGGAGTGGCAAAACTCGGCGACGGGTTGTGCAGTAACGGTTCCATCCTGGCCGGCTGATCCACTGGCGGCAGGCCTCCCTGAGGAGTCAGTCCCGGCGGGGGAAGTTCTGTTCTGGAAGCCGGACGAGGTTCCTGCATCGGCACCGCGCCCGATTCAGGCCGGGCACCAAACAGGTCGTGTGTCTCGACCGGGGGAAGTTCTGTCCGTGGGGCTGGTGACTGCTGAGGAGCCGGCGACGGTTCCAGTGTCAGAATCTCGGAGTTCCCGAATGCGGCAGGATCTGTTCCGCCGGCCTGCTGCACCTGATGACGGACGCGGCCGGAGCCTGAGGCCATTTCGCCCGGCAGCGCGAAGGGATCAGCGGCCGCGGCCGTCTGCTCCGGTGCCGGTCCAGGAAGCGCCTGCCCGGGAAAATGCTGCTCCGGGAAATATTGTTCTGGAAGCTGCTGTTCCGGCAACTGCTGGGGAGGTGCGGCCATCGGGGGCAGCGATTCGGCATGCCGGGGGCGTGCCGATTCCACTTCTCCGGCAAACAGAGAGGTAGGGGCGCTGATCTGTTCGATGCCATGGTTCGATGGCAACAGCCCGGGCGCGCTCGGCACGGAACGGGACTGAACCGGCTTCGCGGCAGAGACTTCTTCGTGTCCCAGCAGCTGAATCATGCCTGTCTGGGCTTTGGCCGGGGCAGCTTGTCTGCTGCGTTCCACCTGATTGGAGCGCGTGCGTGACCACAATGGCGGCACACTGCTGCCTGACGTTGCCGGGGCTGCGTCTTCGTCAGCAGGAACCGCATGGAATGCCGGGGCCGGGCTTTGTCCCAGCACCAGCTCATTCATTTGATGCTGCTGCCAGCGCGACCAGACTTCGCCACCGACCTGAAATTTCATGGCCAGCACGCCGCCCAGCAAGACGATCAGCCCGAAAATGCCGACCAGCCCCCAGCCCGACGCCGGGCCGGGAGACGGGGGAAAATCCTGCAGCGGTTCCAGTCGGGAAGTTGAAGAGTTCAAGGCATGTTCTCCGTCCGTTCGGCGACCCGCAGCTTGGCGGATCGCGAACGAGGATTCCAACGCACTTCGGAAGGAGCGGCAGTCAGTGGTTTGCGAGTGAGATTGTTCCATAGGGTCACATCGCGAAACGCCTGTTTCACCAGGCGATCCTCCAGAGAATGAAAAGTGATTACCAGAGCGCGGCCTCCCGGCTTCAACCGGCGGACCAGCACGTCATCAAGCAATGTCTGCAGCTGTTCCAGTTCCTGATTCACGGCAATCCGCAGAGCCTGAAACACCCGGGTCGCAGGATGAGACTTCCCTTTGATGACCGGGGAAAGACGTTCGATCAGTTGTTTCAGTTGACTGGCCAGGGTGATTCCCTGCCCGGCCCGGCGCTCGGTGACAATGGCTTCGGCAATTTTCTGCGCCAAAGGTTCTTCGCCGTACTTCATGAAAATGTCGGCCAGTTCGGCGGCATCGGCCGTGGCCAGAAGTTCTGCGGCAGAGCGGCCTGATTCCAGGTCGAACCGCATGTCCAGCGGCCCGGCCGTTTCAAACCCAAACCCCCGGTGCGGATCGGCCAGCTGATCTGACGAGAGCCCCAGATCGACCAGCAGGCGATCGATCTGCGGAATCTGCAGTTCGTCCAGCACCTGATCGAGCTGGGCATAGCTGCTGCAACGCAGTTCGACACGCGAATCCTGCAGCACCTGGGCAGCGCGCCGGAGCATTGTCGGATCACGATCCAGACCGATCAATCTGCAACTGGAGGACATTCGGGAAAGAATCTGCTGACTGTGGCCCCCGGCTCCCAGAGTGCCGTCCACAATGACAAGATCAGGTTGCAAGGCCAGTTCGGCCAGGACTTCATGCGCCATGACAGGCACATGCACCGTCCGCTGTGACGACATCGCACACAAATTTCTGGGGAGGAGGAAAGACGCAATCAGACCAGGGAGGGAACTGCGAACAGAAAAATCTGTCGCCGGAATGCAGGGGAATTTCAGGGGAAATGGCCGCGATCAGAGCAGGTTGCTCTCACCTGTGCCCGCCGGTTTCCCGCTTTTTTGTGCGTGTTTCACTGGATGAAACGCAACTTGCCGCGTGGCAGAACGCGGCCCATGCGGGATAATGGCTCTCATCGGCGAATGCCATGCGGTCAGGAAGGGGCAAAACTTGAGCGTTTTTTAGGTGAAGTCGCCAATTTCTGAAAGATCACTTTCCGCTGGTCATTTTCAGTATCTTGCAGAGCACGAGGCACGAGTGAGTCTGCTCTTGGGAATTTTCAGAGCCCCCGCGTCAGAAAGTACGTCCGGCTTTCCCGGCTCACCGGAACGAGAACGGCTCGCTCTGGATGAGAGCGATTTTCGAGCAGCAATGCCGGCGGGACGGAATCCCGCCGCTCAACATTCGCACGCACCGTCACCCATTCGATCGATCACACGTTGCGTCCCGACGAGCGGCGGAGTTGATCTCCGCCGTCTTCCGAATGCCGAGCATGCAAGACAGTCCGTCACACGGCAGGGTGGCTGGGGCGCGGTACTTGATATCCATAAAAATTCGACGTTCATGGCCCCAGTTCTGGGCGACACGATCTTGCCAGATAACAGAGGCAGCCTGGTCACGGGAATCCTGTATGATTGGGGCCATGACGCTTCATTGTTCCCGTTCGCTTCAAGCTGCGAATTCATCCTCATTCGTCAACGATCGTTTTTTGGGCGCCCCAGCCACCCGGCCCTGCGCTGTTTCAAATGGAAATCCGTATGACTGGGGCCATGACGCTTCGGTGTTCCCGTTCGCTTCAGGCTGCGAATTTGTCCTCATTCGTCAATGATCGCTTTTTTGGCGCCCCAGCCACCCGGCCGAGTATCTGCGATGCGGAGCCGTCCGTCACACGCCGGATTCCATCATGCATTGCACTCGGCCCCACGCCATTTTCCCGGCTCACAGAGCCGAGGCCCCCGACCCCGGAAAGAGCGATCTGTTCTCGGCGAAAGAAATTCAGTCGAGAAGTCCCCGCTCTCGAAGTTCCTGAATATTGCCCGGGGCGCTTTCCAGAATGCGCTCAGTGGTATATTTGAACACGGCCACGCCTCCCAGCCCGGCAGGAGCAGTGAGAATGGCCATCCGGTCTTCTTCTTCCGCATCCAGCTGCCGGTTCAGACGGGCGACCACTTCTTCCACACTGTCGCTGGTGAAGTCGGTCCGCTGCTTCTGATGATCCAGCCGAAGGTTCGAAAATGCCGCAGTCCGGGAGAGCATGAAGTCGAACAGACCTTCATATTCCCCGTCTTCGAAGAAGTTTTTCAATTCAGGCGGCGCATCATACGGAGTGATGATCAGCGGACGAGTGACCGTCACTTTTCCCTGACTCACCTGCACCAGTTCCTGTGACTGATCCGCCGCCACGACCAGATAATACAACAGGTCCGAGGCACCAAACGTGAACAGCGTATACGGCACCGGCCGCACAATCTGGACGGCATCCCAGAGTTCGCGGAATCGGTGTTCGGAATGGAAAGGGTCAGGATTCATAATGGATCGAGCAGATTCTGACCGCCGCCGGCTTCCGCGGCAAGGCAGTTGCCGCTGCCAGACTCTTCCATCCGGTCGGCCTGATGTGAGAAGATACCTGCCCGGGGGTTCCCCTGAACAGGATGGCTGCATTTGCCCTTTCCCGTCGAAACAGATTCTGACGCGCTTCCCGAGCAATACCTGATCAACGCGGGCAGAATTCGAGACAGCATTCCATTTTTTGTGTTTTCATGCCGCAGAATTCTTCGCCGCGAGTGGCTCGCGACCGGTTTTCTGCGAGTTTCTGATGCCTTTCAGTCTGTGGATTTCTGATGCCGTTCTCCCTGCGTCTGATTTTGAGCTGCGTCTGCCTGGCCATTTGCCTGAGCCAGTCTTCCCCGTCGGTGCTGGCCGAGGAACTGCCGGTGGGCTGGGTGGAAACCCGGTTTGTTCCGGCTCCGGAAGCCCGACAGGCCGCCGCGGCGGATCAGCGGTCGGTCTATGCCATCGACAGCCGCGTCGTCGCCCGTTACGACCGGAAGACCGGGAAGAAAACTGGTGCAAGCAGCGGAGAAGCCCAGCATTTGAATAGTGGCTTCATTCATCAGGGACGGCTGTATGCAGCACATTCCAATTTCCCGAAGACCCCTGAACAAAGCGAAGTGAAGGTTCTGGACCTGAACACCCTGGAGCTGGCGACCTTTCACCGGTTTCAGGAATCCCCTCATGGCAGCCTGACGGTGGTGGTGTTTGACCAGGACTCCTGGTGGTGCGTTTTTGCCCGCTACGGAGCCGACAACAGCCAGACGATGCTGGTCCGCTTCGATGAACATTGGCAGGAACAGGGCTGCTGGACCTTCCCTCCGAGTGTCATCTCTGACCTGGGAAAGATGAGCATCTCCGGTGGAATCTGGCGGCAGGGAGAATTCCTGACGACCGGGCACGACAAGCCGGTGATCTATCGGCTCCGGCTTCCGGAACAGGGGACCATCCTGCAGCATGTCGGCACGGTTTCGACCCCGTTCCCCGGGCAGGGCATTGCAGCCGACCCTGTCACGGGAGGACTGGTGGGGGTGAACCGGAAAGAACACCGGGTGATTTTTGCCCGACCGGAACGGTGAATGGAATCAGTGAATGGAATAAATGGGACAGCAGCCAGGCCAGGCTGGCTCCAGGCTGCCGTCGAGCAGGGTGAAAGGGAGATTCATGCCCGGCGCCGGGTGCGCATCGCGCCGCAGGCCGAACATGACATTCACAAACCGATCAGCAAGCTGTCATGCCCATTCTGCCAGCAATGATTGATAATGATTGATGATGTACAATGCTGAATCATAATAGAGCAATCTCTTGCCGGATATTCATGCCTGGAGTTTCATCCGCTGCGAGTTGGGCAGCGTCGGGCATCTCTCCCAGAGCCAGAGAATCAAGAGGACCGCTTCAAACAACCAGCGCGCCATGTTCCCTGACATTCTCTCTTCTTGAAAACAGGGAAGATGTGTTGTTAGAATTGTGCCGCTTCGGTTGAACGTCCCTAAATTCCTGATTCCCAGCGATCCTGGCACTTTTCGAAAAATGATGATTTCCTTCCCGAATTCAAGTACCGAAATCCTGGTTCTTCGATGAGCTTAATGAAAAGCGCGCGTCGCCTGTTTCTGCCCCTGAACACAAAGCATTACGCCGCAGGCATACTCTTTGACCTGAGGCTCCGTCAAAACCTGTAGTTTGTTAAAAAATTTGGTTTGCAATTTGCATTCCACGGCCTTCCGAAAGGAGGGCGAAGCCCATGTTGACGCCTCTGTCATTCCCTTCACTGGGACAATT
>Ga0182738_1000281_pt1 | contig 78004 bp, 65 predicted proteins | sample eDN5th30CBELigMG_FD_128876 | JGI IMG/M metagenome (GOLD analysis project Ga0182738, IMG submission 128876) | Enriched Miracle-Growth compost microbial communities from Emeryville, California, USA - eDNA 5th pass 30_C BE-Lig MG (version 2)... ... | reverse complement strand
TAGGCGGCGAACGAGCCGAAGTCCATCGGGTAGCCGATCGCGAAGGCGAGGTTGTAGGGACTCAGAAAGCTCAGCGGGTTGCCCAGGATCGGCAACCAGGGGTCGAACCCGCCGAATAGCGACTGGAAGAACGGGTTGCTCGCCAGCTCGTCGATCATCGGCTGCAGCACATTGTTGTAGAAGTCGGTGTAGCCGCTGTTCTGCAGCCATTCCATGATCTCGTTCTGCCGATCCGGCGGGAGCTGCGGCTGGCTGGCGTCCGCGGACTGCGCTTTGGCGATCATCGGCGCCGCCGACGTCTGCGGGCTCGACGCCACCGCGGTGCCCGCGACGGCCTGATAGGTGGCCATCACCGTGGCGGCCTGCAACCACATCCGGCCGTAGTCGGCCTCATTGAGCGTGATCGGGATGGTGTTGACACCGAAAAAATTGGTCGCCACCAGCACCGCGTGGGTGGCGTGGTTGGCCGCGAGCTCACCCAGCGTCGGCATCGCGGCCAGCGCGGTGGTGTAGGCGGTGGCCGCCGCCTGCTGCGCGGTGGCGGTCAGAGCACTGGCGACGCCGGCCTGAATCAGCCACGCCAGATACGGCACGTTCGCCGCCACATACGCTTCGGCGCTCGGCCCCTGCCACGCGCCGGCCTGCACCGCCCCCAGCAGCGCGGTCAACTCGTCGGCGACCGCACTGTATTCGGCGCTCAGCGTGCTCCATGCCGCTGCCGACGCCAACAGCGGGCCAGCCCCAGGCCCCGCCGACAGCAATGTCGAGTGGACTTCAGGTGGGGACGCGATCCAGATCGGCGCGGTCACGGTCGTCAGCTCTCTCGGGTTACCCGCCCCGAATCGGAGGTTGCGACGACGTGAGTGTCTGGCTCTCGGGTGAGGTCGCTCCCCCGATTACAGTGGCGGGACCGCTCCGGAATTGAAGCACCGGATTCCTACAACGCCATCGCCTTACCGGCGAATTGTCGCACGACACGGGCTCTGAGCGCCGCCGAGTGTGAAATCCACGACGAATCCTCCCGGCGTGTCCGTCGGCGGATTCACACTCGGCGGGAAACCTCAGTCCTTGGCGTCGATCGCGGCGTTCAGCGTCGCGCTGGGCCGCATGACCGCCGAGGTCAGGTCGTGGTCGGGCGCGTAGTAGCCGCCGATGTCCACCGCCTTGCCCTGCACCACGTTGAGCTCGTTGAGGATGACGTCCTCGTTCTTGGCCAGCGTGTTCGCCAGCCCCGCGAAGTGCTTGGCCAGCTCGGTGTCCTCGGTCTGCGCGGCAAGCTCGTCCGCCCAGTGCTTGGCCAGGTAGTACTGGCTGCCGCGGTTGTCGAGTTCACCGGTCTTGCGCGACGGGCTCTGGTTGGCGTCCAGCAACTTGCCGATCGCCGAGTCCAGCGTCTCGCCCAGGATCTTGGCGTGGACATTGCCGGTCTTGGCGCCCAGATCGTCGAAGCTGGCACCCAGCGCCAGGAATTCGCCGAGCGAGTCCCAGCGCAGGTGGTTCTCCTCCACCAGCTGCTTGACGTGCTTGGGGGCCGAACCGCCCGCACCCGTCTCGTACATGCCGCCCCCGGCCATCAGCGGCACGATCGACAGCATCTTGGCGCTGGTGCCCAGCTCCAAGATCGGGAACAGGTCGGTGAGGTAGTCGCGCAGGATGTTGCCGGTGGCGGCGATGGTGTCCTGTCCGCGGATCAGCCGCTCCAGGGTGTACCGCATCGCCCACACCTGCGGCATGATCTGGATCTCCAGGCCGTCAGTGTCATGGTCCAACAGGTAGGCCTTGACCTTCTTGCGCAGCTCGGCCTCGTGCGGACGCTCGGTGTCCAGCCAGAACACCACGGTCATGCCCGACGCCCGGGCCCGCTGGACGGCCAGCTTCACCCAGTCCTGGATGGCGGCGTCGGTCACGGTGCACAGTCGCCAGATATCGCCGGCCTCCACCTTTTGGGTCAGCAGCACTTCACCGGTGGCCAGGTCGACGATGTCGGCGACGCCCGCCTCGGGGACCTCGAACGTCTTGTCGTGGCTGCCGTACTCCTCGGCCTTCTGCGCCATCAGCCCGACGTTGGGGACGGTGCCCATGGTGGCCGGGTCGAACTGGCCGTGGGTCTTGCAGAAGTTGATCAGCTCCTGGTAGATCCGGGCGAACGTCGACTCGGGGTTGACGGCCTTGGTGTCCTTCTGCCGTCCGTCGGCGCCGTACATCTTGCCGCCGGCCCGGATCATCGCCGGCATCGAGGCGTCCACGATCACATCCGACGGCGAGTGGAAGTTGGTGATGCCGTTGGCCGAATCCACCATCGCCAGCTCCGGGCGGTGCTCGTGGCAGGCGTGCATGTCTTCGATGACCTCCTCACGCTGGGAGGCCGGCAGGGTCTCGATCTTGCTGTAGAGGTCGGACAGGCCGTTGTTGACGTTGACGCCCAAGTCGTCAAAGAGCTTCTGGTGCTTGGCGAATGCGTCCTTGTAGAACACCTTGATGGCGTGGCCGAACACGATCGGGTGGCTGACCTTCATCATGGTCGCCTTGACGTGCAGGGAGAACATCACGCCGGTCTTGCGGGCGTCCTCCATCTGCTCTTCGTAGAACTCGCGCAGCGCCTTGACGCTCATGAACATGGAGTCGATGACTGTGCCATTGAGCAGAGCCACCTTCTCCTTGAGCACAATCGTCTTGCCGCTCTTGGTCGTCAGCTGCATCTTGACGTCGCGGTCGCGGTCCAGCGTCATCGACTTCTCACCGTGGTAGAAGTCGCCGTGGCGCATCGTCGCCACGTGGGTGCGCGAGGCCTGTGACCACTCGCCCATGCTGTGGGGGTGCTTGCGCGCGTACTCCTTGACCGCCTTGGGCGCACGACGGTCCGAGTTGCCTTCCCGCAGCACCGGGTTCACCGCACTGCCCAGACACTTCGCGTAGCGGTCGTGAATGTCGCGCTCAGCGTCAGTTTTGGGGTCCTCGGGGTAGTCGGGCAACTTGTAGCCCTTGCCCTGCAGCTCTTTGATGGCGGAGACCAGCTGCGGCACCGAGGCACTGATGTTGGGCAGCTTGATGATCGTGGTGTCGGGCAGCTGGGTCAGCCGGCCGAGTTCGGCCAGGTTGTCCGGCACCCGCTGACTTTCGGTCAGGCAGTCGGGGAATGCGGCCAGGATGCGGGCCGCAAGCGAGATGTCACTGGCTTGGACGTCGATTCCCGCGGGCCCGGTGAAGGCCTGCACGATCGGCAGGAACGAGTACGTCGCCAGCAGCGGCGCCTCGTCGGTCAGCGTGTAGATGATGGTCGGCTGGTCGGCGCACATGGCTGTTCTCCCGGCGTCAGGGGCTTAGGTGTTCGATTGTCCCGCGTTGTACACGGCGGCATCAGTATCGCGTACCGCTCCACTGGCGTTCACGGCCGGTGAGCAGGTGGCGACACCTCTATGAGATGCGATAGGCTGCGTGGCGGTCATGAGTGCCAGCGCGAAGCCCCGGCTTGCTGGCCGGCAACCCTCCAACCGCGGTGGGGTGCCCCGGGTGATGACCGGGTTGAGTAGCCACTATCGGCTACGCGGCAAGCGCGGGTCCGCCACAACGGGCCCCCCGAGTAGACAGGGGAACCTGATGCGTGCCTCCTTGCGCCCGCTCACCCGTTGCTGTTGTCGCTGAACCCACGCCGAATCCGTTCGACACTCCCAGCGACGACAACTCCCGAGGAAACCATTCACCGATGACCACCGACAACACCACCAACTGGTCGTTCGAGACCAAGCAGGTCCACGCCGGGCAGGTTCCCGACGCGACCACCAACTCCCGCGCGCTGCCGATCTACCAGACCACCTCCTACACGTTCAACAGCACCGATCACGCGGCCAAGCTGTTCGGGTTGGAGGAGCCGGGCAACATCTACACCCGGTTGATGAACCCGACGACCGACGTCGTCGAGCAGCGGATCGCCGCGCTCGAGGGCGGGGTCGCGGCCCTGCTGGTGGCCTCCGGTTCCGCCGCGGCAACCTACGCGATCCTCAACCTCGCCGGCGCCGGCGACCATATCGTTTCCAGCCCGCGGCTCTACGGCGGCACCTACAACCTGCTGCACCACTCGCTGACCAAGCTGGGCATCGAGACCACGTTCGTCGAGGACCCCGATGACCTGGAGTCCTGGCGGGCGGCGGTGCGGCCGAACACCAAGGCCTTCTTCGCCGAGACCATCTCCAACCCGAAGATCGACATCCTCGACATCCCGGGTGTGTCGGGCGTGGCCCACGAGAACGGCGTGCCGCTGATCGTCGACAACACCGTCGCCACCCCCTACCTGATCCAGCCGCTGGCCCACGGCGCCGACATCGTGGTGCACTCGGCGACCAAGTACTTGGGCGGGCACGGCTCGACGATCGCGGGCGTGATCGTCGACGGCGGCACCTTCGACTGGACGCAGGGCCGCCACCCGGGTTTCACCACCCCCGACCCGAGCTACCACGGGGCGGTCTTCGCCGACTTGGGAGCGCCCGCGTTCGCCCTGAAGGCCCGCGTGCAGCTGCTGCGTGACCTGGGTGCGGCGGTCTCGCCGTTCAACGCCTTCCTGATCGCGCAGGGCCTGGAGACGTTGAGCCTGCGGGTGGAGCGGCACGTCGCCAACGCCCAGCGGGTCGCGGAGTTCCTGGAGGCTCGCGACGACGTGCTGAGCGTCAACTACGCCGGCCTGGCCAGCTCGCCGTGGCACGCACGGGCGCAGCAGCTGGCACCGAAGGGTGTCGGCGGCGTGCTCTCGTTCGAGCTCGCCGGCGGTATTGAGGCCGGCAAGGCGTTCGTCGACGCACTGAAGCTGCACAGCCACGTCGCCAACATCGGTGACGTGCGTTCGCTGGTGATCCACCCGGCGTCGACCACGCACGGCCAGCTCAGCGCCGAAGAACAGCTGGCCAGCGGTGTCACCCCGGGCCTGGTTCGCCTGGCGGTCGGCATCGAGGGCATCGACGACATCCTGGCGGACCTGGAACTCGGCTTCGCCGCGGCCTCGGCACAGCTCGGCGACTCGCCGGCGCTGGCGGCCCGTTGAGGCGGTCCCCGGTGACGATCTCCGACGTGTCCAGGCAGCTACTGCCCGCCGAGGGAGAGACCGGCGTGGTCGCCGTCGGGTCGCTGACGCTGCAGAGCGGCGCGGTGCTCGATGACGTCCACATCGCCGTGCAGCGCTGGGGCGAGTTGTCGCCCCAGCGCGACAACGTCGTCATGGTGCTGCATGCACTGACCGGGGATTCCCACGTCACCGGGCCCGCCGGGCCGGGCCATCCCACGCCGGGCTGGTGGGACGGGGTGATCGGCCCCGGCGCTCCGATCGATACCGACCGTTGGTGTGCGGTGGCCACCAACGTGTTGGGCGGCTGCCGCGGGTCGACCGGCCCGGCATCCCTGGCCCGCGACGGGAAGCCTTGGGGCTCAAGGTTTCCCGCAATCACGATCCGCGACCAGGTCGAGGCCGACATCGCCGCGCTGGCTGCGCTGGGTATCACCGAAGTGGCCGCCGTGCTGGGCGGTTCGATGGGTGGTGCCCGCGGGCTGGAGTGGATGGTGGGTCACCCGGATCAGGTGGGCGCGGGCTTGCTGCTGGCCGTCGGTGCTCGGGCCACCGCCGACCAGATCGGCACACAGAGCACCCAGATCGCGGCCATCAAAGCCGACCCGGATTGGCAGGGCGGCGACTACCACGGCACCGGCCGCAGCCCCGACGCCGGACTGGCTATCGCCCGGCGCATCGCGCACCTGACCTACCGCGGCGAGGCCGAGCTGGACCTGCGGTTCGCCAATAGAGCGCAGGCCGAGGAAGACCCAGTGGACCCGCGCTACGCAGTGCAGAGCTACCTGGAATATCAGGGCGACAAGCTGGTGTCACGGTTCGACGCGGGCAGCTACGTGGTCCTGAGCGACTCGCTGTCCAGCTACGACGTGGGCGCCGGACGCGGCGGGGTGGCCGCGGCGTTACGCGGCTGCCCGGTTCCGGCGGTGGTCGCCGGGATCGCCTCGGACCGGCTGTACCCGCTGCGGTTGCAGGCCGAGCTGGCCGAACTGCTGCCCGGCTGCGACGGACTACAGGTACTCGACTCCGACTGCGGACACGACGGCTTCCTGCTGGACACCACCCGAGTCGGCCAGCTGATCCGCCAGACCCTGGACTTGGCGACCTCGGCCCGGGAACGCCGACGGTGAGCCCGTCCGAGCAGGGCCGCCGCGACCGCTCATTGTCGTTCGGATCGCAGGCCGCCGCCTACGAGCGGGGCCGTCCGTCCTACCCCCCGGAGGCGATCGACTGGCTACTGCCGCCGGGCGCCCGCGACGTCCTGGACTTGGGGGCCGGCACCGGCAAGCTCACCGCGCGACTGGTGGAGCGCGGCTTGGACGTGGTGGCGGTGGACCCGATCGCCGAAATGCTCGAGGTGCTGGCCAGCGCCCTGCCGGGCACCCCGGCGCTGCTTGGGTCCGCCGAGCAGATCCCGCTGCCCGACAACAGCGTCGACGCAGTGCTGGTGGCCCAGGCCTGGCATTGGTTCGACCCCGCGCGGGCCATCCCCGAGCTGGTCAGGGTGCTGCGGCCCGGCGGCCGGCTGGGGCTGGTGTGGAACACCCGCGACGAACGACTGGGCTGGGTCAAGGAACTCGGCGCGATCATCGGTCGCGAGGACGCCCGCGACGTGGTCGATGCCGGGGTGAGTCTGCCCGCACCGTTCGGTGACATCGAAAGCCACCAGGTGGAGTGGACCAACTACCTGACGCCGCAGGCCCTGATCGATCTGGTCGCTTCCCGCAGCTACTGCATCACCTCACCGGACGCGGTGCGCACCAAGACACTGGACCAGGTTCGCAACCTGCTGGCCACCCATCCGGCGTTGGTCGGGTCCACCGGACTGGCACTGCCCTACATCACGGTGTGCACCCGGGCCACGCTGCACTGAGGCCGGGATGGCGGCGACCGGCTAACCGGTGAACAGGTCGGTGAAGTCCGCGACGACCGACTGAACCGCGCTCATGATGCTCAACAGGTCGAATCCGATGGCCGTGGGGATCAGCCCGACGTCGGCGGCGATCGGCATGCCGATCGCGTTCACCAGGTTCGTCAGCAGGTCGTCGTCGCCGCCGAGTTCGTTGAAGAACAGGCTGATGTTGTAGGCCGGCATGGTGGTGAACAACGCGTTGAGGACGTCCGTCAGCGGCAGCAGCTGCGAATACAGCGTCGAGGCCGCGCCGGAGACCGTGTTGACGAAGTCTGTGAGGCTGGGCAGCGAGAAGTCGGCCCCTGACAGCGAGTCGCCGGCACCCTCCGCGCCGCCGCCCAGCGACAAGTTCCCGAGGTCATGGATGAAGGCGTCGATGCCGTGCTGCACGCCCTGTCCCAGCGAGCTCAGCAGCTGCATCACGTCGATGTCTTCGGGGAACAACGCGAACGGGGTGGCGACGTTCGCCGGGCCCATGTTCCAGCCGCCGTGGGTCAGTTCCCCGTCGACGTAGGTGTCGACGTTGCCGTAGCCGAGGTCGACCAGGATTCTGGTGACCGGCTCGAGCAGGTCATACAGCGGCACCCCGAGCAACGGAATGCTCTGCATCAGCTGCAACAGCGGCAGGGTGTCGGTAGGGATCGCGTAGTAGTCGGTGTTGACTGCGGCCGAGACGCCATCGGGAAGCGACAGCGGCCCGTCGTAGTTCGTCGACCCCAGCATCAGCTCGGCACTGTCGATGGCGTCGGCGCCGGAGTAGCCGGACCCGTGTACGAGCGCGATTCCCAGCACCGCGTTCAGCGTCGACAGGATGTTGAGCGGATACAGCGGGAAATCGGAGTAGCCGTCGTATTCGGCCATGTAGATGTCGGTGTGATACGGGGTGTCATCCGGTGTGCCCCCGTAGAACGGGATACCCAATGACGGGATGTAGAGCGGGACACCCGGGACGGCGAAGCGGGACAGCAGGCCGCCGTTGGGAAACATCTCGTCGGCGATCAGGACGAACGACAGCTGATCCGCATCGGGCGCACCGAGGCCCAGCGCGGCGAAGTCGTTCATCACCAGCGAGGAGATGACCGCGCTCTGCGAGACGCCGTAGGCCACCACGTTGTCGCCGGCCCCGATGCGGTCCATGATCGTCTGGGTGAGGATCTTCACGCCCTGGTCCACCGAAGTGTCCAGCGGCAGGCTCTTGACGCCGGTGCCCGGGTACAGGCCCTCGGGAGTGAAGACGCCCTGCATGGTGTAGCCGCCGTACCCAAGGTGGTCGAGGTAGAGCTCAGCGCCGGCAAATGCCCCGGGGCCCGGAATGGGGGTGCCGCTGCCGCCCATGATCAGGGCCACGTTGTCGAGCAGTGCCACGTCAGCGGTCACCGTGCGCGTCGCGGACGCCATACCCGGCCTCAGGACCGGGCCCGCAACCAGTGCGGCGGCACTGGACAAAGCTACGGCCGCAACCGCCAGCGAGTGGAGCGTCGGGCTTACCTTCATGGCGATCCTCCGGCGGCGAGTACGAGACTGCTTTTTGCGTAGAGAACACTAGCGCCTACATGATGAAAAGCTGAAGTAATTCTGAAAAATTCTCGATCCGGCTGGAGTGAATCCAGCGGTTCAGGTGGGTTCGCCCCGCGCGTGCGCCAATCGCCTGCATCGCTTCCGGGTTGCGGAGCTCCCGCTCACGCCGGTCTCACCATGACGTCCACCGTGGCTGCTCCCTGGTCGGCGGCGATGATCAACACCGAGGATCCCGGCCCCGACACCACGTGCCCGCCGATGACATCCACCTGGTAGCCGTTCGGGTACTGCAGAGCCGGCACCACAATCCGGGTCTGCGCGTCGGCGGCGAAACTGCCCGAACCGTCGGCCATCGCAGTGGAGTAGTTGAAGTGGAAGATCCCAGAACCATCCGAGCTGAACGACCAGGCGTTCGGGACTCCGGCGATCGTCTGCGGGTACGGCTCGGCCAGTGCTGCGAGTTTGGCAGCGTCGACGTTGTCGCCGACCGGCGGCAGATTGGTGTCGAAGACCAGTGCCTGGCCATCCGGTGAGCTGCTGGCAACGTCACCGCCGGTATAGGCCCACTCCAGCCAGCCGTACCGGAACGGATTGGTGTGCTGCAGCGTGTTGGCGATGACACCGGCGTTGGCGGTGGCGCCGAACTCGGTCATCAGTGCCGGAATGTTGTGCGAGTCGGCATATGTCGCAGCGTTGTTCAACAGGATGTCGAAGTTCAGCCCGCAGCCGAAGTCGATTTCGAAGACTGAATTCGCCAGGCAGTAGTTGTGGAACGCGAAAATCCCGTGCGGATCGTCCACGGCGCCCAGCGACGTCGGTATCGCCGTATTGAACAGGAAGGTCGGCTCGAACAGCACCGGGGTGTCGGGGTCGACCGAGCGAATCGCCGCGGCCATCTGGTTGTAGAACGGGGTCAGGGTCTGGGCATCGAAGTGCGGGCTGCCCAGCACGCCCGACAGCCACGGCGAGCCCGGCCACGGCTCGTTGATGATGCCGTAGCCGGCCACACTGGCGTCGTCCTTGAAGTAGTCGGCGACGTACTGCCACGATCGCGCGTAGTGGTTGGCCAGACCGATGCCGTCCTCGGCTTTGGCGTTGGACCAGAACGCATCCCAGGCGTGCAGCTGCGCGGGGTTGAACAGGTAGGTACCGATCTGGCCCACGTCGGGGTTGGGCAACCCACCGGTCAGGACCGCCCACTCCGGCGCGCCGTCGCCGCCGAATCCGGCACTGTAGAAGTCTTGGTGGAAGTCGAGGATGCTGTAGATGCCGTGGTCGGACAGGGTTTGCACGGTCTGCTTGATCGCGGCGAGGTAGTCGGGATCGAACACGCCGGGCTGCGGCTCCACACCGGCCCAGAGCACGCCTACCCGGACGGCGTTGAAGCCGTTGGCGGCCAGGAACGCGGCGTCATCGTCGCCGAACCCGTCGGCGCCCGGGGTGTACGGCGCGATCTTGTAGACCTGGTTGAGCCCGTGCAGGATTACCACCCTGCCGTCGCTGTCGGTGATCCAGGCGCCGGTGGTGGACAGGCCGGCGTAGGGGCCGCTGTCCGGGGTGCCGGCCAGAGTGCCGAAATGCCCGACCGCACCGTGGATGCCGAACATGCCGGCCGCGCCGCCGGCGCCGCCCAGCGCCGGCAAGCTTCCGGCGCCGCCATAGACTCCGTTCCCGGCGTCCCCGCCGGCACCGCCGACGCCGATCAACCAGCCGCCGGCGCCGCCGTCTCCGCCATTGCCGCCGAGACCGCCCTCACTCCCGTCGCCGCCGGCACCGCCGTTTCCGAACATGCCCGCCGCTCCCCCGGCCCCGCCGCCGCCGACAGCGGTGTTGTCCCAGCCGGCGCCGCCGTCGCCGAACAGCCAGCCCGCGTCACCGCCGTCGGGATGCGCCTCGGTTCCTGCCATGCCGTCGGCGATCATCGCGCCCCAGCCCAGCGCCTTACTGAGGTCGTTGAGCCCGTTCAGGATTGGCGTGGGACCGGTGCTGTGAATCCAGCTTTCGATGCCGGTGTGCAGCGGCGTGTAGATGAGCTGCTGCAACCACGTCGTCGCATCGGCCGCTCCCACACTCGGCGCTGCGGACAACCCGGCCAGGACGTCGTTCCAGTGTGCCGGATCGAAGAATGCTTCCCAGGCCGCCGGGCTCGACAGCGCGGACCAGTCCACGCTGTGGGTGTCCGCATCCACGAACGGTGCCATCACCTGCTCAAGCACGTCGTCGATCACTTCGGCACCCGCTGGGGCCGACGCGGCCACGCCGGCCACCAGAGCCGAACCCACTGCGGCGCCCAGCCGACGATTCAACTTCCCACTACGACGTCGAACCATCTGGCGTGGACCTCTTTCTCGTACCACAAAACTGAGCATTAGATGTGTTCACCATGAAGGATTCCAACAACCTAGCGGGCTGAGCCCCGGTTTCGGCCCAAAGCCCCGAAATCGCGGCGTTGGCCCGGGCGAGACAGCGCCGTAGGCAAACCGTGACCCGGCCGACTCACCGGTGTTACCGCTTTGATGCAGGATTTCAACAAGAACGTTCGGACAAATCCCGGGCTCCGCTCGGCGCCGAACCATGACGAGGGGGATGCATGCGAGGCTTCATGAGCAAGGCGGGCTTAGTGGGCCTGATGGCCACCACCGGGTTGGCGGCACCGGCGCAGGCGAGCCCGGTCGACACCTCGTTCCTGTCCGACCTGGCCGGGGCCGGCATCCCGGTCGCCGACCCCGCTGCAACGGCTGCTCTCGGCCAAGCCGTGTGCCCGATGCTCACCGAACCCGCCGGCACCGCCGCATCTGTGGCGGCCCCGGTCGCCGGTCTGGGCGGCGGCCCCAGCATGTCGCCCCAGATGGCGCAGTTGTTCACCGAGATCGCCGTACAGATCTATTGCCCACAGATGCTGTCTCAACTGGCCAGCGGCCAGCTGCCGGATCTGCCGCAGATCCCGGGGATGTCGGCCGGCATCCCCGGCTTATCGGGTGGAATCCCATCCATTCCAGCTATTCCCGGGTTCTAGGAGCACGTCGCGGCGCCGGGCTTGAGGTAGCTGACCAGGCTGACGTCGAGGACTTCGTCGAGGAAGTAGTACTCGCAGCCACGTAAGTACTTCAGGTAGCGCTGATACACCTCGTCGGACTGAATCTCGATGGCCGTTTCCTTGTTGGCCTCCAACGCATCGGCCCAGGTTTGCAGGGTCTTGATGTAGTGCGGCCGCAGCGAAAGCGCTTCGGGAACAGTGAAACCGGCTTTCTGGCCGTGCTCCACCATCATCTCCGTGGTGGGCAGTCGCCCGCCGGGGAAGATCTCGGTGAGGATGAACTTGATGAAGCGGGCGGTCTCGAACGTCAGCTTCTTGCCGCGCGCATTCAGATCGTAGGGGTGATAACTGACGCTGCTCTGGATCGTCATTCGCCCGTCCGCGGGCATGATGTCGAAACACCGCGCGAAGAAATCGTCGTAGCGCTCGTGCCCGAAATGCTCGAACGCCTCAATGGAAACGATCCGGTCGACCGGTTGGTCGAACTCTTCCCACCCGTGCAGCAGTATTCGGCGCTCCCGATCGGTGTCGACGCTGTCCAGTAGCCGCTGCGCGTAGGCATGTTGATTCTTCGACAGGGTGAGCCCGATGACGTTGACGTCGTAGCGCTCGATCGCCCGCTTCATCGTCGAACCCCAACCGCAGCCGATATCAAGCAGCGTCATTCCGGGCCGCAGGTCGAGCTTGTCGAGATTGAGGTCGATCTTGGCGATCTGGGCCTGTGCCAGTGACAGCTCCGGCGGCTCGAAATAAGCACAGCTGTAGGTGCGGGTCGGATCCTGGAACAGCGCGAAGAAGTCATCGGAGAGGTCGTAGTGAGCTTGGACGTCGGCGAAATGCGGCCGTAAGGTCCTGGCGGCCGGAGTATCTGTCATCGCCAGACCTACTTCTGCAACGTGTACTGGTTGACGTCTATGTAGCCGGTGCGAAATCCGTTGGCGCACCCCGTCAGGTAATGCATGTAGCGGTCATAGACCTCTTGACCCTGGATCTCGATCGCCTTGTCTTTGTTGCCTTCCAGCGCTGCCGCCCAGCAGTCCAGGGTCCTGGCGTAATGGGGCTGCAGCGAATGCCTTCGAGTCAGAGTGAAACCCGCTCGGGCCGAATGCTCTTCAACCATCTCGATGGTGGGCAGCCGCCCGCCGGGGAAGATCTCGGTGGCGATGAACTTGATGAACCGGGCCATCGCGAAGGTCAGCGGCATGCCACGCTCGGCCATCTGCGGCAGCGTCAACCCGGAGATGGTGTGTAGCAGCATCACTCCGTCCGGCGGCAGCACGGCGTGGGCCATGGTGAAGAAGTCCTCGTAGCGCTCATGACCGAAGTGCTCGAATGCGCCGATGGACACGATCCGATCGACCGGTTCGCTGAAGTTCTCCCAACCCTCCAGTAGCACCCGCTTGGTGCGCTGGCTGTCCATGCCGGCGAACATGGCCTCCACGTGGACGGCCTGGTTCTTGCTCAAAGTCAGGCCGACGACGTTGACGTCATGGGCTTCGACGGCACGCCGCATGGTGGCCCCCCAGCCGCAGCCTATGTCGAGCAGCGTCATGCCGGGCTGCAGGCCCAGTTTGCCCAGCGCCAGGTCGATCTTGGCGATCTGGGCTTGTTCGAGCGTCATATCGTCGCGCTCGAAGTAGGCGCAGCTGTAGGTCTGGGTCGGATCGAGGAAGAGCCGGAAGAAGTCATCGGACAGGTCGTAGTGCGCCTGCACGTCTTTGAAATGCGGTGTCAGATTTTTTGGCATGACAATGTGCTCTCGGCCGGGGCCGAAAGCACCCCCCCTTCTAGTACTTTCCGAACGCAAGGGCCACGTTGTGGCCACCGAATCCGAAGGAATTGCTGATCGCGTATCGGTAGTCCCCCACCCGTACGTCACCGGCCACGACATCCAGATCGATCTCCGGGTCGAGGCGGTGCAGGTTCAGCGTCGGCGGGACTACGCCGTCCCGCAGCGCCAGCACCGTCAGAATCGCCTCCACCGCACCGACCGCTCCGACTGAATGCCCGAGAGCGGATTTCGGTGCATACACCGCGGCACGGTGTACACCCATGGCGTTGTTGATCGCCTGGGCCTCGGCCAGATCGCCGATCCGGGTTCCGGTGGCGTGCGCGTTTATGTGGTCGATGTCGGTCGGAGCCAGACCCGCAAGGTCGATCGCTCGGGTCATCGCGTAGCCCGCACGCTCGCCCTGCGGATCGGGCGCCACGATGTGGTGGCCGTCCGAGGTGATTCCGGCACCCATCAGCCGGCCGAGAATGGTTGCGCCCCGCGCCTTCGCGTGCTCCAGAGTCTCGATGACCATCAACGCGCCGGCCTCACCGAACACAAACCCGCTGCGGTCGGCGTCGAATGGCCGACAGGCGCCGGCCGGATCGTCGTTGTGAGTGGACAACACGATACGCATCGCGGCGAATCCCGCGATGGGGACCGCTTCGATCCTGGTCTCGACACCGCCGCAGATTGCGATGTCAGCCTCGTCATAGACGATGTTGCGCCAGGCTTGCGCGATACCCTCGGCGCCAGAAGCACACGCCGAGATCGGGGTGAAGACACCAGCTTTGGCGCCACGCTCCAGACCCACGGCAGCGGCCGCCGCGTTGGGCATGTATTTCTGTACGCCCAGCGGCGACACCGCCTTCATGCCGCGTTCCACCATGCCTTGGTAACCCCAGACCAGCTCCTCCGGGGAGCCGAGCCCGGTGCCGATCGACACCAGCAATCGGCGTGGATCCACCTCTGGCGAACCGGCATTCGCCCAGACCCGACGGCCCAAGATGACCGCCATCTTCTGCAGGTACGACAACCGGTGCAGTTCCTTGCGGTTCAGCTCGTGGTCGAAGTCCTCGAGCAGATGCCCGCCGATACGCACCGGGAGGTCGAACCGCTCGACGAACGGGTCTTCGAGCTTACGGATGCCGCTCTGTCCGTCCAGCAGTTTCTTCCAGGTGTCCTCGGCGTCCGTCGCCAGCGCCGTCGTCATCGCGACACCGGTGACCACGACCTCGGGGAGGCCGTTCCCGGTGGAGAGCCGAGTCCGTCGAGCCATGTCCGCGCCTCGCTTCCAGGACGCTATTTGGTCAGAATGAACTGCCCGACGTTGCTGATTCCTCTGCGAAAGAGGTCTGCGCAGCCGGTCAGATAGCGCAGGTAGCGCTCATACACGTCCTCGGACTGGACGGCGATGGCGCGTTCACGGTCGTGGCGCAGATTGTCCGCCCACATGTCCAGGGTCCGGATGTAGTGCTCCGGCATCAAAAAGGTGTCCTCGATATGAAATCCGGCGCCCTGCGAGTACTCGTAGATGTCGTCACGACCCGCCATCTCCCCACCGGGAAAGATCTCCTTGCCGAGGAATCGGACGAAGCGCAGATCGCTCATCGTCACCTTGATGCCGTGCTCGCGCCAATAGGTCTGCGGGTAGGTGAATATGCTGTGGAACAACATTCGACCGTCGTCGGGCAGAATGTCATAGGCGCGCTCGAAGAAGGCGGCGTAGCGAGCCTTCTTGAACGCGTCGAACGCCTCAATGGTGAAGATCCGATCAACCTTCTCGTCGAACTCTTCCCACCCCTGCAGTCGCGCCTCCGCGCGACGCTCGGTACCGATCCTCGCCAGGGTGGCCGCGCTGCGCGCACAGTGGTTGCGGCTGAGCGTGATTCCGATGACGTTGACGTCGAACTCCGTCACCGCCCGAACCAGCCCCGCTCCCCACCCGCAACCGACGTCCAACACCGTCATTCCCGGCTCGAGGTTGAGCTTGCGCAATGCCAAGTCATACTTCGCGTTCTGCGCCTCCTCCAGCGTCATGTCGTCGCGCTCGAAGTACGCACAGGTGTATGCCATCGTCGGATCGAGGAACAGCGCGAAGAAGTCATCGGAGATGTCATATGCCGCTTGCGACTCTTCGTAGTATGGCTTGAGATCAGTCATCTGTGTCACCAGGTCCTCCGAATCGCTTACGCCACTGTCTTTTCCATCGTGAACTGGCAGACGTCGGTGTAACCGTCACGGAACAGCTCCCGGCAACCCGTCAGGTACTTCAAGAACGTTTCGTAGGTCTGCTCGCCCTTGAGCTCGACCGCCTGGTCTTTGTGCGCTTCGAGTGCCTTAGCCCAGGTGTCCAACGTGCGCACGTAGTTCGACCCGATCAACTGATGGCGGCTGATCGAGAAGCCGCAGCGGGTCGCGTGCTCGTCGACGATGGAGATCTGCGGCAACCGGCCGCCGGGATAGATCTCGGTCAGGATGAAATGGATGAAGCGCAGTAGCGACATCGTCTTCTTCAGCCCCCGCCGCTCGCCTTCTTCGGCGGTGGGCACCACGATGGAATGCAGCAGCATCACACCGTCGTCGGGCAGCACGCGGTAGCACCTGGTGAAGAAGTCGTCGTAGCGCTCGTAAGTGCCGACCCCATCGGCGAAGTGCTCAAAGGCGCCGAGCGACACGATGCGGTCCACCGGTTCGTCGAATTCCTCCCAGCCCTGTAGTCGCACCTGCTTCGATCGCGGGCTGTCCATCTCGGCGAATTTCTGTTCGCAGTGAACCACTTGGTTTTCACTCAGGGTCAGCCCGATGACGTTGACGTCGTACGTCTCGACGGCTCGCCGCATGGTGGAGCCCCAACCGGACCCGATGTCGAGCAGCGTCATCCCGGGCTGCAGTCCCAACTTGCCCAATGCCAAGTCCACCTTGGCCATCTGAGCCTGTTCGAGCGTCATATCCTCGCGCTCGAAGTATGCGCAGCTGTAGGTCATGGTCGGATCCAGCCACAACCGGAAAAACTCGTTGGACCGGTCGTAATGCGACCGGATGTGATCGACATCCGGAATCAGCTCGACGTCGCTCATCTGTTCCTCCGCTGCCCAAAGCGACTTCAAAGGCGTCCGTCATCTCGACGACACGGCTACTCACGCCGTGTTCTCGGGCACAGCGCCCTTCCCGACACAGCCAACCCACACCGGCCGGCCGGACAACGTGTTCCCTCAGAGCAGAGCCATCAAACACGGCAGCCGATCCGATTGGGAGACGGCCGAATCCGCACCGTCGCACCGGCCGAAATATTGTCGGGCCGGTCAAAAACGACTAGCTGGTCCCCAGCGGGTCGATCGTCGCGGCCACATAGAGCATCACCGTCGCCGCGGTCGTCATCGTCGCGAAATCCAGCCCCCGCTCGCGCAGCACCAGCAGCCCGGCCCGGTCTTCAGACAGCACCAGGCGCAGCGCCGCGGCCACCCCGGTGCCGATCCCGATCAGCAGCGCGCCGCGCCGCCAGAAGTTCGCCCCGGCCAGCACGAACGCCGCCGTGAAGATCAGCCCGACCAGCAGGATCGGCCACTGCGCGGCGATCACCCGGCGGACATCGACGAGGTTCACAGCGTGCTCTCGACGCTTTCCACGACGTTGGTCAACAGGAACGCCCTGGTCAGCGGACCCACCCCGCCGGGGTTGGGCGACACGTGGCCGGCCACCGCCCACACGTCGGGATGCACGTCGCCGACCAGTCCGGCGTCGGTACGCGACACCCCGACGTCGACGATTGCCGCACCCGGACGCACCATATCGGCGGTGAGCATGTGCGGCACGCCGACCGCGGCGACGATGATGTCGGCTTGGCGGGTCAGCTCAGCCAGATCGCGGGTCCCGGTGTGACACAACGTGACAGTGGCGTTCTCCGACCGGCGGGTCAGTAGCAGTCCCAGCGGGCGACCGACCGTCACGCCACGTCCGATCACCACAACATGGGCGCCCGCAATCGGCACCTCATAGCGGCGCAGCAGGTGCACGATGCCGCGCGGGGTGCAGGGCAGCGCCGCCGGGGTGCCCAGCACCAGCCGACCCAGGTTGGTCGGATGTAGCCCGTCGGCGTCCTTAGCCGGGTCGACACGCTCGAGGGCGGCGTTCTCGTCCAGATGTTTGGGCAGCGGCAGTTGCACGATGTAGCCGGTGCAGTCATCGTTGGCGTTCAGCTCGTCGATGGTGTCGTTGAGCTGCGCCGGACTGCAGTCCGCGGGCAGGTCGCGGCGGATCGAGGTGATGCCGACCTTGGCGCAGTCGGCGTGCTTGCCACGCACGTAGGCATGCGACCCGGGGTCGTCTCCGACCAAAATGGTGCCCAGACCAGGCGTGCGGCCGGCGGCGGACAACGCCGCCACCCGTGCTTGAAGGTCGACGAAGATCTCGTCGCGCGTGGCCTTGCCGTCCAACGTAATCGCACCCACGCGGACAGTCTGGCATGTCACCCGCAGTTCCAACGATGACGATCCGTCATTAAGCTCCCGCTATGGGAGTTCCCGACGTCTTCAGCCCCGCCAAACTCGGCCCGATCACGTTGCGCAACCGGATCATCAAGGCCGCGACGTTCGAGAACCGCACGCCTGGCGCGCTGGCCTCCGACGATCTCATCGAGTATCACCGGCTGCCGGCCGCCGGCGGGGTGGGCATGACCACGGTGGCCTACTGCGCGGTCTCCCAGGGCGGGCGCACCTCCAACGACGGGCTGTGGATGCGACCGGAGGCGGTCGCCGGGCTGCGCCGGCTCACTGATGCGGTGCACGCCGAGGGAGCCCTGGTCAGCGCTCAGATCGGTCACGCCGGACCGGTCGCCGACGCGCGCTCCAACAAGGCCCGTGCCCTGGCCCCGGTGCGATTCTTCAACCCGATCGGCATGCGTTTCGCCAAGAAGGCCACCCGCGACGACATCGACCAGGTCATCGCCCAGCACGCCGACGCCGCGCGCTACGCCGTGGATGCCGGGTTCGACGCCGTGGAGGTTCATCTCGGCCACAACTACCTGGCGAGTTCATTTCTTTCTCCGCTGATCAACCGTCGCTCCGACGAGTTCGGCGGGTCGCTGGCCAACCGAGCCAAGGTGGCCCGCGGCATCGTGGCCGCCGTGCATAAGGCGGTGGGCGGACAGATCGCGGTGACGGCCAAACTGAACATGGCCGACGGGGTCCGCGGCGGTATCAACCTGGACGAGTCGCTGACCACCGCGAAGTGGCTGCAGGACGACGGTGGCCTGGACGCGTTGGAGCTCACGGCCGGCAGCTCGCTGGTCAATCCGATGTACCTCTTCCGCGGGCACGCCCCGGTGAAGGAATTCGCGAGCGTCTTTCCCCCGCCGTTGAGCTGGGGCATGCGGATGACCGGCAACAGATTCCTGCGCGAGTACCCCTACACCGACGCCTACCTGCTGGACAACGCCCGACTGTTCCGCGCTGAGTTGTCGATGCCCCTGATCCTTTTGGGCGGCGTCACCAACCGCGCGACGATGGATCAGGCGATGGCCGAGGGATTCGAGTTCGTCGCAATGGCCCGGGCGTTGCTGGCCGAACCGGACCTGGTCAACCGGATCGCTGAGGAATCAACGACGCTCTCGGAATGCACGCACTGCAACCAGTGCATGCCGACGATCTACCGGCGCACGCACTGCGTCGTTACGGGCGCACCGGACGCAACTCGCTAGAGTTGACTCGATGAGTCACCCAGCCCCGCCGGTGCTGACCGTCCGCCACGACGGGTCGCAAGGCACGTTCTCCGCAGGCCACGACGTGGTCATCGGACGCGACCTGCGGGCCGACGTCCGCATCCCGCATCCCCTGGTCTCGCGGGCTCACCTGCTACTGCGCTTTGAGCAGGGCCGGTGGCTGGGGATCGATAACGGCTCCCTGAACGGTATTTACGTCAACGGCCAGCGGGTGCCCGTCGTTGACATCCGCGACGGACAGGCCGTCAACCTCGGCAACCCGGACGGACCGCGGGTCTCCTTTGAGGTGGGACGGCACCAGGGCCAGGCCGGCCGGCCACCGCAGACAGTTTCGATCCAGCTGCCGCAGCCCGGCCAGCCAGGAATAGCACGCCCGGCCCGGCCGCCACAGCCGTCGGGTTGGCCGGCACCGCCCGAACCCGCGCCGTATGCGGGGGGAGATCCGCGGTCGGCTGGGCATCCCGGCGTGCAGCAGCCTTACCGGAGCCCGTCCGGACCGGCGCCGTATCCCCCGCCGCCGGCCCCGCACCGGCCGCCGGCGTACCAGTCCGTTCCTCCCAGCCCGGCTCCCGATGCGGCATTGCGCCCCGGTTATCAGCCTCCCGCCCAACCGCCCGTGGCGCCCGCCGAAGCGTTCCCCCCGCACCAGCCCGCCACCCGGATGGCGCCGGTGTCGGCGACGCCTCCCGAAGTCGGCAACATCGCCACCCGCATGATCGACATCCTGCGGCCGGCCTCCAGTTCCGCACCGGATGCACCCCTCGGAGCTTTGACCATCGGTCGTGCCACCGACAACGACGTCGTGATCTCCGACGTGCTGGCCTCCCGTCACCACGCCATGCTGATCCCCACACCGCTGGGCACCGAGATCCGCGACAGCCGAAGCATCAACGGCACGTTCGTCAACGGCGTTCGGATCGGTTCGGCGATCCTGTCCGAAGGCGACCTGGTCACGATCGGCAACGTCGACCTGGAATTCACCGGCGGAACGCTGCTGCGCCGCACTGAAGCCGCGACGAGGACTGGAGGGCTTGAAGTTCGGGACGTCTGCTTCGACGTCGAGGGCGGCAAGCGGCTCCTCAACGACATCTCGCTGACAGCTCGTCCGGGCACCTTGACCGCGATCATCGGCGGCTCGGGCGCCGGCAAGACAACGCTGTCGCGACTGATCGCCGGTTACACCAAACCCACCGCCGGCTCGGTCACCTTCGAGGGCCACAACATCCACACCGAGTACGCCTCGTTGCGCAGCCGAATCGGGATGGTGCCCCAGGACGACGTGGTGCACCGGCAACTGACCGTCAACCAGGCCCTGGGGTACGCCGCCGAACTGCGACTGCCGCCGGACAGCAGCAAGGCCGACCGAGATAAGGCCGTCGCGCAGGTACTCGAGGAACTCGAGTTGACCAAGCACGCTGACACCCGGGTGGACAAGCTCTCTGGTGGCCAGCGTAAGCGCGCCTCGGTCGCCCTGGAGCTGCTGACCGGGCCGTCGCTGTTGTTGCTCGACGAGCCGACCTCGGGACTGGACCCGGCCCTGGACCGCCAGGTGATGCTGATGCTGCGTGGACTGGCCGACGCCGGCCGCGTGGTCATGGTGGTCACCCACTCGGTGTCCTACCTCGACGTGTGCGACCAGATTCTGCTGATCGCCCCCGGGGGCAAGACCGCCTACAGTGGCCCGCCCAAAGACGTCTTCTCGGCGATGGGCGCCGACAACTATGCCGACATCTTCGCCAACGTGGGGGCCGACCCGGACGAAGCCAACCGGCGTTTCCTGGAGCGCGACGGTGGCCCGAAAGGCCCAGCCGCCGCGGTCCCGTCGACCCCGCCGGCCGACTTGGGCAGCCCGCCACCGGAAAGCCTGCGCAAGCAGTTGTCGACGATCGCCCGCCGCCAAGTGCGGCTGATCGTCTCCGACCGCGGCTATTCGGTCTTCCTGGCGGTGCTTCCTTTTATCGTGGGCGCGCTGTCCCTGACGGTGAAGGGCAACGGTGGGCTCGGGATGCCGGGGCCTGATGCGCCGACCGAGCCGCAGTACATCATGGTGCTGCTCATCATCGGCGCGGTCTTTATGGGAACCGCGCTGACCATTCGAGATCTGATCGGCGAACGCCCGATCTTCAAACGAGAACAGGCCGTGGGCCTGTCGACCGTGGCCTATCTGCTGGCCAAGGTCACGGTGTTCTGCGCGTTCGCCACCGCGCAGGGGGCGATCGCCACCATCATCGTGATTCTGGGCAAGGGCGGGCCGACGCAGGGCGCCGTGATGTTCGGCAGTGCGAATTTCGACCTGTTCCTCGCCGTGGCCGGGACCTGTGTGGCCTCCGCGGTGCTGGGGTTGGCACTGTCGTCGTTCGCACAGTCCAACGAGCAGATCATGCCGATGCTGGTGGTCTCGATCATGTCGCAGCTGGTGCTGGCCGGCGGCATGATCCCAGTGACCGGGCGCGCCGGGCTGGCCGAAGCCGCCTGGGTGACTCCGGGCCGGTGGGGATATGCCGCGGGCGCGTCGGCGATCGACTTCAACAAGCTGGTCAACGTGCCACAGATCCCCAAGGACCACCTATGGGACCACACCAAGGGCATCTGGCTGTTCGACATGGGGATGCTGGCGCTGCTGTCGGTGTTCTACACCGTGCTGGTGTGGTGGAAGATCCGGCTCAAGCGCTGAGCTGCCCCTTTCGGGTTCTCCCTTTCGGCCCCGCACACTCAACGCCGTCAACGCACAATGAATGCCGGCGGGTAGCCCCGGATCTGCAGTGCCTGGCGCACCCGCCACACGACCTCCGGTGCACGGTCGCGAGCTACCACCCGGATGACGATCCAGCCCATCCGGGCCAGTGTCTCAAGCCGGATGATGTCCTTGCGCCACTGCAGGCTGTCGACCTGGTGATGCTCGCCGTCATACTCGGCGGCCACCATGACGTCCGGCCACCCCATATCCAGGTAATAGGTGACATCAGCGGTCGGAACCCACTTGGCTCCATGCAGTGCCGCAGCCGCCGCACCGGCGACGACGCCTCGCCGTCCTGACCATAACCACGCCGCGATGGTGCGCTGGTCGAGCCGCAACGAGAGCTGTCCGGGCACGTAGACGTCGGGGTAGACGGCCCGATAGTGGGTCCGCAGCCCGTGCCGGTTCAGCCTTCCGGCTGCCAGTGCCTCACTGCCGATAAACGGTTGCCCCTCCACGATCGATGAGCATCACCGTGTCGGGCGACTGGCACCATTCAGCTATCCACAGGTGTTTGAGTGTGCGTCCAAGGCGTTGAGTGTGCGGTGACGTCGGGCGGGGCACCAGGCCGCGCGCCGGACTGAGCCTCAGCTCTGGTCGGATTCGCCGTCCAGGCGCAGTCCGTGGGCGGCCGCATAGGTCAGGGCCTGGGCGATGTCGATCCGCGCGCCGGTCAGCGTTGCCGTGGTCCACAACGTGGGGTCGACTCGCGCGCCACGTAAGTCGGCCTCGTCCAGCCGTGTGCCGATAGTCCGGGCGCCGCTCAGGTCGGCGCCGTGCAGCACCGCTTTGCGCAGATCCGCCTCCACCAGGTTGGCCTCTCGCAGCCGGCAACCGCTCAGGTCCACCGCCCGCAGGTCACTGCCACCGAGCCCGGCCAGGGTGAAGTCCACCTCGTCGAACACCAGCGGCCGCATCCGGCACTGCACGAATTGGGAGCCGAGCATGCTGCACTGGACGAACTCGGAATGCCACAGCGATGCCCGCTCGAACCGACAGTTGCGGAACGCCGATCCGCGGTGCACCGACTCACCGAGGTCGGCACCGGTGAAGTCGCACTCGTCGAACACCACCCGCTCGGTGCTCAGCCGCGACAGGTCCGCGTCGCGAAAGTCGTGGCCGACAAACTCACGCCCGGCCCACTCGTGCGTGTCGCTCAAGCCTGCGGCGCCAGGGTTGACAGCGCGTATTCGCTGATCGCGATGAGCGCATCGCGGGCCGACCGGGGATCGCGGGCGTCGACGGCGATCACCGGGATGTGTTCGGCCAGAGCCAGCGCCTTGCGCACCGCGGCGACCGGATAACGCGGCGCACCGTCGAACTCGTTGACCGCGATCAGGAACGGCAGATTGCGATGCTCGAAGAAATCCACAGCGGCGAAGCTGTCCTGCAGCCGGCGGCAGTCGACTAGGATGATCGCACCGATCGCACCGCGCACCAGGTCGTCCCACATGAACCAGAACCGCCGCTGGCCCGGCGTACCGAACAGGTAGAGCACCAAGTCGTCGGCCAGCGTGATGCGGCCGAAGTCCATCGCCACCGTGGTGGTCCGCTTGTCGGGGGTGGCCTCCAGGCCGTCGACACCGGCCGAAGCGTCAGTGACCAGCGCTTCGGTGCGCAACGGCATGATCTCCGAGACCGTACCGACGAACGTGGTCTTGCCGACCCCGAACCCGCCGGCGATGACGATCTTCGTCGAGGCCGAGTCTCGCGGAGCTACGGACCTGTCGGAGGGCCTATCCGAGCGCTCGTAGGCCACGAAGGGTCCTTCCTATCAGGTCTCGGCGTTCGTCCCGGGTGGATGCCTCGGTCAGTGTGGCACGCACTCGAAGGTATCCCGACGTGACCAGATCACCCACCAGCACCCGCGCGACGCCCAACGGCAGGTTCAGCCGGGCAGAGATCTCGGCGACCGACGGCGCGCCCTGACACAGTTCAACGATCCGCCCGCGCGGATCGCTGACCGGCCATTGGTTGGGCTGGGCTACCCGCAGGGCCTGCACCGAGGCCTCCAGCGGCAACGGCACGTCGGTGTGCGTTCGACCGGCGGTCAGCGTGTACGGGCGGACCAAGTTGGCCTCAGGTTCCAGGTTCTCCAGGGCCTCTGGGACCTCTGGGACCTGCGGCGCCTGCGGGCGCGACCAACGCTCGGGCATGTCCATCACCATTCACCGGCACCTCACGAGTGGCCGCCCCGCGACGGCGCCGACCGGCGCGCCGACTGGACCACCGCTCCGACTCGTTCCACCAGAACCGCCATCTCGTACCCGATCTGGCCGATATCGCCGGACGTGCTCGCCAACGTCGCCAGGTGCGAGCCGTCTCCGACTCGCATCAGCAGCAGGTAGCCGTGCTCCATCTCCACCACCGACTGCAGTACCCGGCCGCCTTCGAACAACTGCGACGCCCCGGTCGCCAGGCTGGCCAATCCGGACGCTACCGCCGCCAGCTGGTCGGCCCGCTCGGTGGGCAGGTGCTCGCTGGCCGCCACCGTCAGACCGTCGACCGACACCAGCACCGCGTGCGAGACCCCGGGGACCTCGCGGGCGAAATTGGAGACCAGCCAGTCCAACGAGCTTTCGGCGGTACGGCGCTGCGCGGTGGGATCGGTTGGGAAAGTCATTACTGGTTCTGTCCCTGGTCGGTGTCGAGGCCCTTTTCTAGGCCCTTTTCTAGGCCCCTTTCCAAGCCGCCTTCTAGGCCGTTTTCCCGGGCGTGCGATCGTGCGGCGTGCACTCCGCCGAAGTGACTGCTGATCGAAGTGCGGATCGCCGCAGGATCCCGTTCCAGTGGCTCGTCGGCGGGCTGGGTCGGTACGCCGTTGGATGTTACCGGCTGTTCTGCGTCAGCCGGATCGTGCGCTGCGGCATGGGGGTCTTCCTCAGCCGGCGCTTCTGCCGCGGCTGAGCCGGGCACCAGCCGGGCGCCGGGCTCTCGGACCGGCAGGCCGTGTTCGGTATGGGCGACCACCGGCACGTTTTCCGCTTCCGCGGCCACCGACCAACCGCGGTCCCAGACCGACTGCCAGTCAAGATCGGCGCGCAGGCTGGGCTCGTTGGGGTCGATGCCTACCGACTCCGAGAGCATCCGCTGATAGATCGAGTCGGACTCGGCCTCGGGTTGAGGCTCGGGGGCAGCGGCGCCAGCTCGGGCACGCGCCGCGAAATATCCCGACGTATCAGCGGGAGCAAACTTCTCGGCCACCGGTTCGGGTACCCGGTGCGGGTCCGGGGCCAGTGCTTCCGGCTGCCGTGCGCCCTGCTCCTCGGCTTCCCACCACGGTTGCGGCAGCTCACGGCGTACTCGCTCGGGAGCGGTCGGCGGCGGCGCCGGTTGCGACGGTTGTTCAGAGGGCACGCCGGTGATGCCGCTGGACCCCGGAGTGCGTCGCGGCAGCAGCGAGACGACGGGGCCGGGTTCGCCAGGCTCGATGTCCTCGTAGGGCGCATACGACTGGTAGGGCTCGGGCTGGTATTCGTATGGTTCGGGTTCGGATTCATACCGCTGCGGTGCGGGCTGCGCCTGCTCGGCGGGAGCGAAGTAGGGCTGGGCCGGCGGCGCGAGTGCCGGCGACGACTCCTCGGATGCCCTGGCGGTCAGCAGGTGCGGCGGCAGATACACCTCGGCGGTGATACCACGAGACCCCTGCGAGGCCGGGAACAGCCGGACCTCGATTTCGTGGCGTGCGGCCAGTCGAGAGATCACGAACAGACCCATGTGCCGGGCGTTCTCCGGACTGAACTCGCCGCCGGCCGCCAGGCGCATGTTGGCCATCCGCAGGTCGGCGTCGGTCATCCCCAACCCGACGTCGACGACCTCGACCACTACCCCGCCGTCGTTCTCGAAACCGGCGACCACCCGCACCGGCTCCGTCGGGGCCGAATAGCGCAGCGCGTTGTCGATCAGTTCCGCGAGCAGGTGTATGCAGTCCGCGGCGGCGGCGCCGATCACGGTGGTGTCGGGCACCAACACGGTCTGCACCCGGTCGTAGCCCTCCACCTCCGAGGCGGCCGCGCTGATCAGGGTCGCCAGCGGAACCGGCCGACCCCGCTCATGCGGTACCCGCGCACCTGCCAGCACCAGCAGGTTCGCGCCGTTGCGCCGCATCCGGGCGGCCAGGTGGTCCAGCCGGAACAGGCTCTCGAGTCGATCCGGGTCGTCCTCGTTGCGCTCCAACCGGTCGATGAGCGCCAGCTGCTGATCGACCAGGGAACGGTTGCGCCGCGACATCGTCTCGAACATCTCGTTGACCAGGCGCCGAAGCCGTGCCTCATCACCGGCGAGCAGCAGCGCCTGGGCGTGCAGCTCGTCGACGGCGTGAGCGACCTGCCCGACCTCCTCGGTGGTGTACACCGGCAGCGGGTCAGGATCGCGGTCTGAACCGGGCACACCGGCACGCAACCGGGCGATCTCCTGTTCGAGGTCGACGTGAGCTACCTGCAAGGCGCTGTCGCGCAGGGTCCGCAGTGGGCGCACCAACGAGCGCGCCACCAGCCACACCGCCAACAGGGTGGCGGTGATCGCGGCCAGCACCAGCACGATGTCGCGAAGGGCGGCGGCGCGCCGGTCCGCGGCCCGGTCTTCCACCGCCGCAGTGACTGCCCCGGTGTTCTCGCTGATGAGCTGGGCGGCGATCTGGTCGGTGGTACGGATGGAGTCGCGCAGCACCGGGTTGTTGGGCAGCACCTGCTCCGGGTCGGACATGATCGACATCCGGGTCACCAGCTGCTGTTGCAGCGATTTGGCGTCCGGGGAGTCCACCCCGAGCACCTCGCTCATCCCGAACAGCGTCGACGGTTCGGTACCGGCCAAGGCCATCATCGAGCTGCGCAGCTCCGGATCGGGAAGCTCGCCACCCCGATTCACCAGCAGTTCCTGCATCATCATCTGGCCCCGCGCGCCGACGGCACGGCTCAGGCCCTCGGTCTGCGCCCGGATCCGCTCGCTGTCCACCCGCACCGACCCGTTGATGGCGTCCTCGGCGGTCAGCAGGATCGGCGCGTAGCCGGTCACCTCGTCCCGCAGGCCGACACCGGTGGTCGAGACCGAACTCAGCAACCCCTGGCCGCGTTCGATCAGCGACTCCACCCCGGACCGCACATCGGTCGCCACATCGGTGTGCGACAGCCGAGACTGCAGCTCGTACTTGCGGTTCTCGAAGTTCTTCCGGGCACCTTCGGCATCGCCGTCAGAGGAAGCGGCCACCAGCGCGTCACCCAACGCCGACATGTAGTTGGTGATCGCCGGAATCATCTCGGCGCGGTCGGCGACCAACCGAAGCCGGTTGGCCTCGGTGAGCGCATTGGAGACACGCAGCCCGCCGAATAGCCCGGCCAGCGCCAGCGGCAGCAACGCGATCGCCAGCACCTTCCACCGCACCGGCCAGTTGCGCACCGACCATCGCGACGGACGTTTGACCGCTGCGGATTCCGGCGTGCGGCCGTCCTCGGCTGGTTCGGCTGACTCCTCAAAGACCTGGTCCACCTCTTCCGGGTGGTCAAAGAGCGTCACCGGTCGGCGGCCGATTCGCCGACCGCTCGGCTGAAATTCACCGTCTGCGCCTCATTCATCGGACTCTCTCCGGACATCGCACCCGCACGGCGGGTTGCGGTGTTTTTCACGGCATAGCAATTCGACGAGTATGCCAGTCGGCCGCAGGACTGACCAGAATTTTTACTGAACAGAACACTTTCCGAGACCTTCGCGTGTCTTGGCGTACTTCGGTCGAGCAAACAGACCGTCGTGCCGTGTTCGACCCCTGATCCGGACGTTGTCTGTAGGACAACCCACTGGAGTACGTCGCAGAGGTCACCGAGAACGCGCAGCCACGTTGGTGGTCGCGTACGCAACCGAATAAACGCAGGGCACTAGACCCCGGCGAGCCGAGCCTAGTGCCCTGCAGAAAGAAAAGGACGCGCCATTACAACGGGCGCTAGCCCGTCAGCACAAATGTTGCTGCGCGGCCGTTATGAAAATCCGATAATTATCCTGAGCAGCCGGGAGGGTGGTGGCAACCATCTGGTCTGGCGTCAACCCCAGCTGCAGCTGATTGCACACGTCGTGACCGCCCGCGATTGCCACGTCCGGACGCGTGATGAGCCCGGGCGCCAGCGGGTGTCCTGTTGCACCGAAACTCATAGCCGACCAGCCATTTTCGCGCAACGCGTCAACGAAGGTCTGCTCATCGGCGTGCGCTGCGGGCGCAGTCAAACTCCGACCGAGAGTCCCATCGCTGCAAGGGGAGCAACTACCCCCGCTTTACCAAAAAGCATTTCGTTTCCCTATTCTTTTTGTGATCGGCATAGCTCGGAGTGCGAGATTACCGCGCCCGAACGAGGTTCGCCATTCGTCCCGTGAATTCGTCTCGGAGCGAAAGCCCGGGTTCAGTACCAACAACCATTATCTGCGTTTGTTGACGATTTGCGGGTGCCTCGGGCCGGCCCGGCATTCCACCCGTGGACGTCTCGATTGTCTTCGCCAGGCATACCCTGCCTGATACGCGGCGACCGGAGGCCGGTCGCTTCTCGGCCTGCCGTCGTACAAGGATGCTGTTGTGTTCAAAGTGATGTTCTATTCGCCCCGCATCCCGCCCAACACCGGCAACGCGATTCGGATGGTGGCAGCGACCGGCGCGGAGCTTCACCTGGTGGAACCCATGGGTTTCGACCTCTCCGAACCCAAGCTGCGGCGAGCCGGCTTGGACTATCACGACCTGGCCTGGGTGCGCGTGCACTCGTCGCTGCCGGCGGCATGGGAGGTGCTGGGCGAGGCCCGGGTGTTCGCGTTCACCGCCGGCGCCCGCATCCCCTACACCGACGTGAGCTATGAACCCGGCGACGTGCTGATGTTCGGTCCCGAACCCACCGGCCTGGACGAGGCGACGCTGACCGACCCGCACATCACCGCGAGAGTGCGTATCCCAATGCTGGCCGGGCGGCGCTCACTGAACCTGTCGAACGCCGCCGCTGTCGCGGTCTACGAGGCGTGGCGCCAGCACGGGTTCGCCGACGGGGTGTAGCACCTTCAGTCCCCGCCAGGGACCGGAACTTCCTCCAGCGGCGCGGGGCCCCCGGCCCACGAGCCGAAGCACTTGCCACCACTCAGCGCGACCAGGTACGGTCACGTAGATACCTATACCCCCTACGGGTATAAATCGGGGAGGCATCGTGAATGCAACGACGGCAGTCGAGTGGCGCTTGCGCGGTGAGTGGTTTGACGTGTGCAGCTGCAAACTGCCCTGCCCATGCAGTTTCGCCCAGGAACCGCCCCACGGAGACTGCCTGTTCACCCTGGTTTGGCAGGTCCACGAGGGCCACTACGGCGACACCGACCTCGCCGGCCTGGGCGTGACCGCCCGTGGCGAATTCGCGGGCAACATGTGGATCGACGATCCCAACGCCACGATGAAACTGGAGGGCGGTTGGCCGGGCGAATTCGGCAGCCTGATCGGCACGCCGGACAGGATCGAGTACGCGCCGATCACCTTCGAAGCCGCCGATGATCTGGCGTACTGGCGCGCCGAGATTCCAGGCAAGGTCGACGTACGTGTCGAGGCGCTCACCGGCCCGACCTCGGATCCGAACCGGGGGGTCACCACCGCCAACGCGCCCGGCGCGGAGATCGGACCGGGACAGGTCGCGACGTGGGGCGTGGTCAAACGCGACCAGGTACGGGGTTTCGAGTTCCCCCACGACTACCGCGGCGGCTCAAGCAAACACTTCGCCTTCGACTGGCGACCGCACGCCGTGGACCGAGGAGCGCAAGGCAGTGGGGACGTAGACAGCGGTTCGCGTTGTCGGTGCAACTGCTAAGACATCCATGCCAGATCGACTGTAGAAGAAGCGATTCCACCACCACCGAAAGGAAAGAACACGATGGGAATTCTCCGCAAACTCAGCACCAAAGCCGGCGAGCACAAGCGCCGGATTGCCGCCACCTTGGCCTTCACCGGCATCGCGCTGGCCGTCTTCGTCGCCGGAGCCTGGGCCGGGTCTTCCGGAGCGCTCACCTTTGGCCAGACTCCGGCCGTGGCGACCCACGCCATGCATTCACCCACGACCGACGCCGACAAGCCGATGCCCCCCGGCGAGATGGGCCCGAACAAGCCCATGAAGCCGGGTATGCCCATGCATAAGTCAGACAAGATGTGCTGCGACAAGCCGTGATTCGTAACCGGGAAGGAAGTCCTGATGCTTGACACCATCGATGGCCTGCCGGCGCATCCGCTGCTCGCGCACCTAGTCGCAGCCTTGGTTCCGGTGACCGCCCTACTGGCCGTGCTTATCGTGCTGTGGCCCGGCGCACGTCGCCGCATCGGCGGCGCCGCGGTGTTCGTCGCGGTGGGCACGTTGGTGGCGATCCCGCTGACCACGGTGGCCGGCAGCTGGCTCCAGCAACGTGTGATGGGAGGCGAGCTTCTCCATCGTCACGCCACATTGGGTGCTCAGCTCGTCCTCTGGTCCGCGCTGCTCACCGTCGCCATGATCGTGTGGTGGGCGCTGCACACACCACTGTTCGCAGCGGAGGTGGGAGCGCTGTCACCGGCGATCCGTCGCACCGGTATCACCGTCACCGGAGCAGGCACCCTGATATTCGCAGCGGTGTCGACCTGGCTGGTGATCCGCATCGGCCACACCGGTGCTCAGTCGATGTGGGGCGGAATGGACTGCTGACGGTCACCAAGTGTCGAAGTGCGCGACCTGCTCGGCCGGCAGCCGCTTGGCCGGCTTGAAGTCGGTGCCCTTGGTGTAGGCGATCGGAAACAGCCCGCCCTGGCTGTACTCGTCGTACGGGATACCGAGCACCTCGGCGGCCTGCTGCTCGCCGTCGCCCAGCAGGTGCAGCGTCGTCCAGCAGGAACCCAGCCCGCGATTGCGCAACGCCAGACAGTAGCTCCACGCGGCCGGAAACAGCGACGCCCAGAACGATGCGCCGAACCCCAGCGACGCCGTCTCGGGCTTGCCCTCCAGACACGGAATCATCAGCACCGGCACGTCCTGCAGATTCTCGGCCAGGTATCGGGCTGAGCCGCTGACGAACTCCATCCGCTCGCTGCGCACGTCGCCGTCGCCGTAGTCCGGCCGCATCCGGTTCAGATACGGCATGGCGTTCGCGCGGTAGATGTCGGCGAGCGCCTGCTTGCGGACCGGGTCGGTAACGAACATCCACTGCCAGCCCTGAGCGTTTGATCCGGTGGGTGCCTGCAGGGCGATCTCAAGGCACTCCATCAGCACCTCGCGGGGAACCGGCTGATCGAGATCGAGGCGTTTGCGAACCGATCGCGTGGTGGTCAGGACTTCGTCGGCGGACAAGTTCAGGTTCATGGATGGAGGTTACCGTCGGGTTTGCTACGGCGGTCCAACTTCGGCTCTCCTGCGTCGAGCCTCGCTGACTCGCCGGCGGCCTACCGGAAATCCCGAGAGCGCGAACTCACAGTCAACTCAAGAACGCCCAACCGATCGGCCAGCACGGTGACCGCCCCGCTGGCGTTCTGTACCCGCCCACGGATCAGTAATGCCGTCGCGGTCTGCGCCAGCCGTCGATGCCGCGTCCACACCCCCGGCGTGCACAGCACGTTGACCATCCCGGTCTCGTCCTCGAGGTTGACGAACGTGACCCCGCGAGCGGTCGACGGCCGTTGCCGATGCGTCACCGCCCCGGCCACCAGCACCCGGGTGCCATCGGGCACACTCAGCAACTGGTCGGCGGGGATCACCCCGAGCGCATCGAGATTGGCGCGCAGGAACTGGGTCGGGTAGCTGTCTGGGGATACCCCAGTGGCCCATACATTGGCGGCGGCCAGCTCGATCGCGCTCATCCCGGGCAGCGCTGGGGCGTGCGTCGCCACCCCCACCCCGGGCAGCCGGTCCGGGCGCTGCCCCGCCGCTGCCGCGGCCGTCCACAGTGCCTCGCGGCGCGACCCGCCGAAGCAGTCGAACGCGCCGGCTGTCGCCAACGCCTCGGCCTGCGCCGCCGAAAGCTGAACCCGTGCAGTCAGATCCGGCAGTGAAGCGAATGGCCCGTGAGCTTCGCGGTCAGCCACCAGCCGCTCGGCAAGATCAACACCGACACCACGGACGACACCCAACCCGATCCGGACCTGCGTCCCGGCTTCGGCCAGCGTGGCGTGCGCCAGGCTGGCATTGACGTCCGGGCCGTGCACCACGACCCCGTGTCGGCGAGCGTCAGCTACCAGCGACTGCGGCGAATAGAAGCCCATCGGCTGGGCCCGGAGCAGTGCGGCGCAGAACGCCGCCGGGTAATGCAGCTTGAACCAGGCCGAGTAGAACACCAGCGACGCGAAGCTCATCGCGTGGCTCTCCGGAAACCCATAGTTGGCAAAGGCTTCCAGCTTCTCGTAGATCCGATCGGCCACCGCACCGATGATGCCGTGACACTCGGCCATGCCGCTGTAGAACCGGTCGCGCAGCTGCCGCATCCGCGCGGTGGACCGTTTAGAACCCATGGCCCGGCGCAGCTGATCGGCTTCGGCCGGCGAGAACCCCGCGCAGTCGACGGCCAGTTGCATCAGCTGTTCCTGAAACAGTGGCACCCCCAGCGTCTTGTGCAGCGCGGCTTTCATCGACTCGTGCTCGTAGGGGACTCGGTCAGGGTCGTTGTGGTCATTGCGCCGCTGGATATAAGGGTGCACCGATCCACCCTGGATCGGTCCCGGGCGGATCAGCGCCACCTCCACCACCAGGTCATAGAACACTTGCGGCTTCAGCCTCGGCAGGGTGGCCATCTGGGCGCGCGACTCCACCTGAAACACCCCGACGGAATCCGCCCGCGTCAGCATCTCGTATACCGCGGGCTCGGACAGGTCGATCCGGGCGAGGTCCACCTCGACACCCTTGTGTTCTGCCACCAGGTCTTTCATGTAATGCAGCGCCGAGAGCATGCCCAGGCCCAACAGGTCGAACTTCACCAAACCGATGGCCGCACAGTCGTCTTTGTCCCACTGCAGCACGCTGCGCCCAGGCATGCGCGCCCATTCCACCGGGCATACATCGGCGATCGGACGGTCGCAGATCACCATGCCGCCGGAGTGGATGCCCAGATGCCGAGGCAGGTCGGCGATCTGAGTTGCCAAGTCGATCACCGATTCGGGAATGCCTTCCGTATCGGAGGATTCAGCCACCCCATGCCACCGGCCGACCTGTTTACTCCAAGCGTCCTGCTGTCCGGGTGAATAACCTAGGGCCCGAGCCATGTCACGCACCGCGCTGCGGCCCCGGTAGGTGATGACGTTGGCAACCTGAGCGGTGTAGTCACGCCCATAGCGCTCGTAGACATACTGGATGACTTCTTCGCGCCGGTCCGACTCGATATCGATATCGATGTCGGGGGGTTCATCACGTTCCGACGACAGGAATCGTTCGAACAGCAGGTTGTTGGCAACCGGGTCCACCGCGGTGACACCGAGGGCGTAGCAGACCGCGGAATTGGCCGCCGATCCCCGGCCCTGGCACAGGATGTCACTCTCCCGGCAGAACCGGGTGATGTCGTGCACCACCAGGAAATAGCCCGGAAACCCCAGCTTGGCAATGACATTCAACTCATGCTCGATCTGCGCATACGCCTCTGGCGCCTGCGATGGCGGCCCATAACGGTCAGCGGCGCCGGCCAGGGCCAACCGGCGCAGCCAGCTGTCCTCGGTATACCCGGCCGGCACCTCGAAGGGTGGCAGCTGCGGGGCGATGAGCTGCAGCGCGAAGGCACACTGCTCGCCGAGTTCGGCTGCGGCCGCGACCGTCCCGGGATATTGCGCAAACAACCGGGCCATCTCCGCGCCGGAGCGCAGATGCGAGCCCCCCAACGGGGCCAGCCGGCCGGCGGCGGCATCCAGGGACTGCCGGGCCCGGATCGCCCCCATCGCCATCGCCAGCCGCGCCCGGTCCGGCCGGGCGAAATGCGCGCCGGTGGTGGCCACCAGCCCCACCCCGAACCGGGGCGCCAGGCCGGCCAGCACCGCATTGCGTTCGTCGTCGCACGGATCGGAGTGCCGGGTCAGCTCCACACTGACCCGCGCGGCCCCGAACCGATCCACCAGATCGGCCAGCGCGGCGGCGGCCGCATCCGGGCCACCGGTGGCCAGCGCCTGGCGAACGTGGCCCTTGCGGCACCCGGTCAGGATGTGCCAGTGTCCGCCCGCCGCCTCGGTCAGCGCATCCAGATCGAAACGCGGCCTGCCCTTCTCACCGGCCAGGTGCGCGGCGGCGATCTGCCGCGACAACCGCCGATAGCCTTCCGGGCCGCGGGCCAGCACCAGCAGATGCGGGCCGGGCGGGTCCGGGTCATCGGTACGCGCCACCCTCCCCAGCGACAACTCGGCGCCGAACACGGTGGCCATCTCCAGCTCGGCCGCCGCCTCGGCGAAGCGCACCACCCCATATAAACCGTCGTGATCGGTCAGCGCGATCGCCCGCAGGCCCAGCCGGGCAGCCTCGGCGACCAGCTCCTGCGGACTGCTGGCCCCGTCCAGAAAGCTGTACGCCGAGTGCGCGTGCAACTCGGCATAAGGCGGGGAAGACAGGGAAGACGCCGTCCGCCCAGCCGGCCGCAGCGGCTCGACCTGCGGGAACGACGAGCCATGATCCGTCGACACACCGGCCGCAATATCGGTGTGACGAGGCTTACCATCTAGAACACGTTCCATTTCCGCCCAGCTCGGCGGCCCGCTACCCCAGCCCACACTCCCCAAGATATCGAACATGTGTGCGAAACGATCTGGGATGGGTGTGAAAAAGAACTTTGATGCACTAATCTGTGTCAGATTCCGGCACGATGCGAAAGGGCCACTGCTTTCATGTTCGGCGCTCTCAGACGCGCGTGGTTACCCCTGCTCATCGTCATAGTCGTCGCGGTAGGGGGGTTCACCGTGCAGCGAGTCCGCGGCTACTTCGGAGCCGACGACAGCGGCAATGGGACTGTCCCGTTCGAGGACACCAAGCCGTTTCATCCCAAAGTCGTGGTCTACGACATCTTCAGCCCGGACGGCACCTACGCCGACATCAACTACCTGGACCTCGATGCCACCCCGCAGCGGATCGACGGCGCCAGCCTGCCGTGGTCGCTGACCCTGTCGACCACCAACCCGGCGGTGAGCCCCAACATCGTCGCCCAAGGTGACGGCGCCACCATCGGCTGCCGCGTCACCATCGACGGCGTCATCAAAGAAGAAAGAATCGCCACCGGCCCCGTGAGCGCCCAGACCTTCTGCATTGTGAAATCCGCATGAGCAAGCACACCAGCGACGACACCCCGACCGACACCCTGCCGGCCACGCAGCCGCCGCCCAAGCGCAGCGGCATCCCGGCGTGGATCCGCCGGCTCGCGGTGCCCATCATCCTGGCCTGGTTGGCGATCACCGTCCTGGTGAATGTCGTTGTGCCGCAGCTCGACGAGGTCGGGAAGATGCGCGCGGTGTCGATGGCCCCCCGCGACGCTCCGTCGATGATCGCCATGATGCGCATCGGCAAGGTGTTCGACGAGTTCAAATCGGACAGCTCGGCGATGGTGGTCCTCGAAGGCGACCAGCCGCTCGGCGACGACGCGCACAAGTATTACGACCAACTGGTCGCCAAGATGGAGGCCGACCACACCCACGTCGAGCACATCCAGGACTTCTGGAGCGACCCGCTGACCGCGGCGGGATCGCAGAGCCCGGACGGCAAGGCCGCCTACGTTCAGGTGTACCTGGCCGGCAACATGGGCGAGACCCTGGCCAACGAGTCGGTCGAGGCCGTCCAACAGATCATCGCCGATACCCCGGCACCTGAGGGGGTGCACGCCTACGTCACCGGCGGGGCCGCCCTCAACGCCGATCAGCACATCGCCGGCGACAAAAGCCTGAAGATCATCACCGCGCTGACGTTCGTGGTGATCATCACGATGCTGTTGTCCATCTACCGGTCGATCGGCACCGTGCTGTTGGTGCTGGGCATGGTGGTCTTCGAGCTGAGCGCTGCCCGCGGCGTGGTGGCCGTGTTGGCCTACTACAACATCATCGGCCTGTCGACGTTCGCGGTGAACCTGCTGGTGACACTCGCGATCGCCGCCTCGACGGACTACGCGATCTTCCTGCTGGGCCGCTATCAAGAGGCCCGAGCGCTCGGCGAGGACAAAGAGTCGGCCTTCCACACCATGTATCACGGCACCGCGCACGTGATCTTGGGCTCGGGTCTGACCATCGCCGGTGCGACCTTCTGTCTGCACTTCACTCGACTGCCCTACTTCCAGTCACTGGGCATTCCGCTGGCCATCGGCATGTTGGTCATCGTGCTGGCCGCCCTCACCTTCGGCTCGGCGGTCGTGGCGGTGGCCAGCCGCTTCGGCATGCTGGAGCCCAAGCGGGCGATGCGGATCCGCACCTGGCGGCGGATCGGTGCGATGATCGTGCGCTGGCCGGGGCCGGTGCTGGTGGCCACCACGGCGGTCTGCCTGATCGGCCTGCTCACGCTGCCGGGATACAAGACCAACTACAACGACCGGCAGTACCTGCCGGACTACGTGCCGGCCAACATCGGCTACGCCGCCGCCGACCGGCACTTCTCCCAGGCCCGGATGAGTCCGGAACTGCTGATGATCGAGACCGACCACGACCTGCGCAATCCGGCCGACTTCCTGGTGATCAACCGGATCGCCAAGCGGGTGTTCGAGGTGCCGGGCATCGGGCGGGTGCAGACCATCACCCGGCCGCTGGGCACGCCGATCGAACACACCACGATCCCGTTCGCGATGAGCATGCAGGGCACCACCCAGCAGCTGAACATGAAGTACCAGCTCGACAGCATGAAGAACATGCTCAAGATGGGCGACGACATGGCCGTCTCGATCGAGAGCATGAAGCAGATGCTCGAAGTCACCCGCGCGATGTCCGAGACCACCCACAGCATGGACCTCAAGATGCACCACATGCTCGACGACATCCAGCGGATGCGCGACTCGATCGCGGACTTCGACGACATGTGGCGCCCGATGCGCAGCTACTTCTACTGGGAGCCGCACTGCTTCGACATCCCGATCTGCTGGTCGATCCGGTCGATCTTCGACGTCATGGACGGCCTCGACCAGATGACCGAGGATTTCGAAAAGGTTCTGCCCGACATCGACAACCTCGACCGGCTGATCCCGCGGATGCTCGAGATCATGCCGCCGATGATCGAGACGATGTCGAACATGCGTGTCACCCAGCTGAAGATGCAGTCCACCATGGAGGGCCTGCAGCTTCAGATGGAGAAGATGATGGAAGGCCAGAACGCCATGGGCAAGGCGTTCGACGACTCCAAGAACGACGACTCGTTCTACTTGCCGCCTGAGGCATTCGACAACCCCGACTTCAAGCGCGGCATGAAGATGTTCCTGTCCCCCGACGGGCACGCGGTGCGGTTCATCATCAGCCATGAGGGCGACCCGATGTCGCCGGAGGGCGTCTCGCACATCGCGCCGATCAAGCACGCCGTGCACGAGGCGCTCAAGGGCACCCCGTTGGAGGGCTCCAAGGTCTATCTCGGCGGCACCGCGGCCATGTTCAAGGACATGAAGGACGGGTCGGCCTACGACCTGATCATCGCCGGTATCGCGTCGCTGTGCCTGATCTTCATCATCATGCTGCTGATCACCCGGGCCGTGGTGGCCTCGGCGGTGATCGTCGGCACGGTGCTGCTCTCGCTGGGCACGAGTTTCGGTATCTCGGTGCTGATCTGGCAGCACATCATCGGTCTGGACCTGCACTGGATGGTGCTGGCGATGTCGGTGATCATCCTGTTGGCGGTGGGTTCGGACTACAACCTGCTGCTGGTCTCCCGGATGAAGGAAGAACTCCCCGGCGGAATCAACACGGGCATCATCCGCGCCATGGGTGGCAGTGGCTCCGTGGTCACTTCGGCGGGCCTGGTGTTCGCGTTCACCATGATGTCGATGCTGGTCTCCGACCTGCGCGTGATCGGCCAGGTGGGCTCCACCATCGGTCTCGGTCTGCTCATCGACACCCTGGTGATCCGCTCGTTCATGACGCCGTCGATCGCCGCGCTGCTGGGCCGCTGGTTCTGGTGGCCGCAGCGGGTGCCGTTGCGGCCGAGTCCGGTGGCGCAGCAGGCCGTGGCCCGGGCGAGCGACCCGGTGTCGGTCAGCTGACGCTGGCCGCTATGACGGCGGGCGGACGACGACCACCGGTGTGTGGGCTGACTGCACCACTGCCTGGCTGACCGAGCCGAGCAGCATGCCAGTGAAGCCGCCGCGGCCGTGGCTGCCCACCACCACCAGCTGAGCCTCCTGGGATTGGTCGACGAGTTGGTCGGCCGGTCGGTCATCGACCACCACGCGGCGCACCGTGACATCGGGGTAGCGCTCCCGCCAGCCCGCCAACCGTTCGGCCAGGGCCAGTTCGCCTTCGGATGCCATCGCCGCGGTGTCGATGCCGGGGAAGTCCAGCAGTCCGGTGTCGTGCCAGGCATAGACCGCGATCAGTTCCACCCCGCGCAACGAGGCCTCTTCGAACGCCAGCGCGGTTGCGGCCTCCGACACCGGGGATCCGTCGATACCGACGACCACCGGTGCGGTGTCGGGGCGCAGATGATCTTCGTGGATGACCACGACCGGGCAGTGCGCGTGCCGCACCAACGACGAGCTGACCGAGCCGAGCAACAGGCGGCGCATCCGCCCGTGCCCGCGCGACCCGACCACCAGGCGGGCGGCCTCGCGACTCATGTCCACCAGCATCGGCACCGTGGAGCCCACCACGGTCTCCGCGGCGACCTGCGCCGCGCCGGCAGCCTCGGCGATCTCGACGGCCTCACGCAGGTAGCGTTCGCCCTGATCACGCTGCCACTCGGTGTAGCCGGGCGGCATCGGTGTCTCGGGGAACGTCATCACCACCGGGGAAGCCAGCACGTGCACCAGGACGAGCGGCAGGTTGTGCAGCGCGGCGTCACGCGCTGCCCAGTCGACTGCCGCTACCGACGACGGCGATCCGTCGACACCGACCAGGATTCCGGGAGTGGACGACATCGGGCTCCCTACCTTTCTCTTTGCGTTCGACGACCTCTCTAGACCCCTACCACGCTAATCGGAGCACGGTTGTGGCACCGTGGTGGACATGGTTGGCATGTCGGTCACGATCGACCCGCGCCGGCATGACGCGGTGCTGTTACGCCTCGACGGCGATGCCGACACGGCGGCGCTCACCGAGCGGCTGGGGCGGGCCGGCGTGCGGGTGGCCGCGGTGTCCTCCAACAGTTCGAGCGCCGAACTGGTGGCTGCCGCCGCGGGGTTGGCGGTCCGACCGGGCCGCTGTGTGGTGCTCACCGACTCCGAATCGGGGATAATCGCCGCTCGCAGTGCCGGATTCGCCCTGGTAATCGGTGTGGGGTGCGACGGCGGTGACGCGGTGGTGGCTGCCCCGGGCACGGTGCAGGTACGTACCGGCGATCGGCCGATGTCGGCGTTGCCGGATGCGATGGCGGCCTTGAACGCGGGAGCCTTGCGCGACCTCGATCACCCGGCGGTGTTCTTCGATTTCGACGGGACCCTCTCGAACATCGTCGACGATCCCGATGCGGCCCGGCCGGTGGCCGGCGCAGTGGAGGCGTTGGCCGCGTTGGCCGCCCAATGCCCGGTCGCGGTGCTGTCCGGTCGCGACCTGGCCGACGTGCGAACCCGGGTGGGCCTGGACGGGATCTGGTATGCGGGCAGTCACGGCTTCGAGCTGATCGGACCGGACGGCGCTCACCACCAGAACGACGCCGCCGTCGATGCGGTGCTGGTGCTGGCCGCCGCGGCCGGTTCGCTCCATGAGCAACTCGGCGCGATCCCGGGAATCATGGTGGAACACAAGCGCTTCGCGGTCGCCGTGCACTACCGCAATGCCGCCCGGGATCGGGTCGGTGAGGTACTGGCGGCGGTGCGCGAGACCGGTCGGCGCCGCGGTCTGCGGGTCACGACCGGGCGTGAGGTGATCGAGCTGCGCCCCGAGATCGACTGGGACAAGGGCCGCACGCTGCACTGGCTGCTGGATCGGATGACCGGGGTGGCCACACCGCTTTTTCTCGGCGACGACATCACCGACGAGGACGCGTTCGACTCAGTCGCTGAACTCTCGGGTGCCGGAATAGTGGTGCGGCACAACGACGACGGCGATCGTGCGACCGCCGCCCGCTACGGTCTGGACAGCCCGGCGCAGGCCGCCGAGTTCACCGCACGGTTGGCTGAGCGGCTGGCCGGCTGAGCGCACCGCCGGTATGCGTTACGGCCCGAAGATCGGGCCCGGCCCCCATAGCGGCCCCGGCCCGCCGATCGGCCCCGGGCCACCCGAGAACAGGCTCACCAGCAGGATGACACCCAAGACCGCCCCGCCGGCCAGCAGCCAGGGCCGCAAACCCGCCGCGTCGTCGTGGTCTGCGCGGCGGTGGGCGCCCAGCCAGTAGGCCAGGGCGGCCACCGCCGCGAGCAATAGCACCATCATCATGACCGGATCAGCGCGGCGGTTCGGGCGATACCGGGGTCCCCGCAGAAGCTGGTGGCCCCCACTCGGCAGACGGCGGCCCTCCTCGCGCGGGGGGCTGCGGCGCTCCCCACTCCGGGGGCTGCGGCGCTCCTCGCCCGGGGTGCGCCGGCGCTCCCCACCCCGGAGGCGGCGGTCCCCACCCCGGAGGCGGCGGTCCCCATCCCGGCGGCGGCGGGGGCGGTCCCCACCCCGGCGCCGGCGGCGGTGGCGCACCCCACCCCGGCGGCGGCGGTCCTGGCGGCAACGGCGGCGGTGGCGGCGCCGGCCAAAGGGGAGCGGGGGCAGCGAGCGGGACTGGGGCAGCGACCAATCGGCCAGGCCCGCCCACGCCCAGCAGCCCAACACTGCCCGCGACCGCAAGGCCACCGACGATCAGGCCGCCGACACCGGCGACGACCGGGGCGAACCATGGGCGATTGGTCACCCGTCGTGCCGCCTTGTCGGGTGTGGGCGTCAGATTAGGCGGCGGGATGGGACTAGAGGCTTCGATGTGTTCCGGCGCTTCGATGTGTTCCGAGTCAGTCATGGTGTCCTCCGTGCGTCGTGCACCGCTGCAATGCCAAGGTTTGGTACTTCCCTACCAACGTTGCGACGCAATGCTGAAGACCAGCTGAAAACCTGGGCCAGGACCCCGTTTGCTCAGCTCTGCTTCAGCGATCGGGCGGTCACAATGGCAAGGTGCACAACAGCGCACCCAGGGTGCTGGTGGTCGAGGATTCCGACGCGATCCGCGAGACCGTGGTGGCGGCGCTCGCCGATGCCGGATTCGTCAGCGGTGGACGAACCGACGGCCGCGGCCTGGAGGACGTATTACCCGCGTTCTGCCCGGACTTGGTGGTGCTCGACGTGATGCTGCCGGGCCGGGACGGGTTCGCCCTGATCGATGTGGTTCGCGGCTACGGCGATACCGGAATCATCCTGCTCACTGCCAAAGACGCACTCGAGGATCGACTGCGCGGGCTAGACACCGGCGCGGACGACTATGTGGTCAAGCCGTTCGAATTGGCAGAGCTGGTGTCCCGTGTCGCAGCGGTGCTGCGGCGGCGCGGGCGGGTGCCGTCCGCGATGCAGATCGGCGACTTGGTGGTCGACATGGAGGCCGGGGTGGTGAGCCGTGCGGGTGCCGTGATTGAGCTGACCGGCACCGAACTCAAGCTGCTCGGCTACCTCGCCGAGCAGCGCGGCCGGACCATAAGCAAGGATCGGATCCTGACGGCGGTCTGGGGCTACGACGCCTACGACGCCAACCTCGTCGAGGTTTACGTCAGCGGGCTACGCCGCAAGCTGGAGGCCCACGGACCGCGGATGTTGCACACCGTCCGCGGTGTCGGCTACCGGCTGGCGGCGGCCCGCCCATGAGCACACCCACGCCATCGCTGCGTCGGCGAGCGACGGTGGCCACGGTCGGCGTGATCGCAGCACTGTTGGTCGTGCTGGGCGTGGCCGGCGACCAGCTGGTCGGCGCACAACTCAACCGTGACCTACGGGCCAGGCTCGACGACACCGCCGTCCGTGCCGCCAATCTGGTCGACGCCGGGGTGAGTCCAGCCGCTCTGGTCACTCAATTGCAGAGCCAAGATATCCGGGCACAGGTAGTCGCTCCGGATGGCACCGCCTACGGCGACCTGGCCCTTAGGCCCGCGCCACCGCCACCACCACCACCACCACCGCCGCCGCGCCACCACTGGCTCCCATTCCCGCCCGGCAGGCCGCCGCCTCCACCACCGCCGCCCCCGCCGCCCCCGCCTCCACCGCCGCCCGGCGAGTGGACCAGCACCACAGTGACTCGCCCGCTGCCGGACGGTTCAACACTCACCCTGGTGGCCGACACGTCGGGGATCAGCGCGCGCCATGCGGAGCTGCGGTACGACCTGCTCGTCGGCGGCGCGGTCGGACTCGGGTTGGTCGCGTTGCTCGTCGGCCTCGCCGCCGCTCGGGCACTTGCCCCCTTGCAGCGGATGACCACAACGGCGCAGCTGATCGCCCATGGCGACCGGGGCCGTCGACTGCGCCCGGATCGGCCGCACACCGAGCTCGGGCAGGCCGCCGCCGCGTTCGACAGCATGCTCGACGCTCTGGAGGCCGCCGAACACGAAGCACGCCAAGCCGCAGATTCCGCGCAGCGAGCCGAGGCCAATACCCGTCGTTTCCTCTCCGACGCCGCACACGAGCTGCGCACTCCGATCGCCGGGATCCAGGCCCTGGCACAGCAACTCGCCGCCAACACCGGAAATGCCGCTCGCAGAGGTCGATTCGCGACATTGCTCGCGGGCGAAACCCGCCGCGCCGCTAGGCTGGTCGCCGACCTTCTCGATATCGCGCGCATCGACGCCGGTGCGGCACTGCGCTGTGAGGACGTCGACTTGATCGAGATCGCGGCCGCCGAAGTCGACCGTGCCGCGATGTTGGCCCCCAACCTGACTGTGCGCCTCAGCGGGGACGGTCAGACACTGCCGGTGCACGCCGACCCGCAGCGCATCGCGCAGATCCTGACCAACCTGCTGGACAACGCCTGTCGGCACACCCCGCAGGGCGGCGAGATCACCGTGCACACCGGCCGCCGCGAACACCACGCCGAAGTAACGGTCATCGATACCGGTCCGGGGGTTCCCGACTCCGACCGCGAGCGGGTGTTCGACCGGCTGGTCCGCCTCGACGACGCCCGTAACCGCGACTCCGGGGGCGCCGGTCTGGGGCTGCCGATCGCCAGGGCACTGGCGCAGGCGCATCACGGCAACCTCGAGTGTCTGCCGAGGCAAGCCGGCGCGGCATTCCGGCTCAGCGTGCCGCTGGCACGCGAGAAGGAGAATGGCTAGGAATACCTGAATCACCTGCAACGGCTACGGATCTTCGTCGTCTTCCTCGTCGCCGGAACCGTTGTTGCTCAGTAACTTTTCCGGATGGTGATAGTGGTTGATCCGGGGTTGGCCTTTGTCTAGGTGGGGTGGGGGCAGGGTTTGGGTGGTGCCGTCGTGGCGCTTGCGGGTTTTCCAGCCGCCTGAGGTGATGAGTTGATGATGCGGGCCGCAGCGCAGGGTGAGGTCGTGGATGTCGGTGCGGTGGGTTTTGGCGTAGTCGTTGTCGTGGTGGACTTCGCAGTGGTAGCCGGAGATGGGGCAGTTGGGGTGCGAGCACCCGCGCTCTTTGGCATAGAGCACGATGCGTTGCCCTGGTGTGGCGAGGCGTTTGGTGTGGAAGAGGGCGAGTTCTTTGGCGCCGTCGTAGATGCGTAGGTAGTGGTGCGCGTGGGAAGCCATCGACACGACGTCGCGGATGGGTAGCCAGGTGCCGCCGCCGGTGTGGGCTTTGCCGGTGCCGGCGCCGGCTTCCAGGTCGGCCAGGGTGACCGAGACGATGATGGTGGCCGGTAACCCGTTGTGCTGACCGAGGTTTCCTGAGGTCAGGAGGGCGCGACCCATGGCGGTCAGGGCATCGTGGTTGCGTTGCCCAGCAGTGCGGGTGTCGGTGTCGATCTGGGTTTGCGACGGGGTGCCGCCGGTACACGGGATCTCGTCGTGGGGGTTGCACATGCCGGGGGCAGCCCAGCGGGCCAGTACGGCGTCGAGGGTGGCGCGGGCTTGGAGATCCAGGTAGCCGTTGATCGGGCTCATGCCGTCACGGCCTTGCGGGCCGAGGACTACACCGCGGCGTTTGGCGCGATCATCTTCGGTGTAGTTGCCGTCGGGGTGCAGATAGTCGGCTAGGCGTTGAGCCAGTTTGGCCAGTTCCTCGGGCCGGTACTGGCTGGCCAAGTCGGTGAGGTGCTGTTCGGCCTGAATCAGGGTGCCCGCATCGACAGTGTCGGGCAGGTAGTGGAAGAACGAGCGGATCACCGCGATGTGCGCGGCGCTGATCTTTCCCTCCCGCTGCGCGGTAGCCACCTCAGGCCGCACGGGCTCCAATGGTTCGCCGGTGAGGGTACGGCGGTCACCGAGTTCGGCGGCTTCAGTCAGACGCCGTCCAGCCTCTCCGCGGGTGATGTGTAGCTCGTCGGCGAGCACCCAGCGCGGTTTCCCCCCGATCTCGGCAGGCTCGGTGCCGGCGAGCTGGTTGACCAGTGGATGCTCCACCGCCGGAAGCCGCCGCCGCAGCCGCTCGCAGCGCCGCAAGATCGCCAGGCATTCGCGCGGGGTCAGTGCGTCGAAGTCCAGATCCAGCGCTCGATCCAGGTCAGCCGAGAGGGCGTCGAAGACTTCGACGACCTCTTCGCGACTGTTCGAACGCATGTGCTAATACTAGCGGCGACCCCCGACAAACCACCGAACTTATCCACAGCCTAAAACCACTGTGACACAAGTGATCACAGTGGCAAGTACGCTACAAAATCTCAGTCCCGGTATTCCACCGCGCCGTCGTCGAGCACCACCCGAGGGTTGGCACCGTCGGGACCGGCGGCCTCGGTACGGAACACCGCTTTACCCGGTTCGGTCCGCCAGATCGAGGTGGTCAGCGTCTCCCCCGGGAACACCGGGTCGGTGAACCGCGCCGAGATGGCGCCCACCCGGCTGGCGTCGCCGCCGCCGAGTTCGGCGACAAGCGCACGACCGGCGAAACCGTAAGTGCACAGCCCGTGCAGGATCGGCTTGGGGAAGCCGGCCAGCGTGGTGGCGAACCACGGGTCGCTGTGCAGCGGGTTGCGGTCGCCGGAGAGCCGATAGAGCAGCGCCTGGTCCTCCCGGGTCGCATACGCGACGCGGGAATCCGGTTCGGTGTCGGGGATCTGCGGCGCGACCGCCCGTTGCCCGGGTTCCCCGCCGAAGCCGCCGGCCTTACGGATGACCAGGGTGGTCAGCGTCTCGACAATCAGTTCGGAGGTCTTCGAATCGGTGCCGCGCGCCCGCAGCATCACGATGGCATTCTTGCCCTCGCCCTTGTCCTGGATGTCGGCCACCTCGGCCACCACCTGCAGGCTTCCGGCGGGCGGCAGCGGCGCGAACAGCCGCACCTCTTGGGAGCCGTGCAGCAGCAACGCCGGGTTGAACGTGCCGATCTTGCCGACTGCCGCAAAGCCCATGCAGCAGATGACGGCGTAGGTGGGCAACACCTGCTGCGGGGTGTCATGGCTGTTCTCGGTGGTGAACGCCAGATCGGCTGTTCCGGCGCCGACCCCGAGCGCATAGAGCATGGTGTCGCGTTCGGTCCAAGCGAACGGCATCGGGTCGGCGGTCGCGCCAATAGCCGTCGGGTCCAGTGCCACGGATTCTCCTTCACCTCGGACGAATTGACCCCCACCATTTCAGCAGAACCGGTCCCGTCAGCGCCATGCACACGGCAGGCTGTCGCCATGGGGAAGCGCATCTGGAACCGCACCGGCACCCTGTTCACGCTGTTGGCGGCGGCGCTGGCCGCGGTGCTGATGCTCAGCGGTTGTTCGGGGACACCGCACCCACGCAACATCACCCTGACGCTGATCCGGCACGCGGAATCGGAAGCCAACGCCGCCGGAATCCTCGACACGTCGGTGCCCGGTCCGGGACTGACCGAGAAAGGCCGCGTCCAGGCCCAGGAGATCGCAGATCAGCTCTCCCGCGGCCACCACGACGGTGTCTACGCCTCGTCGATGGTGCGCACTCAGCAGACCGCCGCCCCGCTGGCGCGCGAACTCGGACGTCAGGTGCAGATCCTGCCCGGCCTGCGAGAGATCAACGCCGGCTGGTTCGAGGGCAAGCCCCGAGATGTGGCCAATTCCGCATATTGGCTTGCCCCGCAGGCATGGCTTCACGGGGACCGGACCGCGAGCATTCCCGGCTCGATCGACGGCAACCAGTTCAACGAGGAGTTCGGCGCCGCGGTCCAGCAGATCTACAACGCCGGCGACACCAATCCGGTGGCGTTCGCCCACGGGGCGTCGATCGCGACGTGGACACTGATGAACGTCAAGAACCCCCGCGACGAACTGTTGATCGACCATCCACTGCCCAATCTCGGCAAGGTGGTGATCACCGGCAACCCGACCACCGGCTGGAAGCTGCTGGACTGGGATGGAATTCGCGCATTCTGACCTCAGGTGCCGATGAGCGTCTTCGCGGGCATGACCCGGCGAGACTCAACTCACCATTGACGTAGCCGACCCGAGCGACCACCATGACCGCATGCGTTATGTCGTTACCGGCGGTACCGGGTTTATTGGACGGCGAGCGGTGGCCCGAATTCTGGAGCACAGTCCCGATGCGCAGGTGTGGGTGCTGGTGCGCCGCGCCTCGCTGGGCCGCTTCGAAGCCCTGGCCTCTCAGCACGGCCAGGCGTGGGACGATCGGGTGAATCCGCTGGTCGGCGACCTGACGGAAGAGAACCTCGGATTGACCGACTCGGTGCTCGCCGAACTGGGCGACATCGATCACGTGCTGCACTGCGCGGCCATCTACGACATCACCGCCGGTGCGGCCGAACAGCAGGCAACCAATGTCGAGGGCACTCGTGCGGTGATCGGGCTGGCGAAGCGGCTCGACGCCACCTTGTCGCACGTGTCGTCGATCGCGGTGGCCGGCGACTACGCCGGGGAGTTCACCGAAGACGACTTCGACATCGGCCAGCAGTTGCCGACCCCGTATCACCAGACCAAGTTCGAGGCCGAGCAGCTGGTGCGCTCGACGCCGGGACTGCGCTACCGGGTGTACCGCCCGGCGGTGGTGGTGGGCGATTCGCGCACCGGCGAGATGGACAAGGTCGACGGACCGTACTACTTCTTTCCGCTGCTGGCCAAACTGGCGGCACTGCCCGGGCTCACCCCGATGGCGGTGCCCGACACCGGACGCACCAACGTCGTCCCGGTCGACTACGTCGTCGACGCACTGGTCGAGCTGATGCACTCCCCCTCCTTGGACGGGCGCACCTTCCACCTGACCGCGCCGAAAGCCATCGGACTGCCCGACATCTACCGGGCCGTCGCGGCCGAGGCCGGCCTGCCGCGACTGCGCGCCAAGCTGCCCGGCGCAGTGGCGGCCCCGGTGCTCAACGTCGGGGGGCGTGCCCGGGTGTGGCGCAACATGATCGCCACCCAACTGGGCCTGCCCGCCGAGGTGCTCGATCTGGTGAACCTGCGACCGACATTCGTCGCCGACGCCACCCGCGCGGCGCTGGGCAACAGCGTCCGGCTTCCCGAGTTCGCCGACTACGCGCCGGCCCTGTGGCGGTATTGGGCGCAGCATCTGGATCCCGACCGCGCCCGCCGCGACGATCCGGCCGGACCGCTGGTCGGCCGGCACGTCATCATCACCGGGGCGTCCAGCGGTATCGGCCGGGCCTCGGCGATCGCCGTGGCCGAACGCGGCGGCACGGTCTTCGCGCTGGCCCGCAGCGGCTCTGCACTCGACGATCTGGTCGCCGAAATCCGGTCCGGCGGCGGGCAGGCGTACGCGTTCACCTGCGACGTCACCGACTCGGCGTCGGTGGAACACACCATCAAGGACATCCTGGGCCGGTTCGGTCACGTCGACTACCTGGTGAACAACGCCGGCCGGTCGATCCGCCGCTCGGTGACCAACTCCACCGATCGGCTGCACGACTATGAGCGGACGATGGCGGTCAACTACTTCGGTGCGGTGCGGATGGTGCTGACGTTGCTGCCGCACTGGCGGGAACGACGGTTCGGCCACGTCGTCAACGTCTCCAGCGAGGGGGTGCTGGCGCACAGCCCGAAGTACAGCGCGTATGTGCCCACCAAGGCCGCGCTGGACGCGTTCGCCGACGTGGTGTCGACCGAAACCCTCTCGGACCACATCACTTTCACCACCATCCACATGCCACTGGTGGCCACCCCGATGATCGCGCCGACAGGAAAACTGCTCCCGGTCGGAGCGATCAGCGCCGAGCACGCGGCCGCCATGGTGGTGCGCGGCCTGATCGAGAAGCCGGACCGGATCGACACTCCGCGGGGGACGCTGGCCGAGGCCGGCAACTACGTCACCCCCGGGCTGGCCCGCCGGGTGCTGCACCAGGTCTATCTGGGCTACCCGGACTCGGCCGCGGCACGCGGCATAGCACCCACTGAAGACATTGCACCCGTTGCGGCACACCCGACCCGACGCCGGCCGAAGCGGCCATCGCGGGCCATCCCCCGGGTGCGGGTGCCCCGCCCGGTCAAGCGTGCGGTGCGGTTGGTTCCGGGCGTCTACTGGTGATTTAGGGCGCGTCGTAGCCCGGCCGGCCGTTGGTCCCGGGTGCGCCGTCGGTGCGGCCACTTAGGCCCGCTGCGCCGGCGCCGCCGACTCCGCCGACGTCGTTGTTGCCGCCGGCGCCGCCAGCACCGCCGGCACCACCGCTGCCGTTGTTGTCGGCATCGACGAAGGTGCCGCCGTTTCCGCCGGCCCCACCGTTGCCGCCCGTACCGGCGCCGTTGCCGATACTGAGGCCCTGGCCTCCCGCCCCGCCGGCCCCGCCCTTGGCACCGATGCCGCCATCGCCCCCGGCACCGCCGTTACCACCAGTGCCGACCGAATCGGTGCCGTTGGTAACCCAGCCCTGCCCGCCGGCGCCACCGGATCCACCGAGCGCGCCGTCACCTCCCGAGCCGCCCGTGCCGCCAACCGCTACGCCGTTGACAACGGTGGTGTTGTTCGCTCGGACGTGGGCATCAGCGCCATTGCCGCCGTTGCCTGCGCCGAGACCGAGCCCGCCGTCACCGCCGTCCCCACCGGTACACATGCCGGAGACCACACCTACCCCGTAGCTCTCCACCCAGCAACTGCCCGCGTTGCCGCCGGCAGCGCCGTCACGGCCGTCGCCGCCGTTACCTCCGTGGGCGACGCTGTCGGCGGTGGAACTCGATATCCCGCCATTTTGGTAGATCCACGCCCTGCCACCGACGCCGCCGATGCCGCCGTCGCGTCCGTCCCCACCGTTTCCGCCGTAGGCGGTGCCGGTGGACGAGCCGCCGCTCCCGTAAGCCCAGATAGCGCCGTAGCTGGCTTCGCCGCCGATCCCGTCGTTGGTCCCGTCACCGCCGTTACCGCCGTAGGCGATGCCATCGGCGTGGCTGCTGAAGAAGGCCTGAATGATGCCTTCCCGGCCATGGCCGCCCTGGCCGCCGTCGGTTCCGTCACCGCCGTTGCCGCCCATCGCGGTGCCGTTGGCCGTGGCGGTGCCGGCTCCCTGTCCGTCGGCGTGGAATGAGGCGTAGCCGCCGTCGCCGCCGGTACCGGTACCGATGGCATTACCACCGGTACCGCCGATAGCCGTGCCGTCGGCGACAGCTTGGGAGCTGTTCGGCAGGGTCCAGATCAGCGCGAACCCGCCTTGCCCACCGTCGCCGCCGTGGCCCGCAGCGGATCCGTCACCCCCAACACCGCCGTTGCCACCGGTTGCTGAGCCGGTCGCGATGCCGCCCAGGCTCTCGGACAGGATCAGCGCGCTGCCCCCGCCTCCCCCGCCGCCCCCGCCGCGGCCGGGCCCGGCACCATCTGCGATGCTGCCGGCGCCGCCGTGACCGCCGATACCACCGATCACGGTTCCGCTGGCACTGTCGCCGGAGACCACGGCCGCACCGGTGCCGCCATGTCCGCCATTGCCGCCGTTCCCGGCAAGACCGCCGTCGACGCCGAACCCACCACTGCCTCCGGTGCCACCCGCGCCACCGGCTTGGGCGAACATCTCGCCGGTGCCCCCGTCGATAGAGAACAGGTCGTTGGGGTCGCCATCGGCGCCGCGCCCAGCGGCGCCGCCCTGTCCGCCGTTCCCGCCACCGACACCGCCGACGCCGGTACCGCCGCTGCCGCCGCTGCCGCCGTTCCCGCCGCGGCCGGCAACCGTTAGGCCGCCGCCGTTGCCGCCAGTTCCACCGTTACCGCCGTTCCCGCCATTGCCGCCGGTACCGTGCACGCCGTCAATGCCGCCGTCGGTACCGCGGCCCGCCACTCCCGCCGCACCGCCCTGCCCGCCGTTCCCGCCATCGGCACCGGCCAGACCGTCGATGCCGTCACCGCCGTTGCTTCCATCGCCGCCGCGGCCGCCGTTGCCACCCGCACCACCGTTACCGCCGCCGACACCCTTGATGCCCACACCACCGGCACCGCCCCTGCCACCGGCACCCCCGTTACCGCCGTTGACGTCCGAATCCGTTGACCGACCGCCGGTCCCGCCATTGCCGCCGTTCCCGCCATTACCGCCGACACCGTGCACGCCGTCGGCGCCGCCATCGGTACCGCGACCCGCCACCCCCGCCGCACCGCCCTGCCCCCCGGTTCCGCCATCGGCACCGGCCAGACCATCGATGCCGTCGCCACCAGCGCCACCGTTGCCACCCGCACCACCGTTACCGCCGCCGACACCCCCGATACCCACACCGCCGACACCTCCCCTGCCACCGGCACCACCGTTACCGCCGGCGTCTGCGCCAGCACTGCCGGCGCCGCCTAGGCCACCATTGCCACCGACGCCGCCGGTACCGATTCCCCCATTACTGCCAGCGGTGCCGTCGGGATGCAGGCCGATGAATCCGCCGGCGCCGCCGGCCCCGCCGAGGCCCCCCGCCCCGGCGCCACCACCGATACCGCCGAGGCCTCCCGCGCCAGCTTCGCCGCCCAGGACACCGTTGCCGCCCGTCCCTCCCGTTCCACCGGATCCGCCCACCCCGCCGAGCCCGCCGTCGCCACCACGGCCGGCGCTGCCAAGAATGAACCCGGCGGTGCCGCCGGTCCCGCCCACGCCACCGATCCCGCCCACGCCGCCAGCGCCACCGATCCCGCCCACGCCGCCGGAAACAGCGTCCGCCCCTGCCGTGCCAGTGGCCCCGGTACCGCCGATACCCCCGATACCCCCGGCCCCGCCGTCGCCGAACAGCAGTCCGCCGGCACCGCCAACGCCACCGGCCCCGCCAAGCCCGCCGTCGCCGCTGGATAGCGTGCCGCCCGCACCACCATCGCCCCCGGCGCCCCCATCACCCATGAACCAGCCCCCAGCGCCGCCGGCACCACCGGTCCCACCGGTGCCGTCGTCCAGCGTGATGCCGGTACCGCCGGCACCACCATTGCCCAGGAAACCGGCGTCCCCTCCGGCGCCGCCGGCAAAACCTGCACCACCGTCACCGAACAGCCAGCCGCCGGCCCAACCATCGAGATGGTCGGCGTCGCCATCGAGGCCATTGCCGATCATCAGGCCCAGCCCCAACGATTGACTGAAGTCGTTGAGCGGAGCGGCAATCAAGCTGCCCAGATCGCTATCCATCCAGTCCTGCAGGACGGCATGCAATGGCTGGTAAATCAACGCCTGAAAAGCCTGGAATATCTGCTCGTCGTAGTTGGCCCACGCCTCGCCCAGCGGTGCCGCCAAGACGGACCCCGGTAAGTCAGCTGCCGCCCATCCCGACGGATCGAGCCAGCTGAACAGATCATCAGCGGTGTCTGCCTGGGCCGGCGGAGTCGCCACGACCGGCGACATTCCCAACGCCACACACAGCCCGGCGACCGCGCCCCATTGTTGGCTTCGGCGTGATCCCCGAATGGCATGCCTATGGCCCATCTAGATCTCCACCCTTCCCAGGACGTGAACCAGAAATGCGACGATTTCCGGAATTCCGGAAACAATTACCCTCAGATCGGGCCTAACTAACGAGAACTTACAGGTTTTATCAAGGAAATACTCAGGGTTGTGAGGGTTTTTAAACTCCCCGCTTTGACCTAGGCCTCGCCGGGATGCGATTGCGCGAGCGCGGCCGACAGCCGAGTCACTCGTACACCCCCTCCAGATACCACCGCCGCAACCGGTAACACAGCAGCAGCGCCCGCCCGGGCGCCGCACTTCCCGGCAAGTCCTCCAGCAGCGCCTGGACCCGGGCGGTGCGCCCGGATCCCGGCCCTTCCCGCTGCGGGTCCCACCATCGCTCGTCGACCGGCCAGGGACCGGCCCACCAGCGCAGCCGATCGTCGCGGCCTCGGGAGACCAGCCACGCCGGGTCGGCGGAGAAGAGCCCCCGGCTCGTCACTCGGATCGGATTGCGTTCGGCGTCAAGCAGTTCCACCGGGTCATCGAGCAGCACCGACGGCGAGGGTTCGGGGAGCCGGCCGGGCCACGGCTGGCGCGGGTCGGCCAGCGGCACCGGCTGATCCCCCAGCGGGGTCAAGGTGATGCGCTCGGCGGGGCCGCGGCCGCCAGAGAGCACCGGCACCCGCACCGCTTCGGGACCGAGCAGGCCCTGCACCCGCACCAGGGCGCGGCGGGCACGCAACCGGTCCTCCTCTCCGAGACCGCCCCACAGCGGCAACTGCAACGCCTCGGTCGCCGAGAGCACCTCCACCGGCTCCAGCCGCAGCAGCGTCACCGGACCGGTCGGCCGGCCGGAGCCGACGCGGCTGTTCAACCAGCCGTCGAGCTGCCAGCGCACCCGGTCGGCGGTGGCGTCCTCGGTCAGCGGCTCGGCGCACCGCCACACCCGGGTCAGCTCTTGTCCGGTGTCGGTGACGGCGTGAATGGCCAGCCGGGTGCAGCCGACCCCGGCGGCCATCAGTGTCCGGTGCAGTGCACCGGCCAGCGAGCGCCCGGCGAACGCCGCGGCGTCGACCCGGTCGATCGGCGGATCGCAGTGCAGCACGGCCTCGAGATCCGGCGCGGGCTCCCGCCCGGACGGCCCGCGTTCCGGCTCGGCGCGGGCGAACCGGTGCGCGGTGAGCGCGTCGGGCCCGAACCGCGAGGTGACATCCGGGCGGGGTAGCGCAGCGAACTGCCCGATGGTCCGAATTCCCAAGCGCCACAACAGGTCGACCAGGCCGTCCCGCCCGGGACCGGACACGCTGGGCTCGGCGGCAAGCTGGCGGATCGACAGCGCCGACAGGAATCGGGCGTCTCCCCGGGGCGGCACCACGGCTCCGGCACGTGCGGCGAGCACCGCGGTGGAGAGCCCGTCGGCGATCCCGACCTGGCATTCCACATCGGTCGCGGCCACTGCATCGACGAGGCGTTCGGCGGCCTGCTCCTCAGAGCCGAAGGCTCGCACCGCACCGCGCACCGACACCACCAGCAGCCCGGGCCGCAACACCTCAGCAGCCGGCATCAGTTCGTCGACCGCAGCCAGGACCGGCTCAAACAGCCGGGCATCGCGATCGGTGTCGGCGGCCACCACATGCAGCGCCGGACAGCGGGCCGCCGCTTCTCGACGTCGCAGCCCGCGCCGCACCCCCGCCGCACGGGCGCCCGCCGAACAGGCGATCACCCGGTTGGCCAGGGTGACCGCAATCGGCGCGGTGGCCGGTAGCCCCGCTGCGGCCGCCGCGGCGACCGCAGGCCAGTCCATGCACCACAGCGCCAGTACTCGAGAGTCGGCCATCAGAAGGCTCGCTACCCGGCCCTGGTTCGCCCGGCTGCGCGTCCGGCGGCCCGCACCTCGAGCCGCACCGCGCCGATCCGCCCGAACCCCGGAACCGAGGCGCAGCCTACCGTCTCGTAACCGCTCACCCGGGCGTCCAGCTGCAGCGCCGTGCCCTGCCAGGTGCCGCCGGAGACCAGCAGGGCGCAGCCCCGGTGGCGGGCGCGGGCCAGCACCACCCGGGTGCGTGCCGGCGGCACCGATCGGCCGCCCAGTCCGAGCACCACCAGATCCATGCCGTCCATCAGCACCGTGGCCACCTCCACCGGGTCGTTGCCGGGGTGGGGGATCACCGCGAGCCGGCTCAGGTCGGCGCCCATCTCGGAGGCGGCCAGCAGTCCGAGATCGGGCTGACCGACGATGGCTGCGTTGCCGCCGGCCGCCGTCACCGCGGCCACCATGCTCAGCATCAGCGAGCGGGCCCCCGAGAGCACCGCCACCGTGCCGCGCGGCAGTCCGGCGGGCAGCACCCCGGTCAGCAGCGACGGGACGGGCAGGGGGGCTTCGAAAACCGGCCCGGCCGGGGCTGCTGCCGCCGACGGTGCGGCCCCCCGCCGGCCCGCACCCACCTTGCCCGACACCGCCGCCATCTGCCGACGCAGCTGTTCCAGCTGTTCGGCGCGATTTTCTCCGGAGCTATGACGTTGCCCCAAGTCCACTGCCGCCGTCATGATCGCCTCCGGAAAACACTCGAATATGTTCGAAACTATGTTCGATTGACCCCGAGTGAACACTTCCCCACCGACAACCGTCAAGCCGGATCTCCCGGCGTCGCATCAACGACCTCTCGCGCCCCATCAGCACCGCGCCAACGGTCGCCAATCGCCGATGGTTGGTACATAGTTCAAAATGTGTAACACTGTTCCGCATGACCCAATCCGTGGAGTCCGACGCGACTACCGATGCGCTGCCGTTGGGACCGCAGTCCCTGGTGTGGCGCTACTTCGGTGACAACCGGATGTTCTTGATCGGGCCGCGACCCGCGGTGCTGCAGAACATGCTCGCCGAGCTCGGCCAGGGCGTGCTGGATCACTCGGTGTTCTTCACCGACACCGCCGCCCGCATCAAACGCTCGCTGCCGCCGATCTTCATGACCGTCTACGGCGACGACTCGGACAACCCCGGCCAGCAGGTGCGCGACTTCCACCACAACATCAAGGGGACCATGCCGGATGGAAACCGGTACCACGCACTGGATCCCGAGACCTACTTCTGGGCGCACGCCACCTTCGTCGAGCAGGTGCTGTACTTCGCCGACACCTTCGTCAAGCGCCTGACGCCCGAAGACAAAGAACAGATCTACCTCGAATCGAAGACCTGGTATCGCCGCTACGGTGTCAGCGACCGGGCGATGCCGGCCGACTACGCCGAGTTCGAGCGCTACTGGAATCAGATGCTGGACAAGGTTCTCGTCGACCACCCGACCGCCAAGTACGGCGTCGGCTATGTCACCAAGGGCTTCCCCTGCCCCAAGGGAGTGCCGCCGACGCTGTGGCGGGCGATCTCGGTGGTCTTCAATCCGCTCGCGGCGTTTCTCACCACCGGCGGTATGCCGCCGAGCACCCGTGCCCAACTGGGCCTGCCGTGGAGTGATCGCCACGAGCGTCGCTATCAGCGGTTCGCCGCGGTCTGCCGGTCGCGGCCGGTCAACTGGGCGTGGGATCATTTGCCGATGCGACTGCGCTACAACCAATTCGCCTATGCCGGCTACACCCGGGACTGACCCGGCGACCACCGCCATCCTCGATGCCGCGGTCGCCGAGTTCGAGCAGCATGGCTTCCGACGGGTTGCGCTCGACGACGTCGCCCGCCGCGCGCGAGTCAGCCGCACCACCATCTACCGCCGGTTCGCCGGCCGCGATGAGCTGGTCGCCGCGGTCATCGACCGGGAGAACGCCGCGCTCTACGACGACATCGCTGCTGAGCTGAAAAACTCTGGCCCCCAGTCGAATTACTATGTCGAGGCGTTCACCTCGGCGATCATGCAGTTTCGCCGGCATCGGGTGCTCAACCGGATGATCACCGACGAGCCGGCGCTGGCGCTGGAACTGAGCCAACGGCACTACGACGCGATCGTGGACCGGATGTCCGAAGCGCTGCAAGTGATCTTCCCGGCCGGGTTCGCCGAACGCATCGGCGCGTCGGTGGTTACCGAATTGGCCGACACCATCCTGCGCTACGCCGCGATGGCACTGTTATTGCCGTCGCGCGAACCGCTGGAATCCGCCGAGGACATCCGCACATTCGCGACCGCGCATTTTCTGCCGAGTCTTCCCGCGGCACTGCGCGCAATGCCGATGTAGGGGTTACTCCCACTCGTCAGAGAGCCGCACTGATTCCCATCGAGGCGGTCACCTCGGGCATGTAGCGCTCCGCGAGCAGGGTCGCGATGGCCTCGACATCACTGGCCAGTGGATACATGTGGCGATACTGCAGAACCTGTTTGCCGATCAACCCGAGCCGCTCGGTGAACGTCGGTATGCGACCGGGATCCAGCAACGGCGTGTTGAACGGCGCGCAGTCGGAACGCTGAAACTCGAAGGCGGCACTGATCCGCGGCGCGGCCCCGAGACGGCTGCCGCGCCCGCCCCAGTGCAGCACTGCCTGATTCCAGGCGAACATGGTGCCGGCCGTGGCTGGCAGCGCCCGAATATCCTGGGGATTGCGGACCATCGTGTTGTCCGGCCCGTCCCATCGACGCTGGACGAAACGATCGTCGAGATGAGCCGGCAGCACGTACATGCACCCGTTGAGCGGGGTGGCATCGGTGAACGGGAGCCACACCGTCAGCGTCCGCGGCGAGTTGTCGTCATCGAGAGTCCCGATCACCCGGTCGCGGTGCGGGCCCCAACCCACGGCGTTATCGCTGGGGTTGACGTGCCAGACCCAGAAGTCGGGCAACGCCTGGTACCCCTCGCCCATCACGCTGGACAGGAACTCCGAAAGCCCTTGGAAAGCCAACCACAGCTCGTCATAGACGAAGGCGAAAGCCAGTGGGATTCCTTGTTGGAACAGCGTCGACACGCCCGCGCGAATGGGTGCGATGGCCGCTTCCGGCAGAGCGTCGGGAACCTGGACGTAGCCCTCGCGCTTCAAGTTGGCCAGCTGGGTGTCGAGCTCACCGACCGTAGCGGACGGGCGGGCGCCCCCGGCTTCTATCGACATTCCAGGGCACAGTTGCGCCCAGAATTCGCGATGCACAACGTCAGCAGCCGAAAGCGCAGCGATCATCGTGGCTACTCCCACTCAATGGTGCCGGGTGGTTTGCTGGTGATATCCAACACTACGCGGTTGACCTCGGCCACCTCATTGGTTATCCGCGTCGAGATACGCTCGAGCACTTCGTAGGGGACCCGGGTCCAGTCCGCGGTCATGGCGTCCTCACTGGACACCGGCCGCAGCACGATCGGATGCCCGTAGGTGCGGCCGTCGCCCTGCACCCCCACCGAACGGACATCGGCCAGCAGCACCACCGGGCACTGCCAGATCTGGTGGTCCAGACCCGCGGCGGTCAACTCCTCGCGGGCGATCGCGTCGGCCTGTCGCAGCGTCGCCAGCCGCTCCGCCGTGACCTCGCCGACGATCCGGATACCCAGCCCGGGCCCCGGGAAGGGTTGGCGGGCAACGATCTCCTCCGGCAGTCCCAACTCGCGCCCGACCGCACGCACCTCGTCTTTGAACAGCAGCCGCAGCGGCTCGACGAGACTGAACTTCAGGTCGTCGGGCAGCCCGCCGACATTGTGGTGGCTCTTGATGTTCGCGGTGCCGGTACCCCCGCCGGATTCCACCACATCCGGATACAGCGTGCCCTGCACTAGGAACTCGACGCCGTCTTTAGAAGCGTCGTGGTCTCCCAAGGTGTCTCGCACCGCACCCTCGAACGCCCGGATGAACTGGCGCCCGATGATCTTTCGCTTACCCTCGGGATCGGACACCCCGGACAGCGCGTCGAGGAACACCGCTTCGGCGTCCACGGTGACCAGCTTGGCGCCGGTGGCGGAGACAAAGTCGTTCTGCACCTGCTCGCGCTCCCCGGCGCGCAACAGTCCATGGTCGACGAACACACACGTCAACCGGTCACCGATGGCACGCTGCACCAGCGCCGCGGCCACCGCGGAGTCCACCCCGCCGGACAGCCCGCAGATGGCGTGGCCGTCGCCGATCTGTTCGCGTACCTGCTCGATCAGCGCATCGGCGATGTTGGCGGGCGTCCAGGCCGCGTCGATGCCGGCGAACTCGTGCAGGAACCGGCTGAGCACCCGCTGCCCGTAGGGGGTGTGCAGCACCTCGGGGTGGTACTGCACCCCGGCCAGCCGGCGCGCGCGGTTCTCGAACGCGGCCACCGGGGCGCCCGCGGTGCCGGCCACCACGGTGAACCCGTCCGGCGCAACGGTCACCGCGTCACCATGGCTCATCCATACCGGCTGGGTGACTGGCAGGCCCGAGTGCAGTTCCCCGCCGGTCACCGTCAGTTCGGTGCGGCCGTACTCACTGGTCCCGGTGTGCTCGACGGTGCCGCCGAGCGCGGCCGACATGGCTTGAAAGCCATAGCAGATGCCGAACACCGGAATGTCGAGGTCAAACAGCGCCGGATCGAGCTGGGGGGCGCCCTCGGCGTAGACACTGGACGGCCCGCCGGATAGCACGATCGCCAGCGGATCGCGCGCGGCGATCTCTTCGATGGTCGCGGTGTGCGGGACGACTTCGGAGAACACCCGCGCCTCCCGAACCCGGCGGGCGATCAATTGGGCGTACTGCGCGCCGAAGTCGATGACCAAGACGGGGCGAGACGATGGTGATGACACCGCAAAGAGTCTAGTGGCGGCAAAAGTCAGCCGGACCAACGGCGGGCATGGTGAAGTAGAGGCACGCCGCACCGGAAGAAGGAGGACGCGTGCTGGGTCTGCCCGAAACGGTGCGTGCCTGCCTGTTCGACCTCGATGGAGTGCTCACCGACACCGCCAGTGTGCATACCCGAGCCTGGAAGGCCATGTTCGACGCCTACCTGTCGCGGCGCGCCGAACGTACCGGTGAACCGTTCGTGCCGTTCGACGCGGAAGGTGATTACCGGCGCTTCGTCGACGGCCGCAAACGCGACGACGGAGTGCGCGCGTTTCTGGCCAGCCGCGGCATCATGCTGCCCGACGGCGCCGACGACGACCCACCCGACGCCGAAACCGTGCACGGTCTGGGCAACCGCAAAAACGAGGCGTTCCGGGTGACGCTGCAGGCCGACGGCGTCGAGGTGTTCGAGGGATCCCGGCGCTACCTGGCCGCGGTCACCGCTGCCGGTCTGGCCACCGCCGTGGTGTCGGCCAGTGCCAACGCCGGTGACGTGCTGGCGCTCACCGGTCTGGAGAAGTTCATTGCGCAGCGGGTCGACGGCGTGACGCTGCGCGCCGAACACATCGCGGGCAAGCCCGCACCGGACTCGTTCCTGCGGGCCGCGCAGCTGCTCGGGGTCACCCCCACTGCGGCAGCGGTATTCGAGGACGCCCTGTCGGGGGTGGCAGCCGGGCGGGCCGGCGGGTTCGGCTTCGTGGTGGGCGTCGACCGGGTGGGCCAGCGCGATGACTTACTGAGCCACGGCGCCGATGTCGTCGTCACCGATCTGGATCAACTGTTGTGAAAGCGGGCTGATGATCGCGCAAGATTACTTTCCGATAGAACCGTGGCAGGTCCGCGAAACCCACCTCGATCTGGATCTGCTCGGGCAGACCGAGTCCCTGTTCGCACTGTCCAACGGACACATCGGCTTGCGCGGCAACCTCGATGAGGGCGAACCGCACGGGCTGCCCGGCACCTACCTGAACTCGTTCTACGAGGTGCGGCCGCTGCCGCACGCCGAGTCCGGATTCGGCTACCCGCAGGCCGGGCAGACCGTCGTCGACGTGACCAACGGCAAGATCATCCGGCTGATGGTCGACGACGAACCGCTGGACGTCCGCTACGGCGAACTGATCGACCACGAGCGCATCCTCGACCTGCGGGCAGGCACCCTGACCCGCCACATCCACTGGCGCTCCCCAGCGAAAAAACAGGTCAAGGTGCATTCGACCCGACTGGTGTCGCTGACGCACCGCAGCGTCGCAGCCATCGAATACGTCGTCGAGGCGATCGACGAATTCGTCCGTGTGACAGTGCAATCCGAGCTGGTCGCCAACGAGGACCAGCCACCGACCTCCACCGACCCGCGAGTGGCGGCGATCCTGGAGAACCCGCTGGAGTCCGTCGAATGCGAGAACACCAACACCGGCGCGGTGCTGGTACATCGCACCCGGGCCAGCGAACTGATGATGGCCGCGGCCATGGATCACGAGGTCGAAGTCCCCGGCCGGGTCCAGGTCTCCACGATGACGATCGCCGACGTGGCGGCGACCACCGTGGTGTGCGGCCTGCGCCCGGGGCAGAAACTGCGGATCGTCAAATACCTGGCCTACGGCTGGTCCAGTGAGCGATCCCGGCCCGCGCTGCGCGATCAGGCCATCGCGGCGCTGACCGGTGCCCGCTACAGCGGCTGGCAGGGGCTGGTCGACGCCCAACGCGCCTACCTCGACGAGTTCTGGGACGGTGCCGACGTCGAGGTCCACGGCGACCCGGACTGCCAGCAGGCGATCCGCTTCGCGCTGTTCCATCTGCTGCAGGCCAGTGCCCGCGCCGAACGGCGTGCCATCCCCAGCAAGGGTCTGACCGGCACCGGTTATGACGGCCATACCTTCTGGGATAGCGAGAGTTTCATCCTGCCGGTGCTGATCTACACCGCTCCGTACGCCGCAGCAGACGCGCTGCGCTGGCGAGCGACCACGCTGGATCTCGCGCGCGGGCGAGCCACCGAGCTGGGGCTGTCCGGCGCGGCTTTCCCGTGGCGGACGATCCGTGGCCAGGAGTGCTCCGGGTACTGGCCGGCGGGCACCGCCGCCTGGCACATCAACGCCGATATCGCGGCGGCGTTCGAGCAGTACCGGGTGGTCACCGGCGACAACACGGTGGAGCAGGAGTGCGGACTGGCGGTGCTGGTCGAGACCGCGCGGCTCTGGCGCTCGCTGGGGCACCACGATCGGCACGGGGTGTGGCACCTGTACGGGGTCACCGGACCCGACGAATACACCGCGATCGTCCGCGACAACGTGTTCACCAACCTGATGGCCGCTCACAATCTGCGCACCGCCGCCGACGCGTGCGCCCGCCATCCCGACGCCGCCCACGAACTGGGGGTCACCACCGAGGAGATGGCCGGCTGGCGCGACGCGGCCGACGCGGCGCACATCCCCTATGACGAGGAACTCGGCGTGCATCCGCAGTGCGACGGGTTCACTACGGCCGCGGAATGGGACTTCGACACCCGCAACACCTACCCGCTGTTGCTCAATGAACCCTATGTGCGGCTGTATCCGGCCCAGGTGGTCAAGCAGGCCGATCTGCTGCTGGCCATGCAGTGGCGCAGCCACGCGTTCACCGACGAGCAGAAGGCCCGCAACGTCGACTACTACGAGCGGCGCACGGTGCGCGACTCGTCGCTGTCGGCATGCACCCAGGCCGTGATGTGCGCCGAGGTGGGGCATTTGGAGTTGGCCCACGACTACACCTACGAGACAGCGTTCGTCGACCTGCGCGATCTGCACGACAACACCCGTGACGGCTTGCATATGGCGTCGCTGGCCGGGACCTGGCTCGCTTTGGTGGCCGGGTTCGGCGGCCTGCGTGACGACGCCGGCGTGCTGTCGTTGGATCCCGCACTGCCGGACGGGATCTCACGGCTACGGTTTGGGTTGCGCTGGCAGGGATTTCGGGTGACGGTCGACGCCAACCACAGCAAGGTCACCTACACCCTGCGTGATGGCCCCGACGGTCGGCTGACGATCAACCATGCCGGCGAGGAAGTCGAACTGAACACGCAGTCCCCGACCACGCTGCCGGCCCGTCGGCGTGAACCGCTGTTGCCCACCCCGCCCCAGCCGCCCGGGCGCGAACCGAAGCACCGCCGGGAGGTGGCGCGGTGAACCCGTGCGATTTCGGCGCGGTTGCGCCCGCTCAGCGGGAATTATCGCGCCGAAATCACCCAGACCAGCGCAGTGCACCGAAGGCGCTGTCCGGCACCGCCGGGTTCTTCGGCGCGATCGGGTCCAGTCGCCGGTAGGCCTCGCCCTGAGCCGGCCGCAGATCGGCCTCGCCCTTGTTGGGCCACAGCGACGCGGCCCGCTCGGCCTGCGCGGTGATCGACAGCGACGGGTTGACGCCAAGGTTGGCCGACACCGCCGCGCCGTCCATCACCGCCAGAGTCGGGTAGCCGTACACCCGCTGGTAAGGGTCGATGACGCCGTACTCGGGGCTGTCCCCGATCGCCGCCCCGCCCAAGAAGTGCGCGGTGAGCGGGATGTTGAACAGCTCGCCCCAGGTGCCGCCGGCCACCCCGTCGATCTTGGCGGCCATGCGGCGGGTGACCTCGTTGCCGACCGGGATCCAGGTCGGGTTGGGCTCACCGTGGCCCTGCTTGCTGCTGTAGCGGCGGAAGCCGAGCTTGCCGCGTTTGGTGAACGTGGTGATGGAGTTGTCCAGGTGTTGCATCACCAGGGCGATCACCGTGCGTTCGCTCCAGTGCCGGGGGATCAGCAGCCGAAGCATACGAGGGGGATTCTTGCCGGCCTGGCCCAGCAGCTGCAGCCACCGTGGCACCTTGGTGCCCTGCGGTCCGGCGCCGTCGGTCATCAGGGTCTGCAGCAGCCCCATGGCGTTGGAGCCCTTGCCGTAGCGGACCGGTTCGACGTGGGTGTCGGCGGTGGGGTGGATCGAGGAGGTGATCGCCACCCCGTGGGTCAGATCCAAATCCGGATTGACCTTCAAGGTTGCTGCACCCACGATGGATTCGGAGTTGGTGCGAGTAAGTACCCCAAGCTTGCTGGAAAGGTGGGCCAGCTTTCCTTTGTCCCGCATCTTGAACAGCAGTCGCTGGGTGTTGTAGGTACCGGCGGCCAGAATCAGATGCCGGGCGGTGAAGGTCTTGCGGTGCCGCCGCGCGCGCCGGCCGGTGCGCACCGTCGTCACCTGCCACAATCCGTCGGCACCCTGTTCGAAGGCTGTCACGGTCGTCATCGGATGTATCTGTGCGCCAGCCGATTCCGCCAGATATAGGTAGTTCTTCACCAGGGTGTTCTTGGCGCCCCAGCGGCAGCCCGTCATGCATTCGCCGCACTCGATGCAACCGGTGCGCTGCGGGCCCGCGCCGCCGAAGTACGGGTCGGCCACGGTCTTGCCCGGCTCCTTGGCACCGTTGGCGCCGTCCGGGCCGAAGAACACCCCGACCGGGGTGGCCACGAACGTGTCGCCGACTCCCATCTCATCGGCGACCTGCTTGACGATGCGGTCGGCGTCGGTGAAGGTCGGGTTCTGGACCACGCCGAGCATCCGCTTGGCCTGGTCGTAGTGCGGCATCAGCTCGGCGCGCCAGTCCGTGATGTGCGCCCACTGCTTGTCGGCGAAGAACGGCTCCGGCGGGACATAGAGGGTGTTGGCGTAGTTCAACGACCCACCGCCGACCCCGGCACCGGCGAGCACCATGACGTTGTTGAGCAGGTGGATGCGCTGGATGCCGTAGCAACCCAGCTTCGGCGCCCACAGAAACTCGCGCAGGTGCCAGGAGTTCTTGGCGAAATCCGCGTCGGCGTATCGGCGTCCGGCTTCCAGTACGCCGACCCGATAGCCCTTCTCGGTCAGCCGCAGCGCACTCACGCTGCCACCGAAACCCGAGCCGATGATCAGGACGTCGTAGTCAGGCTCCATAGCCAGCAAGTATGACCGTACTCACCGGTAACTTGCTAGATAGGCTGCCCTTACCTGGTGCGCTCACGAACCGACGGTCAGGCCGACCTTCTGGAACTCCTTGAGGTCGCAGTAGCCGGCCTTGGCCATCGAGCGACGCAGCCCGCCGACCAGGTTCAACGAGCCGAACGGGTCGTCGGAGGGGCCCTCGAGCACCTGCGCCAGGCTGGGGCGCTCCCCGTAGGCAACCTGCATCAGCGCGCCCCGCGGCAGGGAGGGGTGGGCGGCTGCCGACGGCCAGTACCAGCCGTCGCCCTGCGCCTCGGCTGCACCCGCCAGCGGCGTGCCCAGCACCACCGCGTCGGCGCCGCAGGCGATCGCCTTGGCCAGATCGCCGGACGTGTGGATGTCGCCGTCGGCCAGCACGTGCACGTAGCGCCCGCCGGTCTCATCGAGGTATTCGCGGCGCGCGGCGGCCGCGTCGGCGATCGCGGTGGCCATCGGCACCGAGATGCCCAGGACCTCATCGGACGTGGTCACCCCGGAGGTGGACCCGTAGCCCACGATCACCCCGGCCGCGCCGGTGCGCATCAGGTGCAGCGCGGTGCGGTGGTCGATCACCCCGCCGGCCACCACCGGGATGTCCAGTTCGGAGATGAAAGTCTTCAAGTTGAGCGGTTCGCCGGCTCCGTCGCGGTCCACGGCGACCCGCTCGGCGGAGATGATGGTGCCCTGGATGACCAGCAGGTCGACGCCGGCTGCCACCAGCGCCGGGGTCAGTGCCGCGGCGTTCTGCGGGCTCACCCGCACCGCGGTGGTCACTCCGGCCTCGCTGATGCGCGCCACCGCTGCGCCGAGCAGCTCGGGGTTCAGCGGCGCGGCGTGCAACTGCTGCAGCAGCCGGATCGCCGCCGAGGGCTCGGGTTCTTTGGCGGCCGCTTCGACTACCTGGGCGATCTTGGCCTCGACGTCGGCGTGGCGGCCGATCAGCCCTTCGCCGTTGAGCACACCCAGTCCACCGAGCCGGCCCAGTTCGATGGCGAACTCCGGGGAGACCAGCGCGTCGGTGGGATGAGCCAGCACCGGCATCTCGAACCGGTAGGCGTCCAGCTGCCACGCGGTGGACACGTCCTTGGAGGAACGAGTACGCCGGGACGGCACGATGTTGATGTCGTCGAGCTCATAGGTGCGACGGGCGGTGCGGCCCATGCCGATCTCAACCATGTCACGCATGCGGGGTCACCCTTATCTCTCCAGCGAATCCGACCCGAAACCGACGTTTTGCAGCAAAAGTACGAGAAGCGGTCCGCAAAACGTCGGTTTCGGCGTTTAACGCACGTAGTAGTTCGGCGCTTCGACAGTCATGGTGATGTCGTGCGGGTGGCTTTCCTTCAGGCCCGCGGCGGTGATGCGCACGAACTGTGCCTGCTGCAGCGCCTCGATGGTGGCCGAACCGGTGTAGCCCATCGCCGCCCGCAGCCCGCCGGTGAGCTGGTGGATGACCGTGCTCAACGGGCCCCGGAACGGCACCCGGCCCTCGATGCCCTCGGGCACCAGCTTGTCCTCGGAGAGCGCGTCGTCCTGGAAGTAGCGGTCCTTGGAGTAGGACTTGGCTCCGCCGCGGCCTTGCATGGCGCCCAGCGACCCCATCCCGCGGTAGCTCTTGAACTGCTTGCCGTTGACGAAGATCAGCTCGCCGGGCGATTCGGCGGTGCCGGCCAACAGTGAACCGAGCATCGTCGTCGAGGCGCCGGCGGCCAGCGCCTTGGCGATGTCTCCGGAGTACTGCAGTCCACCGTCGGCGATCACCGGCACACCGGCCGGGGCGCACACGGCGACCGCCTCCATGATGGCGGTGATCTGCGGAGCGCCCACCCCGGCGACCACCCGGGTGGTGCAGATCGAGCCGGGGCCCACCCCGACCTTCACCGCGTCGGCGCCGGCCTCGACCAGCGCGGCGGCGCCGCTTCGGGTGGCCACGTTGCCGCCGACCACATCGACCCGCTCCCCCACTTCGGCTTTGAGCTTGCCCACCATGTCCAGCACCCCGCGGTTGTGGGCGTGCGCGGTATCCACGATCAGCACATCCACCCCGGCGTCCACCAGCGTCATCGCTCGGATCCAGGCGTCGTCGCCAACACCCACCGCGGCGCCGACCAGCAGCCGGCCGTCACGGTCCTTGGTGGCCAGCGGGTGCTGCTCGGTCTTGACGAAGTCCTTGACGGTGATCAGCCCGGTCAGCTTGCCGTGGCCGTCGACGATCGGCAGTTTCTCGATCTTGTGCCGGCGCAGCAGGCCCAGTGCGGCGTCGGCGGAGACGCCCTCCTGCGCGGTGATCAGCGGTGTCTTGGTCATCACCTCGGCGACCGGCTTGTTCTGGTCGACCTCGAAGCGCATGTCCCGGTTGGTGATGATTCCAACAAGTTGGCCCAGGGAGTCCACTACCGGCAGCCCGGAGATCCGGAAGCGGGCGCACAGCGCGTCCACCTCGGCCAGGGTGTTCTCCGGCGTACAGGTGACCGGGTCGGTGACCATCCCGGCCTCGGACCGCTTGACGGTCTCGACCTGGCCGGCCTGCTCGGTGACGGGCAGATTGCGGTGCAGCACGCCCATACCACCGGCGCGGGCCATCGCGATCGCCATCCGGGCCTCGGTGACGGTGTCCATCGCGGAGCTGACCAGCGGCACCTTGAGCGCGATGTTGCGCGTCAGCCGACTCGCGGTGTCGGCGGTGGCCGGCACCACGTCAGATGCTGCCGGAAGCAGCAGCACGTCATCGAAGGTCAGCCCCAGCATCGCGACCTTGGGGGACTGTCCGTCGAGCGCGCCACCGACGTATACCGCATCGTCTTGCGGGCCCATGGCATCAATCATCGGAGCGCTGACCTCTGTTTTGGACAACCAACGGCCATCTGGGAGCCTCCACTACAAAACCGGGGTGAGAAGTCCATCCTAATCGCGACGCGCAGCTGCTTTCGCCCGCCACCACCCTTGACCTCCGCGCAGGCCCCCGGACCCACCGCTGGCGTTCTGTCGTGGCGACTGCGTACCCTGATGGGCGTGCGTGACCACCTGCCACCCGGTTTGCCGCCCGACCCGTTCGCCGACGATCCGCATGACCCGTCTGCCGCGCTGGACGCCGTCGAACCGGGCCAGCCGCTGGACCCGCAGGAACGGACCGCAGTCGAGGCCGACCTCGCCGATCTGGCGGTCTACGAAGCGTTACTGGCACACAGAGGAATTCGCGGCCTGGTGGTGTGCTGCGACGACTGCCAGCAGGACCATTACCACGACTGGGACATGCTGCGCGCCAACCTGCTGCAGCTGCTCATCGACGGCACCGTCCGGCCGCACGAGCCGGCCTACGACCCCGAGCCGGACAGTTACGTGACGTGGGATTACTGCCGCGGTTACGCCGATGCGTCGCTCAACGGGGCGACCTCGGAAGCCGACGGCTACCGCTGATCAGGGCGCTGCCAGGTTCCGCCGCGGTGGACCACCAGCTGTGCGGCCTCATCACGCAGACCGCGTAACTCTGCCACCGTGTGCGTGCTGGCGGTGTCGTTCACATCGGCCAACATGCACGCCAGCGCCCATTGCAGGGGAATCAGCCCCAACCGGCCGGTGTCCTGCAGTGCGGCCTCGGCCACGACGCGCGCCCGGTCGAGGTTCCCCGCACAACACAGCGCACCGGCCAGCACCACCTGACTTTTCACCCGGTGTCGCACCATGCCTTCGCTCACGAGTTCGCACGCCTGCTCGGCATGACGCACCGCGGCGGCTCCGTCGCCGGTGACCATCGCCAATTCTGCGGTCACCCAATGCCGGCGGACCACCAGGCGCGGCGGTGCGGTGGACGGCTCCGGTTCGGCTCGGGCCAGCAGTGCCGCCGACGCCGCGAAACGCCCGACTCCCAGGGCGTCGGCGGCCAACCCGACCAGCGCATCGGCGCGGGCCTCGAGGTCATCGCCGGCCAAGACCAGCGCCCGGCCATCGAAACCGCGGGCCAAATCGTGGCCGCCGAGCTGGCGCAGGAACGAGCCCCGGGTGCTGTATGCCAGGGAGGCCAGCGGTCCAGCCGGCACCTCGCGCACCAACGCCGCCAGATCGGCGGCGGCGCTGGCGTAGCGCCCCTGCCCCCCAGCCGCGACGGCGCGCAGCCACCGCTGCCGGGGATTGGTCGCCTGTGGCAGGGGCCAGCGGCCGGGTTCATCACCGAACGCGGCGGCCACTAGGACGGCATTTGGGTCGTCAATCATCGCTGGGCGACGTTACGCGGCACCGCCTTCACATAACCACTCCACAGAATGCGGAATAACATCCACTCTCACGGAAACTCCACCCGTTTAGGCCAGCCTTTCTTAACCATCGCGTTGGTATTACTTCAGATCGTTTAGTTACCGTCCCCTCGGCGCCGGAAGTCAGCCGGCGCTGTTTTACGCGCACCACCTGAAATACCGCTCGACAAGCCGTATCCCAAAGATCCGGCCCCAACAGCGTTTTGAGAGGGGTTCCCATGCCACAGGTTGAGCAATTGCCCGGCCGCAACGCGGACGTATGGGATTGGCAGCTCCGGGGAGCATGTCGAGGGGTCGACTCATCGGTGTTCTTCCCGCCCGACGGCGAGCGCGGCCGCGCCCGAGCCCAGCGCGAGCAGAACGCCAAGAAGTGGTGCCGCAATTGCCCAGTGCTGGAACAGTGCCGGACGCACGCACTCGCCGTAGGCGAGCCCTATGGCATCTGGGGCGGCATGTCCGAAGCCGAGCGGCACGCCGCGCTGCGCTGCAACCTGCGCCCCAGCGGCTGATTACTTCCCGACCGGCCGCGGCGTCACATCCGCGGCCCGTGGGCACCCTGAGCAGCCCCCGGTTAGCCGGGGGCTGCTCGCTCACTCCACCTCCCCCGGCGACACGACCGTTGCGTGCGGCAACGGTGTCGTCGCGGTCTTGAGCGCGGATCGCTCGGTTCTGGCGACCACCGGCCAGTTGCGCCATTACGCTTTTCTTTCGGCAGCCCGCGGGCCAGCGGGGCCAAGAAGAGCAAGGAGTGCACTGTGAAAAAGCACCTGCTGTTCGCAACCATCGCAGCAGGGTTCGCCGTGGACCTGATCGGTCTGATCAATGCCGCGCAACATCACCTGTGCCCCGACGCTCGCTAAAAGCCCTCGAAGTCGTACGCGCGATGACATCGCAAGGCAGGGCAGGCAAAAACACAGTTGCTCACGTCGCCGTCATCGGCTTGATGGCGGCCGCGACCGGTGTGGCAACCAGCCAACCGGTCGTCAACGCCGCGGCCACTCTGCTGTCGGCCACTGGACCGCTGGCGGGCAGCCAAACGGCGCTCATCCTCGGCGGAACCACCCAACCGACACCGTCGCCCGAATTCGCGCGCTCGGCCGAGAATCTGTTCCTGAACCCGCTGGGCTTCAACGGTGGTTCCACCGGCTCGATGGTCTGCTACATGGACGGCACCGACCCGTGCAGCGCCCCACTGCAGGTGCTGACGACGCCCGAACTGATCCAGCAGGGGCCGAGCAGTCTCACCGCCGCGTCGGCCATCGTGCTGGCCGTCGAGAACCAATTCAACGCCAACCCAGGCGCTTTCGACGCCGAGCACCCTCTGACGGTCTTCGGCTACTCGCAGAGCGCCACCGCAGAGTCCATCGCGATGACCCGACTGGTCGAGGCCGGCATTCCCAGCGACGCTCTGCATTTCGTGTTCATCGGCGACCCCTCCACCCCGACCGGTATCTGGCAACACCTGGAATCGGCCGTCGAGGCACTGTTCGGCCCGAGCCTGACCGCCTATCTGTTCAACCTATTCGGTTTGACCGAGGTCCTCGGCGTCGAGACACCGAATGATCTGTATGCGGCCACCATTTACGGACTGCCCGGCGACCCGGTCTCCAACTTCGCCGGCGTCTACGCCTCCGAGGGCCTGTGGGGCGCGCTGCTGGACGTCTTGGGTCCGCATGTCTGGTACCTCGGGTTGACACCGGAGCAAGTCGCCGACGCCACCGTCACCGTCGACGGCAGCCTGACCTACGTCGACATCTCCGACAACGACGTCAACGGCATCGGCGCTTGGATCAATGCGGTTTTCGAAGGCGGGGCGGCCAACAGCGGACTGTTCCAGAGCGTGTTCGACTCCGCGCAGCTGTTCTTCAACGACTTCTTCTGATCGCCCCCCCGACCGCGGTGGTAGGTCTGTTGATCCATGGCCCCTCCTTCTCGCGGCGGTGAGAATACTGGACTTCAAAAATGAGAATGTGATATTCATATGCCATACACGGCGGGGGGTTCTCATGGCTCAAGTGACAATGCGCGGGGGCAGAGGTGCTAACACTGTCGGCCGCCTGGCCACTGTCAGCATGGTTCTCGCTGCGTCGGGCGCAGCGATCATCCAACCCGTCGGGACCCTGCTCGCCGAGGCGGCCCTGCTGGCCACCACCGGTCCGCTGGCGGGCAGCCAGACCGCACTGATCCTCGGGGGAACCGGCCAGCCGACGCCGTCGCCGGAGTATGCACGCTCCGCAGAAGAGCTGTACCTCAACGCGCTGGGCTTCAACGGCGGCTCGACCGGCTCAATGGTCTGCCACATGGACGGCACCGACCCGTGCAGTGCCCCGCTACAGGTGCTGACGACACCGGAGCTGTTCCAGCAGAGCAGCCTTGCCGACGCGACAGCGCTCGTCCTGGCCGTGGAGAAGGAATTCGACGCAAACCCAGGGGCATTCGACGCCGACCACCCGCTGACCATCTTCGGCTACTCGCAGAGCGCCACCGCCGGATCGATGGCCATGGCCCAACTCGCGGCGTACGGAATCCCCAGCGATGCACTGCATTTTGTATTCATCGGCAATCCCTCCAACCCGGACGGCGTTTGGCAACACCTGGAAGCTGCCATGGACGCGACACTGGGCGCCAAGTTCACCGACGCCTTCCTCAGCTTCACCGGTATGGATGACAGCATCGGCAGCTCTACCCCGAATGACCTGTACCCCGCCACCATTTACAGCCTGCCCACCGATCCGGTGGCCAACTTCGTGGACTCCTACGCCGAAAACGGCCTGTGGGGCGCGCTGCTGAACATCTTCGGCCCGCACGTGGAGTACTTGGGTCTGACCCCAGAGCAGATCGCCGACGCCACCACCATGACCGACGGCCTGCTGACCTACGTCAACATCAACGACGACGACATCAACGGCTTCGACGCCTGGCTCAACGCGCTGTTGTTCAACGGGGTCGCCACCAGCGATCCCCTCCAGAGCGTGTGGGACTCGCTGGTGCTGCTGTTCACCAACTCGTACTGAGCTCAGCCAGAATTACCCCGCCCGAACTGCACTGTGCCCTCAGCCGTGCGGCGCCTCGGATATCTTGCTGTCCGGCTTGCCCAGCGTCTTGCAGTAGGTCGACACCGACAGACGGGTCGCCGAGATCTCCAGACTCGATGGGTCGGCGCCGCTCTTGTCTTTGAGCATCTTGGTGATTTCGTCGTCCTGCTTCTTCTCGTCCTGGTCGACGAAATCCTTGCACTTGGTGTCGCCGCCGGTGTTGATCACCTGCGAGGCCGAGCAGCCACTGGAAAGCAGCACCCCCAGCGCAAAGGCGGCAAACGCAACGCTTTTCATCCTCGTCACTCCTTACGCCTCACGCCCGAAGAGGCGCAGCAACCACAGTAGGATGATCGCACCCAGAATTGCGGTGAATAAGGTGAACCACCAGCCGCCGCTCGCCGTGTCGACGACGAAGCTGAGCAGGAATCCGCCGATCAACGCTCCGACGACACCTACGACTACGTCGGCGAGCAGGCCATATTTGGTCTTCATGGCCATGCCCGCGATCCAGCCGGCAATAGCGCCGATCACGATGTAGCCGATCCACCCCACACTGGTCAACGTTGTGGAACGGGCCAGGAATTCGGTGGCCGCCACTGCGTTCATGGTGATCTCCTTTTCGACACCCTTAGCGCCGTTGGGGTCAACGCCGCGGGAGACTCATACCCGTTCCACGCGGCGGCTAATCACCCGTCGCCGATTGTCCACCGTTGGACCGAAAAATGAATTGATAACCGATGCAATACATTCGGTTTCAGCTCGCGCCTGCCGCGATCACCTCGTTGACCTCGACGGCACGGACGGCCATCTCGGCATGGGCCCGGTCCAGGGATTCAGCTTGATCCTCGTCGGCCTTCATCAACGCCTCGATGTCGAAGCCGGCCATGTCGAGCACACCCATGTCCCGGAACGCCCTCTGCACCTTGGGACCCCACAGTCCGATGTCCTTGACGATCGGCACGATGCGACTGAACAGGTGCGAACGGAACTGCGTCATCGACGGTGACGAGTCGACCCATTTCGCACATTCTTTGACGTCCAGATCGAGGGTCTCGAAGACCTCCTCGCCACGGAATCGGTCGCGCATCAAGTAACAGGCGTCAACGACGAACTCTTCACGCTCGTCCCGCTCAGCCTCAGTGAGCTCAGAGTAGTAGTCCTTCAACGAGATTCGCCCGAAGGCGACATGGCGGGCCTCGTCCTGCATGACGTAGGCCAGCACCTTCTTCGCCAGTGAGTCCGGCGCCGCCAGGTCACGCTGCACCCCGAACGCCGCCAGTGCCAGCCCCTCGATGAGGACCTGCATGCCGAGATAGGGCATATCCCAGCGCGAGTCACGCAGGGTGTCATCCAGCAGCGCGGTCAGGTTCTTGTTGATCGGGTAGACGATGCCGATCTTCTCCTGCAGGAACCGCGAGAACGCCTCGACGTGCCGAGCCTCGTCCATGGTCTGGGTGGCCGCGTAGAACTTCGCGTCCAGATCCGGGACAACCTCGACGATCTTGGCCGCACACACCATCGCGCCCTGCTCACCGTGCAGGAACTGGGAGAACTGCCAGGCTTGGGAATGCTGGCGCATCTCGGCGCGACGCGCCTCGTCCGCGGACTCCCACATCGGGCTGCCGAACAATGGATGGAACTCGTCGGGCAGACCGATCGGGTTCATCGGGTCGACGTCTTGGGACCAGTCGATGCGCGACTGGGCGTCCCACTGCTTGTCCTTGCCCTTCTGATACAGCGACAACAGACGGGCTCGCCCGTCGTCGTACTCCCACGTGAAGCGCGCGTCGCCGGCGCTGGCGACCTCCCATGAGTAGGGTTTGGGCACTTCGGTGTACTTGTCCCTCGTGGTCATGTGTTGCCGCCTTTACGGGTGCGACCAGTGGTTTTATGACGTGTATCACACTGCGCCGCGGGCGACGGCTCGTCAAGCATCGCGGGGCCGAAACCTCCACCGCGGTCCCGACCGAACGGCCGACCGTGGGCCCGGCAGTAGGCGATGATCGGCGGTATGCACGCAGATGACCCGCGGCTTCCGGTGCCGCAACCCAGCGCGAACCTGACGCTGCCACGCTTCCGGAACCTCGTCTGGCTGATGCCGGCCGCCTACCTCCTGCACATCGTCGAGGAGTACCTCGGCGGATTTCCCGCCTGGGTCACGCATGACGTCCACGGCCGCTTCGACAACGTCGCATTCGCCGCCAACAACCTCGCCTTCATGGCGATCCTGCTGGCGCTGGTGTACGCGAACTGCCGCAAGCAGACCCTGGCCCGCAGCTCTGCGCTGGTTGCCTTCGCCAGCGCAAACCTGTTCTGGGACGCTCTCTTTCACCTGGGCATGACGCCAGTCCTGGACCGGTATTCGCCCGGCCTCGTCACCGCCATGCTGCTCTACTACCCGATCTGCCTACTGATCGGCGTGGTCATCATCAAGGAGAAGATCCTCACCCGGCGCCAATTCATGCCGGCCCTACTGGGCGGCCTGGCGCTGTTCGCCTTCGTCGTCTGGTACGGGTTGTTTCACTTCGCCGTCTGACCACCACGAAGTCATCGACTCAGAGACGGTGTCGGCGATCGGGAGAAGGGTTCTACCGCCCCGCCAATCCGCAGCGCGCGCCGCGGGGCACTCCTACGCTTCTGACATGCAGACAGTGCTGTTCAAGCTCGGATTGGTTCTGTTCCTGCTCGGCCTGCTCACCGGGCTCGCCATTCCCGCGTGCAAGAACCCGCGCATGGCACTGTCGAGCCATCTGGAGGCAACGCTCAACGGAATGTTCGTGGCGCTGCTGGGCCTGTTGTGGCCACACATCCATCTGCCCAACGCGTGGGGAGTCACGGCAGTCTCACTGATCGCCTACGCCGCCTACGCGAACTGGTTGGCGACACTGCTCGCAGCGGCCTGGGGCGCCGGCCGGAGATTCGCCCCACTCGCGGCGGGTGACCATACGACATCAGCGGGCAAAGAAGGGATCGTCGGCTTCCTATTGGTGTCCCTCGCAGTGGCGATCGTGGTCGGCGTGATCATTGTCATCCTCGGACTCTGAGGCGCCGCCCGCCGACCACGGGCTGATTGCCCCTCCCGCCTCGGTCAACCCCCGATGGCGACGTGAATACAGCGGGACTGCTGGACCCAGTCGTATGCAAGCGTCCGCGTGTGCACCCGCGTCGCGGCGACCCCGCAGCAGACACGAGAACACCCCCGGCCCATCAGGACCGGGGGTGCTTTCGTGCGAACTATCTAGTGGGCGTGCCCGTGATGCCCGTGGCCGGCGTGCGCGTCGACCTCGACGGGCTTCTCCACGACCGCCGTTTCCGTGGTCAGCACCATCCGCGCCACCGACGCGGCGTTGAGCACCGCCGACCGGGTCACCTTGACCGGGTCGATGACGCCGTCGGCAGCCAGGTCACCGTAGGACAGTGTTGCGGCGTTGAAGCCCTGCCCGGCCGGCAACTCGGCGACCTTGCTGGTCACCACGGCACCGTCCACGCCGGCGTTGGTGGCGATCCAGTGCAGCGGTGCGCTCAGCGCGGCGGCGAACACCTCCACGCCGGTTGCCTCGTCACCGGTCACGGTGGAGCGCAGCTCGTTCAGTGCCGCACCGGCCTGCACCAGTGCGACGCCGCCGCCGGTGACGATGCCCTCCTCGACCGCGGCCTTGGCCGCCGCCACCGCGTCCTCGACCCGGTGCTTGCGCTCCTTGAGTGCGGTCTCGGTGGCCGCGCCGACCTTGATCACGGCCACGCCGCCGGCGAGCTTGGCCAGCCGCTCCTCGAGCTTTTCGCGGTCCCAGTCCGAGTCGGTCGCCTCGATCTCGGCGCGCAGCTGCTTGACCCGTCCCGCGACAAGGTCGGCACCGCCAGCTCCATCAATGATCACGGTGTCGTCCTTGCTGACCACCACCCGGCGGGCCGTGCCCAGCACATCCAGGCCGGCCTCGCGCAGCGTCAGGCCGACGTCGGGGTTGATCACCTGGGCGCCGGTGACGATCGCAAGGTCCTCCAGGAACGCCTTGCGGCGGTCACCGAAGTACGGCGCCTTGACCGCAACGGCCTTGAGCGTCTTGCGGATTGCGTTGACCACCAGGGTCGACAGCGGCTCGCCCTCGACGTCCTCGGCGATGATCAGCAGCGGCTTGCCCGCCTCGACGACCTTCTCCAGCAGCGGCAGCAGGTCCGGCAGCGAGCTGATCTTGTCGCGGTGCAGCAGGATCAGGGCGTCTTCGAGGACGGCTTCCTGCGAGTCGAAGTCGGTGACGAAGTAGGCCGACAGGAAGCCCTTGTCGAAGCCGACGCCGTCGGTGATCTCCAGCTCGGTGGACAGGGTCGAGGACTCCTCCACGCTGACCACGCCGTCGGCGCCGACCTTGGTCATGGCCTCGCCGACCAGCTCACCGATCTCCTCGTCGCGCGAGGACACGGTGGCCACCTGCGCGATCGATTCCTTGCCGGAGACCGGCGTGGCCGCGGCCAGTAGCGCCTGCGACACCGCGTCGGCGGCCTTGGCGATGCCGGCGCCCAGCGCGATCGGGTTGGCGCCGGCCGCGACATTGCGCAGCCCGCCGGAGATGATGGCCTGGGCCAGCACGGTGGCGGTGGTGGTGCCGTCGCCGGCCACGTCGTTGGTCTTGGTGGCCACCGACTTCACCAGCTGGGCGCCGAGGTTCTCGAACGGGTCTTCCAGGTCCACGTCGCGGGCCACGGTGACGCCGTCCATGGTCACCGTCGGGCCGCCGAAGGACTTGGCCAGCACCACCGTGCGGCCACGCGGGCCCAGCGTCACCCGGACCGCGTCGGCGAGCTTGTTCACGCCGGCTTCCATCGCCCGGCGCGCGGCCTCGTTGAACTCAATCTGCTTGCTCATAGCTGTCTAAGCCCTTTTCTCTACGCGTGCCGCCCCGGACATCACCCGTAAAACGGGGATCTCCGGGGCGGGCACGGTGGTTGCTTTGTGGCTACTTGCCGACGATGGCCAGCACGTCGCGCGCGGACAGGATCAGGTACTCCTGGCCGCCGTACTTGATCTCGGTGCCGCCGTACTTGCTGTACACGACGACGTCACCCTCAGCGACGTCCAGCGGGATCCGCTTGCTGCCGCTCTCGTCCCACCGGCCGGGGCCGACGGCGACGACAGTGCCTTCCTGCGGCTTCTCCTTGGCAGTGTCCGGAATGACCAGACCGGAAGCGGTCGTGGTCTCGGCCTCGTTGGCCTGAACGAGGATCTTGTCCTCGAGTGGCTTGATGTTCACGCTCGCCACGATTGGAGCCCTCCACATTGTCTGGATGCGACCCGGCCGATGCCGAGCCCATCGGAACGTACTTACTTAAGGTGTTCGGCATTCGTACGAGCCCTCGCGTCGTCGTCGCGGGTGCCGAGCGAGAATCCGACCGACTGCCACCTAGCACTCTATACATGAGAGTGCTAGCACTCAAGGTGGCCCTGGTGCCGAGATGATTTTGCAGGTTGTATTCAGGTAGCGAATCGATAATGGCGCGCATGTTCACCACTATGTGCACCGCAATGCGCTCGACCGGGGCAGCCGCACTGATCGCGGCAGTCGCTGTCGGCGGAGCCGCGATCGCCTCCGCCGACCCGAACGGCCAGATCTACGGCGACCCGGGCGCCGCCGCTCCCTACTGGCGCTACCAGCATCAGGAGGACTGCGGCCTGATGGCCGTCGCCGACGTCGTCGGCCAGCTCACCGGCCACGAACCACTGCAGATCGGCATCGAGCTGCGTGGCCTGTTCACCCCGAGCAGCGATCACCAGGGCAGCATCTACGAATTCGACGGGACTTCACCACAGGACATGATGGTGCTGCTGCAGAACTACGGCGTCGCCTCGGACTTGACTACCGACAACACCATGGGCGGTCTGGAACAGGACCTTGCGGCCGGCCACAAGGTGATCGCCGGGCTCAATGCCGAAACCATCTGGAACTACCCGGCCGGGCAGGGCCAGCGCAGCCAAGCGGACCACGCCGTCGTCGTCACCGGTGTCGACACCGCCAACGACGTGGTGCACCTCAACGACAGCGGTACCCCCGACGGCCGCGACGAACAGATCCCGTTCGACACCTTCACCCAGGCCTGGGCGACCGGCAACAACCTGCTCATCGTCACCCAAGCGACCGGCTACGGCACGCTGCCGTGGGCGCCACGCATCTAACCTGAGCCGTCAGCGCACCTGACCCTGCACCACCGGCAGGCCCGGGTTGGTGGCCACGTCCAGCGGCGACGGCGTGACTCCGGCGGCGATCAGATGCGCCGCGAACGACGCGATCATCGCCCCGTTGTCGGTGCACAACCGTAGCGGCGGGATACGCAGCGTCAAACCTGCTGCTGCACAGCGTTGTTCGGCGAGTTCGCGCAGCCGGGAGTTGGCGGCCACCCCGCCGGCGATCAGCAGGGTGCTGACCCCGAGATCGGTCGCCGCGCGCACCGCCTTGGCGGTCAGCACGTCGGCGACCGATTCCTGAAAACCGGCCGCCACGTCCGCGGGTGAATAGTCCGGCGTCTTCTCGACGTAGCGGGCCACCGCGGTCTTCAGACCGGAGAAGCTGAACACGTATGGGTCATCGCGCGGGCCGGTCATCCCACGTGGAAACGTGATCGCCGAGCGGTCCCCGGTGCGGGCCAGCTCGTCGAGAACCCGCCCACCCGGATAGCCCAGCCCGAGCAGTCGGGCCACCTTGTCGTAGGCCTCCCCCGCGGCGTCGTCGACGGTGCTGCCCAGCTCGACGATCGGCTCCCCCAGCGACCGCACGTGCAGCAGGTGGGTGTGGCCGCCGGAGACCAGCAGGCCCACGCACTCCGGCAGTGGGCCGTGCGCGTAGACGTCGGCGGCCAGGTGCCCGCCCAGGTGGTTGACGGCGTAGAACGGCACGCCCCAGGCCGCCGCATAGGCCTTGGCCGCGGCCGCGCCCACCAGCAGCGCCCCGGCCAGGCCCGGCCCGATGGTGGCCGCCACTGCGTCGGGCTTGTCCACACCGGCGGTTGCCAGCGCCCGCCGCATGGTGGGCCCCAGCGCCTCCAGGTGTGCCCGCGATGCGATCTCGGGCACCACGCCGCCGAACCGGGTGTGCTCTTCGACGCTGGAGGCCACCTCGTCGGCCAGCAGCGTCAGGGTGCCGTCGGCGTCCAGGCGGGTGATGCCGACACCTGTTTCGTCGCAGGAAGATTCGATGGCCAGGACTATCGTCACGAGCTCGCTCCCCCGCAAGCGGGGGGTGCCCCCGCCCGCCGCATGGTGTAGGCGTCGGCGCCGTTGCGGTAATAGCGCTTGCGCAGTCCGGTCTCGACGAAGCCGACATCGCGGTAGAGCGCGATGGCCGCAGCGTTGTCGGTGCGGACTTCCAGGTACACCACGCCG